>Ga0153956_1000990_pt1 | contig 28036 bp, 24 predicted proteins | sample TSFL040MetaG_FD_104704 | JGI IMG/M metagenome (GOLD analysis project Ga0153956, IMG submission 104704) | Attine ant fungus gardens microbial communities from Florida, USA - TSFL040 MetaG | ecosystem: Host-associated > Fungi > Mycelium > Unclassified | place: USA: Florida, Wekiwa Springs... | reverse complement strand
TGATCAAGTCGCTTGGCTGGATCGATCCGGCGGTCTGGTGGCAGGACGTGCGCTGGGTGTTCACGCACCTGAAGAGCTTCGGGCGCTGCGCGGTCGTTACCGACAAGGGCTGGGTCGGATCGATCACCCGCGCGGTGTCGGCTTTCATGCCGGCGGAAATCCGCGTGTTCGATGCCGATCAGCTCGCCACCGCGCGGAGCTGGGCCGCGGAGAGCTGAGCATCTCTACCGCTTGGTAATATCTGTCCGTTACCGCGGCGGGCATGACCAAGCCGATGCTGCTCGCGGATTTCGTACGCCTGTCGCCGCTGGTGCGCGGACAGGTCGTCGATGGCCTCTCCGCCGCGATCGATACAGTCGCCGGCGACGCGCCGGAGAGCCATCGGTTCCTGCGCTATCAATGGTTCGCCGCCGGCATCGCCGCGCATGGCGGCGCGGCGCGCACGATCGTGATCGAGAGCGACAATCAGCCTGTGATAGCGCTGCCGCTGGCGGAGATTTCCGGCACGGCGCGCCTTGCCGCGATACCCGGCGGATGCGCGCCGTTCCGCAGCTTCCCGGTCAGCCCGATGGCCGACGCCGCCTGCTATGCCGCGCTGATCGAGCAGATCGGGCAGACGGCCAACGGCCTGCGCATCGGGCCCGTGGCGGCCGATGATCCGGCGGTGGCGCCGCTGCTGGAAACCGCGCGCGCGAGGGGCTGGGGCATCGTGGATCGTGCGGTGGAAACCGGAGGCGGCGAAGACGACGCGTTCTGGCGCGGGCTGATCTCCGATCCGGTGCTCCTGAAGATGCTGCCGGCGCTGAAAATGCAAAAGGCCGCGCACGATCTGCGCGAATGGCTGCTCCTGAAACCCGGCATCCCGGCGCTGCTCGGCCGGCTGCTGCTCGGCGTACGCGGTCGCGCGTTCAGCTGAACAAGGCGGTCAGTTCGGCCCGCACCTGCTCGGTGCGATAGGGCTTTGCGATCAGGCGGACATTGGCGCGCTCGGGATAATCGGCGCGACCATAACCGGTGGCGAACAATATCGGGATTGCGCGGTGGCCGAGCTGGTCCGCGATCTCGTAGCTACGCGTCGCACCCAGATTGACGTCGAGGATCGCACCGTCGATCTGCTCGTGCTCGGCGAGCGACAAGCCTTCCTCGAGCCGCGCGGCGGGTCCGATCACCTGGCAACCGAAATCGGCGAGCATGTCTTCCAGGCACATGGCCACTATCGGCTCGTCCTCGACGATCAGGATACGCTTGCCGATCAGGTTCATGCTTTACGCTACCCCTTGCAGCGGGGCTTCTACCACACAACGAACGCCGTGTGAATCGAAGTGGATCTTGACCGTTCCGCCCAGCTCCGAGGCCAAGCCGCGCTCGATCATCCGTGTGCCGAAGCCGCGATGTGTGGGCTCCTTCACTTCGGGTCCACCGCTTTCCCGCCACGTCAGCAGGAGACGGCGGTCCTCATCATGTTCGGCGATGCACCAGTCGATCGCGACCCCTCCGCCGGGGCGCGACAGCGCGCCATGCTTCACCGCATTGGTCGCCAGTTCGTGGATCGCCAGCGCCAGGCTGATCGCCGTCTTGGGCTGGATCGGCACGTCGGGACCGTCGAGCACGAACAACCCGTCCCAGCCGCCATGCGGCGCCACCGCGTCACGGATCACCGTGGTAAGCGACACCGTGGTCCATTGCTCGCGCGTCAGCATGTTGTGCGCGGTCGAGAGCGCACTGAGCCGTCCCTGGAAGGTATCGCGCATCACCGCGACATCGCCGCCGTCGCGCAGGGTCTGCTGCGCGATGCCCTGCACGATCGCCAGCGTGTTCTTGACGCGGTGGTTGAGCTCGTCGATCAGCAGCGCCTGGTGCGTCTCCGCGCGCTTCGCCTCGGTCATGTCGCGGCCGATCGCGTGGAGGCCGATCGGATCACCGGCATCGTCGTACATCAGGCGCGAGTTGATCTCCCACACCAGTTCGCGCCCGTCGCGCGTATTGACCGTGACGGTGTGGCGTGTCGCGCCGCCCTCGCGCAGCTTGAGGCGCAGCATCTCGCCCATGCGCGCGAACTGCTCGGGCGCGACGAATTCGCCGAACGAGCGGCCCAGCACCTCATCGAACGTGTAGCCGAGCGCCGCCAGCACCGCTGGATTGCACGAGGTGACGCGCTGATCGAGATCGGCGGTGACCAGATAGTCGTTCGCTTCCTCGAAGATCGTGCGATAGCGCGCCTCGCTCGCGCGAAGATCCTCGTCGACGCGCTTGCGATCGGTGATATCGAACGAGACGCCGACGAAGCGGCTCGGCCGCTGGTCGCCATAATCGATGCGGCTGCCGCTGCTCTGCAGCCAGCGCACCTCGCCGGTATCGGCGCGGCGGATGCGATATTCGATGGTGAAGGCTTCGCCCTGGCGGAAGCATCGCTGAAACACGCCTTGCGCCATGGCGAGATCGTCGGGGTGGATGAGCGTCAGCCAGTCGGCATAGCGGCCCCGGCCATCGCTCGCACGCGGGTAACCGAGCAGATCGAAGCGATTGGGCGACCATTGCCCTTCGAGCGAATCGAGATCGACTTCCCAGGTCGCCATCCCGGCGCCCTCGATCGCGAGACGGACGCTTTCCTCGCTCTTGCGCAAAGCCGCCTCGGCCTCGCGCCGATCGGTGACGTCAAGCGTGACCGAAAGCACGCCGTAGGGCGAACCGTCGGGCTTGCGGATCAAGGCGACCGAATTGTTCACCCACACCACGCTGCCGTCGGGGCGCATATAGCGCTTCTCGTGCGTGTAGGGCTTGCCTTCGCGCACGGCGCGCTCGAACAGATCGACGTTGCGGCCGAGATCGTCGGGATGCGTGATCTGCTGCATGGTGAGCTGCATCAGCTCGTCGCGGCTGCGCCCGGTGATCTCGCAGAAGCGGTCGTTGACCAGGGTGAAGCGGCCGGTGGGATCGACCTGTCCGAAGCCCGCCGTGGTCTGGTTGATGAAGGCGGCGAGCTGTTCCTCGCGCTGGCGCAGTTCGTGCTCGGCCTGCTTCGCTTCGGTGATGTCGTGCGCGACGCCGATGAAGCCGATATGCGCGCCCGACGCGTCCCAGCGTGGCTGCGACACCGAATGCAGCCAGCGCCATTCGCCGTCATGGCGGCGATAGCGCGCGACGAGTGAAAATTGCTCGAGCGACGCCTCGCCGGCGATCGATTCCTGCACGATTCGCGCGGCATCGTCGGGGTGGAGGATGTTGCGCCAGTCGTAATCGACCGCTTCCTGGTACGAGAGGTTCAGGAATTCGACATAGGCGCGGTTGACGAAGGCGCGGTGGCGATCGAGCCGCGTCACCCAGATCGGTACCGGCGCACTGTCGGCGACGAGGTTGAACTCGTCGATATTCTGCTCGGCGCGCGGTTCGATCATGGCGTGCGGAAATGTTTGGGCCCTAGCGGCCCTAAAATCAATCGCTTGGCGATCGGGTACCGATTAAAGAGCGGCGCGGCGAAGTTTCCCTCGCCGCGCCTCCCGTTCAACGGATCCGACTAGCGCCAGCGGCGGCGCGGTGCCGGGCGGATCGAGGAGATATTGTCCTCCAGGCCCATCCGGTTGAGCCGCCGCACGCTGTGATCCAGAACTTCGCAACGGCCGCGAAAATCGTCGTCGGTGCACACCATCCAGGCGCCGCCATTGATCACGATCGACGAGATCTTGTCCTCCATGCCGGTCGGGCCGAGCCGGGCGATCGGCCCGTCGATATCCATGCGCCGGCCGCGGAAATCGTCATCGGCGAACACCGTGACGCTGCCGCGATCACCGCGGCCGCCATGGCGATCCTGCGCCGGCGCGGCTGCCGCGATCGTCAGCGTGATGAGCCCTGCTGTCGTCAAACCGAGTCTGGTCATGGCTTTCTCCCTCCTGTGGCGCGGGTCCGCGCGGAGGCGAATAAGCGCGCAATCGGCCGCTGTGGCAAGCGCGCGAACCTTGCTCCGCGATGACTTGGCCGTTCCGGACCTGTTCAGTGCCGATGGCATAGTACACGCCAAGCCGTCGCGCCGGGATGCGGCGGCCAATGTAAAAGGAGATGTGTGATGCGTATTCTTCTCAGCGTGGCGCTTGCCGCGACCGCTTTGACGCCCAGCCTTGCCGATGCACAGAGCGCGCGCGAGGTTCGTCACGATCGCCAGGAGGTCCGTCATGACCGAGCCGAAGTGCGGCGCGACATGCGTCGTGGCGACTATCGCGAGGCGCGGGAAGACCGGCGTGAGGCGAGGGAGGATCGCCGCGAGACGCGCGAAGATTGGCGTGATTATCGCCGCACGCATGGCGACGTCTATCGCCGCGGCGCCTATGCCGCACCGCGCGGCGGCTGGCGTTATCGTCCGGTGTCGGTCGGCTACCGCTTCGCGCCGGCTTATTACAGCAGCCGTTACTGGATCAACGATCCGTGGACCTATCGCCTGGCGACGCCCGGCGCGGGCCTGCGCTGGATCCGCTACGGCAACGACGTGATCCTGGTGAACATCCGCACCGGCCGCGTCATCCAGGTACACAGCGCCTTCTTCTGGTAAGGCGCGCGACGGCCCCGGCTTCGGCCGGGGCCGTTTTCAGGCCGCGACGCGCGCGGCGGGTATCGCAACGAGGGAATTGGGCCCGGCCGTGCCGAGTTCCACTTCGATCAAAGCTCCGATCGCCGGACCATCGGGCACCAGCACCGATTGCAGCCAGGGCGACTTGCCGAGCATCTGGCCGGGCAACTTGCCCTGGCGCTCGATCAACACCTGACAGGTTTTGCCGATCGTCGCCTGGTTGAACGCCAACTGGTCGCGATTGAGCGCGGCCTGCAGGCGTTGCAGCCGTTCGTCCATCACCTCGGGCGCGATCTGGTCGGCCATGTCGGCGGCGGGGGTGCCAGGGCGAGGCGAGTATTTGAAGCTGAATGCCTGCGCATAGCCGACCGCATCAACCAGGCTCAGTGTGTCCTCGAACTCGGCATCGGTCTCGCCCGGAAAGCCGACGATGAAGTCGCCGCTCAGCGCGATATCCGGCCGTGCCGCACGGACACGATCGAGCACGCGCAGATAGGAATCGCGTGTGTGGCTGCGGTTCATCGCCTTCAGGATGCGGCTGTTGCCCGATTGCACCGGCAGATGGAGGAACGGCATCAGGCTCTCGACTTGCGCGTGCGCGTCGATCAGCCCTTGCGTCATGTCGTTGGGATGGCTGGTGGTGTAGCGGATGCGCAGCAAGCCGGGGATGCGATCGAGCGTGCGGATCAGGCTGCCGAGATCCTCGCCGTCCTCCGCCCAGGCGTTCACGTTCTGCCCGAGCAGTGTGATTTCCTTGGCTCCGGCATCGACCAGCGCCTTCGCCTCATCGACGATCGCCGCGAACGGCCGGCTCACCTCGGCGCCGCGGGTATAGGGCACGACGCAATAGGTGCAGAACTTGTCGCAGCCTTCCTGCACCGTCAGGAACGCGGCGGGCCCCACCTTGCGGCGTGACGGCAACGCCCCGAACTTCGACAGCACCGGCATGTCGGTATCGAGCGCCGCCGTGCCGCTCGCCGCCTTCGCCACCAGTTCGGGCAGATTGTGATAGGCCTGCGGGCCGACCACGACATCGACCTTGGCGCGGCGCACGATCTCCGCGCCTTCAGCCTGCGCGACGCAGCCGGCGATCGCGATCATCGGATCGCTGCCATGCTTCCGCAGCCGCCCGATGTCCGAATAGACCTTCTCGGTCGCCTTCTCGCGGATGTGACACGTGTTGAGCACGACGAGATCGGCGGCATTGGCGTCGTCGGTCGCGGTCAGGCCCTCGGCCGCCATCAGCTCGGCCATGCGCTCGCCGTCATAGACGTTCATCTGGCAGCCGAACGACTTGACGTGAAAGGTCTTGGGAGTGCGGGTCATGATCGGTGCGCCCTTAACGCCAATCGCCGCCGGGCTGAACCCGTTATCGCCGCGATCCCCCGCCGAACTTCTTCTGCACCTTCCCGTAGCGCGTCTTGCGCGTCCCCGGCTTGCCCTCGTTTGAACGTCCCATCGGCGGCGGGATTACGCGGTCTTCGGCGGGGAGGCCCAGCTCCTCCGCTTCCAGCGAGCGGATTTCGTCGCGCAAGCGTCCGGCTTCCTCGAATTCCAGATCGGCTGCCGCCGCGCGCATCTTCTTTTCGAGCTCCTCGATATACGCGCGCAGATTGTGGCCGACCATGTGCGGGCGGTCCTCGTCGATCTCCACCGTCACCTGATCGCGGCTCGCCACGTCCTGGATGATGTCGCCGATATTGCGGCGGATCGTCTGCGGGGTGATGCCGTGCTCGGTATTGAACGCCTGCTGCTTCTCACGCCTGCGATTGGTTTCGTTGATCGCGCGCTCCATGCTGCCGGTCATCCGATCGGCGTAAAGGATCACGCGCCCGTCGACGTTGCGAGCGGCGCGGCCGATCGTCTGGATCAGCGAGGTCTCGGAACGCAGGAAGCCCTCCTTGTCGGCATCGAGGATCGTCACGAGGCCGCATTCGGGGATATCGAGCCCCTCGCGCAGCAGGTTGATGCCGACCAGCACGTCGTACACCCCAAGCCTGAGATCGCGGATCAGCTCGATACGCTCCAGCGTCTCGACGTCCGAATGCATGTAGCGGACCTTCAGCCCAGCTTCGTGCATGAACTCGGTCAGGTCCTCGGCCATCCGCTTGGTCAGCGTGGTGACGAGCGTGCGATAGCCGAGCGCGGCGGTCTTGCGGCATTCGTTGATGCAATCCTGCACCTGATCCTCGACCGGGCGGATCTCGACCGGCGGATCGATCAGCCCGGTGGGGCGGATCACCTGCTCCGCGAACACGCCGCCGGTCTGCTCCATCTCCCACCCGCCCGGCGTCGCCGAGACATAGGTGGTCTGCGGGCGCATCGCGTCCCATTCGTTGAAACGCAGCGGGCGGTTGTCGATCGCGGACGGCAGGCGGAAGCCGTATTCGGCGAGCGTGATCTTGCGCCGATGGTCGCCGCGCGACATGCCGTTGATCTGGCCGATCGTGACGTGGCTCTCGTCGACGAACAGCAAGGCGTTTTCGGGCAGGTACTCGAACAAAGTGGGCGGCGGCTCGCCGGGCATGCGGCCGGTGAGGAAGCGCGAGTAATTCTCGATCCCCGCGCAGGAGCCGGTCGCGGCGATCATCTCCAGGTCGAAGTTCGTCCGCTGCTCAAGCCGCTGCGCCTCGAGCAGCTTGCCTTCGATCTGCAATTCCTTCAGCCGCTCGGACAGTTCGTGGCGGATCGCCTCCATCGCCTGCTTCAGCGTCGGCCCGGGCGTGACATAGTGCGAATTGGCGAACACGCGGACGTATTCGAGGCTTGCGATCTTCTTGCCCGTCAGCGGATCGAACTCGACGATCTCCTCGATATCGTCGCCGAAGAACGACACGCGCCAGGCGGTGTCCTCGTAATGCGAGGGGAAGATTTCCAGATTGTCGCCCTTCACGCGGAAATTGCCGCGCGCGAAGGCGGCGTCGTTGCGCTTGTATTGCAGCGCGACGAGCTTCCGCACGATCTCGCGCTGGTCGACGGTCTGCCCCTTCTTCAGGTCGAAGATCATCGCCGAATAGGTCTCGACCGAGCCGATGCCGTAGAGGCACGAGACCGAGGCGACGATGATCACGTCGTCGCGCTCCAGAAGCGCGCGCGTCGCCGAGTGGCGCATCCGGTCGATCGCCTCGTTCACCGAGCTTTCCTTCTCGATGTACGTATCCGAGCGCGGCACATAGGCCTCGGGCTGGTAGTAATCGTAATAGGAGACGAAATACTCGACCGCATTCTCCGGGAAGAAACTCTTGAATTCGCCATAAAGCTGCGCGGCGAGGATCTTGTTGGGCGCGAGGATGAGCGCGGGGCGCTGCAGCGTCTCGATCACCTTGGCCATGGTGAAGGTCTTGCCCGAGCCGGTGACGCCCAGCAGCACCTGGTCGCGCTCGCCGCTTTCCGCCGCTTCGGTCAGTTCGCGGATCGCCGCCGGCTGGTCGCCCGCCGGCTCGTAATCGCTGACCAGCTTGAATGCCTTGCCGCCTTCCACCTTCTCGGGCCGGTTGGGCCGGTGCGGGATGAACGACTGCCCGGTTTCGGGCTCGTCGAGGCTGGTGCGGATCTGGATTGCCATCAGCGCGGAATATGGAGATGGAAGCGCCGTCCCGCAACAAAGCGGGAACGGCACTGTTGTCATTTTATCCGGGAATGTTGTCGATGTTGCGTATTCTCGCCGTGCTCGCCGCCGCCCCTGCCCTGCTCGCCGCCGACGCGCCGCCGATCCAGCCCGGCAAGTGGCAGGCGACCGCGACGGTGCTCGACGTGCAGGCCTCCGGCCTGTTCGGCGGGATGCTCCGCGCGATGAAGGGCAAGACGCAGACCAAGACCCAGTGCGTCACCCCCGCCCAGGCGGCGGACGGCCTGCGCTCGTCGATGGACACGAGCAAGAGCAAGTGCCGCTTCACCCGCTACACGATGGCCGGCGGCAAGATCGACGCGGCTTTGGCCTGTGCGGGCGACCTGACGATCCAGATGACGGGGAGCTACACGCCGGCGAGCTACGACATCACCACCGACGCCGCGAAGGGGACGAAGATACGGATGACGACGCGGACGGTGGGGAAGCGGATTGGGGGGTGCTAAAAGAGGAATCCCCCGCGCTCACTCAATTAATCGTCTGCGTCCAATTGTGTTACGCCTGATGAGTCGAGCTCAAACGACGCACTGCGGCGCGCTAGCCGCTTCATCATTTCAAGCCTTTGAGCCTCAGGATCGAACGGTGGAACCTGCAAGGGCAAATTCGGGAACTTACTTGTTATTGCCGCCATTGCTCGCTCGTCGGTTCCTTCGTCAAATTGCGCAGCGGGGTCATAGTTAAACTGTAACTCAAATTTATCGCCATGAATTTCCAAAGTCAGCGCCCACCACTTCGCAGATTTATCGGAACCTTGCCACATCCGTTGCAGCACCTTGCCGATCTCCCAGGGTGGTAGGGTCCAAAAAATATGATCGACGTAAATCTGGACCATCGATGGAGCAATCACGCCGTCATCGACTTCGGCGTAAAGGAAAAAATCCCGCGGCCCTTCTTCAATTTGATCCAGAATTATCGAGCAAATTTTATTACCACCTTCGCTCAATATATCTTGTGTCATTCCTAATACCTCGACCTGTTGGGGTAGATGCTCCGTTTGGTCAGCCGTGCGATCGTATATTCCACATCAATCGCATATGGTCGCTTCGAGGCTCCGCTATATTCCGCGCCAATCGTCACATGCACCTTTTCGCCGCGCCGCGTTGCTGCCGCCCAGAGATTCTCGAGTTTGCGATATCCGCTCCGATTAAAGTCCGCGTCCTGCGCAAAGTGATTATATGCCTCTGTCGGACCATCGAATTGGCGCGCGATGTAATGCCCTCCTTCGTCGGTCGGCAGTCGATCGCTGCCGCCTGCTGCCAGCTGGTTTTGCTTCGATCGTTTTTGATCCGAGTTGAGAGTGACCGTCCCACTCACCAAGCGCGTGCGCCCTTCGCCGTCGATGGTGAATTGGTACCCGTTGTCGTTAACCTCATGCGTGCCCGGACCGAACATCTGCTCGGCCAGCGAAGGCGGATGCGCGACGTTCGGCGGAAGCCGACCGCCATGGCTCTGCATATAGGTCTCAAGTGCGACAGCCGTATCGAACCCCTTCTTGGCCTTATCCAGATAAGCCTGTGTTGGCAGTACCAGGCTCTGACCCGCTTTGATCACGGCGTCCTGTGACATCTGATTGAGCCACGCCAAATCTTCGACGGTGAGCCCGACCCGCGTCGCCGCGATATGAGTGAGAGTATCTCCGGGTTTAACCGTATAGGAATCCTGATTGGCCGGATTTTGAGGATTGGCCGCCCAGGCGCGCTGTTGAATGGCCCGATCGCCCGCCACAATTCTGGGATCTTCGCGACCCGTTGCTTGTTGAGGTTTCTTCGGCGGCTGGCTCATGTTGGCGCTGCCGCCGACGCCATTCTTGAACGTGAATTGCCCGTTCTTCGGATCGTGATACGGGTTGAACTTCACCTGCACGATACGATGCGCAGGAACGCGCCGCCCCGTGCGCAGATAATGCCGGAATGCGTCGCGCGCCGTGACCGGCGCCTCGTCCATTTGCTCCATTCCGCAGATTGCCCCTGTTAGGAGAGCAGCCAGTAGCAAATAGCATGGAACAAATCAAGAACATATAACCGATTTGGTTATATCAGCGAGCTTGGAGCTCAACGGCCTAACGGGCCCCTCATGTCGCAATCCGCCTATTGCGCCTGGCCCCCTCGCCGCTACCCTCTCCGCCGATAACCGGGAGAGTCATCATGAAGACCAGCATCGCGCTCGCGCTGCCCCTGCTCGCGCTCGCCGCGTGCAATTCGAGCGGGCCGACCGTCACCGCCACCAATGCCAGCCAGAGCGAGGTCGCGGCCAAGGTTGCCGATGCCGCGAACGGGGGAGACATCGTCAAGCCCGGCCGCTGGGAGGGCACGATGACGATGGGCGACATGAAGATGCCCAATCTGCCGCCCGAACAGCAGAAAATGCTGAGCAGCAAGCTCGGCCAGTCGCACACCATCGTGAGTTGCGTCACGCCCGAGCAAGTGAAGGCCAAGCGCGCCTTCTTCACCGGGCAGGACGACAAGGAATGCCGCTACGATCACTTCACCATGGCGGGCGGCAAGATCGACGCGGCGATGCATTGCGACACCGGCAGCGGCACGATGAACGCGACGATGTCCGGCGATTACGCGCCGGATCATTATCACATGACGATGACGTCCGACACCAAGGCGGCGGGCAACGCGCCCTACGGCACGATGTCGATGACCATGACGATCGATGCCAGGCGCACCGGCGAATGCCGCGGCGACGAGAACAAGGCCCGGTGAGCGCGCGGCTGACCGCGGTCAGCACAGCGATTCGCGCCAGCGGCCAGCGACTCGCCGGCCGTTGAGCGGGTGCGGCGGATCAGCCCGCAGCGCCGTCCGGAAAGATGTCCTCGTGGCGGGTTTCGCCGTACAGCACCGGCCCGTCGCCGGCATTGCCATGCGTGCGGCGTTGCACTTCCACCACCCACTGCCCCAGTACATCGAGGGGCAACGGCGCGTCGAACGATGCGCCGACATCGGAACCGTCCGCCCAGCGAATGAGGCCCGTCACCGCGGGTAGTCCCGCGATCGTCAGCACGATCTTCTGCCCGACGGGAAGCGGCTCGGGCAGTTCGAGCCGCGCGCCGCCTTGCGAGATGTTGCGCACGATCGCGCTGTGATAGCGTGCGCCGGCGCGCAGCCGCGCGCGGATCGCCAGGTTGACGCGCGGCGCGCGCGCGTGATGCGCTTCGCCATTGTGCTGATCGCCGGACAGCAATGCCGCGGCATCGACCACCGAATCGAACTTCAGGCCCGCCAGCCCCGGCCGCCGCCACAGGATGCGGCCGGTAATCACCTGCTCCTCGCGAAATTCCGCGCTTACCGCATCGCCGACCGCGAGCGGCGAATAGACATGCGCCATCAGGCCGCCGGCCGATATATTCCGCACCAGACACAGTTCCTCGCCGTGCGGCGTCCTCAGCTTGGCGACGCGCAGCACGCTGACATGGCGAATATGCTTGCGACGATCGGGCGGCAGCGGCGCCTCGCCGGAAAACGATACCGTCGTCAGATCGTCGTGCCCGTATTGCTCGAGCATGGCCCATCTCCCGCATTCGAACGACGCCGGGCAATCGCGTCGTTACACCCCGATCCCGATGATACGCTCCTTACGTATCCGACAGGCCTGCAGGTAGGCGTGTTTCATGGCTACGACTTTAATCGATATCGTTACTGGCCTGATAATGACGAAGCCGGGAGAGTATCCGCAAATATTGCCGCGATGCGCGGCATGTCATTCATCGTTACGAGCCGCAGGGCGGCAAGTCATCGATCTACGCGCACGCCATTTGCAAAGCCTTGTCCGCGCCCAGCAGCCCGAACAGATCGCGCGGATCGGTCGGGCGCGCGAGCAAATCGATCTCGCGATAAAGTCCCGGCTCCTCCACCGCATCGTCGAGATAACGCAGCGCGGCGAAGTCTTCGATCGCGAAGCCGACCGAATCGAACAGAGTGATCTCGTCGCGCCCACGACGGCCGGGCACGTTGCCCGCGATCACCTGCCACAATTCGGTTACCGGAAAATCCGCCGGCATCTGCTGGATCTCGCCCTCGATCCGGGTCTGCGGGAGATATTCGGCAAACACGCTGGCGCGTTCGAGGATCGCCGGCTGCAGCTCGGTCTTGCCCGGGCAGTCGCCGCCCACCGCGTTGATGTGCACGCCCGATCCGATCATGTTGTCGGACAGGATCGTCGCGCGGCGCTTGTCGGCCGTGACGGTGGTGATGATGTCCGCGCCCTCGACCGCGTCCTGCGCCGACGCCGCGGCGGCGATCGCGAAGCCGCGACCGTCCATATTGGCGCGGAACTTCGCGGTCGCCGCCGGATCCACGTCGAAGATGTGCAACCGCTCGATGCCGAGCAGCGCGCGGAACGCTTCCGCCTGGAATTCGGCCTGTGCGCCCAGGCCGATGATCGCCATCGTCCTGGAATCGGCACGCGCGAGATGAGTCGCGGCCAATGCCGACATCGCGGCGGTGCGCAAGGCGGTCATGATCGTCATCTCGGCGATCAGCCGCGGATAGCCGGTCGCCACATCGGCGAGCACACCGAAACCGGTGACGGTCTGCAGTCCCATCGCCTGGTTGGCCGGGTGGCCGTTGACGTATTTGAATCCGAACGCCGCGGGATCGGCGATCGGCATCAGTTCGATCACCCCGCCCGGCGAATGGCTGGCATAGCGCGGCGATGTATCGAATTCCGGCCAGCGAGCGTAGTCCGCCGCGATATAGCCGGCGAGTTCGGCGAGCATCGTGCCGATCCCCTTGCGCCGCACCAGCTCCACCACGTGAGCGACTTCGATCAATCGCATCGCACTCTCCTTTCGAACGCGGATACTAGGCCGGCATCATGCCGTACATAATTGCACTTCCGCTGTGCTTCGGTACAATCATGATGCCTGATGCGCAGCCTCAAGGAGCATTTCGTCATGCATGCGCTCGACTCGACCGACCGGCGGCTGATCGCCGAGCTGCGCCAGGACGGCCGCGCGCCGATGGCGCATCTCGCCGCCCGGCTCGGCATCTCGCGCGCCACTGCCGAGAAGCGCGTGGCGCGGATGATCGAGGACGGCACGATCCTGGGCTTCACCGTTCGCGCGCGCGACGAGGCGTCGAGCATCCGCGCGGTGATGATGATCGAGGTGGCGGGACGCGCCACCAGCGCGGTGATCCGGCACCTGAAGGCGATACCGGAGCTTCACACGCTCCATACCACCAATGGCGGTTGGGATCTGGTCGCCGAACTGCGCGCCGACAGCCTGGGCGATTTCGGTCGCGTGCTGCGCGAGGAGCGGCTGATCGAGGGCGTGCTGAACAGCGAGACGAGCCTGCTGCTCAGCTCGGCCTGACGCCTTCCTCGTCGATCCGCGTCGTCACTCCGGTCGCGACGATCGTACGCGTCGCATCGATCGAGGCGTAGGTCCAGAAGATCGCCATCTCCTCGCTGTCCGAGGTGTTGCGGAAGCAATGCGGGATTTCGGCGGGAATCCAGCTGGTGTCGCTCGGGGCGACCGGATGATCGATGCCGTCGATATGCGCGAAGCCGCGGCCCGAGAGCACGATCACGCATTCCTCGCAATTGTGCGTATGAAGCGGCACGGCGCTGCCCGGCGCGATCCGCGTGATGCCGGTCAGCATCGCGCGCGAGCCGCGCCCCGCGGTGACGAGCGGCGTGGTGACGATGCCGCCGCCGCGATCCTTGACCGGCAAGCCTTCGGGCGTGAGGACGATCGGGGTCATGCGGCGCTCCGGATGGTCTTGGCGTTGGTGAATTCGCGCAGGCCCAGGTCGCCCAGTTCGCGGCCATAGCCCGACATCTTGATCCCGCCGAACGGTACGCGCGGATCGGAGGCGACCATCGCGTTGACGAATACCGCGCCGGCATCGATCCGCCGCGCGAGCAGGAGACCGCGCTCAGTGTCGCGCGTCCAGATCGAGGCGCCGAGCCCGAAGGACGTGCGGTTGGCAAGCGCGATCGCTTCGTCGGAATCTCGCGCGCGGACGATCGCGGCGGCGGGGCCGAACGTCTCCTCGTCGAACGCCGCCATGCCGGGAGTGACATGATCGAGTATGGTCGGTTGATAGAAGAAGCCCGGGCCCTCGCCTTCCTTCGCGCCGATTACCGCCCGAGCGCCGGCGGCGATGCTGCGCCCGACCTGCCCGGCGATCGCGGCGCGAAGGTTCGCGCGGGCGAGCGGTCCGAGCGTGGTCGCGGCATCTTCGGGATCGCCCATAGCGAGTTTGCCCGCTTCCACCGCGAAGGCGGCGACGAAATCGTCGGCCACCGCCTGCTCGACGATGAAGCGCTTGGCGTTGACGCAGCTCTGCCCGGCGTTGGTGAAGCGCGCGGCGACCGCCATCCGCGCCGCCAGCCCGATCTCGGCATCGGCCAGCACGACGAACGGGTCGGAGCCGCCGAGTTCGAGCACCTGCTTCTTGAGCGCCGCGCCCGCCTGTCCCGCCACGATCATTCCGACCTGGGTCGATCCGGTGAGCGTGACCGCGGCGATGCGCGGATCGGCGATCAATTGTGCGACGATCTCGGGCTCGACGCGCAGGCTGGCGAAGAGGCCCTCGGGAGCGCCCGCCTCGCGCACGATCCGCTCGATCGCCAGCGCGCATTGCGGAACGTTGGCGGCGTGCTTCAGGATCGCGCCGTTGCCCGCCGCCAGCGCGGGCGCGAGGAAACGCGCCACCTGCCAGATCGGATAATTCCACGGCATGATCGCCAGCACGACGCCGAGCGGCTCGTAGGCGACGAACGCGCCCCGCGCGCCCGTCACCGGCGCATCGGCCAGCATTCCCGCTGCGGCATCGGCATAGAAGTCGCAGTTCAGCGCGCATTTCTCGACCTCGGCTCGCGCCTCGCCGATCGGCTTGCCCATCTCCAGCGTGACGAGCGCGGCCAGCGCATCGCGCTCGCGCCGGAACCCGGCGGCCAGCCGCTTGAGGAGATCGCTGCGCGCCGCATGCGTGGTCCAGCGCCAGCCTCGCTGCGCTGCCACCGCGCGGTCGAGCGCGGCATCGACGGCCTTGGCATCGTGCAGGTCGAACTCGGCGAGCGTCTCGCCGGTCGCGGGATTGAGCGTGGCGTTCACAGCGCGGTGACCACGGCCTGCGCGAACGCTTCGGTGCCGAGCGGGCCACCGACATCGCGGGTGCGAGTCCCGGGATCATCCAGCACGCGATCGACTGCCGCCTCGATCCGCCGCGCGGCATCGATCAGGCCCGTGTCTGAACGCCGCCGCCCGAGCCAGTCGAGCAGCATCGCCGCCGAGAGGATCAGCGACGTCGGGTTGGCGATCCCCTGCCCCGCAATATCGGGGGCTGAGCCGTGCTGCGCCTGCGCGACGCAGATATCGTCGCCGGCGTTGATCGAGCCGCCGAGGCCAAGGCTGCCGCTCAGCTCGGACGCTTCGTCGGACAGGATGTCACCGAACATGTTGGTGGTCACGATCACGTCGAACCGCGCCGGATCACGCACCAGCAAGGCCGCGGCGGCATCCACGATCACCTCGTCGAGCGTGACGTCGGGGAACTCCGCGGCGACGGCACGCACCTCGCGCAGGAACAGCCCGTCGGTGAGCTTCAGCACATTGGCCTTGTGCACCACGGTCAGCTTGCCGCTGCGTCCGGCCGCGATTTCGCACGCTGCTCGCGCCACGCGGCGCGAGGCGGCGGCCGTGATCTTGCGGATCGAGAAGGCGCTGTCGGGATCGGGCATGAACTCGCCCGGCCCGGCATGCATCGAACGATCGGCGTAGAAGCCTTCGGTATTCTCGCGCACGATGACCAAGTCCATCGGCTTGGGCAGGATGCTCAGGCCCACGCGCGAGCGACAAGGCCGTACGTTGGCGTAGAGCTGGAAGCCGGTGCGCAGCGCCGCCGAAGGGTTCGGCTGGCCCTTGGGATAAGTGTAATGCGAGACCGGCCCGAGGATCACGCCATCGGCCTCGGGAATCGCCGCCATCACCGCATCCGGCAGCGTCGATCCGGACGCCGCGAGGCTCGCCTCGCCGATCGCCATTTCCTCGAACGCCACATCGTCGCGCAGCGCGGCGCGCACGACCGCGATCGTCGCGGCAGTGATCTCCGGCCCGATACCGTCGCCGGGCAAGACCAGGAGGCGAGTCATCGGGCGGCCGCTGTCATGTCGAATGTCTCCGCTTCGGGTGCTTGACCGGCAGATAACAAATTTTGGACTATTGGCAACTAAAATACAAAATTGTTGACGCTGATGGGTCCGGACTGTAACCGTTCGGCATCGTTCTCTCCCGCCTTTCCGGACCGTTCGTGGCCATATCCACCCAGCCCTCCCCGACCTCTTCGCTCGACGGCCTGCGCCGGGAAACACCGTCGGCGAAGGGCGTCGATTCGCGTGCCGTGCTCGATTTCCTGGACGATGTGGAGAAGGCCGGACTGGAACTGCACGACCTGATGATCTGGCACGACGGCGCGGTGGTCGCGGAAGGATGGCGCTGGCCGTACAGCGCCGAGCGCGTGCGCATGTCGCATTCGATGACCAAGAGCGTCACCGCCTGCGCGATCGGCATGCTGATCGACGAAGGCCGGCTGGCGCTGGGTGACAAGGTCGCGAGCTTCTTTCCCGAAGCGCGGATCGATCCGGCCAGCGCCACCGCGCGCATGACGGTCGAAGATCTGCTGACGATGCGCTCGGGCCAGGGCAGCGAAGTGTCGGGATCGATCTGGCGCGGCATCGCGACGAGCTGGATCGACGAGTTCTTTCGCATCCCGCTCGAGCACGAGCCGGGCGGCACCTATGTTTATTCAAGCGCTGCCAGCTACATGCTCTCGGCAATCGTCACGCGCGTGACCGGGCAGACCGCCTACGACTTCCTCAGGCCACGCCTGTTCGATCCGCTCGGCATGGCCAAGCTGCGCTGGGATCTGGGACCGGACGGGATCAATCCCGGTGGTAACGGCATCACCTGGACCACCGCCGACGGACTGAAGCTCGGCATCCTTCACGCGCAGAAGGGCGTGTGGAACGGGCAGCGCATCCTCTCTGAACGTTGGGTCGAAGAAGCGACGCGCGTCCATGCCGGCCGGCCCGGCGACCAATATGGCTATCACTGGGTGGTCGGTGACGGCTGGTTCGCCGCGCTGGGCGTGTTCGTGCAGATGGTGCAGGTGTTCCCCGGATCGAACGCGGTCCTCGCGCTGAACAGCGCGATGGACGAAAGCGCGGTGCTGCTGCCCCATATCCGGCGGCATTTCCCGATGGGATTTACCGGCGGCGGGGATGCGGGTGCGGATGCCGCTTTGGCCCAGCGCTTGAAGGCGTGGAGCGCGCAACCGCCCTTCGCCTCGGCCGTGGCCGGCGACCCGGCGACGCTGGCGGGGCACTGGACACTCGATCCGAACGACAAGGGCCTGGCCGCGCTCGATTTCGAATTCGCCCCCAGCGAGTTGCGCTTCACCATCCACGATGGCGAAGGCGCGCATCGCCTGGTTGCGGGCCGCGACGACTGGACGCTGGCACCCGCCTATCTCCCCGGCGCGGACCTGCATCACGGCTATCGGATGGAAAACCTGCCCGTTGTCGCGAGCGCGCGCTGGCTCGCCGGCAACCGGCTGGAATTGGTGATCCATTATCTCGAATCGGCGTTCCGCGACACGTTCGTGTTCACCGTCTCCGGCGGACAGCTGGCGATGGAGCGGCGCGTCAACATCAATTCCGGCGCGCGCGCCTGGCCGACGATGACCGCCGTGCGGGCTTAACGCGCACAATACGCCTCCCCGGCGAAGGCCGGGGCCCAGTCGCGAGCGATGCATTGGCAGGCGCCGCGCTCCGTTACTTCTGGAGCCGAATTGGGCCCCGGCCTTCGCCGGGGAGGCGTGGATTGATCAAGGCACCTGCGTGGGCTTGGTCGACGGCTCCCAGATATCGCCGGAGGTCGCGACCAGTTGCTTCATGTTGCTCCAAGGCCGCTGCCCCGGGATCGACGAGCGATCGAAGACCACCGCCGTCGCATAAGCGATGACGCGGTCGCGGATGCGCTCCTTCTCGATCTCGGGCCACGTTTCCCACGCATGGGGACCGCGCACCACGTCGAGTTCCTTCAGCCCCTTCACGCGCTCGTACGACGCGATCTCGCCTTCCAACCCATCGGCATAACACCACAGCCCGCGCGCGAAGAACGCGCTCGGCCATTTCGAGATACCGTGCAGAATCGCCGAGGACGGGAAGAACACGATGTTGTTGGCCTCCTCGATCCCGCCGATGAACAGCCCGCGATCCCGGCCGGGTCCGCGCCCGTCGTCCTTGGGCGAGGTCTGGCCTTCGAGATAGCCGACGCCGCTGGAGAAATCGGCGACCAGGATCGCGCCCTTCACGGTCTTGTCCTCGACCGGCGGCTTGCAGGCGATCTGCGGCAGGTCGTAGCTGCAATCCTTGTCGTAGTTGATCGTCATCGCCCAGCCGCTCGCCATGGTGCCGCGCGAGGAGCCCATGAAGAACACCGGCAAGCCGACGGCGCTTGGGCCGCCGCGTACCGCCTGTGCCGCAGCGGCGCCGGTGGAAAGTTTTCCGTCCGGACCCAGCGCCCGCACCCCTTCGCCCGAGCGCAATTCAGCAATGATCTCGAGCAAATCGTGCCCCTGCTGCAGCGTGTTGGTGTCGCTATAGCCGCCGGAGATGCCGACGCCGCGGCGATCCATCGCCAGCACATCGAATCCCGCTTGGTGCAGGCGGTACCAGGTCTGGCGCCAGAAGCGCTCACCCTGCACGCCGGTACCGCCCTTGGGCCAGTCGTCGTCGGGAATGGTGATGCCGGTCTTGGGGTCGGTCGTATAGGCGACGTCGCTCGGATCATCGATCGCCGTGATGCGATCCCCGCCGCCGCCGTTCATGATGATCAGCGCGCGCTTGCGATGGCCCTGCCCGTCGCTTACGCCCGCGCCGCGAATATACCAGCCGCGGATTTTCACATCACCGGTCATGTGCATGTGGAGGCGCTCGTACGCCTCGACCGGCGCGGTGAACTCGACGACGTAGGTGTCCGGATCGGCCGCGGCGATCGGCTCGTTATACGGCGCGCGTGCGAAGAAGGCCGGCCGGCGGACCTGCGTCAGATCGGTATCGCCGCCTTTCTCATCGATCTTGCCGAGCAGCCAGCGGCCGTGCGGATCGGTCATGCCGAATTCGTGGTTCGGCGGATGGCGCTTCATCACCTGATCGTAGACGCGCTTGCGGCACTCCTTGTCATGCTCGCAATGCTCCCAGCGCTCGCGCAGTTTTTCGTCGGTGAAGTTCGCAACGTAATAGTCGCCACGATAACCCTTGGGGGGATGCGCACGCGTGCTGGTGAAAGGAATGCAGGTGCGCGGCCCAGCCTTGGTCGGCAGGATATAGCCGGGCAGCACCATGTCGCGATCGTACGCGACATAGGCCTTGCACTCGGGCGGTGGAAACATCGGATCGGCCGCGGCCGCGGCATCATGATGACGGCGATGATGATGATCCTTGGCCACGGCCGAGGCGCCGCCCAGCAGACCGAGCAAGGCGAGTGCGGCGAGTGCGAACCGAAACATCCTCTTTCCTTTATTTCTCGAGATCGGCGAAGCACGCGGGAAGTTCGAAACCGTCGGCGAAGCGATCGGCGGGTTCGGCAATGAAGTCGCTGCGTCCGGCGTAGTGGGAACGGCCGGCGACACGGACACGCGATACCGCGCCTTCGTGCCGGGCGAGCGTGCCGGTGAATCCCTCGCCCGAGACGCCGCGAATTTCGCAGGCTTGCCCGACCGCCATCTCGCCACGCGCCGCGGCGAGCGCGATCCGCGCGGTGACGCCACTGCCGGTCGGCGAGCGATCGATCTGTCCTTGGGCGAAGATGCAGAGATTGTAGCTTGGGCGTCCGCCATGATCACCCAGGGGCACGTCGTCGGTCAGGATCGTGCCGTAGAGGAAACCGAGATCGGGCTCGGTCGGGTGCGTGATCGGGATAGCCGCACGCGCTGCATCGGTGATCGCGACACCCGCCGCAACCAGATCGGCGAGCGGTGTTTCCATTAGCGACAGGCCGATCCGCGAGGCGGGCAGAATCGCGTAATAGGCGCCACCGAATGCGACATCGAAGGCGACGGTACCGAAACCCGGCACCTCGCTTCGCCGATCGAGATGGCTCGCGAAGGATTCGACGCTCTCGAACGCCACCAGCGCACCGCGATCGTCCTGCTCGACCTCGACACGCACGACACCGCATGGCGTCTCCAGCCCGAAGCTCGCGCGGCCGGCGCAGAGATCGCCGAGCGTCCCGCGGATATCATCCTCACCGATCATGCCGGCAGCGATCGGGCCGGTAAGGTCGCCCGCCTCGACGAACGCGTCGGGCGTGTCGATCCAGATGCTCCCGCGCGCGAAACACGCGTCATCGGCTTCCCGCATCGCGGGCGTGAAGCTGCCGATCAGATCGAGGTGGACACCCGGTTTGAGCCATTCGCCACGAATGATCGGCTCCGTCGAGGGCGTCGCGCAGGTGATGATGTCCGCTTGCGCGGCCGCATCTGCCAGTGTGGCGACCGGCGCGGCTTCCATGCCTTCCTCGGCGAGTTCCCCAGCGAGCCGCGCCGCCTTGACTGGATTGCGATTCCAGATTGCAACGCGCCTGATCGGCCGCACGCTGCCGAACGCGGCCGCAGCCAGCGCGCCGATCCGCCCGGCACCCACGACCAGCAGGGATTCTGCGTCACCCCCCGCAAGAAACGACGCAGCCAGCGCGGATGCGGCGATCGTGCGCCGCGCGGTGATCTCGTTGCCGTCGATCACCGCCAGCGGCGCGCCGGTTGCCGCGTCGCACAAAAGGTACGTGCTGTGGACGCTCGGCAGTCCGCGTGCGCCGTTGCCTGGAAAGATCGCCGCGATCTTGGTGCCAAGCACCTGCGCGTTCCAGGCGGGCATCAGCAGGAGCACGCCATCGTCGCAGTCCGGCCGATGGATATGGTGATGCACCCGCGCAGGCACGGTCACAGCTCCGGCAAAGGCTCTGCGCAGCGCCTCGATCAACATATCGAAGGACAGGGCCGCGCGGGTCTGGGTAGCGCTGATCACCGGGATCGATCGATCCCCGGTCTCGCCGCTTTTCCCCGTCCCCGCCTCGTTCCGTCGCATCGCCGCCGTGGCTCCTGATGAGCGGCAACTTTGTCCTATTGAATTCAAAAATACAAGAGCGGGATCGTGTCTTTTTACACCGTCGCTTGAACATCCTGCGCTTGGCGCAGATGCCGCTTCATCAGATCGTGCGCGCGCCGGTTGTCCCCGGCGTCGAGCGCATCGAGGATCGCCATATGTTCGTCGATCGAATCGATCACGCGGTCGGCGCCGTTGATCCACTGGATGTTCATGAACGAGCGCAGCTTGTTCTGGCGCTGCACTGCGTCGAGGAAATAGCGATTGCCCGAGCAGCGCGCGATCTGCTCGTGGAAATCGGCGTTCACCGCGAAGAACTCGACCGCGAGCGTGTCACGCCATTTGCGCTTGCGGAACGAGAGGTGCGCGGCGCGGCTCTTCTCCAGCCAGTCGCGATCGAGCTCAAAGGTGCTCTCGAGAATGCCGGCCGGTTCGATGATGCTGCGATAGGCGTAGCTCTCGGCACGGGCACGGCTCGAATTGATCGGCAGCGCGAACGACCAGCCGTTGCCCGGCTTGCGCTCGACCACGCCCAGCTCGGCGAGCTGGCGCAGCACGCGCACCACCGTCGGCAGCTTGGCGTCGAACATGCGCGCGACTTCGAGCTGGCTGCATTGGTCGGGCATCTTGCCCTCGTTGCGTGCCTTGGCGATGGCGATGAAGAGGCGCTGATCCTCCTCGTCCTCGGGACTGGCGACTTCGATCTCCGGCGCATCGGTGACGGGTCCGCGCAGCACATAGCCGCGATTGGTCCGCGCCTCGACCGCGCCCTGATCCGCCAGCAGCTTCAGCGCGCCGCGCACAGGCGTGCGCGACACGTCGAAATGGCGGCACAGATCGAGCTCGACGAGGTGATGCCCCGGCCCCGCCCCCTGCTCCTTGAGCATGCGCAGGATGCGCGCGGCAAGATCGGCCTGCAGACGGCTGACACGCGGCGGCGCCCCCGTCTCGTCATCCCGCCGCACCGCCAATTTCGCCATAGACTTCATTCCCGTAGACGCCGGCAGGCTCGTTTTTCTCTCCGTCACCCGTGAACGCGGCGCCGGCCCTGCCTTCCCCAAGGCGATTACACTTTTGCCGCCAAGGATGCAAAATAGCGCTGGATGCTCCAAGGCAGCCGCGCCGTACGATTGGGGATCAGGATCATCGCACGATCCTGATCGAGCCACGCGGCACCGGCGCTTCGCGCGCGGCACTCGGCGATGGCGGCCAATTGACCGTGGACGGCAGCGTTGCCGGCGTCTCGACGCACCGGCAGCGATGCGCCGGGCACTGAAGCGGGCGATGGCCCAAAAAAAAGCCGGGGCGGATATGATCCGCCCCGGCCAAATGCGCCTTCGATGGAGGGACACCTCTACAGGCGTCCCCGGTCAGTATTTGAACGAAAGCGAGAACTTGACCACCGCCGGGAGCGATTCCGCCAGCGTGCCGGCGCCGACCGCCGCCCAATAATGCTTGTTGGTGATGTTCTGTCCGTTCACGCGCGCCGTCACGTCGTGGCCGGCGAGCGTGAAATCGTAGGACGCGCCGACATCGAACGTCGTATAGGCTGGCGTGAACGCCTTGTTCGTGTCGTCCACCGCCTGCGTGCCGGTGTGATAGACGCCTGCCGAAACCTTCAGATGCGGATCGAGCCACGACGTCGTGTACTCGCCCGACAGCGACCAGCTGTTGTTCGGCGTGCCGCCCGGGCGGGTGGCCGCGATGATCGGCGTGCTGGTCCGCGCCTTCAGGAACGTGATCGCCGCGTTGATCGCGAGATCCTTCGTGACATATCCCGAGACGCTACCCTCGAACCCGCGATAGGTCTGGAGCGCGTCCGAGTAAGCATGCTGGGTCGTGGTGCCGGGCACAATCCGCTCGCTGAGCGCACCTTTGCGGGTGATATCGAAATACGAGAGCTGGACCAGCAGATTGCTGCGCGGCTGCAGCTTGATGCCGCCTTCGTAGAGCGTGCTGAACACCGGCGGCAACGTGACAAACGCGTTGTCGTCCTGCGCCGCCGGGATACCGTTCGCTTCCAGGCCCTCGATATACGTACCGTAGATGCTGGCCCATTTGACCGGTTTGATCAGCGCGCCGCCCGAAAACGCCGTCGGCTTCACCTCATACGGCGTCTTGGTGACGGCATTGGTCGAGCCGCCATCCTTGTAGTCGCTTACGCGCACACCGCCTGACAGCGTGACGAAGTCCTTATAGCTGAGCTGATCGAACGCGTAGACACCTTTGTCGTCCACGACCGAGACCGGCGGGCGCCCGCCGCGTGTCTCGATCGGTACGTCGATGGGAACGGGATCGTTAAAGTTCTGATTGAGCATCGTGCGCGGAGTCGCGGGCGAACCCGCGAGCGACCGCAGCGAGCGCGAGGCACCAACGAGAACGGTGTTGCTGATGTCGCCGGTCGTGATCTTGCCGTGGATTTCGAGCGAGTAACCGATATTTTCGTAACCCGCGGATTGAATCTGCGACCCGAAGCGGATTTTTCCGCTGCCATAAAGGGGATTCATCGGATCCAGCGCTGCTAGATACGCCGCGTTCTGAGTGGTGGAGCCGCCAGGCAGGAAGCCAGGATTGTAGCGATAGCGCGTCAGGTGCGAGCGACCGTAATAGGCGCTGACGTCCCAGTCGTGATCGAACTGATAGACCGCCTTGCCGAGATAGTTGACTTCCTCGGTATCGTTGGTGTCTCCCAGCAGCCCGCCGATATTCTTCGACGGATCGAGCAACGCCACGTTCGGAATGACGGTGGCGCCGTTCGGGATGATGAACGTGGCCGGCTCGTTGATCTGCTTGCGGAAATATTCGAAGTCGGCGGACAGGGTGAGCTTGTCGGTCGGCTTGATGTCGAAGGCGCCCGACGCGAGATAGCGCGAACCCACACCGTATTGGATACCGGTATCCAGATGCGCGGCGAGCAGGTTCAGGCGATAGCCGAAAATGCCGATCGTGTTGCCGACATCGGCATGGCCGCCATAACCGCCATTTCCGTCGCCGAAGCCGTCGACCTCGAACAACGGCGTCGCGGTCGGACGCTTCATGACCAGGTTGACGATGCCCGAGGGCGGCGAGAAGCCGTAATAGATCGCCGATGCGCCCTTCAGCACCTCGACGCGATCCTTGTCCTCCAACGGGAATGAGGTGGAAGACAGGATGTTGAGCGTCCCGTTCATCTTGTAGCTCGAACGGGTATCGACCGCGATGCCGCGGATCGTGATGTTGTTGTAGCCCGCCGGCCCGACACCCGAGGATGACACGCCCGCCGTGTTGCGCACCGCATCGATCAGATCGACCGCCTGCTGCGACTTCAAGACCGCGCTTGGGATGACCGAAACGGTCATGGGTACGTCGAGCACCTTGGCGTTGCGGAAGCTGCCCGACTGGACGGTATCGGTACCGAACTGGTTGGCGCGTTCGCCGGTGACGACGATGTCCTGCTGGTCGGTCGCGGGTTGATCGGCCGCCTGGCTGGCGGGCGGCGGCGTGTCGGTCGATTGGGCAAGGGCCGCGGCCGGCGCATAGGCGGCCAAGGTCGTCGTTCCCAGCAGCAGCATGCGCGCAAGCTTCATCATCGTGTTCTCCCCGTGTGCGGCCGATCGCCGCTTATTCCCAACCTGCGGATTGGTCAGATTCGTGTATTTTTAGCGACGATAATGTTTAATTGTATTTTGTAAAGCCGAAAATACACAGCTTCATTGCGGCGCTAGAACCTCGGTGAGCGCGAGTGCCGGCGAGGCGGCGAGCAGGCGCCTGGTGTAGGCGTGCTGCGGCTCGGCGAAGACGGTATCGGTCGATCCTTCCTCGACGATCCGGCCTCGCTCCAGCACCACCACGCGATCGGCGATCTGCTCGACCACGGCGAGATCGTGGGTGATGAACAGGCAGGCGAAGCCACGTTCGCGCTGAAGCTTCTGGAGCAGGGTCAGCACCTGGCGCTGGATCGTGACGTCGAGCGCGGAGACCGGCTCATCGGCGACGATCAGCCGCGGACGCGAGGCGATGGCGCGCGCGATCGCGACACGCTGGCGCTGCCCTCCCGACATCTGGTGCGGGCGGCGATCCTCGAACCCCGCGAGGCCGACCTCGTCGAGCGTTTCGCTGACGCGTTGGCGGCGTTCGGTTGCGCTCATGCCTGACTGGTGGCGCAAGGCCGCGCCGACGATTTCGCCGATCCGCAGGTGCGGCGGAAGTGAGGAGAACGGGTCCTGAAACACGAATTGCGCATCGCGGCGGAAGGCGCGCATCCCGGCGCGGTCGAGCTTGACGATGTCCTCGCCTTCGAACCGTATCGAACCGCCGGCGAGCGGCTTCAGTCCGAGCGCGGCACGGCCCAGCGTGGTCTTGCCCGATCCGCTGGCGCCCACCAGCGCAACGATCTCGCCAGCCTTCACCTCCAGCGTTACGCCATCGACTACGCGCTTGGGCGGCCCGGCGCGGAACAGGCCGGGCCTGCCGGGATAATCGACCTTCGCGTCCTCGATCGAGAGCAACACCGGCGCATCGGCCGGGATTGCCGCACGCGTCCCCTCGCGGCGGGGCAAGGAGCCGATCAGCTTCGCGGTATAAGGATGCTTCGGGCTGGCCAGCACGTCGGCCGTCCTGCCCTCCTCGACCAGCACGCCTTTTTCGAGCACCAGCACGCGCTCTGTATATTCGGCGACCAGCCCGAGATCGTGCGTGATGAGCAGCAGCGCTGTGCCGAGCTCATTGGTCAGCGCGACCATCAGTTGCAGGACTTCGCGCTGGCTCAGCGTGTCGAGCGCGGTGGTCGGCTCGTCGGCGATCAACAGCTTCGGTTCGAGCAGCAGCACCGAGGCAAGCATGATCCGTTGCCGCATCCCGCCGGAAAATTCGTGCGGATAGCGCGCAAGGCAGCCTTCGGCGTCGGCGATCTGCACGCGGCGGAGCATATCGATGCTGCGCGCCCGCACCTCCGCGTCACTCAAACCGCGATGCAGCTTCAGGCCCTCGGCAAGCTGCACGCCGATCGGCAGCGCGGGGTTGAGCGAGGTCATCGGCTCCTGGAACACCAGCCCGATATCGGCGCCGCGCACCGCGCGTAGTTCCGCGCCTTCCGATTGCGAGATGTCGCGGCCCTCGAAGACGATCGTGCCTGCCGCACGGTGCACGCCGGTCGCGAGCAGGCGCGGGATCGCGCGTGTCGCCATCGTCTTGCCGCTGCCGGATTCGCCGACGATCGCCAGTCGCTCGCCCGGCGCGACCGCGAAGCTCAAACCTTCGAGCAAGGGCGGCAGGCCGGGCCGATCGGCCTCGATCCGCAGATTGTCGATCGCAAGCAGCGGCGCGGTCATGGCCGGTCCCTCGGATCGAGGCGGTCGCGGAGCGCATCGCCGAGCATGTTGATGCCGAGCAACGCGGCGACGATGCACAGGCCCGGCGCGATGCTGAGCCAGCTCGCGACGTACATATAAGGCCGCGCTTCGGAGAGCATGTTGCCCCAGGTCGGCGCTGGCGGCGGCACGCCGACGCCGAGGAAGCTCAGCGCGCTCTCGGACAGGATCACCCATCCGAACAGGCTGGTCGCCAGCACCAGGATCGGCGGCAGCGCATTGGGCAAGACGTGGCGCCACATCGTGTAGAGCGCGCCGTCGCCCGCCACGCGCGACGCCTCGACATATCCGCGCTCGCGGATCGAAAGTACCGCGCCGCGCACCACGCGGATCGTCGCGGGCAGGTAGGCGATGGCCAGCGCGATCACGATGCTGTGGCGGCTCGATCCCAACACCGAGACGAGAGCGAGCGCAAGCAGGATGCCGGGAAAGGCGAGCAGAGCGTCGCTGAACGTCATCAGCACCCGCTCGGTCCAGCCGCGCAGGAACCCCGCCACCAGCCCGAGTGCGGTGCCGACGCCGATCGCCAGCGCCACCGTCTCGACCGCTATCAACGTGCTGATCCGCGCGCCGAGCATCGCGCGTGACGCCACATCGCGGCCAAACGCGTCGGTGCCCAGCCAATGCGCGAATGAGGGGGCCGCGAGCGTGTGGTCGAGATCGATCGCCAGCGGATCGTAAGGCAGCCAGACGAAGCCGATCGCGATCACCGCGAGCAGCAGCCCGACCAGCCCGAAGCCGAGGATCGAATGCGCGCTCCGCCTCATTGCACGGTCACGCGCGGATCGAACAGGGGATAGAGCAGATCGACGATCAGGTTCACCAGAACGTAGATCACCGCCGTGAACAGCAGGCAGCCCTGCACCACCGGATAATCGCGGCTGAGCACACCCGTCACCATCAACCGTCCCAGTCCGGGCAGCGTGAACACCGTCTCGATCACCGCGATGCCACCGAACAGACGGCCGAGCGTGAGGCCAACGAGTGTCAGCGTCGGCGCGAAGGCATTGGGGAAGACGTGGCGGCCGAGCACCACGCGCTCGGACAGCCCCTTGGCGCGCGCGTGCGTGACGTAATCGAGCCGCAATACGTCGATCGCGCTGGAGCGCATCATGCGGATCAGCACGCCGCTCTCCGAGATGGTGAGCGTCGCGATCGGCAGGATCAGGAACAGCACGGCCGCGCGCGGGTCTTCGGAGAAGGGCACATAGCCGACCACCGGCAGCCAGTGCAGCCAGACGCCGAACACCAGCAGCAGGATCAGCCCCAGCCAGAAGCTCGGCACCGCGAGGATCAGGCTCGCCATGCCCGTCACGGCGAGATCGATCCGCGTGCCCCGCCGCCACGCCGCCAGCATCCCTGCGCCGATCGCGATCAGCGTGG
>Ga0153956_1000989_pt1 | contig 28062 bp, 27 predicted proteins | sample TSFL040MetaG_FD_104704 | JGI IMG/M metagenome (GOLD analysis project Ga0153956, IMG submission 104704) | Attine ant fungus gardens microbial communities from Florida, USA - TSFL040 MetaG | ecosystem: Host-associated > Fungi > Mycelium > Unclassified | place: USA: Florida, Wekiwa Springs... | reverse complement strand
GGGCGTCAACTCACGGACGAAAACCTCCGGCGGTCTCATCGCCACCTCCCGGTTCGGGGACATGGCTTCCTGTTCGCCGCCGGAGGGGAGTTTCCGGTCGAACGTTTACGGGAGGTCCACTAGCTATCGAACCCCAGGCCCAACCGGTCGAGCATCCCTAGCCACAACCCGCGCTTGCCGTCGCGTCGGTCCGCCGCCGCGAGGCGGTTGCGGGTCAGCTGGATCACGGCGGTGCGGAGCGGCTCGGGCGGGAAGGGCACGGGCTTGCGCCGGACGTAACGGCTTCGGGTCGCCTCCGTGTCGCGACCGTCGACGAGGTCGAGCGCGACGCGCGCGCCGAAGCGGGTGGAGACGACGCCGAGGCCGGTGTAGCCGGCGGCGTAGGCGACGCGGCCGCCGAGCGCGGTGCCGAAGAAGACCGAGAAGCGGCTGCAGGTGTCGATCGCGCCGCCCCAGCGGTGGGTGAAGCGGACGCCCTCGAGCTGCGGGAAGGTGACGCGGAAGTTCTGGACGAGGCGGCCGAAGGTGGCGTCGTGGTCGTCCTGCTCCGGCCCCACCGGGCCGCCGCGACGGTAGACGGCGTCGAAGCCGCCCCAGAGGATCCGGTCGTCGGCGGACAGGCGGTAGTAGTGGAACTGGTTGCCGCCGTCGCCGATCCCCTGGCGCCGCTCCCAGCCGAGCGAGCGCCGCTGCTCCGCGGTGAGCGGCTCGGTCATCAGCGCGTAGTCGTAGACGGGCGCGATGTAGCGGCGGACCTGCCGTAGTGGGGACGGATAGGCGCTGGTGCCGAGGACGACGCGGCGGGCGATGACGGCGCCGGCCGCGGTGCGGACGGCGACGGGTCGGTCGGCGCCGCGGCCCGAAGCGGAAGCCGTGCCGCCGGCGGGCGTCGTCGCCATGCCGCCGTTTCGTGCCGGACCGCCCTCCCCGAGTGAGAGCGCCGGCGTGCCCTCGTATATATGGACGCTGGCGCGCCGCGCCGCCTCGTACAGGCCGACCGCCAGCTTCGCCGGGTCGAGCACGCCGCCCGCGTCCTTCACCCAGGCCCCGTTGCGGTAGATCGGCGAGTCGACCTCGGCTCGCATCGTGGCGGCGTCGCCGAAGACCTCGACGTCGTAGCCGAACCGCCCGTAAAGCTCCTCCGTCTCCGCCGCCCACTCGTCCTGGTAGGCGGCGACGCTCGGCGTCAGCTCGCCGGTCAGCTCCAGGTCGCAGTCGATCCCGAGGCGTTCGAGGTCGGCGACGTACCCGGCGAGGTTCTCCCGCCCGAGCCGCTCCAGCAGCTCGATCTCCTTCCCGAACCGCGCGATCCCGTTCTCCAGCCCATGGGTGAGCGAGCCGATCGCGAAGCCGCCGTTGCGGCCGCTGGCGCCGAAGCCGATCGTCTCCGCCTCGAGCAGGACGACCTCGCGACCGGGGTCGTCGGCCTTCGCGTGGAGCGCCGTCCAGAGCCCCGTGAAGCCGCCGCCGACGATGCAGAGGTCGGCCTCCGTCTCACCGCGCAGGGGAGGGGACGGCTCGCGCGCAGGCAGCGCGGCGAGCCAGAACGGCCGCGGCTCCGCGTCGGCATAGGCGGCTCGCTCGTCGGCGGTGATGGGGGTGAACGGCCAGGGCGCGGGCATGTCCTCTTATAGCGACCCGACCGGTTCTCGCGCCTCACCCGATCTTCTTGATAAGCTAACTCAACAATGAGTCTGGCGAACGCAGAGCAGGGGGAGGGATGGAGCGCCGGACCGGAGGCGAGGGGGGCGCGGGTCGGAGCGGCGGCGCCCTCGGCCACGACCATCGACGTGCATCAGCACCTGCTCGGCGAGGCGCTGGTCGAGGCGCTCGCGCGGCGGGCCGAGGCGCCGATGCTGATCTGTCGCCGGGACGGGTGGACCTTCAAGGTCGCCGCCGAGCCCGACAGCGTCCTCACCTTCGAGGCGACCGACGCGCAGCTGCGCCGCGAGGACCTGGCGGAGGACGGGTTCGACCGGGCGCTGGTCGCGCTCTCGACCGCGCTGGGGATCGAGACGCTCCCGGCGGAGGACTCGGTCGCGCTGATCGAGGCCCACCACCAGGGCATCGAGGCGCTGCCGCCCGAGTTCGGCGGCTGGGGCGCGGTGCCGCTGGGCGAGCCGGAGCCCGACCCCGCCTCCGTCGACATCGCCCTCGACCGTGGCTGCGTCGGGATCTCCCTGCCCGCCGCCGCGCTGATCGACCCCGCGGCGGTGGAGCGCGTCGGCCCGCTGCTCGCCCGCCTCGAAGCGCGCGACGCACCGCTCTTCGTCCACCCGGGACCGGTGGGCGGCGTCCCGACCCCCGGCGCCGCCTGCCTCCCGCACTGGTGGCCCGCGCTCACCGATTACGTCGCCCAGATGCAGGCGGCCTGGTTCGCCTTCCTGCACGCCGGCCGGCGCGCCCATCCGCGCCTGCGCGTCCTGTTCGCGATGCTCGCCGGCGGCGCGCCCCTGCAGCTCGAGCGCTACGCCGCCCGCCGCGGCGTCCCCGCGCCCGACCCCGACCCCCTCGTCTTCTACGACACCTCCTCCTACGGCCCGCGCACCATCGGCGCCGTGGCGGAGATGGTCGGCACCGCGCAGCTCGTCTACGGCTCCGACCGCCCGGTCGTCTACCCGCGCCGGCCACGGCTGGACCCCGACCTTCGCCTGGCGCTCGTCGCCACCAACCCGAGACGACTCTTGAACCCCGACCCGAAAGGAGCCCCCGCGTGACTCTCACTCACGAGGACATCGTGCGGCCGTACGGCCGTGACCTCACCGATACCGAGCTGAAGGCCGTCGCCTGTCAGTTCGCCGCGCGCCCGGAGCTCTGGTCGGAACACGTGTCCCACGATCCGGAGCACCGGACCTACGCGCAGCTGCTGCGCGACGAGCATCTCGACGTCTGGCTGCTCTGCTGGTCGCGCGACCACGACACCGGTTTCCACGACCACGACCTCTCGGCGGGCGCGGTGGCGGTCGCCGCGGGCAGCGTGCGCGAGGACCGGCTGGTGCTGGGACGTTCGGTCGAGGAGCCGATCAGCCGCGTCGCCACGGCCGGCAGCTCCTTCAGCTTCACCGCCTCCGACATCCATCGCGTGCTGCACGCGGGGGAGGGGCCGGCGGTGACGGTCCACGCCTACTCGCCGCCGCTGGTGCGGATGGGGAGCTACATGGTCGAGCCGAGCGGCCGGCTGCTGCGCCACCCGGTCACCTACGAGGACGAGCTGCGTGAGCTCGACCCCTCCGAGGTGACGCGGGCCGCCGCAAGCTGACGACGTAACGGGGTCCTTCCGACCTTTCCCGCCATATGTGGCGGCTAAGGTCGGAAGGACGCTCCGGTAGGTTTCCGGGCCATGACCGACGAGCGCCGCCCGATCCTCATCGCCTACGACGGCTCCGACTGCGCGGCGGCGGCGATCGACAAGGTCGCGGAGGAGTTCGGGCCGCGGAAGGTGATCGTCCTGGTCGTCTCCGAGGACCTCGACCGGGTTCCGTTCCTGGGCACCTCCGGCGTGCCGGTGGAGGCGGAGACGATGGAACTGCTGACCGACGCGGCGCAGAAAGGCGCGCAGGAGACCGCCGACAAAGGCGCCGAGCGGGCGCGCGGCCTGGGACTCGAGGCGACGACGGCGGTCTACGAGGGCGGCCCGGTCTGGAGCGCGATCGTCGAGGCGGCCGAGGCGAACGACGCGGCGCTGATCGCGCTCGGCTCGCGCGGCCTCTCCGGCGTCAAGCACGTGGTGCTCGGCAGCGTCTCCGGCGCGGTCGCCCACCACAGCCACCGCAGCGTGCTGATCGTCCACAGCAACTGAGCGGCGCGGGTCGACGATCCCGCCCTGCAACGATTCGCGGGTGAACGACTCGCCGCATCGCAAGCGCATCGGCTTCCTCAGCTTCGGCCACTGGTCGAAGGCGCCCGGGTCCCAGACCCAGACCGCCGGCGAAAGCCTGCGCCAGACGGTCGAGCTCGCCGTGGCCGCGGAGGAGCTCGGGATCGACGGGGCATTTGTCCGCGTCCACCACTTCCAGCGCCAGCTCGCCTCGCCGTTCCCGCTGCTCGCCGCGATCGGGACCGCGACTCGCCGCATCGAGATCGGCACCGGGGTGATCGACATGCGCTACGAGAGCCCGCTCTACATGGCGGAGGACGCGGCCGCGGCCGACCTCCTCGCCGGCGGGCGCCTGCAGCTCGGCATCAGCCGCGGGTCGCCGGAGCCGGCCCTGCACGGCTCGCGCGCCTTCGGCCACGTCCCCGCCGAGGGTGAAACCGACGCCGACCTGGCCCGCCGCCACACCGAGCTCTTCCGCGCCGCGATCGCCGGCGAGCCCGTCGTCGCGGCCGACGCGAACATGGCGGGCGGCATCGGCCGGCTCGCGATCCAGCCGCGGTCCCCGGGCCTCCCCGAGCGCATCTGGTGGGGCGCCGGGACCCGCGAGACCGGCGTCTGGACCGCCCGCCAGGGCATGAACCTGATGAGCTCGACCCTGCTCACCGAGGACACCGGCGTGCCCTTCGATCAGCTCCAGGCCGAACAGATCCAGATGTTCCTGGACGCCTGGGACGAGGCGGGCTGGGAGCGCCGCCCGCGGATCTCGATCAGCCGCAGCGTGATCCCGATCGTCAACGACATGGACGACGCCTACTTCGGTGGCGAGCGGGGCGGCGGCGACCAGGTCGGTTACCTGGACGGCGGCATCGCCCGCTTCGGCAAGTCCTACACCGGCGAGCCCGACCGGATCGCCGCCGAACTTGCCGACGACGCTGCCGTGGCGATGGCCGACACGGTCCTGATGACGGTCCCGAACCAGCTCGGCGTCGACTACAACGCGGAGCTGCTCCGCAACATCGCCGAGCACGTCGCCCCGGCGATCGGCTGGAGCCCCGCGACCGCCGACGTCTGAGCGAGGCCCGACCGGGGCCGGTTCCCGTAGGAGTTCGCGACCACGTGAGCCGGATAAGTGTGTTCAAGGGATTCTGCGCATGCCTCGCGGCCGCCGTCGCGGTGCTGCTGCTGCGGGTGGGCGCATCGGCGCACCAGCGATGCACCGTCACGGGGACGCCGGGCCCCGACGTCCTGCACGGCACCGACGCCGCCGACGTCATCTGTGGCGGCGGGGGCAACGACGTCCTGGCCGGCGGCACCTACAACATCGTCCATGTATCCCTGAAGGACTTCGCCGGCAACGTCAGCACGCTCGAAACCACCGGCGAAGTCGCCCGCCTGGTCTCCGGCACGCTGCTCGACGGAACCTGGAGGCTCATCACGAAGTTCGCCGCCAGCGCTCCGACCGGCCCGTACCACCTCGCCTACATCGGCGTCAGGGACCTCGCCGGGAACGGTGGGCCGGTGCAGCGTGCCGAACTGGAAGCGCGGGGCCTCGAGGCGGGGTTCACCAAGCTCCCGTAGTCGCGCCGCTCGCGCGGTGTGAAAGCCTGACCCGATCCAGCGCCTTGCCGACAAGTGGCCGACGATCGCGCCGCTGGTGGCGTTGGTCGCGTTGGCGGCGACCTGGGGCTCGCATCCGGCCGTCGCGGTCGTCGTCCTGATCGACATCTTCCTCGCCGGGGCGGTGCTGGCCGCCGTGCACCACGCGGAGGTGATCGCGCACCGGGTGGGCGAGCCTTACGGCTCGATCGTCCTCGCCGTCGCGGTGACGGTGATCGAGGTCGGCCTGATCGTCACCCTGATGATCTCCGGCGGCTCGCAGGCCGAGACGCTCGCCCGCGACACCGTCTTCGCCGCGGTGATGATCACCTGCAATGGCATCGTCGGCGTCTCGATCCTGACCGCGGCGCTGCGCGACCGGGTCGCCTCCTTCAACGCGGAGGGCTCGGCGACCGCGTTCGCGACCGTGATCACGCTGACGACCCTCTGCCTCGTCCTGCCGAACTTCACCACCAGCAAGACCGGGCCGGAATTCTCCGCCTCGCAGCTGGTCTTCGCGGCGCTCGCGTCGGTCAGCCTCTACGTGCTCTTCCTGTTCGTGCAGTCGGTGCGGCACCGCGGGCTCTTCATGGACCCGGCCGGGGACGACGACGGCACCGACGAGTCCGACGATCTCCACGGCGAGGAGCCGACCCAGCGTGAGACGCTCCGGAGCCTGGCCCTCCTCCTCGTCGCCCTGGTCGCCGTCGTCGGCCTCGCCAAGACCAGCTCCCACGCGATCGAGGAAGGCGTCAAATCGATCGGCGCCCCAGCGTCCGCGGTCGGCGTCGTGATCGCCATGCTCGTCCTGATGCCGGAGACCCTGACCGCCTGGCGCAACGCCCGCCGCGGCCGCGTCCAGATCAGCTTCAACCTCGCCTACGGCTCGGCGATGGCGAGCATCGGCCTCACCATCCCGGCGATCGCGGTCGCCTCGATCTGGCTCGACGGCCCCCTCGTCCTGGGACTCGGCTCGACCCAGATCGGCCTCCTCTTCCTCTCCGCCGTCGTCGGCGCCCTGACCCTGCTCCCCGGCCGCTCGACCCTCCAGCAGGGCGGCGTCCACCTGATCATCTTCGCCGCCTTCGTCTTCCTCGCCTTCAACCCGTAGCGGTCCCGCCTCTCGGGACGGCGATAGCCTCCGCGACCGATGCCCGCCGAGCGCAACCTGCCCAGCCCGGAGGCCGAGGAGATCGTCGGCCTCGCCCGCTCCGTCGCCCAGGAGCAGTTGGCGCCGCGCGCCGCCGCGGCGGAGGAAGACGCCACCTTCCCGCGTGACGCCTTCCGCACGCTGGGGGAGCTCGGGTTCCTGGGGATGCCGTATCCGGAGGAGGTCGGTGGGGCGGGGCAGCCATATGAGGTCTACCTGCAGGCGCTGGAGGAGATCGCGGCGGCCTGGGCGAGCGTCGGGGTCGGGCTCTCCGTGCACGTGATGTCCTGCTACCCGCTCGCGACCCGGGGGAGCGAGGAGCAGCGGGCGAGGTGGCTGCCGGAGATGCTCGCGGGCGAGCTGCTCGGCGGCTACTGCCTCTCGGAGGCCGACGCCGGATCGGACCCCGCCGCGATGCGGACGAAGGCGACGCGAAGCGGCTCCGCGGCGGGCGAAGACGGCTCCGCGGCGGCGGGCGACGCGCCCGGCTGGTCGATCACCGGCTCCAAGGCCTGGGTCACCCACGGCGGCGAGGCCGACTTCTACACGCTCTTCGCCCGCACCTCCGAGGACCGCTCGCGGGGCGTCTCCTGCTTCCTCGTCCCCGGGGACGCGCCCGGGCTCACCACGGGGGCGCCGGAGCGGAAGATGGGGCTGACCGGCTCGACCACGGCGACGCTCGACTACGACTCCGTGCCGCTGGAGGCCGAGCGGCTGATCGGCGGCGAGGGGCAGGGGCTGCCGATCGCGCTGCAGGCGCTCGACTCGGGGCGGCTCGGGATCGCCGCCGTGGCGACCGGGCTCGCGCAGGGCTCGCTCGACGCCGCCGTCGCCTACGCCAAGGAACGCGAGACGTTCGGCCGGCCGATCATCGACCACCAGGGCCTGGGCTTCCTGCTCGCCGACATGGCCGCCGCGGTGGAGTCGGCCCGCGCGGTCACCCTGGAGGCGGCGCGCCGCCGCGACCGCGGCCTGCCCTTCGCCCGCCAGGCCTCGATCGCCAAGCTCCTCGCCACCGACGCGGCGATGAAGGTGACCACCGACGCGGTCCAGGTCCTCGGCGGCTTCGGCTACACGAAGGAGTTCCCCGTGGAGCGCTACATGCGGGAGGCGAAGGTCATGCAGATCTTCGAGGGGACGAACCAGATCCAGCGCCTGGTGATCGCCAGGCACCTCGCCCGCACGGGCTGACAGGAGGGAGAACAGGATGCAGGTCGACGGTGCGGTGGCGGTGGTGTTCGGCGGGGCGTCGGGACTCGGGGAGGCGACCGCGCGGCGGCTGGCCGCGGGCGGCGCCAAGGTGCTGGTGGCGGACCTGAACGCGGAGCGCGCCGCCGCGGTGGCGGCGGAGATCGACGGCGCCCACGTCGCCTGCGACGTCGCCGACTCCGACTCGGTGGAGGACGCGGTCGCTGCCGCGACGGAGTTCGGCGACCTCCGCATCGCGGTCGACTGCGCCGGGATCGCCACCCCGACCAAGCTCGTCCGCAAGGGCAAGCCGACGCCGCTCGAGGACTTCGCCAAGGTCATCGCCGTCAACCTGCTCGGCACGATCAACGTGCTGCGCTGCGCCGCCGCCGCGATGGCCCAGGCCGAGCCGTCGCGTGACGGCGATCGCGGCGTCTGCGTCACGACCGCCTCGATCGCCGCCTACGAGGGGCAGGTCGGCCAGGTCGCCTACGCCGCCTCGAAGGCGGGCGTCGCCGGGCTCACCCTGCCGGTCGCCCGCGAGCTCGCCGCGTCGGCGATCCGCGTCGTCGCGATCGCGCCGGGCCTCTTCGACACGCCGCTCCTCGCCGGGCTCCCGGCCGCGGCGCGCGAAGCGCTCGCCGGTGAGGTCCCCTACCCGCAGCGGCTCGGCGACCCGGCCGAATACGCCGCCCTGGTCGAGCACATCGTCGCCAACACGATGCTGAACGGTGAGACGATCCGCCTCGACGGCGCCCTGCGGATGGGGCCGAGCTAGCCCGACCGTGCCCGCCGGGCTGGTCATCTTCGACTGCGACGGCGTCCTGGTCGACAGCGACCGCATCTCGCTGCGGATCCAGGCCGAGCGGATCAGCGCGCTCGGGTTGCCGACCACCTACGAGGACTGCGTCCGCGACTTCCTCGGCCTGGGGCGCCCGGGGACGGTGCGGATCCTCGAGGAGCGGCTCGGTGGGCCGCTGCCGGACGGTTGGGAGGAGGAGCTCGACGCGGCGGTCCGCGACGCCTTCCGGCGCGAACTCCGCCCGGTCGCCGGGATCGAGGCGGCACTCGACGCGATCGACGTCCCCACCTGCGTCGCCTCCAGCGGCAGCCAGGCGAAGATGCGCCTGACCCTGGGACTGACCGGCCTGCGCGAGCGCTTCGAGGGCCGCATCTTCTCCGCCGATGAAGTCGAGCGCGGCAAGCCCGCTCCCGACCTCTTCCTCTTCGCCGCCGCCCGGATGGGCGCCGCGCCGCAGAACTGCGTCGTGGTCGAGGACAGCCCCTTCGGCGCCGCCGCGGCCCGCGCCGCCGGCATGCGAGCGCTCGGCTACGCCGCCGACGACGACGGCGCTGCGCTGGCTCGCGAGGGCGCCAAGGTCTTCACCACGATGACGGAGCTCCCGGCGCTCATCGCGGCGCGAACGTCGCCAGGTCCTGGCCGTACACCGGGCTGACCACGAGCTTTTCGGGGTCGATGTTCTTGGAGATGAAGGTGACCATCTCGGTCGTGCCGAACGGCGCCCAGGGCGCCTGCTTCATCACCTCGCGATCGAGCCGTGCGTAGGCCGCTTCTTGTTCCGGCCCGAGCGGTTCGGACCCCAGTTTGGCGATCTGGCGGTTGATCGCGGGATCGTTAAGGCGCGCGTAGTTGTTGTTCAGCGTCGGCAGGATGGCTTCGCCGGAGAGCTGCGGCTGGAAGTAGTCGTTCGGGTGCGGGTAGTCCATGTACCAGGCGGCCCAACCGGTATCGAGGTCCGGCGTCGAGCTGTTGCCGATGACCGTGTTGTAGTTGGCCGTCGAGAGGATTTTCAGCGTCGGTTCGAGCCCGAGTTCGCGCAGCACGCCTTCGTAGTATTCGCCCGCCTGCTTGTTCGGCGGGTAAACGTCGGTCCAGACCGTCACCTTGCGTTCGGCCGGGTCCGCTTCGGCCATCAGTTCGCGCGCTTTCTGCATGTCGTGCGGGTAGAGCTGGAAGGATTTGTGACCCGGCATCGCCTCCGGCAGCACCTGCTGGACGCCCTTCATCATGCCGCCGTAGATGCGTTCCAGCGCCGCCGAGTTGACCGCGTAGTTGACCGCCTGCCGCACCCGGACGTCGTCGAACGGCGGCTGGTCGACGTTCATCCAGAAGTAGTAGACGTCGATCTGCGGCGTCACCAGCAGCTGGCTGCCCTTGTAGCGGTCGCTCAGTTCCTGGTAGCGGTCCGGAGGCGGCGGCTCCTCCATCCAGTCGATCTTGCCGCGGATGATTTCGTTGACCGCGGTCTCCGTGTTGGCGATCACCCGCACGTTGATGTTGTCGTAGTGGCCGTCCGGGATCGCCGGCAGCAGCGGCCCGTTCGTCTTCGCCCACACCGGGTTGCGCCGGTATTCCCAGCCGCGGCCGGGCTTGGAGTTGACGATGACGTAGGGACCGGTACCGGGCGGCGGGTCGGCGGAGAGGTCTTTGTGCGGGGTGTCGGGAGGGAGCGGCGCGGCGGAGAGCAGCGCCAGCTCGTTCGTGAAGGTGCTGCGCGGCTTGACCAGGTGGATGACGATGCGGCCGGTCGCGTCGTCGGTCACGATCCCCGCGATGCCGCCTTTCTTCGTCTTGGCGAACCGTTCGGCGCCGACGATGTCGGTGTAGAAGGGCGTCGCGGGCGAGTTCATCGCGATGACCCGTTCGACCGTCGCGCGGTAGTCGGAGGCGCGCACCGGCGTCCCGTCCGAGTACTTCAGGCCCTTGCGCAGGTACAGGGTGTAGGTGCGCTGGTCCTTGCTGATCTTCGGCAGCGCCCGCGCCAGCCCCGGGATCAGCTTCGTCCCGGCGGTGCCGTCGGCGTGGGCGTAGGTGAGCAGCGGCACGTAGGTCTCCCACATCGCCGTCAGGCCTTCGATCGTGTAGCTGATCGACGGATCGAGGTAGTCCGGGAACCCGGCGAAGGTGGCCTGGAGGGTCGAGGAGTTCGGCGAGGACTCTTCCGAGCTGCCACAGCCCGCGAGGAGCACCGCCGCCACGGCGATCAGCGCAGCCGCGAGCCAGGCCCGCCCGAGCGACCTCACTGAAAACCGCCCCCCGTCCTCGTGCTCACCACGGCATCATCATGCCGCTAACAGTGGCGAACTTCAAAGAAGTTTGTCCATATGAATGCGCAATACCGCTGATTGTTGTCCAGATGAGGGTCGACGATGCGGCGTTCAGGCCCCATCGCCGAGTCGGTGCGCGGCGCGCTGCTCGGCGACGCGCAGGAGGGCGGAGTCGTCCTCCTCGCCGTGGCCCGCCGCCCGGAGCTGGCGGAACATCTGCTGCACCTCGGCGGTGAGGGGGAGGGGCGCGTCGACTTCGGCGCTCGCGCCCAGCGCGATCTCGAGGTCCTTGTGATGGAGGTCGACCTTGAAGCCAGGGGCGAAGTCGTGGTCGAGGAAGTTGTCGCGGCGGACCTCCATGATCCGGTTCGCCGCCATGCCGCCGCCGACCGCGTCGAGGATCGCCGCCGGGTCGACCCCGAGCTTCGAGCCGAGCACGAGGGACTCGGACAGCCCGGCGAAGATCACCGCGACCAGCACCTGGTTGCAGGCCTTCGCGACCTGACCGGCGCCCGCCTCGCCGATGTGGGTGACGCGCGAGCCGAGCACCTCGAAGACCGGCCGGGCGCGCTCGACGTCCGCCGCCGCGCCGCCGACCATGATCGAGAGCGTCCCGTCGCGGGCGCCGACGTCGCCGCCGGACACCGGCGCGTCGAGGAACCCGATCCCGCGCGCCTCCGCCTCCGCCGCCAGCTCGCGGGCGAGCGCGGGGGAGACGGTGCTCATGTCGATGACCAGCGAGCCCGCGGGTGCCGCGGCGATCGCCCCGTCCGGCCCGCCCAGCACCTCACGCACGACGGGGTCGTCCTTGAGGATCGTGATCAGGATGTCGGCGTCCGCGGCCACCGCCGCCGGCGAGTCCGCGCCCCGGGCACCGGCCTCGACCAACGCCGCGAGCGGCCCCGGCGAGCGGTTCCAGGCGACCACCTCGTAGTCGGCCGCCAAGAGGTTGCGAGCCATGGGCGCGCCCATCACCCCGAGTCCGATGAAACCGAGCCTGGTCGCCATGGGGGGCAGGGTATGGGACGCCGTGCTTCGCGGCCGGGGCGGCCGTCCTAGGGCGCTGTCCTGGGCGTCTCGGACACGGCCCTGGCAGGCTGTGGCCGTGTCCGAGACGCCCAGGACGTGAGGGCTTCGTGAAACAAATGGCACGGGTCGGGCACGAAGTCGGACTTCCGTGAGCCTCTCCCGGTGCCCGTGGTACCTAACCGCCTCATAGGGCCGGTTAGGTACCACGGCAGAGGCCCGAAGACGCGCTGCAGTCCTTGTGGGCGCTATAGCCACCACAAGAGCTGCAGCGCGGCCGTGACTGTTGCCCAACACGCACGCAAGCGTGACGTTCCCGGCATCTCCCTCACGCCTTGCGAGTCTCGTCACTCGTCTCATACCCGGCCGTCTCGGCCACGGCCACAGCCTGCCAGGGCCGTGGCCGAGACGGCCGGGCTCGCCGCAACCCCCTGCGTCTAACCGTATACATCCCCGTACGCCTCTCATCCAAAAAGACACAGGAACGTTGCGGCCTGGAAACAGGTCGGTAACGAATTGCGACACCGTCTTGCGAGAGAGTCGGCGGCGCCCGTGCTGAGGCGCGTGGCGGCGGGGTAGATCCCGCCACTTCTCCATATCCCCCCCGATCACAGAGGTCTAGATGAGCTTTCAATTGCCGGTCGTCGACCGACGACGACCCCTGCGCGCGCTCATATGCGCGTTGACTCTCGCCGCGCTCGCGGCGCTCTTGGCCGTACCCGCATTGGCGCGGGCCGAAGAACGACTGCCCCTGATCGACAAGACGGAGCAGCTCGGCCCCGGCATCTCCCTCCACCACCTGAAATCGCTCGGCGAAGGCGGTTGGCAGGACGAGCAGGTCCTCACCGTCCACCTGAACCAGGCGGGCGTCGGCACGAACCTCCTCACCGCAGGCTCGGTCGCCAAGGGCGGCCCGCTCAGCACGGCGGCGAACAAAGCCGGCGCGGTCGCGGGGGTGAACGGCGACTTCTTCGACATCGGCAACTCGACCGCCGCCGAAGGCGGTGAGGTCGAAGACGGCGAACTGGTCAAGTCCGGCAACACGAACCACGCCGTCGCCAACCACATCGGCGTCAGCAAAAGCGGCATCGCCCAGCTCGCCAACCTGGCGATCGAAGCCAGCGCCGAATTCAAAGGCGAAGCGCACTCGGTCCTCTCGATCAACGCGGCGAACGGCGCCGGCGTCCCGGCCAACGGGATGGTCGCCTACACGCCCGCCTGGGGCACCTACAGCCGCGCCCGCGGCTTCACCGGCGTCGCCGACTTCGCCGAAGTCCTGGTGGTCGACGGGAAGGTCGCCTCGATCGACTCGAGCGGCGCGGAAGCCAACCAGATCCCGGCGAACGGCTTCGCCCTCGTCGGCCGCGAGGAAGCGGCGGCGAAACTGCGCGAACTCACGGTGGGCGACGAAGTCAGCCTCACCTACGGCCTCTCCGACGCGGCCGCGAAAGAACTCCAGTTCGCGATCGGCGACGGCGGCGTGATCGTCGAAAACGGCACCCCGAAGGGCGGCCTCGACACCTCGATCGCGCCGCGCACCGCGGCGGGCTTCAAGGACGGCGGCCACACCCTCGTGCTCGCCACCTGGGACGGCCCCGGCGGCACCGGCCACGGCGGCATCGGCATCAACGTCGAGGCCCAGGAGCTGGCCGAAGAAGGCGTCGAAACCGCGGTCAACCTCGACGGCGGCGGCTCGACCACGATGGTCGCGCGCGCCCTCGGCGCCGAAGGCGTCAGCGTCCGCAACACCCCCTCCGACGGTGAAGAGCGCTCCGACCCGAACGGGATCGGCGTCTTCGTCGAACCGGGCGACGGCCAGGTCCACCACCTGTACCTGCGCCCCGGCGCCGGCGACGCCGCGGCGGGCGAAAGCCTCCGCGTCTTCCCCGGCATGCACCGCACGGTCGACGCGTTCGCGACCGACAGCAACGACACCCCCGTCGCCCTCACCCCGGGCGAGGTGCACTGGAGCACCAACCAGGGCTCGGTCGAAGCGGGCCGCTTCCTGGCCCCGCAGGGTGCCCACGGCGACATCGCGGTCCGGGCGAGCGCCGACTCGTCCCAGGCCGACACCCACGTCCGCGTGCTCGACCCGGTGCAGACGGTCGAACTCTCGACCGAACGCCTGGCGATCGCCGAACCGACCGCTGCCGAAGCGGTGACGATCAAGGTCGACGGCCGTGACGACGAAGGGTTCACCGCGCCGATCGAGCCGGAGGACCTCGAACTCGAATACAAACACGACGTCATCGAAGTGATCCCCGACGGCGGCGAACTGAAGATCGTGCCGCTGACCAACGGCGCCACCGATCTGACCGTCACCGCCGGCGGCAAGTCGACGGTCCTGCCGGTCACGATCGGGGTCGAATCGGTCGTCGTCTACAAATTCGACGAAGAAGTCACCAGCCACTGGAAAACGAACAGCACGGTCGCGGCGGAAACGACGCTGACGGAAACCCCGGAAGGGCTGAAACTCGACTTCGCCGCGATGCGGAACTTCGGCATCACCGCGAACGGGACCGCCAACCGCGTCACCTTCCCGGGCCAGCCGCTGCGCGTCCGCCTGAAAATGAAATCGAGCGTCCCGGTGCCGAAGGCCAACGGTGGGCTTCTGTACCTCGGCTACTACGACGGCAACGGCGTCGCCAAAGGCCCGTTCGCGTCCGGCGGCCTCGAAGCGTCGGGCGAATGGCAGTACGCCACCTGGGAACTGCCGGCCAACACGGTGTTCCCGATCACGGTGTCGAGCTTCCAGGGGATCAACACCAGCGTCGCCGAACAGCGCGCCGGCACGTTCATCCTCAACCAGTTCGAAGCCGACGTCCCGACGTCGATCGACCTGCCGGAAGAAGCGCCGCCGACCCCGGACCCGCTGATCTCCGACACCGGCAAGCTGCCGAGCGGAGGGAGCGACTTCCAGTTCGCGACGCTGTCCGACATCCAGTTCACGGCCGACAACCAGGGCCTGACCGAAGTCGCCAAGACGGCGATCCGGCGGATCCGCCAGACCGACCCGGACCTGCTGATCCTGAACGGTGACGTCACCGACCGGGGGCTGCCGCGGGACCTGTCGCTGGCGCGGACGGTGCTCGAAGAATCGGGCTGCGAAATCGTCCCGCCGACGGAAACGAAACCGGCCGACTACACGCCCGCTCCGGGCGCGGAAAAGATCCCCTGTTACTACGTGCCGGGGAACCATGAGTCCTACGGGTTGAACAACGTCCAGGAAACCCTGGCGAACTTCGAAGCAGAATTCGGCACCCCGTACCGGTACTTCGACCACAAGGGGACGCGGTTCATCCTCCTGGCGAGCTCGCTGGGGACCCTGCGCGGGACGAGCTGGCAGCAGATGCCGATGTTCCGCGAAGCGCTGGAAACGGCGAAGTCCGACCCGAGCGTGAAGAACGTGATGGTGTTTGCGCACCATCCGGTCGACGATCCGCTCAGCACCAAGTCGAGCCAGCTCGGCGACCGCGAAGAAGTGGCGCTGATCGAGAAGATGCTCACCGACTTCCGCGAAGAAAGCGGGAAGGGTGCGTCGATGGTCGGCTCCCACGCGCAGATCGCGCACGTGGAGCGGGTCGAAGGCGTTCCCTACGCGGTGCTGCCGTCCTCGGGCAAGGACCCGTACGGCACGCCGGACATGGGCGGCTTCACCGGTTGGGTGGACTGGGCGATCGACCCCGAAGACGGGGCGTCGCAGCGGTGGCTCACGGGTGATGTCCGCGCCTTCGCGCAGTCGATCGACCTGAACGCGCCGGAAGAAGTCCAGGTGGCGACCTCCGGTGTGGTCAGCGGCTCGATCGTCCAGCCTGAGGGCGTCGGTGCCGGGACCCGCGTGGTGCCGCTGCGCTACCCGATGTCGGTCGAATGGGGCGGCTCGCCGAACCTGGCGATCGGCTCCGGCCAGGCGGCGATCGCCGCTGCCCGCGCGGCGGGCAAGGACGCGATCCTCGATCCGTCCGACGGGATGCTGACCGGCCTCCGTGCGGGATCCGTCGAAGTGTCGGTCACCAACGACTCGATGCGTCCCTACACGGACGAAGCGTCGCTGGCGCCGATCACCGAAACGAAGACGGTCCAGATCGTCCCCAACACGGGCCCCGGCCCGGTCCTCGCCGCCAACACCCCGGTGTTCCCGGTGACGCCGATCGGCTTCACCAGCCCCGGGCAGGTGGTGACGGTCACCAACAACGGCGACCTGCCGCTGCTCGTCTCGGGCGTGGCCATCAAGGCGACCGACCCGGCGTCACGGGGTGAATTCCTCCTCGCCGACGACGCCTGCACCAACCTGACGGTGCAGCCGGGTGAAACCTGCTCGGTGATGGTGCGCTACGCGCCGGGCCGGGCGGAAGTCACCTCGGAAGAGGCGCTGGTGTTCACCACGAACACCGCCGAAGGCAGCGAGGAAGTGCCGCTGGTCGCGACCAGCACGGTGCTGCCGGAAACCGGCCCGGCAGGTCCGGAAGGGCCGACCGGTGCGACCGGTCCCGAAGGCCCCGCGGGTCCGACCGGTCCGGAAGGTCCCAAGGGCGACACCGGTGTCGAAGGCCCCAAGGGCGATGCGGGTGACACCGGCCCGAAGGGCGCCGACGGTAAGAACGGCACCGATGGCGCGACCGGCCCTGCCGGTCCCGCCGGCCCGAAGGGCGACAAGGGCGACGCGGGTGCCAACGGCGCCACCGGCCCGGCGGGTCCCCGCGGGTCACAGGGCCCGAAGGGCTCGCCCGGTCGCGACGCGACCGTCCGCTGTGAAATCGGTGGCGGTCACAACGCCAAGAGCGTCAAGGTGTCCTGCAAGGTCACCTACGACGCCAAGGGCTCCCGCGCCGACGCGCGGAAGCTCTCCCACCGCCAGGCGAAGCTCCTGCGCGGCGGGAAGGTGGTCGCCACGGGCACGGTCGCCCACCTGCTCGCGTCGCGCTCGCTCGAGCCCGGCGTCTACACCATGCAGGTGCGCACCGGCACCCACGAGGTGACCCGGTTCAAGGTCCGGCTGGGCTAGCCGGAGCCGTCTCACCGTGCGTGGCCCAGAGCGCCACGCACGGTGGGATGAGCAACGACGCGAGGGCGGCGATCTCCGCCGCGCCGTCCACGACGCCGAAGTTGTCCAGGTGCGTCACGTGGAACAGCAGGTGGGGGACGGACACGGTGAGGAAGCCCGCGCAGGCGGCGACGACCAGCAGCCGCTCCGGCCGCCAGGCGGCGATCCCGGTCACCACGGCGAAGCCGACGTAGAGCCCGCCGACGTCACTGACCAGGTGCTCGTTGTACGGCGGCAGCCGCTCGACCCAGTGGGCGAGGAAGGGGAAGTCGTCCTAGAAGGTGTGCGGGACGATCAGCGCGGTGAAGCCGATGAAGAGGCAGTAGCCGCAGAGGGCCAGCAGGGCGATGCGAGCGACCTTCGGGGAGCGCATCAAGCCTCCTCGGTGAGGCCGCGGAGCTTGTCGGGGTTGCGGACGATGTCGACGGCGGTGATGCGGCCGGAGTCGATGGTCAGGGAGACGACGCTGGTCGAATAACGGTCGTGGACGACCAGGCCGGCGGCGCCGTTGACGCGGGCGACGCGGCCGCGGGGCTCTTCTTCGCGGCGCTCGGCGGCGCGGGCGAAGGCGACCAGCGCCCGGGCGATGCGGTCGGCGCCGAGCAGCGGCTTGCCCGCCGAGGGCACGCGGCCGCCGCCGTCGGCGCGCATGATCGCGTCCGGGTCGAGCAGGCCGAGCAGCGCCTCGTGGTCGCCCTCCTGCCAGGCGGTCGCGAAGGCGGCGACGATCCGCGCCTCTTCGCCTGCGTCGGCGGGGAAGCGCGGCTTGCCGGCCTCGACGTGGGAGCGGGCCCGCGAGGCGAGCTGGCGCACCGCGGCGGGCGAGCGTCCCACCACCGCGGCGACCTTCTCGAAGGGCAGGTCGAAGACGTCGTGGAGGAGGAAGGCGGTGCGCTCGGCGGGGGAGAGGCGCTCGAGCACGACGAGCAGCGCCGTCGACACCGACTCGTCGAGGGTCGGGTTCTCCTCGCCGTCGTACTCCTCGACCAGCGGCTCCGGCAGCCACTCGCCGACGTAGCTCTCGCGCCGCCGGCGGGCGCTGCCGAGCGCGTCGAGGGCGAGCCGGCCGACCACCGTGGTCAGCCAGGCGCGCAGGTCCTCGATCTCCGCCGGGTCGGTGCGGCCGAGCCGCAGCCACGCCTCCTGGACGACGTCTTCGGCTTCGGCGACGCTGCCGAGGATCCCGTAGGCGACCCGGTTCAGCTGCGGGCGGAGCGCCTCGAACTCGGTCGCGAGGTCACTCATGCGCGAGCCATTCCGCGAAGTCCTCGCCCGGCGCCGCGGCCCGCTCGTCGCAGAGGCCGCCGGCGGCGAGCGCCTTGCCCATCTTCCCGACGGCGGGGACGCGGAGCGGCAGGCGGTGCTTGCCGCGCGCCGCCGCCCAGGCGGCGCTGAGCTCACCGAGCGTCTGCACGCGTGGGCCGCCGATGTCGGGCAGGCGACCGGCGGGCGCGGTGAGCGCCGCGTCGGCGAGGCGCCCGGCGACGACCGCGGGGTCGATCGGCTGCACCAGCGCCTTGCCGGTCGGCCGCACGCCGAAGCGCGCCGCGGTGGCGAAGGCCTGGTCGACGAGCTGGTGGAACTGCGTCGCGCGCAGGAGCGTCCACGGCACCTCGCTCGCGGCGAGCGCCTCCTCCTGGGCGAGCTTCGTCTCGTAGTAGGACATCGCCACCTTGTCGATGCCGACGATCGAGATCGTCACGTGGTTGGCGACCCCGGCGCGGGCGCCGGCCGCGGCGAGCCGCCGGGTGCCCTCGACCAGCGTCTCCTTGGCGCCTTTCTGCGAGTTGGCGGCGTCGACCACCGCGCCCACGCCGTCGAGCGCGAGGTCGAGCCCCTCGCCGCTGGTCAGGTCGACGCGGCGGTGCTCGGCGCCGGCCGGGACCTTCGCGGGGTTCCGGCTCAGCACCGCGACCCGCTCGCCGCGACCGAGCAGGTCGGCGACGACGAGCGAGCCCACCGTGCCGGTGCCGCCGACGACCGCGACCGTCATCGGTCGGCTCCCGCCGCGGCCGCCTCGCGGTCGGCCGGCGTGTAGTTGCCCGGCAGCGCGCGGGTCGCGATCTGCAGCCGGTTCCAGGTGTTGGTCGCGGCGATCGCGCAGAGGAGTTGCGCGAGCTCGCCCTCGTCGAAGTGCGCACCGGCCTCCGCCCAGACGATGCGGAAGCGCTCCGCCGGATATCCCTCTGACATGTTCGTCTCCTTTCTTCGAGTCTTCTGAAAGGAGGACGAAACGCGCCCCTATTTGTGTGACATCCCCTCGCGGGGCTGGATCAGGAGCTGCTCGCTATGGGCGAGGACGGTGCCGGCGGAGTCGAGGATCGCGGTCGCGGCGAAGCCCTTGCGGCGGTCGCGCTCGAGCGGCCGGCCGACGACGACGTGCTCGATGCCGGCGCGGATCGGGGCGAGCAGCGCCGACTGTTGGCGGGCGAGGAAGGCGAGCGCCAGGTCGGCGCCGTGGACGGCGAAGTAGCCGGGGCAGTCGAGCGCCGCCCAGACGAACCGCGGGAGCACGGCGCCGTCGGCGTCGGCGGCCCAGGTCGGCGGCGTCCAAGACGCGGCGACGAGGTCGGTGCCCTCGAGCGGTCCGGGGAAGACGCCGAAGCCGTCGTCGTGGCGGGCACGGCCGCAGACGAAGCAGCGGTCGAAGGTGCCGTCGGCCGGCGGCGTGAATCGCGCGGTCGCCGCGCGCGCTTCGTCGATGCTCACGGGAGGTGCGTCCCAAGGTGCGAGTGGCGTCGCGGCGACGGCGTCGAGGACGAGCTCGTCGCCGGCGAAAGCGCGTGCCGTGTCCTCGTCGACTCGCACCTCGAGCTCTTCGTCCAACGGCACCGGTCGACGGAGTGAAACCGACAACGGTCCATCGAGGTGCGCGGCCAACGCACCCGCGGAGTAACCGCCTTGACCGCTCGCGGGCGGTCCGTTGAAACGCGCGGGGACGAGGACGTTCGGCACGCTGCGATCTTAGGCGCCGTCGCGTGGATGGGCATTTTTTGGCTTCAGAACTGGGATTCGAGCGCTTTTCGCGGACATCGCCAGCGCTCGTGTAAGAGAAGTCGGCACTCCGATTAGGTGGAGTACGTACTCCGGTGTGTGTCGGCGATGCGGGCAGATCACTCCAACTTGGCTCGGGGAGCCACATTCCGCCGCCCGAACGGTTACGGTGCGACCGCCCCCGGAGACTCCAAGGAGCGAGGTATGCCAAAACAGACGAAATCGACTCGGAAACCTGCCGCGAAAAAAGCGGCGGCGACGAGGTCGACCAAAAGCAAAAAAGCGCCGGCCAAAGGCGCGAAAAAAGCGGCGAAAGCCGGCGCGAAAACCGCCACGAAAAAAGCGGCGAAAGCCGTGAAAAAAACGGCGACGAAAGCGAAAGCCAAAGCGACCAAAAAAGTAGCCAAAGCTAAAAAAGCCACGGCGAAAAAAGTCGCGAAAGCGAAACCGAAAAAAGCAGCGGCTAAAACGAAAGCCAAAGCGAAAGCGAAAGCTAAATCGGCGAAAGCGAAACCCGCCGCTAAATCCAAAGCCAAAACGGCCAAACGGAAACCGGCGAAAAAAAGCGCGAAAAAATAGCCCGGCTGCGGTAAGCAGCCACGCCGGCAGGGACATCGGCGCCGCGGAGGAGGGCTACGGGCTCTCGTCCGATCTCGCTCCTCGCGAGTACCGAACACCTGGCGCGGGCGCAATGCCCGCGCGGCTTCAATCCTGCCGAGCGACGGCCGGGTCGTCGATGTTGGTTCGGCGACCCGGCTGTTTTCGCGTGACCGGCCGCGCCGGTGGCGTTCGCACTTAGCGCCGTTATTTGTGGCTAACTGCGAACGCCGGTTCTGAGCCGGCGCCTGCGGCGGCCTGCATCCGCTCGGCGTTCGCTTTCGCGCGCCGTCGTCCCCAGGCACCGGTGGTCAGGGCGCCGACGCTCAGGGCGACCAGGCCGCAGAGGGCGATGATCGCCCAGCTCACCCGCTGGGCCGAGGTGAAGGCCGGACCGGCTTCGACCGTGGTGACGTGGTCGGCGATCACCGAGCCGATGATCGCGACGCCGAGCGCCGAGCCGAGCTGGCGTGAGGTCGAGGCGACCGCGGCGGCGACGCCGGCCTGCTCGCGCGGCATGCCGGCGACGGCGGTGTTGGTGATCGCCGCGTTCACCCAGCCGAGGCCGGTGCCGAGCAGCGCGTAGCCGACGAAGAGGCGCAGGTCGCTCGGGTCCCCGGCCGGGATCGCCGAGACGAGCCCGGCGAGCAGGGTCGCGGCGCCGCCGATGACGAGCGACGGTCGCGGGCCGCGGTGGCCGACCACCCGTCCCGACAGCGGCGAGAAGACCATCATCAACACCGCCATCGGCAGGATCGCGACCCCCGCGTGGAGCGCCGAGTAGTCGCGGACCTCCTGCAGGTAGAGCGTGTTGAGGAAGAGGAAGCCGCCCAGCGAGATGAAGGCGCAGATCGAGACGACCGCGGCGCCGCTGAACGGCGGCGAGCGGAAGAAGCGCAGGTCGATCAAGGGCTCGGGGTGGCGGCTCTCCCAGAAGATCAGGGCGACGAGGGCGAGCGCCGCGCCGGCGAAGCAGGCGAGGATCAGGCTTGAGCCCCAGCCGTGGTTCGGCGCCTCGATGATCCCGAACACGAGCAGGCCGAGGGTGAGGATCATCAGCACCTGGCCGACCGGATCGACGCGGCGCGGGTGCGGCGCCTTCGATTCGGGGACGAACTTCTGCGTGAGGAAGATCGCCGCGATCCCAACCGGCACGTTGATCCAGAAGACGGCGCGCCAGTCGATCGCCTGCACGAGGAGGCCGCCGACCAGCGGCCCGGCGGCGATGCTGATGCCGGCGACGCCGCCCCACCAGCCGATCGCCCGCGCCCGTTCTTTTGGCTCGGTGAAGACGTTGGTGACGATCGACATCGCGACCGGGTTCAGCATGCTGCCGCCGACCGCCTGGACGGCGCGGAAGGCGATCAGCCAGCCGAGGCCGGGGGCGATGCTGCAGAGGCCGGAGCCGAGCGTGAAGACGGCGAGCCCGACCTGGAAGGTGCGACGCCGGCCGAGCCGGTCGCCCATCGAGCCCGACAGCATCAGCAGGCAGGCGATCACCAGCGTGTAGGCGTCGATCGTCCACTGCGCGCCGGAGACGGAGGCGCCGAAGTCCCGCTGGATCGCGGGCAGCGCGACGTTCAGGATCGTCACGTCGAGGCCGACGATGAGAATGCTCATGCAGCAGATGGCGAGCACCAGCTCGCGGCGCACCTGTCCAGAATTTGGCATCGCGTCCCATCCTTTCAACCCGGAGGTGCGGGCCCGACATCTCTAGGCTGGGGCCATGGCCACCGCCGACCTGACCGTCATCGGGCTGGGACGACCGGACCCGAGCGCCGGCGCCTACGTCGCCGCGATCCAGCGCAAGCTGGCCGAGCAGGACAAGGTCGGGTACCGGATGCACGCGATGGGCACCTCGCTGGAAGGCTCGACCGAGGACATCCTCGCGGTGGTCGGCGAGCTGCATGCGGTGCCGTTCGAGCTCGGTCTGCCGCGCGTCTATACGGTCCTGAAGCTGGACGAGCGCCGTGATCGTCCCGACCAGACGCTCGACGACAAGGTCAGCTCGGTCGAGCGCCGCCTGGCCTGACTTCCCGTCGGCCTCCCGGGCATGAGGCAAGCCAACCTCGTCCTCAAGTTCCTGCTCGAGCTCGCCGCCCTCGCGTCCTTCGCGATCTGGGGCGCGGAGAGCGAGTCGGGCGCCCTCGCCGTCGCCCACGCGATCATCGCGCCCCTGATCGTCGCCCTCCTCTGGGGACGCCTCGCGGCACCCCGCTCCACCCACCGCCTCCCGCGCGCCACCCGCATCCCGTTTGAGCTCACGGTCTTCGTCCTCGCCGTCGCGGCCCTTGCGATCTCCGGCCACGTCCCCTGGGCGATCGGCCTCGGCGTCGTGATGGCGATCAACGCTGTGGCGATGACCGCGTGGGACCAATGGGACGAGTGATGGGTTCGGCTGCGCCGAGAGCCGCGGATTCCGTGCCGACCCCCGGCCAGCTATGGGTCGGCCCGGAATCCGCGGCGGCTCCGGGCGGGAGGGAGAGACGACACACTTCCTCGACGGCGCCCGGGACACGCCGCACATTGGGGCCCTCTGAGGGCCCCAATGTGCGGCGCACCTTTCGTGACATCGAGGAACGCGCCCGGAAGCGCGGAGAAGGACACGGAAGCCGCACGAGGTCACCCTTTCGCGCACCTTCCTCCCGCATCCCGACACCCCTTCCGGGTGCGTTCGCACTTTGCCGTCCTATGTACGGGAAACTGCGAACGCGACTTCCGTCACACCTCCGCCCTGAGGCGCCAGCTTTCGGCCCTGGTGTGACAAGCGGCGACAGCCGGCGGCCCTGCTTACCTCAACGTCCAGCCGCCGTCGGCGGGCAGGTTGACGCCGTTCACGGCGCCGTTCCCGAGCAGGAAGAGGGCGGCTTCGGAGAGCTCACGCATCGTCACCAGGCGGCCGATCGGGGTGCGCTCGGCGATCGGGTCGAGGGCGCCCTCCGGTTTGGCCGCCCAGTAGGGGCTGTCGCCGATCACCCCGGGGTGGATGCCGTTGACGCGGATCGGGGCCAGCTCGGTCGCCAGGGTTCGCACCATGCCGAGGACGCCGCCGTTCACGGTCGAGACGGTGGTCGAGCCGGGGTAGGGGCGCGCCTGCGCCTGACCTCCGTATATGAGGACCGAGCCGTCGCCGTCCATGCGGGGCGCGAGCTGGTGGACGATCTCGGTGTAGCCGACCAGCTTCAAGGTGGTGAGGCGGATCGCGTCGTCGACCGAGTAGTCACGCACGGTGTTCTCGTCGCGCTCGATCGCCACCAGGGCGACGTGGTGGACCTTGTCGACGCTGGCCAGCGCGGCGGCGATGCCGTGCGGATCGGAGAGGTCGAGAGCGAGGCTCTCGCAGCCGCCGCCGAGCTCCCCGGCGATGTCGGCGCAGCGGGTCTCGTCGCGACCGGCGATCACCACCCGTTGCCCGCGCTCCAGGCACAGGGAGGCCAGGTCCCGTCCCAGGCCCGCCGTGCCGCCGATGATCACCGTCGCCCCCGACATCCCGGCGCGTACAGTAACACTTGACAAGCTTGTTTAGTATGGGCGCACAGGGTTTACGTGCGAAGGAGGGAGTGACGTGAGCGCAGTCGGGAACACGGAAGCAACGGGCACGCCGGGTCGTCTCAAGGGCCGGGTCGCCCTGGTCACCGGAGCGGCGCAGGGGATCGGCCAAGCGCTGGCGATCCGACTGGCTCAGGACGGCGCCGACGTCGTCATCGCCGCGCACAAGCAGCCGCCGGACGACACCGAGGCGGCGGTCAAGGTGGCGGGGGTCGAGTCGCTCGTCCACCACGTCGACGTCTCGCTCGAAGGGGACGTCGCCGACCTCGCCACCGCGGTGCAGGACCGCTTCGGCCGCGTCGACGTGCTCGTCAACAACGCCGGCAGCTACCCGATGCAGAGCTTCCTCGAGATGACCTACGAGCAGTGGCGCGAGATGTTCACGATCAACGCCGACTCGGTCTTCCATACCTGCCGCGCCTTCGTCCCCGGCATGGTCGAGCGCCGATGGGGCCGCGTGATCAACCTCTCCTCGACCTCTTATATGGAGGGGATGGCGAACTACACCCACTACAACGCGGCGAAGGCGGCGATCGTCGGCTTCACCCGCTCGCTGGCGATCGAGGTCGGGCCCGCCGAGGTGACCGCCAACGTGCTCGCGCCGGGGCTCGTCCGCACGCCGACCACCGACTCCGGTCCGCAGGCCGAAGGCATGTTCGAGGGCTTCCTCGCCGAACAGGCGCTGAAGCGCACCGAGACCCCGGAGGACCTGGCCGGCGCCGTCTCCTGGCTCGCCTCCGAAGACGCCTCGTTCGTCACCGGGCAGACGGTCGTGGTCGGCGGCGGCTGGCACTTCAACTGATGCCGACCGACACCCGCCACCTCGGCTACCACCGGCTGACCGCCGACGACGCGCCCGAGCCGAGCACCCCGGCGGCGTTCGCGTCCCACAGCGAGGGCTTCGGCCGCGTGCAGCTGCTCGGCGGGCGCCACGCGGCGATCCACACCTCGACCGGGATCTGCGACCTCGCCGCCGGCGGGCGGATCGCGCCCCACGTGCACTCCTGCGAGGAGAGCTTCTACGTGCTGGAGGGCAACCCGGTGCTGGACGTCGAAGGCCAGAGCGTCGAGCTCGGCCCCGACCGCTGCGGCGTCCTCCCGGTCGGCACCCCGCACGCCTGGCGCAACCCCTCCGGCGCCCCCGCCCGCTTCTTCGAGATGCAGGCGCCGCGCGCCCGCGAGGACGACGACCCGGCACCGCCGGACACCTTCTTCGTCCCCGGGGACCCCGGCGGCGAAGGCGCCGACGTCGACCTCCGCGACCCGCGCAACCAGCGCTTCTTCCGCCTCGACCCGTCCCAGATGGACGTCGACAACCTGAAGCTCGGCAGCCAGGTCGGCGAACCGCAGGTGTCCGCCTCGATGGCGACGGCGCTCCTCGCCTACAGCGGCATCGCGGTGAAGATGCTGGTTGACGAGCGGCTCGGCGCCGCCCTCCACACGATGTTCATGGTCCACTACTTCCTCGAACTCGGCGAAGCGTGGCAGTACTGGTTCCCCGGCGCGGTCATCCTGATCGCGGCGGCGATCTTAGCCCGGGTCAGCCGCATCCGGCTCGCCGCGGCGGCCGAAGCGGAGACCGCGTAGTGGCGGCCGGCCGGCGGCTGGTGATCGAGGGCGCGTCGGTCGTCACCCTCGATCCCAAGCTCGGCGACCTTCCCGACGCCGACGTCCTGATCGAGGACGACGCGATCGTCGCGGTCGGGCCGAACCTCGGCGTGAGCGACGCGGAGGTGATCGACGCGCGCGGCCAGATCGCGATCCCCGGCTTCGCCAACACCCACCTCCACACCTGGCAGCACGCGCTGCGCGGGGTGTGCGCGGACTGGACGGTCAAAGATTACGTGCGGTGCTGGCGCATCCACCTCGGGCCGATGTACCGGCCGGAGGACATGTACGTCGGCGACTACGCGGGCGGGCTCGACGCGCTGAACGCCGGGGTGACGCTGGTGGTCGATTACTGCCACAACGTGGTGACCCGCGACCACGCCCGCGAGGCGCTCCGCGGGCTGCGCGACTCCGGCGTGCGGGCGCTCTTCGGCCTCGCCTATACGCCGGTGCTGGACCACGGCTTCGCCGCCGCGCCGAGCTTCGAGGTCGAGAACCCCGACCTCCCCGACCACGACTCGCGGATCGCCTTCGCCAGGCAGCTGGCGTTGGAGGAGTTCGCCTCCAAGGACGGCTTGGTGACGCTGGCGATCGTCCCCCAGGAGATCGAAATCGCCCGCACCTGGGAGGAAGTCGTCGAGGAGTTCCATTCGGCGCGGGAGCTCGACGCCCAGATCTCCCTGCACGCCAACCAGTCCCTGACCGGCCACCGCTGGGAAGACGTGCGCAAGCTCGGCCGCGCCGACCTGCTCGGGCCGGACATCCTCTTCGTCCACTGCTCGTTCTCGGCCGACGACGAGCTGAAGATGATCGCCGATGCCGGCGCCTCCGTCTCGGTCGCGGCGGAGACCGAGATGCAGATGGGGATGGGCTTCCCGATCACCGGCAAGCTGCTGGAGCTGGGCGTCGCGCCGAGCCTCGGGGTCGACATCACCTCCAACGGCAGCGGCGACATGTTCGCCCAGATGCGGCTGGCGCTGCAGGTGGGGCGGATGCTCGGGGACCAGCCCTATTACGAGCGGACGACGATGCCCGACGACGTTTCCCCCACCACCCGTCAGGCGCTCGAATGGGCGACCGTGAACGGGGCGAAGGGGGCCGGGCTCGGCGACGTCACCGGCACCCTGACCCCGGGCAAGCAGGCCGACGTCGTCCTGATCGACGGCAACCACTTCAACCTGATCGGCTGGGACAAGTCCGACCGGGTCGGCACGGTCGTGATGCAGGCTAACGCGGGCAACGTCGGCACCGTGATCGTCGGCGGCAACGTGGTGAAACGCGACGGCGCGATGGTCGGGGTCGACCCCGCCGAGGTGCGTCGCCAGGTCGAGGGCTCCGCCGGCTACGTGCGCGGCTGGGCCGACGAACACGGCGGCATCCTGCCGCAGCCGCGGATCGAGCTCGGGTTCGGACGCGTGTCGATTGACGGTAAGCGCGTCGCGGTCCTCGGGACCGGGGCGAACGGGGCCGGGGTCGGCGCCGAGCTGGCGAAGGCCGGGGTGGACGTGACCCTGATCGAGCAGTGGCCGGCGCATGTCGAGAAGATGCGCGCCGACGGCCTGCGGATCGAGATGCCGGACCGCGTGCTGGAGCAGCCCGTCACCGCGCTCCACCTCTGCGAGGTGGCGGAGATCAAGCAGCCCTTCGACGTCGTCCTGATGCTGATGAAGGCCTACGACACGAGGTGGGCGGCGGAGCTGATCAAGCCGGTGCTGGCTCGCGACGGCCTCCTCGCCGGAGTGCAGAACGGCTTCACCGCGGACACCATCGCCGACGTCGTCGGCCCCGAGCGCGCGATCGGCTGCGTGATCGAGTGCTCGGCGATGATGGAGGTGCCCGGGGTGGTGGAGAGGCACACGCCGCCGGAGTCATCCTGGTTCGCGGTCGGGTCCCTGAGCGACGCGACCGCCGGCCGCGAGCCCGAGATCGCCGACCTCCTCGCCCACGCCGGCCGCACCGAGATCGTCGCCGACATCCGCTCGGCGAAGTGGATGAAGCTCGTCTCCAACGCGTCCACCCTCGTCACCACCGCGATCCTCGGCGAACCCATGCTGGCCTCGCTCAAACACGAGGCGACGCGCGACCTGATGATCGCCTCCGGCAAGGAGGCCCTCGCCGCGGGCCTGGCCCAGGGCTACGAGATCCAACCGATCTTCGGCCTCACCGCCGATGACCTCGCCGACCAGGACTCAGTGGTGGAGAAGCTCCTCGACACCCTCTACGCCGGCTTCGTCCTCCCGACCACCACCACGACGATCCTCCACGACTGGTCGAAGGGCCGCCGCAGCGAGGTCGACGACATCAACGGCGCGGTCGTCACCCAACTAGCCCGGATCATTCACCAAGGTGAGCGCCCCGGCCATCTGGCCGGGGCGTTTTCGTCCGCCTGAACAGCGATTCTGCGGTTTGCGAAATCGTGAACCG
>Ga0153956_1000988_pt1 | contig 28092 bp, 18 predicted proteins | sample TSFL040MetaG_FD_104704 | JGI IMG/M metagenome (GOLD analysis project Ga0153956, IMG submission 104704) | Attine ant fungus gardens microbial communities from Florida, USA - TSFL040 MetaG | ecosystem: Host-associated > Fungi > Mycelium > Unclassified | place: USA: Florida, Wekiwa Springs... | reverse complement strand
TGATCGAAGCGCGATTGGCATTGGGCACAATCGTCGGTGTTTTACCTTTGAGGGCGTAACCGCGTTCATGCTGACAGTCATTGCGCAATCCCGTCTCGTCGCCCCAATCAATCTCAGCCTCCTCTTGTGATTGAGTTACTGGAGCCTTCTGGGCACAGTACCGTGCGAATCTGGTTTTCTCATGAAAGCGCTGTTCAGCCGGCCCGTGACGCCCTAAAAAATATGGGTTGCAGTTCTGAAATAAGCGATTTGACTCGTCTTGTTTCAGTTGATATTCCTCCAAGTGTTGAGTATGAAAAAGTTAGGGCATTCCTTGATGAGGGGCAGGAAAAAGGAAAATGGGATTATCAGGAGGCCTGCCTTGGCTTTCTTTGATTCTTAAAGTATGTCCCACTTAGGATAGATTTTCTTTAAGGCAGCTTCTGCTGCCTTTCTTGCCTGAGGACTACCGGATTCTGCGGTTTTTATAAGGAAGTCTTCAACTTTTTTGCCACTCCAACCTGCGGCAGCAGACGCAACCCAAAAGCGAGTGTTATCGTCGTTTCGCTGTTCATTTCCGTAATTCAAAATCTGTTCTATATCATCTTCTGATGGTGTGAGTTTAAGCATTGCGATAGCTCTCACTAGCCCATCTATTAAGAACGGATTCTGCCCTTTCTTCTTCAAAAGTTCGAGAGCATTGGAGATTGAGCCGTTTTTAATATATGTCAGCCTCCCAATCGCATCACCGATGGCAAGATAAATCATTTTTGCTTCAAATTCCTGCACTGAAATTTGAAGCAAAAATGGTAAGCATTCAATGTGACCTGATTCCCCCAATGCCATAATTATTTGGTATTGCGTTTCCCAAGTCCTTTTGTCCCTGATCTCCTTGATTAAAGCAGATGATAATTCCGGGCCTGCGGTTATATCTTTGAGTTTTCGTAGCTTTTTGGCGGCGGATCGACGCCTTTTTGATGACTTGTCGTTTAGCTGTTCAATAAGCTGCTTGGTTGTTTCATTCATCCAGATTTACCTGTTGCGTTGTAGAGAATTTTCGGGAACCGTTAGGGCTCGAACCACTTCACTCGAGAAGGCCAATCATTGACGGAGTTCTTGTGGAACTCCACTCGGACATCGCTTTTACCAAGCGATTCAGGGAGAAGCCGAAGTTCCCAAAAGCGTTGAGCTGAATTCGGTCTTTCCAATTTTAACCTTTTCAGAGCAGTGACTATAGTTCTTGAGTTGACGAAAGGTCTGGAAACTTGTGGAAAGTAGGTCGCCCCTCGGCGCCGGCATGCAAGGCATATGGCTCTTTGAATTAGGCTTTTAGTGGTAAATAACTGGGCCGGACTAGCAGGGTATATCGATGAAGTCGCCCGACGTCGAGTGCGTCGAACACAGTAAGGCGGGGCAGGGCGGCCTACCTGTGCCCGCTACCAGCAAGCGAATAAGCGAGCAGAGGTAATTTCCTCACAAGTCCGTGCCATACGAAATGCTGCAAAGAGGTTTGAGATTACGGGCTGATAAATTCAGGAAAAATGAAAGGCGTGTCTGAAGAGGTCTCCCTGCAGCTACATAAACGATTTAAATGTTTACGCTACTGCAGCGAGTCTGCCGTCCATCAAGAGTCCTCACCTGACGGTACAGTAACGAATCGCAAAGGCAGGTCTCCTGGCTTGCGCCTCATCGCTCGTTTTCACCTTCCCATCGCACAGGTCGAGCGACAGTGGTCTATCGAAAACGCGCTCCGCGCTTACAGTTGTGAGGACAGCTACGGATTTGCACCGTATTCCCTATTAACCCGAGTGGGGGCTCATTGCTGGGTGCGGAATTTATAGATTGGGTTATTCCGTGTCAATAGATAACGAGTTCTTTGGTTTGCGTATAAGGGTGGAAAAATTTGGGTGTCCTTCACGAAAAGTTTTTCCTGATTTGCGCCCGATCTATCAAAACCTTTGCTCTCATTCGCGGCGGCGCTGCGCATAAATAATTGCAGCGAAGTGCTCCGCGAGACGAACGTCGCCCTCAACCTTTACAAGAAGATCTCAGCCGGCGCCATCCAAGAATAACACCCGTAACCGAGATGATCAGCCCCATGCCAGAAAGTACCACCAGCAGGCATTGCCAACCCGTTCCGAATTGAATCAGCCACGGAAAATCCAGGCTGTGCAGCGCGTTGAACAACCAGCGATAAGTCCGTGTATCGCGATTCATCAATTGCAGAAGCTCGCCGGTGGTCGGATCGATATGCATCCAGGTTGCCGCCGCGTCATCGAATACGCCGCGCAATACCGGAAGCCTGCGTTGCTCGCGGTGGGAATACCAGTATCGATCTTCCTGCTCCAGCCGGATTCGCTGAGTCAATCTGGCCGTCGGCAGCGCACGCTGCATCGCATCGAATAATTCCGCATCGGTCCAGTGGATGTGCTGTCCCGTATCCGGTGCGAAGGGGGCGGTATGGTTTTCTCTATCTGTCAGCAGCACAACAGGCTTTCCTGATTCCCAAAGCATGCGCGCTTCGTCAATTTCTTTTTCCGCAAATGCGTCGCGGGCCTCGCCAGTGAGCGGGAACGCAGTTTCGCCAGGACGGCTGTAATGGGTTTTTGCGGATAAAATGGCCAACAGACCGTCTTCGGACAGAGGCAATGGCGCCACCGATAACCAACCGCTGAAAATCCAGGTCAACAGCGGCAGACCTCCCAGCAACCCCGCGATATGATGCCAGGCCATCCAGCCCCGGTAGGGCGTCCATCGACTTCGCCGCAAACGCTGCAGGCCAAGCCATAACCCGCTGATGGCGACGGCGATGCCGGCGCCGGAGGTCCATAGAATGACCGATTCCCAAAGCCGCTGATCCGAACGCAGCGCGGTGATGTAGAACCAGTGTGTCACCGCGCCGAGCCCATTCCAAAAGCGCTCGCTGCGCGTCGTGTCGAGTACGACTTCTCCGGTCGCCGCCGAAACATAGAGCTCGGTGCCAGCACCATCGGGGATGGCGATGCGATGCAGGGGGCGGTAAGGATTGTAGCGACTGGTTACCGTCCACCGGTCCCGCTCCAGTGTTTCCAACCACTGGGCGTTGTTATGGCCAGAAAATTCGGCGGCAACGCGCACCGCGCGATCTTGATCAACAGGGCCGACGGCAAGCCCATTTGCGGCGGAAAATGCGAGGGATTTGCCGGCGACGGAAAATCGGTAGACGGGCTCTCCTTGCCACTGTTGTAGCCGAATCTCTCCGGGACGTGCCGCGAAGGATGATTGTGGTCCCGCGTGCGTGAAAATATCTTCCGGCGATAAACGAACGGCCGCCCAATCGATCGGCTTGGCATGGGCGACACGTTCGGCGTCGGTCAGTGCCGGCATGCGCACGAACATCATCACGACGCCGGATAAAAACCAAAGAACGAATAACAGGCAGACGCCGATGCCAAGCCAGCGGTGGAGGAGGACGAGCCAGCGCAGCAACAATCGCCACGCTGGTCGCCACAATGATTTAACGGCGCTCAAAATTTCATGCGCGCAACCACTTCAACGGTGCGCGGCTGGCCGAGGAACCATTGATTTTCGCTGTGCCAGGTTTCCGCATAGACACGGTCGAAAAGGTTGTGCACCTGCAACGACAGCGTGGTGCTGTCGACGGGTTGCCATTCCAGGCTCGCGTGAACCACGGTGTAGGCGTCGATGACCTGTGTGTTCGCGTAATCGTAGTGGGACTTGCCGACGTATTGCGTTCCCAGACGCGCGTTCCACCGAGGCAGGAAATTCCACGACAGCCAGAGATTGCCGCTGCGCTCGGGCGCCAGAATCGGCACCTTGCCGTTGTAGGAGACCTTGCTGATCTCGAAGGTATCCCAGTTGATATCGACTCCCGAGAAATCGTCGTATTTGGCTCGCAGCCATGTTGCATTGGCATCGATGCTCCAGCCGGCTCCCAGATCCATCGCCAGTGCCAGTTCGATACCGCGCGACGATTGCTGGCCAATTTGGTCGTATCGGAAGGTGCTGGGGTTCATCACCAGCAATTTTCGCTTCACGATATCGAACACGGATACCGTCCACTCACCGCGTCCTTCGGCGAAGGATTGCTTGACGCCCATTTCCCACTGTTTTCCTGTCGACAGATCGAACTGCTCCTTCGAGGCATCCGTTTGTAGTAATGGTCCCACCGGGTCCGCCGCGGTGGCGTATTGCGCGTAGATAGCCAGTGTCGGAATCGGATTGTAAACCGCGCCGATACGCCAGCTGATCGGATCGAAAGTCCGCTCCATGCTGTCCGTCGGGTCGCGGCGGCCGTCGCGTTCGACTTCGATATGATCGTAGCGAAGTCCGGCAACGGTGGACCATTGCTCCGACCACGCGATGCGATCCTCGACGAACATGGAGCGCTGTTTCACGGTCGAGTCATAGACCTTGTCGGCGGGCAGCGCGGTGAAATAACCGTGAGCGAAATCCTTGGGCGTTACACTGCTGCCGACATCAAACGCGCCGCCGGGAGAGAAGAAGTTGTTGCTGTAACCGAAATCCGCGCGATTGAAGTCGAACCCGACTGTCAGTGTGTTATCGGCGCCGGCCAGGCGCGACTTCAGCGTCGCATCCATACGATCGCCGATCTGGTTCTGGCTTTGTTTGATCTGGATATATTCGCTGCGATCGATCAGCCCCGCAGTTTGATTCCAGTCATAGACTTCGGCGTTGCGCCATTGGCGGCTGCTGTGCAATTGATACAGGGTATTGCGGAACTCCAGGTTTTCATTGGGCGTCCACTCGGCTTTCAGCTGGTTCCAGCTGTCCTTGAACTGAATACGATGATTGTTAACGTTGTAGTTTTCATCGCGCAGCGATTTGTCGAGGTGGCCGTTGATCAGCGGAGTGCCGAAATAAGCCATGGGACGCTGGTCGCCGTAGTCAGAAGACAAAGTAACGGCGAGATCGGATGTGGCTTGCCAGCGCAGCGAACCCGCAAAAGTTTTACTGCTGCTTTCGCCCAGGTCGACCCAGCCTTCGGATTTGCGGCCGCTGCCGCTGATCCTGTAGGACACGGTATCGCTGAGCGGGCCAGTGCTGTCCAGCGCCAGGCCATATGTGTCGTAAGAGCCAGCGCTGACCTGGATTTCGTTGTGTATTGCATCGGTGGCCGGCTTTTTGGAAATCACATTGACGACGCCGCCGATGGCGCCTTCTCCGTACAGCACCGATGCCGGGCCGTGCAGAATTTCAATGCGGTCCACTGTCCATGTATCGAACGGGTAGGTGACGTTGCCGGTGCCGAGATATAAACGTGTGCCATCGTAGAGCTGCATGATGGAGTTGTTGCCCGTGAACCCCCGCGCCGCAAATCCCGAACCGAAAATGGCTGGCGAATTCATGGTAAAACCCACGCCATTTTGCGTCACCGCCTGTGCCACGCTGTTTTGGCCGCGTTTGCGAATGATTTCCGAGCTGATGACGTCGACGCTGGCGGGGGTTTGCAGTCCCGTCAGCTCCAGGCGGCTGCCCGCGGTTGTCGCCTTGGTCAAACCCAGCTCCGCTTCGTCGCTTTCTCGCACGACGATTTTTTTCAGCACCGTATCCTGTGGCTTGAGCGCTTCATCGGCATGCGCGCCAACGGCTGAAAGCATTACTAATAAACAGGTGGAGCGGCCTGAAAGAGGCATTGGAGTTTTTCCTTGTTATCAATGATCCAGGTATTCGCTTCGTACGCGAACTGCAATGACGCGTCGGAACGATCCTGTGCGAAGACAAGTCCGCACTCGGGTCTTTTGGGATTGAGAACAGGCAGGAATGGATGGCGAGGCGAATGCAGCACATCGCGACCGGTAGTCTCCCCGCTACTGTCTGGCGTCTGTTGAAGGCCGGTCTCCGGGCTTGCGGAATGATTGCATGGCAATCCAGCGACTCGCCTTCCCACGAAATAACGCAGTGGCTGTCGACACAGGGCGTGTCCACATGAGTCGGGTTTTCCGCTTACCGTTGCGGGGGCAGCACAGGCTTTGCGCTCGTGATTGAGCGGCGCACCTGTTTCCCGTTTAACCCGCCACGACAGGATCGTCAGTCAGCGGGCACCATCAACGCGGCCGAAAGCTTAACCGTAATTGGACGAATGTCAAATTACATGTGCGGAGCGGGGCTGACATCCGGATCGCTTGGAGCAAGGCGAATGGTCAGAATGAACCCTGTTTCCCCGTGTGGCGAAAACCAGGTTTATTCTCTGGCATAAGGTTCCCACTGCCGCGTGTTGGGATCGACCCGCAATGCGCGCCCCAGTGCCGGAAAGGCGCGCTGACCACAATCGGTGCGATCGCACACCTTGCAGCCCGCGCCGATCGGTGTGGCCGCGTCGGGATCGTTGATATTCACGCCCTTTGCATACACCAGACGTTCCGCATGACGCAGATCGCAGCCGAGGCCGATGGCGAAAGTTCGGGCGGGCGTGCCGTAACCGCCATGTCGATGAGTGACGCAGCGCGCCACCCACAAATACACGCGTCCATCCGGCATGCGTGCAAGTTGCGTGAGGATTTTGTCGGGCTGCGCAAACGCCTCGTACACGCTCCAGAGCGGACAGGTGCCGCCCGTGCGGGAAAAGTGGAAATCCGTCGCCGATTGCCGCTTGGAAATATTGCCGGCGCGATCGACCCGAATGAAAAAGAACGGCACGCCGCGCGCGTCCGGCCGTTGCAATGTGGAAAGGCGGTGGCACACGGTTTCATAGCTGACACCGAATTGTTCGGCGAGCAACTCAATGTCATAGCGCAGTTCTTCCGCTGCTCGAAGAAATCGCCGGTAAGGCAGCACCAGGGCGCCGGCAAAATAGCTGGCCAGGCCGATACGCGCCAGCGCGCGCGCGGACTCGTTGCTGAACGATGCCTCGCTTGCCAGCTTGGCGATACGGTCGCCTGCTTCGAGGTAAGCCAACTGCGTGGCGAGCTGGAAGGCAAATTGTCCAGGCTCGATACTGCCGTCGATCTGGAGAATGTGCGCTTGCGGATCGTAATGGCGCACGGTATTGCCGCTGTGCGCCGCGAGTTTTTGTACGCGCACTTCGTGGGCGTTTCGCAAATGGTCGATCAGCAGGGGGACCAATTCGGAGGCGTTGAGGTTCTGTTCGGGGTTGCCATTGATTTTTTCATGCAATTGTTCGGCGCGTTCATCGAGCGCTCCGATGTAGTTGTGATGCGTATAAAAATAATCGCGCACTTCTTCTTGTGGTTGCAGCAGGCCGGCCATGCCGCCGTGGCGATCGTCGCCGGCACTGGCCAAAGCAATGACCCGCTCCTCGGCGTCGCGGCAGCGCCGATGCAGGCGCACCAGGGTATCGGCCAGCGCCGGCATCTGTTGCACGATGCCTTGCAATTCGGCTGTCGGCACCTCTTCACCGGTGTCGGCGATCACATCGCGCACCTGCGCCAGCAGGCGGGCGTCCTCGTCTTCGGAAAAAAATTGCGGATCGACACCCATTCGCGCCTGCAGTCGCAACAATACCTGCACCGTCAGCGGCCGCTCGTTGTTTTCTATCTGGTTCAGGTAGCTGGGGGAGATATCGAGCTGCTGCGCCATCTGTTGCTGGGTGATCTGGCGCTGTTCGCGCAGCGCCCGTAGCCGCACGCCCATGAATAGTTTACGCATCCGCCGAACCCCGCTTCGCAAAGTTTGCAAATTCACACGATAAGCTTCGCAAAAACACGCTAATTCAGGCCTTGTTTGCGAGCGTCCAAGCCGTAAATATTGCAAACACGCGGTGAATTTGGCAACAGCCTGATTCGGGCTCAAGCGGTTTATCTCATCGCGCCAGTAAATCTTTTGGACGCTCATGCAAGGATGGCAGCCGGTCTCTCCGACCCGTCCGACCTCAGATGGAGCATACCCGGTCAACCCGTCATGCCGCCGGAGAGCGCGGCGCGGCGGCGCTTGACCCCAGTCACTTCAAATCGATTGGCTCGTGGAGATACGCAATGAGCGAAACGGTCGCAGTCACCCCGAAACCGAAAAAATCGGTGGCACTCTCCGGCATCCTGGCCGGCAATACCGCGTTGTGCACCGTCGGCCGCACCGGCAATGATCTGCATTATCGCGGCTATGACATTCTCGATCTGGCGCAGTCCTGCGAATTCGAAGAAGTCGCTCACCTGTTGATTCATGGCAAATTGCCGAACGCCGCCGAGTTGCGCGCCTACAAAGCGCGCTTGAAAGCGCTGCGCGGTCTTCCCGCCAGCGTTAAAGACGCGCTGGAAAAAATTCCGGCGGCGGCGCACCCGATGGACGTGATGCGTACCGGCGTTTCGGCGCTGGGTTGTGTACTGCCCGAAAAAGACGATCACAATTTGCCGGGGGCGCGCGATATCGCCGACCGGTTGCTGGCGTCGTTGGGTTCGATGCTGCTCTACTGGTACCACTGGTCGACCCAGGGCCGTCGTATCGAGGTGGAAACCGACGACGACTCGATCGGCGCGCACTTCCTGCATTTGCTGCATGGCAGCAGGCCGTCGGTGTTGTGGGAGCGCGCCATGCATACGTCGTTAGTGCTGTACGCGGAGCATGAGTTCAACGCGTCGACCTTCACCGCGCGCGTGATCGCCGGCACCGGCAGCGATCTCTACTCGTCCATTTCCGGCGCGATCGGCGCGCTGCGCGGCCCCAAGCACGGCGGTGCCAACGAAGTCGCGTTTGAAATCCAGAAACGTTACGAAACGCCGGACGAGGCGGAGGCGGATATTCGCCGTCGCATCGAGGCGAAAGAAGTGGTCATCGGTTTTGGTCACCCGGTTTACACGGTCAGCGATCCGCGCAATCAGGTCATCAAGCGGGTGTCGAAGCAATTGTCCGAGGATGCCGGTTCGATGAAGATGTTCGATATCGCCGAGCGTCTGGAAACCGTAATGTGGGAGACCAAAAAGATGTTTCCCAACCTCGATTGGTTCAGCGCCGTCAGCTATCACCTGATGGGCGTACCGACCGCGATGTTCACACCGCTGTTCGTGATTGCGCGCACCTCCGGTTGGGCGGCTCACGTCATCGAGCAACGCATCGACAACAAAATCATTCGTCCCAGCGCCAATTACATCGGGCCGGAGGACCAGCCGTTCGTGCCTTTGGCGAAGCGGAGCTGAGTTCTTGCATAGAGCTCACCACGACGTTTATTGCTTTCTCTCTCGCCGCTTGCCGCGCCCGCGCGTTGCAAGCGGCGGTGCTTTGCAATGCGGGCCGCGCCACGCGATATTGCTTTCGCCTCGCGCGGTCGCTTTCACTCTCACAACGCAGTTATACGGATTTCCATCATGAATACTGCCTACCGCAAGCCGCTGCCCGGCACCGCCCTGGACTATTTCGATACACGCGCCGCCGTCGACGCAATCCGCTCCGGCGCTTATGACATGCTGCCTTACACCTCGCGCGTGCTCGCCGAAAATCTCGTGCGCCGCTGCGATCCGGCCATGCTGGCCCAAAGCCTGACGCAATTGATCGAGCGTCGCCGCGACCACGATTTCCCGTGGTTTCCCGCGCGCGTGGTATGCCACGACATTCTCGGCCAGACCGCTCTGGTGGATCTGGCCGGCCTGCGCGACGCCATTGCCGAGCAGGGTGGCGATCCCGCCGAGGTGAACCCCGTGGTTCCCGTGCAATTGATTGTCGATCACTCGCTGGCCGTCGAATGCGGTGGCTTCGACCCTGAAGCCTTCGTGAAAAACCGTGCCATCGAAGATCGCCGCAACGAAGATCGATTCCATTTCATCGAGTGGACCAAGCGCGCGTTTAAAAATGTCGATGTGATTCCGTCGGGCAACGGCATCATGCACCAGATCAACCTGGAGCGGATGTCGCCGGTGATTCACGCCCAGAACGGCATCGCTTTTCCCGATACGCTGGTCGGCACCGACAGTCATACGCCACACGTGGATGCCTTGGGCGTGATTGCCATCGGCGTCGGCGGGCTGGAGGCGGAGAACGTCATGCTGGGTCGTGCTTCCTGGATGCGCCTGCCGGATATCGTCGGTGTGGAACTCAAAGGTCAGCCGCAACCCGGCATCACCGCCACCGATATCGTGTTGGCGTTGACCGAGTTTCTGCGCAAATCGAAAGTGGTGGGCGCGTACCTTGAGTTCTACGGTGAAGGCGCCTCGAAACTGACGTTAGGAGACCGCGCCACCATCTCCAACATGGCTCCGGAATATGGCGCGACTGCGGCGATGTTCAGCATCGATCAGCAGACCATCGATTACCTGCGGCTCACGGGGCGCAGTGAGGAACAGGTCGCGCTGGTGGAAACCTATGCGAAAGCCGCCGGGCTCTGGTCCGACAGCTTGAGCCGCGTTGAATACGAACGCGTGCTGACCTTCGATCTTTCCACGGTCGTGCGCACTCTCGCCGGCCCGTCCAATCCGCACGCGCGTGTTTCGACCACCGATCTTGCCGCCAAGGGCATTGCCGGCGAGTGGCGGGAAATTGCGGGGCAAATGCCGGATGGCGCGGTGATCATCGCTGCGATCACCAGCTGCACCAACACCAGTAATCCGCGCAATGTGATCGCCGCCGGTCTGTTGGCGCGCAACGCCAATCGTTTGGGATTGACGCGGAAACCCTGGGTGAAATCGTCGCTGGCGCCGGGTTCCAAAGCGGTAGAACTTTATCTGGAAGAGGCGGGGTTATTGCCGGAGCTGGAGAAGCTCGGTTTTGGTATCGTCGCCTTTGCCTGCACCACCTGCAACGGCATGAGCGGCGCGCTCGATCCGACAATTCAGCAGGAGATCATCGACCGCGATCTGTACGCCACCGCCGTGTTGTCGGGGAACCGCAACTTCGATGGCCGTATTCACCCGTACGCGAAGCAGGCTTTTCTCGCTTCGCCGCCGCTGGTCATTGCCTACGCCATCGCCGGCACTATCCGTTTTGATATCGAAAAAGAGGTGTTGGCTGTCGTTGACGGCAGGGAGATTCGTCTCAAGGATATCTGGCCATCGGATGCGGAAATCGACGCGGTCGTGGCGGGCAGCGTCAAACCCGAGCAATTCAATCGCGTCTACATTCCGATGTTCGCCATCGACGAAAACCGTGGCGAACCGATCAGCCCGCTGTACGAATGGCGCGCGCAGAGCACCTATATCCGTCGTCCGCCGTACTGGGAGGGCGCTCTGGCCGGCGAGCGTACGCTGCGCGGCATGCGGCCGCTGGCGGTGTTGCCGGACAACATCACCACCGATCATCTGTCGCCGTCCAACGCGATCATGGCCAACAGCGCGGCGGGTGAATATCTTGCGAAAATGGGTTTGCCCGAAGAGGACTTCAACTCCTATGCCACGCATCGCGGCGATCACCTGACCGCGCAACGCGCCACCTTCGCGAATCCGACGTTGAAAAACGAAATGGTGCGCAACGAGGACGGCAGCGTGCGTCAAGGTTCACTGGCGCGGGTCGAGCCCGAAGGTAAAGTCATGCGCATGTGGGAAGCGATCGAAACTTATATGGAACGCCGCCAGCCGCTGATCATTATCGCGGGCGCCGATTACGGACAAGGTTCGTCGCGCGACTGGGCGGCGAAAGGCGTGCGTCTCGCTGGCGTGGAAGCGATTGTCGCGGAAGGTTTCGAGCGTATTCACCGCACCAACCTGATCGGTATGGGCGTGTTGCCGCTGGAGTTCAAAGCCGGCGTGACGCGCAAGACGCTCGGCATTGACGGCAGCGAAACTTTCGATGTGATCGGCGAGCGCAAACCGCGCGCCGATTTAACGCTGGTCATTCATCGCGTCTCCGGCGAGCGCATCGAGGTGCCGGTAACTTGCCGGCTCGATACCGCCGAAGAGGTTTCCATCTTTGAGGCCGGCGGTGTATTGCAGCGTTTCGCCCAGGACTTTTTAGAAGCATCCAAGGTGGCCTGATATGACTCACGCTGTGCAAGTTCGAATTCCCGCCACCTACATGCGTGGCGGCACCAGCAAGGGCGTGTTCTTCCGTCTCGATGACTTGCCGGAACGTTGTCGCGTACCGGGGCCGGCGCGCGATGCGCTGCTGCTGCGCGTGATCGGCAGCCCGGACCCCTACGGCAAGCAAATCGACGGCATGGGCGGCGCCACCTCCAGCACCAGCAAAACCGTCATTCTTTCGAAGAGTACACGGCCGGAACACGATGTGGATTATTTGTTCGGCCAGATCTCCATCGACAAGGCCTTCGTCGATTGGAGCGGCAACTGCGGCAATTTATCGGCGGCGGTCGGTGCTTTCGCGATTCATGCCGGGCTCGTCGATGCGGCGCGCATTCCGCGCGATGGCCTTTGCACGGTTCGCATCTGGCAGGCGAATATCGGCAAAAGCATTGTCGCGCACGTGCCGGTCAAAGAGGGGACGGTACAGGAAACCGGCGATTTCGAATTGGATGGCGTAACTTTTCCCGCCGCGGAAATTCAGCTCGAATTTCTCGATCCGGCGGAAGAAGGCGAGGGCGGCGCGCTGTTCCCCACCGGCAATTTGATTGATGCGCTGGAGGTGCCCGGAATCGGCACCTTTGAAGCGACACTGATCAACGCGGGCATTCCCACCATTTTTATCAACGCCGATGATATCGGTTACACCGGTACCGAATTGCAGGACGCCATCAACGGCGATGCGGCCGCGCTGAAGCGATTCGAAACGATTCGCGCCCACGGCGCGGTGCGCATGGGTCTGATCCAACACCTCGATGAAGCCGCGCAGCGTCAGCACACGCCAAAAATTGCCTTTATCGCGCCGCCGGCCGCATACCGGGCATCGAGCGGCAAATCCGTTTCCAGAGATGATATCGATCTGCTGGTGCGGGCCTTGTCGATGGGAAAACTGCATCACGCCATGATGGGCACAGCGGCGGTGGCGATCGGCGCCGCGGCGGCGATTCCAGGCACGCTGGTCAATCGTGTTGCCGGCGGCGGTGAACGCAATGTCGTACGCTTCGGCCACCCGTCGGGCACGCTGCGCGTGGGCGCCGAGGCCCAAGGCAAGGGTGGGGAGTGGACGGTCACCAAGGCGATCATGAGCCGCAGTGCGCGCATGTTGATGGAAGGATGGGTGCGGGTGCCGGGCGATGCGTTCTGATTGCGCGTCCGCAACACGGGTATAGCAACGAATTTCTATTTTTGACGGGAATATTTCGATGTCGACAGGTAAAGCCCTCCAATCACTGATCCGCGCGCGTAATGGCGTCCTGGTGCCGGGCGCGTTCAACGCGCTGTCCGCGCGCGTGGTCGCGGACCTCGGTTTCCAGGCGATTTATGTCACCGGCGCCGGTGTCACCAATATGCAGCTCGGTCTGCCCGACATGGGCTTCATGGGACTGGCTGAAATCGCGGAGCAGACGGGCCGTATTCGCGATTCGGTGGAACTGCCGCTATTGGTGGACGCCGATACCGGTTTCGGCAATGCGCTCAATGTGCGCCACACGATTCGTACGTTAGAGCGTGCCGGCGCCGATTGCGTACAGCTTGAAGATCAGGTCAGCCCGAAACGCTGCGGTCACTTCAACGGCAAGGCGGTGATCGGTGCCGACGAAATGATCGGCAAGATCAAGGCCGCCGTGGACGCGCGCCATTCGGATGAGCTGTTGATCATGGCGCGCACCGACGCGCGCGCCAGCGATGGTTTCGACGCGGCGGTCGAGCGGGCGCAGCGTTATGCGGAAGCCGGCGCCGATATCTTGTTTGTCGAAGCGCTGGAAAGCCAGGAGGAGGTGCGCAAGCTGCCGTTCTATCTGGAAGCGCCGCTGCTGATGAACATGGTGATCGGTGGCAAAACGCCGATTGCCAGCACCGATGAGCTGGCGCATTTCGGCTACAGCATCGTGCTCTACGCCAACGCCGCGCTGCAGGGCGCGCTGGCAGGTATGCAGCGCGCACTGACGGTGTTGCGCGAGCAGCGCCATCTCAACGAGGATCCCGCGCTGGTGGCGCCGTTCAAGGAGCGTCAGCGCCTGGTCGGCAAACCTCTGATCGACGAGTTGGAACAGCGCTACAAAAACTGAGCCCCGCGCCGCGTGGCTCATTCCCCTTAACATCGGGTCTCTCGGACAATGTGATTGATCACCGCCAGCGTTCCCCACGCTGCGCGGTGAGTTTTTCAGAAAGAAGCTGGTGCTATCGCTAGCCTCACTCAATCGATGAGCTGAATTCATGGATACATGAAAATCCATCGTTTGACGCTATTGGCCTGGCGAACCGAAACTAACACTTTTTGAAACGCAGGAGTTGTCATGGCCCGGGCACATATACTCGGCTGGCCACGTATCGGCGCGCGTCGTGAGTGGGCATTTGCATCGGAGGCCTGCAAGACCGGAAAAATCAGCGAGCCGGAGCTTCATGCCATGGCGAGTCAGTTGCGCGAAGACCATTGGCGGCGCCAGGAAGAAAGCGGTTTTAGTTGGATCACCGCCGGCGATTTTGCCTACCACGATCAGGTGCTCAGCCACAGTATTTTGCTGGGTTCCATCCCCGAACGTTTTGGTTTTGATGCGCGAAACCTGACATTGGCGCAGCATTTCGAATTGGCGAGCGGTAATGCCGACAACGCCCCGATGAAAACCGCGCAATGGTTTGGCACGCGCTATCGTTATGTGGTCCCGGAGCTGGAGCTTCATACGCCTTTCGACGGCGGCGCGAATCAGTATTTTGACGAAATCGAGCAGGCGCTGGCGTGCGAAAAAGCCGTAAAGCCGGTTCTGATCGGCCCGGTCAGTTATTTGTGGCTCGCGGGAACCGAGGCCAATCGCGCGGACAGGTTGCAACTGTTATCGGCACTGCTGGACCGGTATTTCCTGATTCTTAAGCGGCTGGGCGACATCGGTGTGGAGTGGGTTCAGTTTGACGAACCGATTCTATGCCGGGAATCCGACAGAAGTTGGCTGGAGGCCATCGACGTCAGCTACCGCCTGCTGACGCGCGCGGGTTTGAAAATTCTTCTGGCGACATACCTGGGCGATGCGTCTGCGCACGTTCGACGAGTTCTCTCGCTGCCGGTTCAAGGCATTCATATCGATTGCGTCAGCGCGCCACAGCAGCTGCGTTCGTGGCTGGATTGGCTGCCCCCCGACATGCTGTTGTCCGCGGGCGTTATCGATGCAACGAATGTTTGGCGCAGTGATTTACGGGCGTTGCTGAAGGCATTGACACCGGCCCACGATCGACTTGGCGATCGTTTGCTGCTGGCGCCGTCGGCGTCTTTGTTGCACTCGCCGGTTAGTCTTGCCGTTGAATCGGGATTCGATTCCGAGGTTCGATCCTGGCTGGCCTTCGCCGAAGAAAAATTGCAGGAATTGGCGCTACTGACACGAGCATTTAACGAAGGTGAAGCCGCCGTGGCGGCGGAGCTGGAAAACTCCGATCAAGCCCTGCAAGCCTATCGCCATTCGCAACGCGTAAATAATCAGGCGGTTTGTCAGCGCTTGCAGAAGTTGACGCCTGAGGCGCGGAAAGGGCGCCGTGAATTGGTTGGCAATCGGGAATTGAGTGCGCCCGGTATCGTGCTCGGTGCGCAGCCCGCGACGCGCCATGGCCGCGAAATGCTGGCCGCGCTCCGGCGCGGAAGTATCAGTGACGCCCAGTTTCGTGAGCATCGCAGGACGGAACTGCGTCTGGCGCTGAAGCATCGGGAGTTGTTCGGCAAGGGTAGTCTGGTCCGTAAACGCGTGGGAGCAGAGGAAGTTGCGTATTTCGCTGAGCGTTTGAATGGATTTTTGACGACAAACCACGGTTGGGTACAGTGCGAGGGTTCGGCATGTATCAAACCGCCGATCCTTTTGGGGGATGTTTCACGACGCGAGCCGTTGCTGCTGGATGTCGTGCAGGATGCGCAGGCGCTGATCGACACACCGATTCAGATTGTGCTGCTGGGGCCTTCAACGCTGCTGGCGGCTTCGTTCGTGCGCGACAACAACATGCGCGACAAGGCGCTTTTACAACTCGCGTTGGCGCTGCGCAATGAAGTTGAGGATTTGGAGCGGGCGGGAGTGAACATGATTACGATCGACGAAGGAGTCGTTGGTGGTGAACACGATCAGACGGATGATCCGGAACTGATCGTGCGCGCTTTTCGAATGGTCTCCGGCGCTGCGCATAGCGTGTTGGTTGGAATGCGTTTGAGCTATGACCAGCTCAATAATCTGTTACCCCATCTGGACGCGTTCGGCGTTGATAAGATCACTGTCGATGCGAAGGATATCGATAATGCGTTGCCAATGTCGGCATTTGATGTGTTTCAATTTTCAGATATCGAGTGGCCGAAAAAGGTATCGAAACCCTCGTCGAAATGCCTGGATGTTGTATCTCTGAATGTGAGGTTCGAGTCGGGCGATGACGGGCATGGGTCATCGACGCTTAATGCCGGCGTCACGCGACCGCAGATCAGCGAAACGCTATAAAGGGATTTTGATAAGGCGACGATGTACTTTCTCACACAAGATCGCCAATTATTGGCACCGGATCCCGACTATCGGGTGCCGGTGCGGGTTTATATCGGCGTTGGCAGTAACATCGATCCCTGCCTCGAAATTGCTCTCGGCCTAGAGCAGCTCGCAAGCGTGTTCGGGCGCCTGGAAATATCACAGGCTTATCGCAGTGCGGCAGTTGGTTTTGAGGGGCCTCCCTTTATCAATCTGGTGGTGGGATTCACTACGGAATTCTTGATGCAAATTCACAGCGTGCGCGTCGCTCCATCGCGCAATCACCCGCCGAAATCCGAGCAGCTTGCCTGGCGCTTGGCGGAGACTGCCACTGATGAGTCCGGTCTCATTGAAACCACGGTGGCCAATGCGGTGATTGATCGCTTGATCGATAGCACCGCCGTTGCTCTCAGCGCACTCAATCATCCGGCCGCCGCTAACGCGCGCTCGCAGGCGGTTGCGCATGCCAGCGCGTTGCATCCGCGCTCGCACGGCGCGCGTATCTTCGGTCTTCCCGGTAATCGCCGTTATAGCGTTGAGTGGGCCGCTTATGCCAATGCCATCGCTATTGGAGCGCTTGAAGGCAATGACGCCTTCGCCGGCGCCGAGACGGTTCATCCCAGCAGCACCATCGCTCCGATATTGGCCGTTGCGCAGCAATGCGGTCGCAACGGTGTTGATTTATTACGCGGGTTGGTCGCGGGCTACGAGCTTCACATTGCTCTGGCTAAAGCGATTGGCACCCGCGAATACGGTATCGATGCCAGCTTGCATCTCGGCCCGGCGGCGGCCGGAGGCATTGGCGCGTGTCTGGGGCTTGATACGGAAACGGTGTATCAGGCGCTGCAGCAAACGCTGCATACGTCCGCCATCACGCAACTTGCGCACAGTGGTGACTATTGCAGCTGGACGTTTTGCGCGGCCGGCCACGCGGGAAAGTTGGCCATCGAGGCCACCGACCGTTGCCTGCGCAACGAAACCGCCGCCGCGCCGATCTATGAGGGTGAGGACGGCGTGCTGGCGCGTCTGGTCGGCGGCGATCGGGCGCTGTATCACGTCGAGCTGCCGGATCGGGGGCAGTCGAAACGTGCAATCCTCTCAAGCAGCGCACGACAGCACAAAGCGGATTACCGCGCGCAACCGTTTATCGATCTGGCCATCGACCTGCATTCGCGGCTGGGCCCAGACATCGGCACAATCGAGGAAATCGTTATTTACACCAGTCGCGATACCGATCGCGCGATTGGCACTGGCTCGGACGACCCACGAAAATTCGATCCGCAGGCTGAGCGCGACGTGCTGGCCCGCTCGCTCATGTACATTTTTGCAGTGGCCTTGCAGGACGGCCGCTGGGATGCGGTGACGGCTTACGCAAGCGAACGTGCGCATCGCGCAGATACAGCGATGTTATGGCGTCGGATTCGTACCGTGGCGGAGGCAAGAACGTATAACGCCAGCGCTCTGGAGAGATATCAAGGGGGGCGGGCGGAGATTCGTTTGCAAGACGGGCGTGTCGTCACCGGTGAAATCGCGGTGGCGCATGCACATCCTCTGGGGGCGAAACCGTTTGGACGGCAGGATTACATCCAAAAGTTTCATCGGCTGGCGGATGGGGTCGTGTCGGCCTGTGAGCAGCGCCGTTTTCTGCAAACAGTGCAACGCCTGCCGCAATTGGCCGCGGGCGAGCTTGGCGAATTGAACGTTGTGGCTGACCTGGCCCCACTGACGTATTCCGACCCTGATGGACGAGGTATTTTCTGATGAGCTCGAACGCAGCGCCACGCGCAATCGAAGCGGTACAGCAAACCAGCTTTTTCGAAATGGTTTTTCCCGAGCAGGCCAACCACTACGGAACGCTGTATGGAGGCAATGCGCTGGCGTTGCTCGGCAAATCCGCCTTTGTGACGGCGAGCCGGTATGCGCGCTGTTCGGTGGTCATGGCCAGCTCGGAACGTATCGCTTTTGAAAGCCCGGTGCAGGTTGGGCAGTTATTGGAAATCGTCGGCAAGGTGGTCCGTGTCGGGGGATCATCGATGACGGTGGAGGTGTTGGGCATCGCGGAGTCATTGGTGAGTGGCGCCCGCACACTCGCGTTGCGCGGGCAGTTTGAAATGGTGGCGGTCGGCAACGACGGCCGCCCCGTTCCGATCAACGTCAAGCGCTGATGCGTGTAGCGGATTGGCGCTGCTGTCTATCGTCACAGGCAACAGCGCCTAAGTCCCGCTGGTTCAACTCGCCGCCGCGCGCAGCTCCTTAGCCGCAGCCACCATGCTGCGCAGCGCTGGAATCACTTCATCCCATTGCCGTGTCTTCAAACCGCAGTCCGGGTTCACCCACAACCGCTGAGCGGGAATCCGTTCCGCCGCCTTGCGCATCAGTCGCACGATATGCTCCTGGGTCGGAATGTTCGGCGAATGAATATCGTACACGCCGGGACCGATTTCGTTCGGATAATTGAAATGGTCGAAAGCATCGAGCAGTTCCATGTCGGAGCGCGAGGTTTCAATGGTGATGACGTCGGCATCCATCGCCGCGATGGAGGCGATGATGTCGTTGAATTCCGAATAGCACATGTGCGTGTGAATCTGCGTCTCGTCGCCCACGCCGTTGGCCGTGATGCGGAATGATTCCACGGCCCAATCCAGATACGCCTGCCATTGCGAACGGCGCAGCGGCAAACCTTCGCGCAATGCCGCCTCATCGATCTGAATCACACCGATGCCGGCTTTTTCCAGATCCAGTACTTCTTCGCGTATGGCGAGAGCAAGCTGGTAGCACGAGGTCGAGCGCGGCTGATCGTCGCGTACGAAGGACCAGTTGAGAATGGTCACCGGCCCGGTCAGCATGCCTTTCATCGGCTTTTGCGTCAGCGACTGCGCATACTTGATCCACTCGATGGTCATCGCTCGGGGACGGCTGATATCGCCGAACAGAATCGGCGGTTTCACGCAGCGCGAGCCGTACGATTGTACCCAGCCGAAGCGGCTGAACGCATAACCGTCGAGCTGTTCGCCGAAGTATTCCACCATGTCGTTGCGTTCGGCTTCGCCGTGCACGAGAACATCGAGGCCGAGCGCTTCCTGTTCGAGAACGCTGCGTTTGATTTCCGCGCGCATGGCGGTCTGATAACCGTAGGCGTCGAGTTGCCCGCTTTTGAACTGATTGCGTGCCTGGCGGATGCCTGGTGTCTGGGGAAACGAGCCGATAGTGGTGGTGGGGTAGAGCGGCAGTTTCAACAGGCTATTCTGTTTTTCCGCGCGCTGGGCGTAAGGGCTTTGGCGTTGGCCGAGCGCGGCACCCAGTTCGGAGATCGCAGCTTTGACGGCGGGATTATGCACGCGCGGAGAATTGCGTCGAGCTGTAATTGCCGCGCGATGTTCCGCCAATTGCGCCGCCACTGTCTCGCGCCCCTGCCTGAGCGCTTGCGCAAGAATTTTCAGCTCGTCGAGTTTTTGCCGCGCGAACGCCAGCCACGAGCGGATTTCGCTGTCCATTTTGTCTTCGTTGGCGAGATCGACCGGCACGTGCAGCAGCGAACACGAAGGAGCGATCCATAGGCGATCGCCGAGTTGTTGATGAATGGGTTCCAGCCAGTCCAGCGCAGCGTCGAGATCCGTTTTCCAGATGTTGCGGCCATTGATCACGCCGAGCGAGAGCACTTTGTCCGCGCCAAGCTGCGCCAGCACTTGAGCGACTTCGTCGCGGCCGTTGATGGTATCGATGTGCAAGCCCTGCACTGGTAATCCGCAAGCCAGCGGCAGATTTTCCAGCAAGTGGCCGAAGTAGGTCGCGAGCAGCAGTTTGATCTTGCCGGTATTCAAAGCGCTGTAAGCGGCGGTAAATGCTCTTTGCCATTTCGGTTCCAATTCCGTGACGAGAGCAGGCTCATCGATCTGAACCCATTCCACACCTTCGGTGGCCAGTCGCTCCAGTAGTTGTGCATACACCGGCAGAAGTTTTGGCAGCAGTGCGAGTCGATCGGAATCGTCCTTGGCTTTTCCGATCCACAGATAAGCGATCGGACCTACGATCACTGGCTTGACTTTAACATTCTGTTGCCGGGCCTCGGCGAGTTGGTCGAGCAGGCGTGAGGCGTCGAGACTGAACGCCGTGTCGGCGCTGAATTCGGGCACGATGTAGTGGTAATTGGTGTCGAACCACTTGGTCATTTCACCGGCCTGCACGCCGCCGCAGCAATCGGCATGATTATCCGTGCCCAGCGCGGAACGGCCTCGCGCGACGCGGAAATAGTTATCCAGGGTGTGGCCGTGGAAATCCCGCACGCGCTCGGGCAGATTGCCGAGCATGAAACTCAAATCGAGTATCTGATCGTAAAAGGAAAAGTCGCCTACCGGTACGAGATCGAGACCAGCCTGATCGCACCAGTGACGTTCACGCAGTTGCGCGCCGACCGCCTCCAATGCTTCGCGGGGGGATTGTCCCTGCCAGTATTTCTCCAGAGCGAATTTCAACTCGCGCTGGGCCCCGATACGGGGGAAACCGAGGTTATGGGTGGTGACCATGAGAATGCTTCCGGAGTAGCCGATGAGTAGCGTGTATCCTACGGCTGCCATTCCGTGAATAAAAATGGCATTATTTCAACGATCGATTAGTTTTTTTCATGAGTCCACCTATGCTCGAGCGCATTCATCTGGCCATCATTCAGGAAGTCGACCGGTTGGGATCGTTAACCGCCGCCGCCCAGGCCTTGCATCTGACCCAGTCGGCGCTCAGTCATACGATGCGCAAGCTGGAGGATCAGCTGGGTGTTGCCGTGTGGCATCGCGAAGGGAGGAGCCTGCGGCTGACGCAGGCGGGTAGCTATCTGCTTACCGTGGCCAATCGCGTCCTGCCTCAGTTGCAGCATGCCGAAAAACGTATCGAGCAATATGCGCGGGGAGAGCGCGGCACCTTGCGCATCGGCATGGAATGCCACCCTTGTTATCAATGGCTGTTGAAAGTGGTGGAGCCCTACCTGGCGCAGTGGCCTGACGTTGATGTCGACGTGAAGCAGAAATTTCAATTCGGTGGTATCGGGGCGTTGTTCGGTTATGAAATCGATTTGCTGGTGACGCCGGACCCGCTTCACCGCAAAGGCTTGAGTTTCGAGCCGGTGTTCGATTACGAGCAGGTGTTGGTCGTCAACGCGAAGCATCCGTTAGCCCGCGAAGAATACATCGCGCCGGCGCAGCTGGTGGAAGAAGTGTTGATTACCTATCCCGTCGCGATCGATCGGCTCGATATCTACAACCAGTTTTTGATGCCTTCGGGAATCACGCCGAAGCGTCATAAAACCATCGAAACCACCGATATCATGCTACAGATGGTTGCGAGCGGGCGCGGTGTGGCTGCATTGCCGCGTTGGCTGGTGGAGGAGTATGCGGAGCAAATGGCTGTCGTGCCGGTGCGCCTGGGGCGCCGTGGCATTGCGAAACAGATTTTCCTTGGTACTCGTGAGGCTGACAGAGATACCGAATATTTGAATGCGTTCGTTCAGTTAGCGCGGAGTTTGCAGAACCGGGTCTAGGATTGATTATCCGCCATACGCTTAGCAGAAAGTAGTGCGTGGGTGCGCGAGTCTTTGGGGGCCGCTAGTTCCGGGTTGTCGATTGATTCGGGCGGCCGCCAATTCATGAGTACAGGTGCGTGGCTGTGAGGGGTGAGAGTGGTTTGTCGCGCTAAAACCTACGCCTAGCCACTCAGGGGAACGTTCAAGTACGTACTTTACTCATTCAAATCGTGCCGTCCCGGTCAATTTGCAGGATGGGAGGATTGACCCGATGCAAGTTTTTCAGAGGTTTCCTAAATTGATAGGTGGCTTCAATTTCAGGAGATATTTTTCATTTTTTTAGGCGCTCTTACGAACACTCATTATTCATAATGAATATTTTTCATAATTTTTTACACATTGGTGTATTTTTTCGTAGGCAGATTTTACCGAAAGGCGCGATAGCTTTAATTCCGCGCAAAAAAATAAAATGGCATAAATATAGCGATAGATTTTTATAACTTACATCCGCTCAAAAGTCGGTAAAAAATGATCAACGTATACATTGTCACATATAGAAACCCCACGGATTTAAATCGGAATATTGCCAGTATTTTCAAGAGTGGAGCCGACGTCAAAATAAATATCATCAACAATCACAGCGAATTTTTCCTGGAACCCGAATATGAAAATGAAGTAAATGTACTACACAATAGCCTGCGGCCGGATTTTTCTACTGGACATCTTGCTCGCAATTGGAACCAGGCACTTATACACGGTTTTCGAGATCTGAGAAATCCAGCAAGCGAAATTGTAGTAACAGTTCAAGATGATGTCATCTTTAAGAATGACTGGCTTGATCGCCTCATAGAGATTCATCGTCGATATAGTTTCGTCACCATGGGAGCAGGAGATTCATTTTGTAGTTACTTGCCTGAGGCCGTCAAAAATATAGGTTTATGGGATGAGCGATTTTGCAATATAGGCTTCCAAGAGGCCGATTATTTTTTGCGCGCCCTAATCTATAATGGGGAAAGATCATCAATAAACGATCTCATGCACAAGCGAGTGCATAACGCCATTGAAGGAAATTTTGTACATTCATATGCTCTAGATAAAAATGAAAAAACAGACAGAGTGGTCTCAGAATTAATCACGGTTCCATACCGAAGTGAAGATCGTTACGAGGCACATCTCTCTAGCTCAAAATTTCACTCCATTTCTGGAACAGTTTTTAAGCACAAGTGGGGGATATCTGATATAAATTGGGGGCCAGAGCACTTCGCGCTACTCAAGCCGCTTATTCCAAACTATATGATGTATCCATATTTTGAAAAAGATATCGAAGATTTACGTGGAAAAAACTATTTACTACCAGATGAGATCTGGTCTAAATATGATCAATTCAAATTTTTTACTGTTACATAGAATAATTTTTATTATTTCTGACTCCAGGGCGCGCCAAGTTTTCTCCAAGTTCTCTGTCAACCAATTATTCTATATCACTGCCCATTTCTTTTTGATCCGCTAGACTAATAGGCATTTGTTTCCGCCATTGTCCAAGATTGGATATTATCCACAGTGATAGCCTCATTCCCGCTGAAGACTTTTACACCGGTACTGGTTTCCAGTTCCGGATAAACAACTTGAGTCATTGCCAGATGTCCGTTGGCAAACACTTCGATGACCGAACGATCCAGAAAAACATTCAATTTTAGTGTTTCACCTTTCTCAAGTTTAAAGGGCGCTTTCTGTTCAGAAACGTGCTCGGAGTAATCGTTTTTCTCTAGGTTAAAGACTGGGATTGTATTTGGGCCAATAATGGAAGACCGAGAAAAGTCTATGACGAGTTGCTCCTGCTCTGGCTCGTACCGAATCACTGTTTCCTCACGCCCGTCAGGTGATGCCAATACTTTAACGCCGAAGGGAAACTTAGTTCCTCCAGAAATCTCAATTGCTAATTCAATGGATTTTCCGTTTGATTGCAAATTTTTTTCCGTATTTGGTTGCAGAACGAAATTATTCTCTTGCACTTCATTTAATCTGATAGCCTTTACCTCTTCAGGTGGATTTATCTGTAATTCGCCCTTCGCACTGAGCGACACCACTCTCGGCAGGCTCATAATGCCGGACCACCCATAATCACGGTAATTTTTGCTCTTTTTAAATATTGATTCAATCTCTCTAGGCTGTGTCACCCAGCCCCAAATGATATTTCGGCCATTGGCATCCTGTAGTTGCTCTGCCGCAAAAAAAGTACCGCCGGGCCAGTTCATCCGCCCGTGCTGTTCTGGCACGAATTTATCGTTAGCGAAAGTCCCAATATAATATTGCGCTCCTAATTTGTGACTGATGAACAGGAGCATCGATTTATCGCCGATAGAAAAAAAGTCGGGGCAGGAAATATCCTCGAACGGGAATCGCATGGTATTGCTTCCGCTAATTACGTTCCCTAGGTATTTCCAATTGTACATATCTGTGGATTTGAATAACCCTGGTTTCATGCCGCCCGATATTTGGTAGTACGCATCAGCTTTTTTGTCATACCAGACATCTGGATCAAAAACACTGTATTTCCCTTTGGGCGGCACGCAACATTCCATCCCATTCGTTTCGTTAGGATCGCTGGGATCAAGCGCCCTCAAAACTGGATTTTTATTAGACTTTTTCCACACTTTTAAGTCGTCATCTACGGCATAAGCTATTAGATTCGCCGATGCACCCAATCCATAGTAAATAACATGGGGGATACCTTCCTTCGATAAAAATGCACCTCCGCTGAAAATTCCATTCTCTAAATCCCCGTCTTTTACATCAATCATATCTGGATAAAGAGTCCAGTGAAAAAGATCGCTGCTAACGGCATGCCCCCATACATGCTGCTTTTTTTCACCTATTAGTTTTTGATAGATATACCCTAAATGATATTTTCCTTTCCAATATATCGCGCCGTTAGGGTCGAAAGGCAACGCATGTCCTTCCGGAGCCACAAAATGATAAATGGGTCGGTGCGGATCAGATTGTATTAAAGCCCTCAGATCACGTGTGTTATTGATCATTTCTTGCAGGCTTTTCGTCTCATTTGTTGCGCCTAAACACACATGAGAAAGAAATATAAATATCATAAAAATAATAGAGTTATTCAAAATTAACTTCCTATCATTTATAAATAATTTTATCTCTACGGAATCCAGATTTTTCTGTGCAGAAGGGCGGCATTCCTTAACGGCATAACAGTTAAATAGGTCTTCAATAAAGGTATTGATGCCGCCAAGCAAGATTAGAATTTTATTTTTCATGGCCCATGTCCTAGCATGGCTTCTTTTCGTGGAAAAAATTTTATCCGAAGAAATGTATTGGAATAGCAGCCAAAGAGAACAGATGTTGTAGCAAATTAGATTAGGGAACCTCTGAAAAACGTAGCGAGCGCAGCAAAGACAAGAAAAAAACGGGCGAAAACCCGCCGTTTATACGTCAATCAATGAGGATTTTGAGCGCATTTTTAACGCAGCATCGGCAAGCGCAGTCGTTTTTCAGAGGTTACCTAGAGCAATGCCGGGAGCAATTGCCGTGTTTACATGCAGTCAATGAGCAGCGCCCCACAGTTTTTAACCGATGGGCGCTGTATCGGCGTGCCAGGCGTATTGATGCAATGACTTCTAATGAGTGCGGCCGATCATGTCCCGGTATTGCTTCGGATAGAGCCCGGTCCAGCCCTTCACGGCGCGCGCGAGAGCCGAGGTATCGGAGAAGCCGCCGTCGCGTGTGATGTCGAGCAGCGTCGCGCCCGTCTTCAGCAGCTTCATGACGACGTCGCGGCGGATGTCGTCCCTGATCTGGCGGAAGCTGGTGTTCTCTTCGTCGAGCCGGCGCCGCAGCGTCTGGCTGCTGACGTGGTACTGCTTGGCGATGTCTTCCATCGTGGGAAACTCGCGATGCCGCACGAAATAATCGCGCAGCTTCGCCCGCAGGCGCAGGCTCAGCGCTTCGCTGATGCCGGGCATGGCGCCGAGCACCGAGGCGCGCCACGATCGGGTTTCGTCGAGATCCATTGAATTGCGGATGACCGGTCTGTGCAGGTAGTCCTGCGCGAACACGAAACGCGCGAGCGGCTTCCCGAATTCACAATCGGCGGAAAACGCCGCTCGGTATTCCTCCTCCGACAGGGCCGCCGGGTGCGGGAATTCGAAACGCAGCGCCTGCACTTTTTCGCCGAGCAGCCAGCTCGAAATGCTCCGCCATACCAGCAGCCACCACTCGCAGAGGAAGTTGTAGCGATCGAGCTTGGGATTGGTGACATGCACCTCGATCGCGGCCATGTCCTTCAGCTCGGTGTCGGTCGCGAGCACGAAGCGGATTTCATCGGACAACATACCGTAGAAGCGGAAGGCCATCTGCATCGAGTCGGCAAGCGTCGCGCCGGAAACGGCGAGGGCCACCATCAGTTCGAACGCGCCGAGCTTGCAGCCGGATTCGGTCATTCCGCAGAACTCGTCCTTCATCAACACCTTGACGTGGCGCGACAACCTGGCGAATTCCTCGGGGTCGAAACGGGTCTCCTTCGCCGCCAGGTTTTTCGGCTGCACGCCGCTGGTGCGGAAGATGGTCGGCAGGTCGTAGCCCTGGGCGGTGGCGGTGCGTATCAGCACTTGAGCGAAGCGATTCACCATCAGTTCGGCGGGCATCGGCGATATCTCCTGCGGCGCGGTCGTTATCGATTTTATGTGTCGTACACGGCTTGCACGTTGCAATAGGCTTTACGCGTTTTATCGGTATATACCAGGGCGGTGCGCGGGGCAATTAATACGGTATCCGGCGCTCGCTCGTCAATACGGGATGGCCCTGGCGGGGCCGATGCCACCTTCGGTAATGATGTCACCTTCAGTAATAAAGCTGTCAGCCGCTGTAATGGGCCGGGCTGCGCCCCGTGCGTAAACTCCTCCGCCATGACAGTCCGTCGCACCCGCGCGGGCGTCCCAATCATTGTTACGGAGGTAAAACCATGGCCACTGCCCCGATCGCCGAAGAGCGTTTGATCTCGTCCGATTCGCACGTGCATTTCACTGACGACTGGGTCAAGGCGCGCCTGACCGACAGGCTGAAAACCGTCTGGGACGAGGCGCTGGTCAAGCACGAGCGGTTCGAGGCCACCGAGCTGCGCCGCGGCCAGAAAAACCTCGAGCTCGAGGATTTCGTCGATCCCGAGGCGGCGCTGGACCCCGGCCACTTCGAACCGGCCGCGAAGCTGGCGGCGATGGATCGCGACGGCGTTTATGCGGAGGTGATTTTCCCCGAGGTCGGTGGCGCCAAGATCTGCACACCGACGCTCATGGGCGATGACTGGAAAGACGTGTTCAGCGGCTACAACGACGGCATGGCGGATTTCGCCTCCTTCAATCCCGACCGCCTGATGACCGCGTACCAGTTGCCGCTGTACGACATCGATTTCGCGCTGCAGGAGGTGAAGCGGGTTGCGAAGCGCGGCGCGCGCTGCGTGCAGCTGACGCCGTTCCCGGCCGAGCAGGGCCTGCCCGATTTCCACGACAAGCGTTACGAGCCGCTGTGGGCGCTGCTTGAGGAGACCGGCCTCACGATCCTCAATCACCTCGAACTGAAACAGTCGCTGTGGGACACGTTCCGCCGCGATCCGACGCCGCAGAAGGGCATCTTCACCTCGATCCCGTCGATGGCGATGGCCGAGACGATCGCGTTCTGGATTCTCACCGGCACGCTCGAGCGTTTCCCGAAGCTGAAGGTGATCTTCGTCGAGCCGGGCCTCGGTTGGCTGCCGTGGTACTTCCGCGACGTGCTCGACCCGCGTATGAACCAGCACTATGAGTTCCCCGGCGTGAAGATGCTGCCGAGCGACTACTTCCGTCGCCAGATGGGCGCGACCTTCATGTATGAGCCGAATGGCCTGCGCGACTGCTATCAGTTCTTCGGCGCCGACTGCCTGTACTGGTCGACCGACTTTCCGCATCCGGCGACCTGCTGGCCGAATTCGCGCGAGCAGGTCAAGCGCCAGTTCGCCGAGGCCGGCATTCCGGAAGCCGATCGCCGCAAGATCGTCTGCGACAACGGCCTGCGTACTTTCGGTCTGAAATAACTTTTGGTCTGAAATAACTTTTGGTCTGAAATAACTTTTGGCCTGAAATAACTTTTGTCCTGAAATAAAAGGGGGCTCAAGTGGTGCGGTCGGTTGCCGCCTGCGGACGGCAACGGAATTCGACGA
>Ga0153956_1000987_pt1 | contig 28093 bp, 25 predicted proteins | sample TSFL040MetaG_FD_104704 | JGI IMG/M metagenome (GOLD analysis project Ga0153956, IMG submission 104704) | Attine ant fungus gardens microbial communities from Florida, USA - TSFL040 MetaG | ecosystem: Host-associated > Fungi > Mycelium > Unclassified | place: USA: Florida, Wekiwa Springs... | reverse complement strand
CGCGAGTACGTCTACGCCTACGGCGTCGACGGCATGGTGCACAAGTACCGCATCGGCGACGGCACCGAAGTCACCGCCGACGGCTGGCCGCAGGTCGCCACGCTGAAGTACAGCGTCGAGAAGGGCGCCTCCGCGCTCGCGTTCGCGGCCACGCAGGGAACGACCTACCTGTACGTCGTCAACGACGGCTACATCGGCGACGGGGGCGACTACCAGGGCCACCTGACCACGATCGACCTGACCACCGGTGCGCAGACCGTGTTCAACACGCTGTGCAGCGACGTCACGATCCACATGATCCTGAACGGCCAGAACGGCGTGAACGACTGCACGGCCCGGCGCAACGGCATCTGGGGCCGCCCGGGCACGACCTACGACGCCGGCACCGACCGCGTCTACATCACGACCGGCAACGGCCCGTTCAACGCCAACACCGGCGGCAAGAACTGGGGCGACAGCGTGCTCGCGCTCAAAGCCGACGGCACCGGGGCCGGCGGCGGCATGCCGATGGACAGCTACACGCCGACCGACTACGCGTCGCTCGAGAGCGGCGACGTCGACCTCGGCTCGGCTTCGCTGACGATCCTGAAGCCGCCGGCCGGCAGCACCGTGCAGCACCTCGGCGTGCAGACCGGCAAGGACTCGCGCCTGCACCTGCTCGACCTCGACAAGATGGGCGGCACCGGCGCCGCGGGCGCCGTCGGCGGCGCGATCGACGTCATCGACGTGCCGATCAGCCAGTCGTGGATGAAGACGCAGACGGCGTCCTGGATCGCGCCCGACGGCGCCAACTGGGTGTTCATCGCCAACGGCAGCGGCCTGTCCGGCCTGAAAGTCACCTTGAACGCGACCACGAGCAAGCCGTACCTGCAGCCGACCTGGCAGAACAGCACCAACGCGACGTCGACGATCATCGCCAACGACGTGATCTACCACGTCGGCTCGTGCAGCGGCGGCAACTGCCTGTACGCGCGCAAACCGCTCGATGGTTCGGTGTTGTGGACCTCGCCGACGATCGGCAGCATCAAGTGGCAAAGCCCGATCCTCGTCAACGGCGCGCTCTACGTCGCCGCCGGCACGCGGCTGCAACGCTTCGACCTCGGCAACCCGCCGCTGACGCACACGGTCACGCCACAGGCCGGAGCGCACGGCTCGATCGCCCCGTCGACGCCGCAGACCATCGACGACGGCGCCACGACCAGTTTCACGCTGGCGCCGGACACCCACTACGCCATCGACGGCGCCGCCGGCTGCGGCGGCAGCCTGAGCGGCTCGGTCTACACCACCGGGCCGATCACGGCCGACTGCACCGTCACGGCCACGTTCGCCGCGATCACGCACGTCGTGACGCCGCTCGCCAGCGGCAGCGGCGCCATCGCGCCGGACACGCCGCAGACGGTGCAGGACGGCTCCACCACCGACTTCACGCTGACGCCGGCGCCAGGCCACGTGGTCGCCTCGGCGAGCGGGTGCGGCGGAAGTCTCGCCGCAAACGTCTATACGACCGCACCGGTGACGCAGGATTGCAGCGTCGACGTCGTGTTCGCGCTGGACGACGATGACGTGATCTTCGTCGACGGCTTCGACGCGACCACGCCCTGACGAAACGCCGGAGCGATCCTTCCGGATCGCTCCGGCCCGTCCGCCGCGGGGCGGCCCGCGCACATGCATCGCTTTGCGATCGGGCGCATGATCGCGCCGCGCCGGGTGCCCACCTCGTGCCGGGTTTCCGAAACGGAAACGCGGGAAGCCGGCCACCGGCGCATCCCCTGCCCGGAGGACGACCATGACCTCGACCCGCCCGTTTCCCCGCAGCACGCTCGCCGCTGCGCTCGCCCTCGCCGGCTCCGCGCACGCCGCGGACTGGCTGCAGTTCGGCCACGACGCCGCGCACGACGGCGACAACCCGTCGGAAACGACGATCGGCGCCGCCAACGTCGCGCAGCTGGTGCCGGCCTATGCCTCGGCCGTCACGCTGCCGGCGAAAGTCGACGGCGCGCCGGTCTACGCCTCCGGCGTCGCCACGTCCGGCGGCACGCGCGACCTGCTGTTCCTGCTCGGCAGCGACGGCATCTCGGACTTCTCCGCGACGACCAGTACCCTGATGGCGGTCGATGCCGCCGACGGCAGCCTCGTCTGGTCCAGGGCGGTCAGCGGCAGCAGCTACGGCAGCCGCCAGCACGCCTCGTCGTCGCCGGCGATCGACGCCGCCAAGCAATACGTCTACAGCTACGCGACCGACGGCTACGTGCACAAGTACCGCATCGGCGACGGCAACGAGGTACTGACGCCGGGTCCGGCCGGCTGGCCGGCGCAGGTCACGCTGAAACCGGACGTCGAAAAGGTCGCGTCGAGCCTGACGATCGTCGATGCGGGCGGAGCGCACTACCTGATCGCCGTCACCGACGGCTACAACGGCGACGGCGGCGACTACCAGGGTCACCTCGTCTCGATCGAACTCGGCAGCGGCGTGCGCACGGTGTTCAACTTCATGTGCAGCGGTACCGCCGCGTTGCTCGCGAACGGCGGCTGTCCGAACGGCCGCATGAGCGGTGCCTGGGGCCGCGGCGGCGCCACGTTCGACGCCGGCACCGGTCGCCTGTTCGCAGCGACCGGCAACGGCAACTTCGATGCGAACACGGCCGGCGGCTCCAACTGGGGCGACAGCGTGCTCGCATTCGCAGCGGACGGCGGCGGCCGCGGCGGCGGCTTCCCGATCGACAGCTATACGCCGACGAACTACCAGCAGCTCGACAACCAGGACGCCGACCTCGGCTCGGTATCGCCGTCGATCCTGCCGGCACCGGCCGGCAGCACGGTCGCGCACGTCGGCCTGCAAACCGGCAAGGACGGCAAGTTGCGCCTGCTCGACCTCGGCGACCTGAGCGCCACCGGCATCATCTTCGCCGACGGCTTCGACGGCACCGGCGAACCCGCCCAGGTCGGCGGCGAGCTGCAACTGACGAACCTGCCGCAGGGCGGCGGCGTGCGCGCGACGCAGCCCGCGGTCTGGACGGCAACGGACGGAACGACGTGGGTCTTCGTCGGCAACGGCAGCGACCTCTCGGGCCTCTCGCTCGGACTCGACGCGAACCATCGCCCGCAACTGACGGCGCGCTGGAACGTCGGCGGTTCCGCCACCTCCCCGGTCGTCGCCAACGGCGTTCTCTACGACGCCGGCACTTGCGGCGGCGGCAACGGCACCTGCGTGGTCGCGCGCGATCCGTCGACCGGCAACGCGCTGTGGAGTTCGCCGGCGATCGGCGGCATCCATTGGCAAAGCCCGATCGTCGTCGACGGCGCGGTCTACGTGACCGACGGCAACGCGCAGTTGTGGAAGTTCGAACGGCCCTGAACGGACGTTGCGCGACGCGGTACGGCGCCGCGCAATGCCCTCAGCGCTTGCGCTTGAGGCGGATCAGCGCCGAGATGTCGTCGTCGCCGGCGCCTTGCGCCATCAGCACCGCGTAGTCGGCGAGCGACTTCTCGATCACGGTGCGATCGGTACCGGCGGCTACGCTGAGTTCGCGCACGATCTTCAGGTCCTTGTGCAGCAGCGCCAGCTTGAAACCGACCTTGAACTCGTCCTTCAGCATCGTCGCGCCGCGCTTGTCGAGGAACCAGTTGCCGGCCGCGCCTGCAGCCAGCGTCGGCAGCAGGCGTTCGGGGTCGAGGCCGAGCTGTTCGGACAAGGCCAGCCCCTCGCAGACCGCCTGCGCAATGCCGGCGACCAGCACCTGGTTCACCGCCTTGGTGTTCTGGCCGGCGCCGACCGCGCCCATGTGGCTGGTCCGCGCCGCGTAGCAGTCGAGCGCGGGACGCACCGCGACGAGCACGTCCGGATCGCCGCCGACCATCACCGACAACTTGCCGTTCTTCGCGCCCTCGACGCCGCCGGACACCGGCGCGTCGAGGAACGAGCAGCCTTTCGCGGCGAGGATCGCGTGCGCTTCCTTGGCGGTCACCGACGATACCGTGGAGTGGTCGACGACGATCGTGCCGGGCCTTGCATGCGCGGCGATCTCGCGCGCGAGATCGAGCACGTCGGCGTCGGCCGGCACGCACAGCGCGATCAGGTTGCATAGCGGGATCAGCTCCGCCAGCGCGCACGGCGCGGCGACACCGAACTCGTTCGCGGCCGCCACGGCCTTGTCGTGCGAGCGGTTCCACACCGCCGCGAGCAGGCCGGCGCGGGCGAGATGGCCGGCCATCGGCAGGCCCATTGCGCCGAGGCCGACGAAGCCGACGTTCAGATCGTTGATTGCGGAGTGCTCGTTCATCGCGTTGTCGATACCTGGATGGATTGCCAAGGACAAGCCGTGGATTGAGGAAGGGTCATTCGCGCGGCATCGCGTTCGGCCATCGGGAGAACGCGAAGATCCACAATGCCACGACGTTCACGACCGGCACGAAGATCGGCAATGCCCAGGCCCCCGCGCAACCGGCCCTGGCGAGGATTCTCCAGGCCGGCACCAGCGGCACGAGGCCGAAGAACAGCAGCACGACGAGCCAGTGCCAGATACTCAACGATCCCATCGCAAACGCCTCCCGAGATGCATCGATCCCGACGCCGCCTCCGCCGCGCGCTGGCCGAATGCGGCCCGCCGCGGAGGCGACAAAAGATCGTCTACGCGGACTCCGCGAGATACGTGTAGCCGGTCAGGCCCTGTTCCAGCGCTGCCTCGAGCGCGTGCGCCTCGGCCGCGTCGAGTTGCGCCGCGGCGATCTTGTCGCGATACGCGCCGCGCAACGCGGCGAGGTCGTAGCCGACGTAGTCGAGCATCAGGTCGGTGGTATCGCCGCGGCGCCGGTGCGTGAACGCGTAGCCGTCGCCGGCCAGCTTCACGTTGACCGCATCGGTGTCGCCGAACAGGTTGTGGATGTCGCCGAGCGTCTCCTGGTATGCGCCGACCATGAACAGGCCGAGCCGGTACGACTCGCCTTCGCGCAACGAATGCAGCGGCAGGCTGACGTCGACGCCGTCGGCTTCGACGTAGTGGTCGATGCGACCGTCCGAATCGCAGGTGAGGTCGGCGATCACGCCGCGCCGATCCGGCGCGCGGTCGAGGCCGGCGATCGGCACGATCGGGAATACCTGGTCGATCGCCCAGATGTCCGGCGCGGATTCGAACACCGAGAAATTCACGAAATACTTGTCGACCAGCGTCTCGTTCAGATCGTCGAGCACCTGGCGGTGCACGCGCTCGTCCGGCTTCAGGCGCGAACGCACCGCGTTGACGACCGCGTAGTAGAGATCGTCGAGCTCGGCGCGATCGGCGAGCGAAAGCTGGCCGAGCGCGTACAGCGAATACCCCTCGGAGAGCTGGTATTGCGCCTCGTGGTACAGCTCGGTCGGCGGCCGCTGGTCGATTTCCGCATGCGTTTCGCGCAGCCGGCGCAGCACGGCCGGTTCGTCCGCGCGCGGCGGCGGCACCGCGCCGCGTGGCGCCTGCTCGACCTCGCTGACGTTGACGACGAGCACCGCGTGGTGCGCGGTCAGGGCGCGGCCGGATTCGGTCAGCACGTGCGGCGGCTTCAATCCGTTCGCGGCGCAGGCCTCGGACAGCGCGCCGACCACGGCGGACGCGTATTCGCCGATGCCGTAGTTGATCGAGCAGTCCGAGCGCGAACGCGTGCCTTCGTAGTCGACGCCGAGGCCGCCGCCGACGTCCATGTGCGTCACGGCCAGGCCCATGCGCGACAGCTCGACGAAGTAGCGCACCGCCTCGCGCATGCCGTTGGCGATGTCGCGCACGTTCGACATCTGCGAGCCCATGTGGAAATGCAGCAGCTTGAGCGTGTGCGAAAGGCCCGCGGCCTTCAGCTCGTCGAGCAGCGTCAGCAACTGGCGCGGCGTCAGGCCGAACTTGGCCTTGTCGCCGCCGGAGTTCTGCCACTTGCCGGCGCCGAGGCTCTTCAGGCGCATGCGCACGCCGAGCAGCGGCTCGACGTCGAGCGCGCGCGATTCCTCGATCACGTAGCGCAATTCCGACGGCTTCTCGATCACGATGAAGATGTCGAGGCCGAGCTTGCGCCCGATCAGCGCGAGGCGGATGTATTCGCGATCCTTGTAGCCGTTGCAGATCACCGTGCTGCCGCGTCGCGCGAGCGCGAGCACCGCCATCAGCTCCGGTTTCGAACCCGCTTCGAGACCGAAGCCCCCGGCGCCGTCTTCCGAACCGCTGGCGGCGAGTTCGCCGGCGACGTTCTTCTGCTGGTTCACCTTGATCGGGTAGATCGCGGTGTAGCCGCCGCCGTAGTCCCACTCGGCCATCGCATTCGCGAACGCGCGCTGCAAGCGCGCGCGGCGGTCGTTCAGGATGTCGGCGAAACGCACCAGCAGCGGCAGCCGCGCTCCCCCGGCCTGCGCGTCGGCGACGATCGCCGGCAGCGACAAGGTCGGGCCGTCGGCGCCGCGCGGACGCACCAGCAGGTCGCCGTCGTCGCCGACGTCGAAATAGCCCTCGCTCCAATGCGGCACGGCCCAGGTGTGGCGCGCCTGGTCGATGGTCCAGCGCTGTTCGGTCACCTCGGGGCTCCATCTTCGCGTTACAGGGCTGCCTAGTGTAACGAGGCGTTGCGTTGCGCGTATGTCCAGGCCACACGGAACCGCTACAATCGCGCCCCCGAATTCCGCGTCGACGGAATCGGAACCACCGCCCCCAACCTTCGCAGGAAGCACACGATGTCCGTGTCCGAGCAGAACAACGCCGCCGCCCCCAGCTGGTTCACCGAGCAGCACGAACGCTCCGGCTCGTCGTTCGGCCTGCGCGTCAAGGAACGCCTGCACGCCGAGCAGACGCCGTACCAGTCGATCGAGATCTACGACACGACCGACTGGGGCAAGCTGATGATCATCGACGGCTGCACGATGGTGTCCACGCGCGACAACTTCCTCTACCACGAGATGATGTCGCACCCGGCGCTGTTCACGCATGCGCGCGCCAAGCGCGTCGTCATCATCGGCGGCGGCGATTGCGGCACCTTGCGCGAAGTGCTCAAGCACGAGGAAGTGGAGCACGCCGTGCAGGTCGAGATCGACGAACGCGTGACGCGCCTGTCCGAGCAGTATTTCCCGGAGCTGTGCGCGTCGAACAACGACCCGCGCGCCGAGCTGCTGTTCATCGACGGCATCAAGTACATGGCCGAGCAGGAACCGGAGTCGATCGACCTGATCATCGTCGACTCGACCGATCCGGTCGGACCGGCCGAAGGCCTGTTCGGCGCCGAGTTCTACGCGACCTGCTACAAGGCGCTCAAGCCGAGCGGCATCCTCGTGCAGCAGAGCGAATCGCCGCTGGTGCACCTCGACCTGATCAAGGCGATGCGTTCGGCGATGCGCTTCGCCGACTTCCATTCGGTGAAGACACTGACCTTCCCGCAACCGCTGTATCCCACCGGCTGGTGGAGCTGCACGATGGCGCGCAAGGGCGCGGACCTTTCCGGCTTCCGCGAGCGCGGCGCCGCGACCAAGCAGTTCCACACGCGTTACTACAACGTCGACATGCACAAGGCCGCGCTGGCGCAGCCAGAGTTCATGCGCGAAGTGCTCGGCGAATGACCGCCGCCGGGCATCCGCGAAAACAGGAGGACTGACCATGTTCCGCTTCGTCGCCGCATTCGTCGCCTGCCTTTTCGCGGCTGCCGCCGCCGCAGCGGATTTGCCGCGCGACGCGCGCCTGGGCGTCGTCGACGCGATTGCGCCACGCCTGTCGGCCGGTTTCGGTCGCGCCACGCTCGCCGCCAAGGCACCGACGATCCGCGACGACTGGAAGCTCGGCGCGGTCGCGCGGGACGAAGCGATCCAGCGCCTCGCCGGCCTCGGCTACCGCGCGAGCGCGGCAATGCTGCCCGCGGATCTCGCCGACGTGGTGCGTCGCGGCGGCGCGCTGCGCACCTCCGCCACCGGCGTGCGCCTGGACGATGCGTTCGAGCGCTCGCTCGAGCGCTGGATGCGCGAACGGAAGCTCGACGGCATCGTGCTGCTGCGCAGCCTCGCCGGGCCGCTCGAAACCGGCGCGCCGGCGCAAAGCGGCTACGGCATCGCCCGCCGCGGCGACGGCTCGGTGGCCTACGCGAACCTCGCGCCGCTGCTCGTGCACGGCACGCCGCCGGCGATCGCCTCGGCGCCGCAATGCCTGGTCACCGTGCCGGTCGATCGCGCGCTCGTCGAAAAGCCCGCGAAGCTCGCCGAGCTCATGCCGCTCGGCCCGGCGCTCAAGGACGTGCTGCGCAAGGCGACCGACGGAGCGCTGATCCGCGCGGGCGTCATGCACGGCGACGCCGCGTGCGAATGAGGCAAGGCACCCTCCGCGCGCGTCCCCCGAAAGCGCGGCGCTGATCGCGAGCGATTCGCGCCGCGTATCCCGGCGGACCGACGGAACCGGCGAAGGCCGGCCCAGGGGCCGAGTGCGAACGACGGAATTCACGGGAGTGACCGATGTCAGCAGCCTCCGCCTTCGGCCTCGTCCTCGTCATGCTCGCCGTCGGCCGCCTGCTGGCGTGGCGCCGCGCCGTGCCCGACGGCTCGCCGGCGACGCTGAATCTCGTCGTGCTGTACGTCTGCCTGCCGGCGGCGATTTTGTTGTATGCGCCCAAGCTGACCTTCGAGCGTGAACTGCTCGGCCTCGTGGCGATACCGTGGTCGGTCCTCGTCGCCAGCGTCGCGCTCACGCTCGCGCTGGCGAAACTGCTGCGTTTCCCGCGCGACGTGACCGCAGTGCTGCTGCTCCTGATCCCGCTCGGCAACACGTCGTTCCTCGGCTTCGCGCTGATGCCGACGCTGGCCGGCGACGGCGCGCTGCGCTACGCGGTCGCCTACGACCAGTTCGGCACCTTCGTCATCCTGTGCACGTTCGGCCTCGTCACGCTCGGCCTCTACGGCGGCGAACGACCGACGGTGGTTTCGATCCTTCGGCGCATCGCCACCTTCGTGCCGTTCATCGCGCTCGTCGTCGCGCTGACCCTGATGCCGCGCGACTATCCGGAAGCGATCGCGAAGCCGCTCAGGCTCACCGCCGACAGCCTGCTGCCGCTGGTCGCGCTGGCCAGCGGCATGCAATTGCAGTTGAAGATGTCGCGCCACCACTTCGTGCCGCTCGGCTACGGATTGCTCGCGAAACTCGTCCTGATGCCGCTGTTGGTGCTCGGCCTTGCCGCGCTGTTCGGCCTGCAGGGCGAGATGCGCGCCGCGGCGATCTACGAGACCGCGATGCCGCCGATGATAACGGCCGGCGCGCTGCTGTCGCTGGCCGGCCTCGCGCCGGAACTCGCCGCCGCACTGGTGGGTTTCGGCATTCTCGGCTCGATGGCGACGCTGCCGCTGTGGCATTGGCTGCTGGCGGACTGACGCCCGCATTGCGCCGCGACGCCTTGCGCGCATGCGTCATGCGCATCCGCGATCCGCATCGTATGCTGCGGCTTTCGGCATCCGGGATCATCCATGTTGCGCACGCTCGTCGCATCGCTCGCTCTCGTCCTCGCCAGCGGCGCCTGCGCCGGCGACCGCATCACCGGCAAGCCGTTCGCCACGCGCTCGGAAGTCATCGCCACGCACGGCATGGTGGCGACCTCGCATCCGCTGGCGACACAGATCGGCCTCGACGTGCTGAAGAAGGGCGGCAACGCGATCGACGCGGCGATCGCGGCGAATGCCGCTCTCGGGCTGATGGAACCGGTGTCGAACGGCGTCGGCGGCGACCTGTTCGCGATCGTGTGGGATGCGAAGACGAAAAAGCTGTACGGCTACAACGGTTCCGGTCGCTCGCCGAAATCGCTCACCCTGCAGTGGTTCGAGGAGCACGACTACAAGGCGATCCCGCCGACCGGGCCGTTGCCGGTCAGCGTGCCGGGTGCGGTCGACGGCTGGTTCGCGCTGCACCGGCGCTTCGGCAAGCTGCCGATGAGGCAGGTGCTCGCGCCGACGATCGCGTATGCCCGCGAGGGCTTCCCGGTTACCGAGCTGATCGCGCACTACTGGAAACTGTCGGTGCCGAAGCTCGGCAAGTATCCGGGCTTCACCGAACAGTTCACGAAGGACGGCAAGGCCCCGGCGAAAGGCGAAATCTGGAAGAACCCGAACCTCGCCGACACCTTGCAGTCGATCGCCGACGGCGGCCGCGACGCGTTCTACAAGGGCCGCATCGCGCACGTGATCGGCGACTACTTCAAGGCGAACGGCGGCTTCCTTTCCTACGACGATCTCGCCTCGCACGAGGGCGAATGGGTCGAGCCGGTGTCGACGAACTACCGCGGCGTCGACGTGTGGGAATTGCCGCCGAACGGCCAGGGCATCGCCGCGCTGCAGATGCTGAACATCCTCGAAGGCTACGATTTCTCGAAGATCCCGTTCGGCAGCACCGAACACGTGCATCTGTTCGCCGAGGCGAAGAAGCTCGCCTTCGAGGACCGCGCGAAGTTCTACGCCGATCCCGCGTTCGCGAAGGCGCCGGTCGACTGGCTGATCTCCAAGGACTACGCCGCCGAACGCCGCAAGCTGATCTCGCCGGACAAGGCGATGAAGGCGGTCGAGCCCGGCACGCACAAGCTCGACGGCGACACGATCTACATGACCACGGCGGACAAGGACGGCAACATGGTGTCGTTGATCCAGTCCAACTACCGCGGCATGGGCTCGGGCATGGCGCCGCCCGGACTCGGTTTCATCCTGCAGGACCGCGGCGAGATGTTCGTGCTCAAGGATGGCCACGCCAATACCTACGCGCCGGGCAAGCGGCCGTTCCACACGATCATCCCGGCGTTCATCACGAAAAATGGCGCGCCATGGATCAGCTTCGGCGTGATGGGCGGCGACATGCAGCCGCAGGGCCATGCCGAGATCGTCATGAACCTGATCGACTTCGGCATGAACCTGCAGGAAGCCGGCGACGCACCGCGCATCCAGCACGAGGGCTCGACCTCGCCCGAGGCGCAGGCCGAACCGATGCAGGACGGCGGCTGGATCGACCTCGAGTCCGGCTTTCCCTACGAAACCGTGCGCGGCCTGATGCAGAAGGGCCATTCCGTGCGCTTCGCCAACGGCCCCTACGGCGGCTACCAGGCGATCGAATGGGACGCGAAGAACAAGGTCTACGTCGGCGCCTCGGAAGGCCGCAAGGACGGGCAGGCGGCGGGGTACTGACGCGCCACATGCTCTGCGCGGGTTCGAAAGGAAAAGCCCGTGAAGACGACCGCGTCGATCCTCGCTGTCCTGGCGGCCTGCGCAGGTGCTCGCGGCGAGTCCGACCCCGCGCGACTGGATGCTTTCCGCTTCGCTACCGGTAACGCTGGAGCCCCCGCAAGACGGCGCCACGCCGGCGACAGCCGCAGCCGCGCCGGACGACGCGCTCGTGCAACGGATCGCCGCCGTGCGCGGAAACGAGGCGGCGACGGCGGCGTTGCCGCGCTTGGAACCCGACGCCGGCGCATCGTGGCTGCCGGCGCCGCGCTCCGCCGTCGAGCGCGGCGATGAAACCGGCATCGATGTAGCACTGGCCGGCTTTTCCGCGGGTACGCGCTTCGACGATCGCCATGGCCAGTTGCTGCACGCCTGATGGGACGCATTGCGGCGCCAGCCCGGCGCACGCTGCGAGCGCGCGGGATGCTCGACAACGGCCAGACGCCGGTGTCGAAGGCGGTCGGATACTCGCAGCTTCGCCACCTGGACGCCCTCGCGCGCCGACGAGGAAGCGCGCCGACGGCAGGACTGGCTCGCTTTCGTCACGGCGCCGATCCAGCACGATCTCGAGTCGGCGCTGCGGCCTTCGCCGCGTTCGTGGCCGCATGGACGACCCTCGACCGCGAAATCGAGGTGCCCCGACGCAGGGCACGGCATAGCGGCCAACCGCTGTTGCCGCCGAACGGCTGGGTCGGACCGGGCCGGCGCGCGCGGGACGCCTCGAAGGCGCGCGAAGCGCCTTGAACTTCATCGCCGCGACGGCGCGGTGTACGCTTCCCGCACTGTGCAATCCATCGGAGGCGTCATGCTGAAGGTCCTGGTTGCGAGTTCCAAGGGCGGTGCCGGCAAGAGCACGCTGGCGACCAACCTGGCCGCGTACTACGCGGTCGACGGCAAGAACACCGTGCTGGTCGACGCCGACCGCCAAGGTTCGAGCCTGCGCTGGAGCGAGAAACGCGCACTGCACGCGAACGCGGTGCTCGGCGTGCCGGGCCTGCGGCGCGACTGGGAAAAACACGTTCCGGCGGACACCCAGCGGCTGGTCATCGACACGCCGGCCGGCATCCGCGCGAGCGAGGTGGCCGACTACCTCGAGACGATCGACGCGATCGTCGTGCCGGTATTGCCGTCGGCGATCGACCTGGAGGCGACCGAGCCGTTCCTCGCCGAGATCGCCGAGCTGCCGCGGATCAAGCGCGGCAAGGTCGCCGTCGGCATCGTCGCGAACCGGCTGAAGCCGTGGACGAATGCGTCGCAGCTCGCGGTCGAGGAAATGAAGGCGTTCCCGTTCCCGCTCGTCGCCGAATTGCGCGACACGCAGGGCTACGTGCTCGCCAACGCGCTCGGCAAGAGCATCTTCGACTACCACTCGGAAATCGTGCGCGCGCACCAGGACGACTGGTCGAAACTGTTGCGCTGGCTGAAGAAACAGTCGTAGGCACGGCGGCGCGCAAGCCGGCTTGACACGACTTTGCGCGATCTTTGCAGCGCGCCGGTAAACAATCGGGGGCTGTCCGCGTTCAATAGGGGTGCGGCCAACGTGGCCGTCACGACGAGAACCCCATCATGCGCAAGCTTCTTCCTACCCTGCTCGCCACCGCCCTGCTCGGCGCCGGCGCGCTGGCCGCGGCCAGTGCAGCCGTCGCGGCCGATGCCAACGGCACCGCCGCCGATCGCGCCGCTGCGCGGGACGCGGCCCGCCAACGCTTCTTCGACAAGATCGATACCAACCACGACGGCGTCGTCAGCCGCGCCGAATACCAGGCCTGGGTCGACGCGCGTTTCGCCAAGCTCGATCCGCAAGGCACCGGCAGTGTCGACGCCGCGCAGATCGCCGCGTCGCCGGCGGCGGCCGCCCGCGTGCAGAAACGTGCCGAAGCCTTCGTCAAGCGCTACGACACCAGCGGCAGCGGCAGCGTCAGCAAGGCCGACTTCGAGGCCAGGGAAATGGCGCGCTTCGACCGGCTCAGCGGCGGCGCCGACACGCTGACGCCGGATCAGCTCGCCGCCGCGCGCCACGGCCGGCACGGCCACGGCGCACCGGCCGCAACGACGAGTTCGGGCGGCTGATCCCGCTCCCGACTCCAACCGATGCGGGCGCTGACGGCGATTGGAACGTTCCGCGCCCTCGATCGTCCCGATACCGGCAGGCGGGCCTGCACAGCCGCCTGCCGGCCGGTCGCGCCGGCACGACCGTCGCGCGCAGGCGCGCCGTGCTTGACCGCGCACGCGCCGATTCGGGCATGATCGCGCATCGAACACCGAGGAAGGAGTCGTCATGGCCAAACGCGAGATCATCCTGCTGCGCCACGCCCACGCTGAACCGCAGATGCCGGATCAGGACGACATCGCCCGCGTGCTCAGCCTGCGCGGCGAGGCGGAAGCGGATGCCGCCGGCGCATGGCTGAAGTCGCATGGCCTGACGCCGGACCGCGTGCTCTATTCACCGGCCGCGCGCGCGCGCGAAACCTGCGAGCGCGTGCTCGCGGTGCTCGGCTTCGCCGACCTGCGCAGCGACGCGCGCATCTACGAGGCGACGCCGGCGACCCTGCTGCGCGTGCTCGACGACCACGTCGAGGCCGGCTCGCTGCTGCTGGTCGGCCACAATCCGGGGCTCGAGAACCTGGTCGCGCTGATGACCGAAGGCGCGTCCGATTCCGGCCGCGGCATTCCGCCGGCCGGCGTCGTGTGGATGACCTTCCCGGACGGCGCCATCGAGCCCGGCACTGCGGAGGTGCGCCATTTCTGGTGGCCGTGAGCCGAATGGCGACGCGCTGCCACGGAGCGCTGTATTGCGCCCTGACCGCGGCATGGCTCGCGGCCACGGCGGCCGGGGCTGAGGATCGCGTCGAACTCGACGGCACGCGCTCGCGCGCCGAGTTCCGCGTGAAAGTGGTATGGGTGGTCGGCGTGCGCGGGCGCTTCGAGTCGGTGCACGGCAGCGTCGACGTGGACCGTTTCCGCAGCCAGGCCGTGGTCGACGCGAGCATCGACGTCGACAGCGTGCGCATGAACGCGCGCGGCTACGAGAATTGGGTGAAGTCGCCCGAGTTCTTCGATGCCAAGGCGCATCCGCAGATCCATTTCGTGTCCGAACCTTTCCCGCTGCAGCGCCTCGAGAAGGGCGGCGACCTGCCCGGTTCGCTGACCCTGCGCGGCATCGACCAACCGATCGCATTGAAGCTGGAGCCGGCGACCTGCGCGCGCCCCGGCTACGACTGCGCGATCGTCGCCAGCGGCACGATCAGCCGCTCCACGTTCGGCATGCGCTCGCGGCTCGGCACCTTGAGCGACAAGGTCGAGCTCGGTTTCAGCGTGTACGCCAAGCCGTCGATGACGACCCTGCAACCGTGAAGCTGCCGAACCGCCTTTCTTCCGGCGCCGGTGGGCGGCGCATAGTGCGCGCCTTCGCGCTGCTCGCGCTGCTGCTCCTGCTATGCGGCTGCGGGCTCAACCGCCCGCTGGCGCGCAAGGCCGACGCGCTCGTCGCGGCGCGCCCGGCCGACCTTACTTGCGAACGCGCCGACCACTGCGCGATCGAGTCGCCGTACCAGGCGCTCGTCGACGACGCGCGCGCGACGAGCACGCCCGATGCGCCGGTGCACTACGTCAACGTGCTCGAGCGCGGCGAGGACGCGCTGCTGCTGCGCATCCACCTGATCCGCGCGGCGAAGAAAAGCATCGACATCCAGACGTTCATCTGGGCCGAGGACGACGCCGGCTGGCTCGTCCTCGACGAACTCATCGCCGCCGCTCGCCGCGGCGTGAAGGTACGCGTGCTCTCCGACCAGTTGTTCTCGCTCGACGACGTCGAATGGCTCGCGCGCATCGCTCGCGCGCATGCGAACCTGGATTTCCGGCTGTACAACCCGACTTTCGACGACGCGGTCACGCAGCCGCTCGAGTTCGCCGCCGGCGTGCTGTGCTGCTTCTCGCGCTTCAACCAGCGCATGCACAACAAGCTGTTCCTCGTCGACGGCGAGATCGGCATCGCCGGCGGCCGCAACTACGAGAACCGCTATTTCGACTGGGACCAGGAGTTCGACTACCGCGACCGCGACGTGCTCGTGCTCGGACCGAAATCCGGCGCCGAGATGCAGGCCTCGTTCGAGCAGTTCTGGACGAACCCGCGCAGCGTGCCGCTGACCCGCCTGAACGACGTCAATCGGCGCCTGATCGACGATGCCGGCACGCGCAGCGCGCTGGCGGCGCCCGAGGGCGTCGACGCGCTGCGCATCGAAGCCCTGCGCGCACGCGCCGGCGACGGCGCCTACGTGCGCGAGCATTTCAGTTCCGGCGCGATGAAGGTCGCCCGCGTCGACTACTTTTCCGATGCGCCGGACAAGGCCTTGCGGCCGGGCGATCCGGCCGGCGTCGAACTCACCGCGCGCATCAGCGAACTGCTGGTCGGCGCACGCAGGCAGGTCGTGTTCGAGACGCCCTACCTCGTTCTTAGCCGCAGCGCGCGCAAGATTTTCCGCGAGCTCTACAAACGCTCGCCGCGCGTGCCGGTCGTCGTCTCGACCAATTCGCTCGCGGCCACCGACGCGTTCTACGTCTATGCGCTGTCGTACAAGTACAAGAAGCGCTATCTCAAGCGCTACGGCTTCCGCATCCACGAGTTCAAGCCGTTTCCGGCCGACGCGGAGGACTTCGTCCAGGACTATGCCGCGCTGTCCGGCGGCGGCCACGACGGCAAGTACCAGCGCTATGGCCGCGCACCGCTCAAGCGCGACGGCGTGCGGCTCGGGCTGCACGCCAAATCGCTGGTCATCGACGACCGCGTCAGCGTGATCGGCTCGCACAACTTCGACCCGCGCTCGGACAACTACAACACCGAATCGGGCTTCATCATCTACGACAAGGCGGTCGCCAGCCGCGTGCGCGACGCGGTGTTGCGCAACACCGAACCACAGAACGCCTGGGTCATCGCCAAGGCCGAGCGTCCGCGCCTGCTCGAGCGGATCAACGACACGATCGCCGACGTTTCGACCGCGCTGCCGCTGTTCGACATCTGGCCATTCCGCTACGCGAGCAGCTTCGAGCTCAAGCCCGGCTGCGCACCGCTGCCGCCCGACGATCCGGGCTTCTACGCCTGTCACATCGACGTCGGCGATTTCCCCGAGGTCGACCTGCCGCTGAAGACGATCTACACGCGCATCGTGACCGCGTTCGGCGCCGGGCTCGTGGGGATACTCTAGAAGCCAATTGACGCCAAGCACGCCCGCTAGCTAGTCTCACCATCCTTTTTCCGTGGAGCAGCTCCCATGTCGCTCGCCATCACGATCGAGCTCGGCGACGCCGACCTCAAGCACTTCATCGACGCCATGCACCAGTCGCAGGAACAGGCCAAGCACCTGTCCGCGCGCGAGGTGACCGATGCCGCCTCCAAGCTGCTCGCCGACGGCCACAAGGTCGCGCTGCCGAACTTCATCGCCGAGCGCCTCGCCAAGCTCGACAGCATGATCGCGATGGTCAACGACGACGGCTTCGCGCTGCCGGACGAGGACAAGCAGCGCGTGCTGGCTTGCCTGACCTACTTCGCGAACCCGCAGGACATCATCCCGGACAACGTGCCGGTGCTCGGCTACCTCGACGACGCGATCATGATCGAGCTGTGCGTGCGCGAACTGCAGCACGAGATCGAGGCGTACGAGGACTTCGTCGAATACCGCAAACAGGAAGCCGCGGCACACGGCGTCGACCCCGCCGCGCTGAAGACGCAGCGCCACGAATGGGCCGAAGCGCGCCGCATCGAGCTGATCGAGCGCATGCGCAAGCGCCGCGGCCAGAGCTACCAGAGCACGGACGGCTGGAAGCCGACGCTGTTCACGTTCGGCCGCTGAGCGCGACCGGTATCCGTGAAAAAGGCCGCTCGCGCGGCCTTTTTCACGTCCGGCGGATCAGCACCGGTTAGAATCCGCTGGCGCCCGTCGCGTGTGCGCCGAGCGTCGCCAGCGAAGCCGCCATCACGAAGAAGCCGACGATCGCCAGCGCGATCGCACCGACGAGCAGCATGTTCAACAGCCAGCCGTACCACGGCATCGGCGACCGCACCGTCGGCATCGGCTGGCCGGGCCGCACTTCGTTGAACACGACCAGCGTGCTCGCCATCATGTCGTGCAAAGCCTGCTTGCGCTCGGTCCAGCCGGCCAGCAGGTAGCCGATGTTGAGGATCAGGCTGGAAACGATCTTGCCGAAATAGCGGCCACTCGCCCGGCCGAAGCCGATGCGCCGAGCGCCGTCGTCGACGACCTTGATGCCCATCGCCATCTTGCCCGGCGTCGCCTGCGCCGCGCTGCTCTCGAACAATGCGAAATACAGCCATTGTCCGACGAACACGATCAGGAACGGCACCAGCATCGCGCCGAAGAGCGCACCGGCATGGATGTCGCCACCGACGCCGATCGCACCCATCGCCCCGATGCCGGCAATCGCCTGCACGACCGCCGAGACGACGCCGATCAGCACGCCGTCGATGACCATCGCCGCACAACGGCGCCAGAAACCGGCATGGATCGCCGCGCCGGGCGGCAGCACCGTCGGCGCCTCGATGCTCGCCTCCACCACCGGTGCGACCCTGACGATCGTCGCCTTGACGTCGCCGGCGTGGAACGGCGTGTCCAGCGCGAGCTCCGGGTCCGGCGCGGGCAGCGTCTCGGCCGGGCGCACGTCGAATTCGTGGTACGGCTTCCACGCCTGCGTACCCACTTCCGCGACGCTGAGCGAGGTCGGCCACAGGCCGTGCTCGACGCGCTCGTCGACCAGTACGCGCGGCACCGGCCCGCGCGGCGCGTTGTCGAGCAGCACGAACAACGCCGGGCGGCCATCCGGCGCGCAGACTTCCGCTTCGGCGCCGACCGCGGCGATGCCTGCCTGCAAGGTCTGCAGCTTGCCGAGGTCGTCGCCCTGCTTGATCGTCAACGGCGCGCGCGCAAGCAATTGGCCGGCAAGCTTCTCCGGCGGCATGCGGAAATACGCCGCGAGCGCGGGCCATACCGCTTCCGGCGAATGGCCGGGCAACACCGATCCGGTCAGGACCAGCGCATAGCTGCTGTTCTCCATCTCTCTCCCCGAAGCTGCAGGCAGGCCCGCAGAATACCTAAGAACCGCTCCCGGAATTCCTCGCCCCCACGAGGAATTCGCGGATGGACATCAAGGCCGCTCGAGAATCGCCGTCACGCCCATGCCGCCGGCCGTGCAGATCGAGATCAGGCCGCGGCCAGAGCCTTTTTCCTCCAGCATCTTCGCCAGGGTGGCGACGATGCGCGCGCCGGTTGCCGCGAAAGGATGGCCGGCGGCGAGGCTGGATCCGTTCACGTTGAGCTTCGCCGGGTCGATCGCGCCGAGCGGCTGGTCGAGACCGAGCCGGTTCTTGCAGTAGTCGGCCGACTCCCACGCACGCAGCGTGCACAACACCTGCGCGGCGAACGCCTCGTGGATCTCGTAGAAATCGAAGTCCTGCAAGGTGAGGCCGGCTTCGGCGAGCATGCGCGGAACCGCGATCGTCGGCGCCATCAGCAGGCCTTCGCCGTGGATGAAATCGACCGCGGCGACGCGCGCGTGCGCGAGGTACGCCTGCACCTCGAGCCCGCGTGCGGCGGCCCATTCGTCGCTGCCGAGCAGCACCGCGGCGCTGCCGTCGGAGAGCGCGCTGGAATTGCCGGCGGTCAGCGTGCCCTGGCCCGAGGTCTTGTCGAACGCGGGCTTCAGCGCGGCAAGCTTTTCCAGCGTGGTGTCCGGTCGCAGCACGTTGTCGTGGTCGACGCCGCGGAACGGCACGACCAGGTCCTTGAAGAAGCCGCGCGCATACGCCGCGGCGAGCTTCTGGTGGCTGGCCAGCGCGAGGCGGTCCTGCTCGTCGCGCGGGATGTGCCACTCCTTCGCCATCATTTCGCAATGGTCGCCCATCGACTTGCCCGTGCGCGGCTCGGCGACGCCGGGAAACGACGGCTTGAGGTCCGACAGCGAGAATCCCTTGACCGCCGCCTCGACCTTCTCGAGCGGCGCTTTCGCGCGGTTCATCGCGAGCAGGCGCTGCTGCAACGGCCTGGAATAGACGATCGGCACGTCGCTGGTGGTGTCCGCGCCGCCGGCGATGCCGGCGTCGATCTGCCCGGTCGCGATCTTGTTCGCGACGATGATCGCGTTGTCGAGCGAGGTGCCGCAGGCGCGCGCGGTGGTGATGCCCGGCGTGGTCGGCGCGAGGCCGGACGACAAGGTCGCCTCGCGCGCGATGTTCCAGTCCGAGGCGTGCTTGATGACCGCGCCGTAGGCGACCTCGCCCAGCTCCAGTCCGTGCAGGTCGAAGCGCTCGACCAGGCTGCCCAGCGTCTTTACCGCCATGCCGAAGTTGCCGACGTCGGCGTAGGCCGTGTTGTTGCGGCAGAACGGGATGCGCACGCCGCCGATGATGCCGACCCGTTTCGTCATGTCATCGCCAGGATGCAGGAAGGAATTCGCTTGCCGCTCATCATGCCGCTCCGGATTGGCCAGTCGCTATTGTTCCGCCTGCACACCCGCTTGACAATCGCCGGCGCGGGCATCGGTCACGACCGCTTCACGCGGATGGCGTCGCCTGCGGCGCGGCGTGTTCGCCGGCGGATTCGGCGGCCGGCGACCACGTCGGCCATTCCGTCCAGAAATACCAGGCCGCCGGATCGCGCCGGATCAGCGAATCGAGCAACGCCGCGAACCACGCGAGATTGCCGGCGGTGTCGTGCGCATCGCGCGCGTCGCCGATCATCAGCGTGCGCATGCCTTGCGCGTCGAGCTCCACCCAGAACGGCACCACGGGCACGTCCGCCGCCGCCGCCAGCTGGAACACGCCGGCCGGCAGCGAGGCGGGCCGGTCGAGCAGGCGCACCGGCTGCTGGTTGGCCGGCACCAGCCGCGGCGGCAGATCGAGCAGGCTCATCACGACATGGCCTTCGGCCAGGGCCTGCATCAGCTTCTCGCGCACGCGCGGGCGATACGCCGCGACGTGACCGGCCGAGCGCTCCATCTCGCGATGGCGCGCGCGCGAATACCCGAAATAGACGCGCCGGCCCTTGTAGTCGCCCGGCTCGAACGGTGCGGCGATGACCGCCGTGCGGCGGCCCTTGCGCAACAGGTCGCGCAGCATCCACATGCCGTTGCCGTAGTGGAAGCTGACGGCGACGAACGGGCCGGCCGGCCATTCGCCTTCGACGCGGAAATGGCCGCCGGGGGCCGCCGACAACGGCGTGCGCCGGGCGAGGTACAAGTCGGCGAAATCGAGCATGCGCAGCATGCGCAGGCGGCGCAGCACTTGCATGCGGTCGATGCCGGGCAAGGTGCGTTCGATGACCTGCGCGCAGCTGCGGACCTGGTCTTCCAGCAGGACCGGCGCGCGGCTCAGCGCGCGATAGCACGCCCACGCCCATCGCCACGGCAACAGCGAGGGCAGTCCCGGCACCGCGCAGAGCACCCAGAAATCGCAGGCCTCCTGCACGCCCCGACGGATCAGCGAACGCAGCACCGGGCCACCTCGCGCCTGCCGAAACCGGAGGACAACCGGCATGCCGACTCACTGCGCATCGCCGCCCTCGTCGCGCCATCCGTGTTCGTACAACCGATAATGCGTCGGCGCCATGCCGAGCGATGAATACGTCGCTTGCGCGCGCCGGTTGTCCTGCTCGACGTAGAGCCGCAGGCCGATCACGTCCGCGGCCGCGCGCGCGCGCCGCTCGACGTCCGCATGCAAGGCGCGGAACACGCCGCAGCGGCGCGCGACCGGCGTCACGTAGACGCTCTGCAGCCACCACCACTCGCCGTTGCGCCAGTCGCTCCATTCGTAGGTCACCAGCAGGCAGCCGACGCGTTCGCCGGCGCGCTCGGCGACCAGGTAGAACCCGCGCGTGCGCTGCGCGAACAAGGCCGAGACGCCACGTTCGAGCACGCCGCGATCGAGCGTCTTGCGTTCGGTCTCGAGCGCCATCGCGGCATTGCTGTCGACCACGAAGGGGATGTCGGCGAGTCCGGCATCGCGGACGGAAACGGATTGACTCATGGATTCGGTTTCTGGACGGGCGCGACGCAACGATACACAGAAGCCGCGCCACGGATCGAGGCGCCGGCTGCGACAGGACCGCCCGCATCGGCATGCCCGACGGAACGCGCAGCGATGCGCTCAGCCATCGCGCCGCCGCCGCGAACTGCCCAGCTTGCGCGTCATCGTGTTGCGGCTGAGGCCGAGCGATCGCGCCGCATTCTGGCGATGGCCGCCGTGCGCGGCGAGCGCGGCGTCGAGCAGCACGCGCTCGAACTCGGCATGCGCCTCGTCGTGGATGCGCTCGGCGCCCGCGGCCAGCCGACGTTCGGCCCATGCGCGCAATGCGGCGCTCCAATCGGGAGGCGAATCCGCGGGCGCGGCGTCGAGCAACGCGGGCGGCAGGTCGCCGACGCCGACTTCGCGACCCGGCGCGAGTACGGCAAGGCGCCGGCACAGGTTTTCGAGCTGGCGCACGTTGCCCGGCCAGGCGTAGTCGCGCAGCGCGCCGAGCGCCGCCGGCGAGAAGCGCTTCGTCGCGACGCCGGCGCTCGCCGTCGCCTGGGTCAGGAAGTGCTCGGCCAGCAGAGGGATGTCCTCTCGCCGCTCGCGCAGGGCCGGCAAGTGCAGCCGCACGACGTCGAGGCGGTGCAGCAGGTCGGCGCGGAACTCGCCGCGTTGCGCCTTCGCTTCGATGTCCTGGTGCGTGGCGGCGACCACGCGCACGTCGGCGCGGATCAGTTCGCGGCCGCCGACGCGATAGAACTCGCCCGCCGCCAGCACGCGCAGCAGGCGCGTCTGCAAGGCCAGCGGCATGTCGCCGATCTCGTCGAGGAACAGGGTGCCTCCGTCGGCCTGCTCGAAGCGGCCGGCGTGACGGCGCGCCGCGCCGGTGAACGCGCCGGCCTCGTGGCCGAACAGTTCCGATTCGAGCAGCTCGGCCGGGATCGCCGCGGTATTGAGCGCGATGAACGGTTGAGCCGCGCGCGGACTCTCGCGATGCAATGCGCGCGCGACCAATTCCTTGCCGGTGCCGGTCTCGCCGGTGACCAGCGCGCCGAGCCCGCTCGCGGCGACGCGGCCGATCGCGCGGAACAGCTCGCGCATGCCGGCGCTGCGGCCGATCAGCTCGGCGTCGGCGTGCGCCGGCGCCGGCGCCACAGGCCTCGCCGCCTGCGGCTGCGCCAGGGCGCGTCGTGCGGCGGCAACGGCCTGGTCGAGGTCGAACGGCTTGGGCAGGTAGTCGAACGCGCCGAGGCGATAGGCCGAGGCGGTCGAGGCGACGTCGGTGAACGCGCTCATCACGACGACCGGGAAACGCGGCTCGTGACGCGCGATGCGCTCGAGCAACTTGAGACCGCTGACGCCAGGCATGCGCACGTCGCTGAACAGCAGGTCCGGCGTCGCCTCGTCGAGCGCGGCGAGCGCCGCTTCGGCATCGGCGAATTCGCGCGGCTGCCAGCCGGCCTCGCGCAGCGCGGCGGCGAGCACGAAGCGCACCGCGCGGTCGTCGTCGACGATCCAGATCGCGTTCATCGGCATGCTCCGCTCGACGGCGGGCGATCGGCGCGCAATCGCCGGGGCTTCACGCGGTCACCGGCAGCAGCACGCTGAACACGGTCGCGCCGGGGCGGCTGGCATGGCTGAGTTCGCCGCCGCTTTCGCGCGCGATTTCGCGCGCGATCGCGAGGCCGAGGCCGGTGCCGCCGGCACGGCCGGAAACGAGCGGCTCGAACAAGGTATCGGCAAGTTCCGCCGGCACGCCGCGGCCGTCGTCGACGACGTCGACGCGTACGGCCAGGCGCACGGCCGGATCGCCCAGGCGCAAACCGTGCTCGGCGCGCGTGCGCAACGTGAGCGTGCGCGCGCCGGCCTGCGCCGCGTTGCGCGCGAGGTTCAGCAGCGCCTGCTGCACGCGGTCGGCATCGACGAAAACGGGCGGCAGGCTCGGGTCGTAGTCGCGCCGGACGTGCGGCGCGTCCGCTTCGGCCGACAGCAGCGCGGCGACGCGTTCGAGGATTTCGTGGATGTTGGCCTGCGCGCGACGCGGCGTCCCGCCCGCATGCAGTAGGCGATCGGAAAGCAGCGCGAGGCGATCGACCTCGCCGACGATCAACCCGGCCAGTTCGGCCAGTTCGGCGGATTCGAGGCGCCGCTGCAGCAGCTGCGCCGCGCCGCGCATGCCGGCGAGCGGGCCGCGCACCTCGTGCGCGAACCCGCGCAACGATTCGGACAGGCGCAGGCCCGGCGTCGTGTCGTGCGTCGCCGGCAGCAGTTCGAGCAGCAGCGATTGCGCGTCGAGCGGCGTCAGCACGATGTCCGCCCCGCGATCGCCGGTCGCCGTGCGCAGGCGCGCCTCGCGCAGCCAGACGCGCCGGTTTTCCTCGAACGCGCGCACGACCGACTCGCACAACACCGGCGGCCGCGCATCGAGCAATGCCAGCGCGGCGCCTCGCCAGTTGCGCGTGCCGGCCGCGAGCCAGTCGCGCAGCGCCGGATTGACCGCGCGCAGGCACGAACCGCCATCGACGATCGCCATTGGCGTCGCGCCATGTTCGAACAGGGAATCGTCGTGCCCGGGCAGCGGCGAAAGCGGCGACGGAATACGGGACGGCGCGGTCATTGCACAAGTCTAGTGCAAATACTGCGGCCTGCTTTCCTGAACGAACGCCTCCGTGAAATTTCCGTTGTTCACCCGGGAGTCCGATGGGTCCGCCCAAGGTGGTTGCACGCGACCGTCGGTCGCCGCCGCCTCTTGCAGGCGCCGCTCGCTGAAGGAGATTCCCATGAAGAACAGCCTTTCGACCCTCGCCCTCGCTTCGGTGCTTTCGCTGGGTTGCGCGTCATTCGCGATGGCCCAGGCGCCCGCCGCGACCGGCGAAACCGAGATGAAGTCCGATCAGCCGGTCACCGATAGCTGGATCACCACGAAGGTGAAGTCCGAGTTGGCGACGACCGATGGCGTGAAGAGCATGGACATCAGCGTGAAGACCGTCGACGGCGTGGTCACGCTGACCGGCGTGCTCGCCAACGACATCGCCGTGAAGAAGGCCGTCGCCGCGGCGAAGAGCATCAAGGGCGTCAAGGACGTCGACGCCAGCGGCCTGAAGTCGCGCGACTGATGCGCGCCACGCCCGACACCACACGCACGGGAGAATCCAGTGAACGAAGACAGGATCAAGGGCCAATGGAAACAACTCGCCGGCCAGCTCAAGGCGAAGTGGGGCAAGTTGACCGACGATGATCTGAAGGTCGCCGAAGGCAACAGCGAATACCTCGCCGGCAAGCTGCAGGAACGCTACGGCATCGCCAGGGACGAGGCGCACGAGCAAATCAGGGAGTTCGATCGCACGCTGTAGCGGGACTCGTCGGGCGGCGGCGCGGCAATGCGCCGCCGTTCCACCAACGGGAGGATTGCGTCATGGGCAAATATTTCATCGCATGGCTGCTCGGCGTTCCGGCCGGGCTGCTCATCCTCATCTATCTGTTCGTGCACCTGTTCTGAGGTTCCGCGGCATTGAGGGGCTGGCGTGACGGCCATGCGCGTCGGCGCGGCGCATTCCCGCCGTCATTGGTCATAAGCCGATTCGCCGTGCGAATGGATGTCCAGTCCATCGCGCTCGTGCTCTTCGCTGACGCGCAGGCCGACCATCACGTCGGCGACCTTGCAGGCGATGAACGCAACGGCTGCCGACCACGCGATCGTGATGCCGACCGCCTCGGCCTGTACCAGCACCTGCGCGCCGATGCCGGGAAATCCGACCGTTCCGGTCACCCAGTCCTGCACCGAACCCGGACCGCCGAGCGCAGGCGCGTTGAATACACCGGTCAGCAACGCGCCGCTGATGCCGCCGAGCGCATGCACGCCGAACACGTCGAGCGCGTCGTCGGCCTTCAGCAGGCGCTTCAGGCCGGTCACGCCCCACAGGCAGATCACGCCGGCCAGCACGCCGATCGCGAACGCCCCGGGGACACCGACATTGCCGGCCGCCGGCGTGATCGCGACCAGGCCGGCGACCGCACCGGACGCGGCGCCGAGCATCGACGGCTTGCCCTTGGCGATCCATTCGGCGCAGATCCACGACAGCACCGCGCAGGCGGTCGCGAGATAGGTGTTGAGGAACGCCAGCGCCGCGTTCGCGTTCGCTTCCAGCGCGGAACCGGCATTGAAGCCGAACCATCCGAACCAGAGCAGCGAGGCGCCGATCATCGTCATTGTCAGGCTGTGCGGCCGCAACGCCTCGCGGCCGTAGCCGAGGCGCTTGCCGACCATCCATGCGCCCACCAGCCCGGCCACGCCGGCGTTGATGTGCACGACCGTGCCGCCGGCGAAGTCGAGCACGCCGAGGCGCCAGAACCAGCCGGCGGTGGCGTTCAGCGCGGCGGCGTTCGCCGGATCGGCGTAGGCATCCGGTCCGGCCCAGTACCAGGTCATGTGCGCGATCGGCAGATAGCTGAAAGTGAACCAGATCGACACGAACACCAGCACCGCGGAAAAGCGGACGCGTTCGGCGAGCGAACCGAGGATCAGGCAGCTGGCGATCGCGGCGAAGGTCGCCTGGAACACGACGAACACGATCTCGTACATCGGCGTTCCCTTCGAGAACGTCGACGCCAGCGCCCACTCGCCGGTGGCCGGATCGCCGATGCCGGCGAGGAACAGGCGGCCGAATCCGCCGAAAAACGCGTTGCCCTCGGTGAAGGCGATGCTGTAGCCGTAGACGAACCACAGCACGCTGACCAGCGAGAACACGACGAACACCTGCATCAGCACCGACAGCATGTTCTTGGCTCGCACGAGGCCGCCGTAGAACAGCGCGAGCGCCGGTACCGACATCAACAGCACCAGCGCGGTCGACAGCAGCATCCACGCGGTATCGCCCTTGTCGGGCTGCCGTGTCGCGGCGAGCGCAAACCCGGGCATCCCGAGGTAGGCGGCGGCGAACACGGCATTCATGCGCATCGCGGTCCCCTCAGAGTGCGTCGTCGCCGATTTCGCCGGTGCGGATGCGCACGGCCTGGTCGATGGGGATGACGAAGATCTTGCCGTCGCCGACCTTGTCGGTGCGCGCGGCCTCCACGATCGCGTCGACGACCGCATCGACCTGCGCCTCGGCCACGGCCGTCTCGATCCTGATCTTCGGCACGAAGTCGACGACGTACTCGGCGCCGCGATAAAGCTCGGTGTGGCCTTTCTGGCGGCCGTAGCCCTTGACCTCCGCGACGCTGACGCCGGCGACGCCGACCTGGGCCAGCGCGTCGCGCACGTCGTCGAGCTTGAAAGGCCGGATGATTGCCACGACCAGCTTCATGCATCTGCTCCCGCGACGGAAACGGCCGAGCGCGCCTCCGTGGCGTCGCGTGCGCGCGCACGCGACGGCTAGCGACATCGGACCGCGCATTGCATCCGCACGCGACCTGCCTCAGATCGCGTAGTACATCTGGTATTCGAGCGGGTGCGTCGCCGCGCGGAAGCGCGTGACCTCCTGCATCTTCAGGTCGATGTAGCCGTCGATGAAGTCGTCGGAGAACACGCCGCCGGCCTTCAGGAACGCGCGATCCTTGTCGAGCGCGTCGAGCGCCATGTCGAGCGAATGGCAGACAGTCGGGATGTTCTTCTCTTCTTCCGGCGGCAGGTCGTACAGGTCCTTGTCGGCCGGCGCGCCCGGGTCGATCTTGTTCAGGATGCCATCGAGCCCGGCCATCATCAGCGCGGCGAACGTGAGGTAGCCGGAGTTGACCGGATCCGGGAAGCGCACTTCGATGCGGCGCGCCTTCGGGCTCTGCACGAACGGGATGCGGCAGCTCGCCGAGCGGTTGCGCGCCGAGTACGCCAGCATCACCGGCGCCTCGAAATGCGGCACCAGGCGCTTGTAGCTGTTCGTGCTCGCGTTGGCGAACGCGTTGATCGCGCGCGCGTGCTTGAAGATGCCGCCGATGTAGTAGAGCGCGGTCTGCGACAGGCCGCCGTAGAGATCGCCGGCGAACAGGTTCTGGCCGTTCTTGGCCAGCGACTGGTGCACGTGCATGCCCGAGCCGTTGTCGCCGACGATGGGCTTGGGCATGAAGGTCACGGTCTTGCCGTTCTGATGCGCGACGTTCTTGATCACGTACTTCATCGTGATCAGTTCGTCGGCCTTCTTCACCAGCGTGTTGAAGCGCGTGCCGATCTCGCACTGGCCCGCGTTGGCGACTTCATGGTGATGCACCTCGACGACCTGGCCGACCTGCTCGAGCACCTTGCACATCTCGCTGCGCAGGTCCTGGAACGTGTCCACCGGCGACACCGGGAAGTAGCCGCCCTTGACGCCGCCGCGATGGCCGGAGTTGTTGCCGTCGTAGGACTTGCCGGTCGACCACGCCGCCTCTTCCGAGTCGATCTGGTAGGAAACATGGCCCATGTCGTTGCGGTAGCGCACCGAGTCGAAGATGAAGAATTCCGGCTCGGGGCCGAAGAACGCGGTGTCGGCGATGCCGGTCGACTTCAGGTACGCCTCGGCGCGCTTGGCGATCGAGCGCGGATCGCGCGCGTAAGCCTGCATCGTGCTCGGCTCGAGCACGTCGCATTGCAGGACGAGCGTCTTGTCGGCCATGAACGGGTCGATGAACGACGCTTCCGGATCGGGCAGCAGCACCATGTCGGACTCGTTGATGCCCTTCCAGCCGCTGATCGACGAACCGTCGAACATCTTGCCGTCCTCGAACAGCGACTCGTCGACCGAATGCGCGGGATAGGTGACGTGGTGCTCCTTGCCAAGCATGTCGGCGAAACGCTTTTCCAGTTTGCCGACCGCGCCCTCGTGCAGGTAGATATCGCCTACTTCGGTGTCCCCCGCGATGGCCTCATCCAGGCGGTGCGGCAGCCATATGGAACGCGTCGGCACATCATCGCCAACCAGGGCCACGAT
>Ga0153956_1000986_pt1 | contig 28106 bp, 22 predicted proteins | sample TSFL040MetaG_FD_104704 | JGI IMG/M metagenome (GOLD analysis project Ga0153956, IMG submission 104704) | Attine ant fungus gardens microbial communities from Florida, USA - TSFL040 MetaG | ecosystem: Host-associated > Fungi > Mycelium > Unclassified | place: USA: Florida, Wekiwa Springs... | reverse complement strand
TGACCACAGCCAGTCGTGGAAGATCTTCGACCCCACCCTGGGGGTGCAGTACCACTTCAACGACGACATCATGGCCTATGCGAGCTGGGGCAAGGGCTTCAAGGCCGGTGGCTGGACCACGCGCCTGTCGGCCGTGGTGCCGGCGCAGTATGCGTCGCAGACTGAATACGCGCCCGAATACACCAAGACCTGGGAACTGGGCCTCAAGTCCACCTGGTTCGACCGCCACCTGCAGGCCAACGCGGCCCTGTTCTACACCAACTACGACGGCATCCAGCTGAATGTGCAGCAGGGTATTTCGCCCGTGTACATGAACGCCGGCAACGCCAAGATCAAGGGCGCGGAACTGGAATTGAAGGCGGTGGTCGCCGATGGCCTGACGCTCAACTTCGATGCCTCGTACATCGATGCCTACTACACCTACGTGAACCCGAACTCCGCCATCCCGCAGTACGTGCTGCCCGATGGACAGGCGGTACCCGGTATACCTGGCAGCACGACCTACAACCCGTTGGATGCCAAACTACCCAAGACGCCGAAGTACAAGCTGTCATTCGGACCGGAGTACAACTACCTGCTGCCCAACCAGGGCACGATCCGGTTCGTTGGCGACTACACCCTGACGGCGGGCATGTTCAACGACTCGCTGAACACGCCGGTGCTGTACCGTCCGGCCACGCACATGTTCGACGCCTCGATCCACTACATCTCCCCCAGCTCGATGTACGACGTGGCGTTCGGTGGCACCAACCTGCTCGACAACCGGTTCATCACGGGCGGTTCGCCGAACTACGGCGCGGGCGAGGTCGGCGGCTACATCAACGAGCCGCGTGAGTGGTACGTGCAGCTGACCGCCAAGTTCAAATAACTTGTGATCCCCCGGGAGTGGTACACCCTCAGGTACGAGGGTGTACTATTCCCCGGCCTCGGCCCAGGGTTGGGCCGCGAGGGGGATTGATGGGTCAACATAAGATCAGGAATGTCCGGCTGGCCGCCATGCTGGCCGGAGTGTTCGCGGTTGCGGCGCTGCCCGCGGCCATGGCCGACGACGACACGCCCAAGCCGATCAAGCTGGACCCCGGCATCCCGGGCAATACCTGGGCTTCGATCGCCAAACTGCCCGACTGGTCCGGCATCTGGGAGCTGGACTGGATGCACAATCGCTCCCTTATGCATGCGGCGCCGCCCAGACTCACGCCGGATGCGCAGGCGAAGCTCGATATCTACCGCAAGGGCCAGGCCGAGGGCAAGAACGTCCAGGGTGAGTCGGCCAACTGCTTCCCCGTGGGCATGCCTCAGATCATGACCCAGCCCTATCCCATCGAGTTCCTGTTCACGCCCGGCAAGGTGACGATGATCATCGAGGCCTACCACGAGTGGCGCCACGTGTTCACCGATGGCCGCAAGCACAGCGACGACCCCGACCTCGCCTTCCAGGGCGAATCCATCGGCCACTGGGAGGGCAGGGGCAAGGACCAGACCCTGGTGGTGGACACCATAGGATTTGCACCCACCAACCAGATTGCCATGGGCATCGGCCATGGTCCCCAGATGCATATCGTCGAGCGCATCCGCAGGCTGGACGACAAGTACATGGAGATCAGCACCACCATCACCGATCCCAAGGTACTGCAGGAACCCTGGACCCAGGTGCGCACCTACCGCCGGGACGACGGTGACCTGCGTGAGTACGAGTGCGAGCAGAACAACCGCGACAGTGCCGATACCGAAGGCCGCGCGGGCGAGCGCGTCGGCGAGAAGAATTAGTTCCCGGAGACCTTGCATGAACAGGATTTTCACTTTCACCGCCGCCGCCATCACGGTGCTGGGCTTCGCCGGTGCCGCGGACGCGCACCATTCCACCGCCATGTTCGACATGGCCAGGAACGTCACGCTGGACGGGACCATCAAGGACTTCCAGTGGACCAACCCGCACACCTGGATCGTGTTCGACGTCCCGAATGCCAGCGGCAGCGTGGATGAGTACGGCATCGAGGGCATGAGCCCCAACTACCTGGCCCGCAACGGCTGGAGCAAGCACAGCCTGAATCCCGGGGACAAGGTCCAACTGGTGATCCATCCCCTGAAAGACGGCCGCAAGGGCGGTTTCAATGTCAGTGTCAAGCTCGCTGACGGCAAGACCATCTACAACCTGCCGCGCGCGCCCGGCCAGACGCCGGAAAACACCCGCTGATCCGGCGCCACCCTGCCTGCGGCACGCCATGGAACGCCGCAGTGCCGGGGTGTCCGGCGCCGCGCCACCGGATTCGTCAACCCCCGGAGCTGGTTTCGCTGCGCTGAAAATCCGGTTTTGCACTGTGGGACGCGCGGCCCCGTTGGTGTAGCGCTAACCTCAAGCCGCGTGAAGCCGGGGGCACTGTCCGGCTTCGTACGGGTTGCGTCTGCCCCCGGTTTCACCCAGCCAATAAAAACAGCCGGGGGGGACAGATGCGTATTTCATCGCGGGTCGGTGGGAGTGTCTGCGGCGTTCGCAGACGGTACCTGTGTCGGGTGACGGTTGCAGCGGTGGCGGTACTGGCAGGGACTGCCGGGGCCCTCGCCCAGGAGGCACCAAAGCAACCGGCGAGCAATGATGGCGACCAGTTGCAGCAGGTGGTGGTCACCGGTTCACGCATCGCGCGCTCGACCTTCACCACGCCCAATCCAGTCACCGTACTGGGTTCCCAGGAAATCAGTGATCTCGGCCTCGTCAATGTCGGCGATGTACTGGCGGAGATCCCCCAGAACTCGAACTTTTTCTCCGCCAACAACGTCGGCCTGGGCAACTTCAACGTGGGGGCGCAGCTGGCGAACCTGCGCGGCCTGAATTCCTTCTTCGGGACGCGCACCCTGACATTGATCGACACCGAGCGCGCAGTGCCGCAGGCCACCGGCGGCGGCGTGGACGTGACGCTGATTCCCTCCATGCTGGTGGCCAGCACGGAGGTGGTCACCGGCGGCGCGTCCGCCGTCTACGGGTCCGACGCCGTTGCCGGCGTGGTCAACATCCTCCTGGACCACAAACTCGATGGACTGAAACTCCAGGCCGACTATGGCCAGACTTCGCATCATGACGGGGGTACCAGCCACTTTTCCGGTGCCTACGGTACCGACCTCGGCAGCCGTACCCACATCATCGTCGGCGCCGAGTACGAGAACTCCGAGGACATCGGTATCTGTTCCCAGGCGCGCTCCTGGTGCAAGAGCGGGCAGGCGCTGTACACGAACAGCGGATATGCCACCAACGGGCAGCCGCACTACATCATCGGGCCCAATGGCACCTCGGCCAACACCAGCCAGACGGGTGTGCTCACGCCCTGCGTGGTGCCAGTTCCCGGGGTGTGCATTCCCGGGCCCGAGCCGCAGTACATCTTCAATGACGCCGGCACCTCGGCCAGTGTGTTCAATCCAGGGCTTTACTCGGATGGCGCGGGCGCCTTCGGCTACAGCCAGGGGGCGGGCGCGACCGGCGTGGGGGCCTACGATGGCACCACGCTGCGCCCGGCCATCAAGCGCTACACCGGCCTCGCGAACGTCGATTTCAAGATCACCGACAGCCTGACGTCCTTCCTGCAGTTCAACTACGCCCGCAGCGAGGCGATCAACCCGATCGCCAACGGCGCCCTGGGGCCATCACCCCTCGAAGTCGCCCCCGGCGTATACGTGCCCTTCACGGCCAGTGCCATCTCACCCGACAACGCCTATCTGCCGCCCCAGTTCCAGCCCGGCGGCGCCGATGCATTGCCGGCCGGCGGGGCGCTGCTGGGCTTCAACATGAACGGCATCGCTCCGGCCCGCAATGCCACCAACAACAACGTGGTGCGGGTCACCGGCGGGTTCAGGGGCGAGATCGCAGGCAGCTGGGGCTGGGATGCCTACTTCGAGTGGGGCCAGAACCAGAACAGCCAGCACCTGTACAACGCCGCCGTCACCAGCCTGATGGGATTCGCACTGGACGCAGTGGTGGATCCCGCCACCAACCAGGTCGTCTGCGCCGCAACCCTGCCCGGACCCAATTACAACGCGGCCGCGGCCGGTTGCGTGCCACTGGACCTCTTTGGCAGCCATAACGCCAGTGCCGCCGCGCTGGCTTATGCCTTCCGCGACCTTCAGGAGTACTCCACTCAGCGCGAGGAGGTCGTCTCGGCCAACGTGCATGGTGACCTGTTCGGGGGTTTCGGCGCCGGGCCGGTCAAGGCTTCCTTCGGCGCCGAGGCGCGCCGCAACACCGTGGACGTTACCCACGACCTTCAGGACCAGCCCTGGTACGACGACTACGTGCTCGGCTACGGGTTGGATTACGCCGGCATCATCAACGTGAGGGAGGCCAACGCCGAAATCAACGTGCCGGTGCTCAAGAGCCTGCCGTTCGCCAAGTACCTGGAGTTCGATGGCGCCATCCGCGAGACCAACAACCAGAACCAGAACCGCACCATCGGCGCCGACACCTACGGTGACGAGGTCACGCACAACATTCCCAGCTGGAAGCTCAGCGGCCTGTGGGACGTGACCGACTGGCTGCGGTTCCGCGGCACGCGGTCACGCGACGTGCGCGCCGCCGGCTTCCGCGAGCTGTACGAGTCCTACGCCGTCACGGCCGGCGGGCCGTTCGGCTCGATCGTCAACCCCGTGAACGGCCAGACGCAGGTGGTCACGGCCCTCACCGGCGGCAACATCGACCTTGAGCCTGAAAAGGCCGACACCACGACCGTGGGGTTTGTGCTGACGCCCTCCGGTCCGCTGCAGGGGCTGCAGTTCTCGGCCGACTGGTACAACATCGTCCTGCACGATCCGATCACCGGCCCGCCGTTCGGCCTGGGCGTGCAGAACATCGTCAACCTGTGCTACCAGGAGCACGCGGACTGCGACCGCATCGTGTTCGGCACGCCGGGGGACTTCAGCACCATAACCCAGATCAACAACACGGCCGTGAACCTCGGCAGCTACCAGACCAAGGGTGTCGACTTCGAGGCCAGCTACCGCTTGCCGCTGCTGAACATCAGCAACAGTTTGAGCGGCGACCTGCGGTTCCGGCTGCTGACCTCGCTGCTTTACAACATGACCATCGACACCGGCCTGCCGGGCACGACGGCGGTGGACTACGCGGGGCAGAGCGGTCCGACCGCGGCGTTCGGCGGCTTCAACACCTCGCCGCGCTGGCAGTCGAATTTCTTCGTGACCTACAGCAACGGGCCGCTCACCGCGACCGCGCAGGTGCGCTGGATCGGACGGGGAACCTACGAGGTGCTGAGCGCCTATGGCGGCGTGGCGGTCGCCCCGGGCGATCCGGGTTATTCCACCACCAACCCGAACAGCATCAACACCAATTCGGTCGCCTCGGCCACTTATATCAATCTTTCTGCGACCTACGATGTCACGAAGAACGTCTCGCTGTTCGCGACCATCGACAACCTGCTCAACAAGGACCCGCCAGTGGCGCCGGGCGGCAATGGCTATCCGACCAACCCGGTGTATTTCGATACCCTGGGAATGACCTGGAAGTTCGGCGTCCGCGCGAAGTTCTGAAACGCCGTGCGGTGGCGAGGCCGGCCAGTGGCCGCTCAGCGCAGCCGCTGGCCGCTGCGCAGCAGGGCCGTGAACTGCGCCGCGGATACGGGTTCGCTGAACCAGTAGCCCTGGATTTCGTCGCAGCCGTGCTCGCGCAGGAAGTCGCAGCGCGGCTGGCTGTCCACGCCCTCGGCGATCACCCGGTAGCCCAGGTTGTGCGCCAGGGTGATCACCGCGCGCACGATGGTACTGTCCTCGGCCACGTCCAGCATGCCGTGCACGAATGACTGGTCGATCTTCAGGGTGTCGACGCGGAAGCGCTTGAGATAGCTCAGGCTGGAGTGCCCGGTGCCGAAGTCATCGATGGCGATCGTCACGCCGGCAGCGCGCAGGATGTTGAATGTCGTGGTCACTTTGTCCAGGTCCTGTGCCAGGACGCTCTCCGTCAATTCCAGTTCCAGGCAGGAGGGTGGAACGCCGGCCTGATCCAACGTACGCAGTGCCCAGGCGGCGACGTCCTGTTGCAGGAACTGCCGCGCGGAGATGTTCACGGCGACCCGTACCGCAGGCAGTCCGGCGCCGAGCCAATGGCGCGCCTGGGTGCAGGCGGTTTTCAGCACCCAGTCCGACAGCGGCAGGATAAGACCTGATTCCTCGGCGATGGGTATGAACACGGCCGGCGACACCTGCCCCAGTTCGGGGTGCCGCCAGCGCAGCAGTGCCTCGCAACCGCTGATGTGGCCGTCGGCAAGCCGGACCTTGGGCTGGTAGAGCAGGCTGAGCGAGCCGGACTCGATGGCGGACCGCAGCTGGGTCTCCAGCCTGGTGCGCAGCAGGGTCTCAGCGCTCAGTGCCTGGCTGAAGAACTGGCAGTTGTTGCGACCCAGGTTCTTGGCGCGGAACATCGCCATGTCGGCGTGGCGGATCAGGTCCGCGGCGGTTTCCCCGTCCTGCGGGAAGATGCTCACGCCGATGCTGCCGGAGAGGCTGATCTGGCGGTCCTGCACCGTCAACGGACGGTCCAGGCTGGCGATCAGCTGGCTGGCGATGGCCCGGGCATCGTCGGTGCTGTGGATGCCGTTCATCAGCACCAGGAATTCATCGCCACCGTGACGCGCAAGGGTGTCACCCGAGCGCACCAGTTCCGCCAGGCGCTGGCTGGCGGCCTTGAGCACCGCGTCGCCAAAGGCATGGCCGTAGCCATCGTTGATGGTCTTGAAACGGTCGAGGTCAATGTAGAACAGCGCCACGCGGTGGCCGACGCGGCGCGCGTGATCGATGTCCGCGGCGATCAGGTCCGGCACGCTGTTGCGGTTGGGCAGGCCGGTGAGCTCATCGTGCAGGGCCAGGTGCCGGAGCCGGGATTCGCGGTGGCGCAATGCCGCGGCCATGCGGTCGAAAGCCCTGGCCAGGCGCTGGGTTTCGCGGAAGCCCCCGTCCACGGTGTCACGGGCGGCGCCCAGTCCGAATTTCTCAATGCGCTCGACGTGCTGCTCCAGGGCGGCCAGCGGCCGGCCGAAACGCCGTGCCATGCGCATCAGTGCCAGCAGCAGCACCGCACCCAGCGATACTCCCATGCCGAAGACCTCGAACAGCTGGCGTCGCAGCGCTGGCGCGATCAGCGGCGCCGCTTTCGAAGTCACTATGAGCCAGCTGCCGCCGCCGGGCAGTTGCACACGCCGTGCAGCCACCCAGCGCTCCCTGCCGTGCAGGGTCGTGCGCTTCACCACGGTGTCACCGCCATTCCCGGTGCGGTTGGCCAACTGCCGCAGTTCGGCCGGGGCAGGCACGGGCACGCGTGTCAGGGACGGGTCGCCGATCAGCAGCGGCGTGGCACCGAGTTCGACGAGTTGCACGGTGGCGCCGTATTCGGTGCCGAGCTGCCGCAGGATACGGTTCAGCGCCGGCATGTCGAAATCAGCGTCCAGCACGCCCAGGAGCTGGCCGGTGTCATTGCGCAGCGCCTTGACGTAGCTGAAACCCCACAAGGGTTCACTGTGTGAACTATGAACCACCCACTGATAGACGGGCATCCACGTGCCACGGGCCGGCGCGGTTACTGCGGCCCGATAGAATGGCCGCAGGCGCGGGTCGTAACCATCGGCAGCGTGCTGGTCGCGCAGCACAAAGCCCCGGCCGGTCAGAGCGAAGGTACGAACGACCGGGTCGGTCTTGCGCGTGCCGGGAAACAGCCACAGCAGCACCGTGCCATCGTCGGTGCGCTCCAGGTTGCCGTATTCGCCGGTGGCCGGCAGGACCAGGCCGATGTAGCTGAGTTCGGGGCGTTGTTCGAATGCGGCCAGGGAGCTTTCGATCGTCTGGCGCAGCGTGGCGGAGGCCACCGGTGACATGCGTGCCGCCCGCTCCAGGGAGCCGGCGGTCATTTCCGCCGCGCGCGTCAGCAGGGTGATCCGCTCCGTGACCCGGTCAAGGGCTCCCGTGATTTCATCCTGGGCTGCCCGGCGGGTGCTGCTGACGTCATTCCACGCCACGGTGGCCAGCAATGCGATGCTCAACACCAGCAACAGGCCGGCGACATTGGTGAGCAGGGCGCGAATGAACGGCGGCCGGCGGGTCGCCGCGGACGCAACCACTCCAGAATACCTTTCAGAAAGGGCCGATTTCATCGCGCAGTGGACCGGAGCCGCCTGAGAACCGGTCAACTAGAGCATGGCGGCCCGGAAGCGTCGGAGAGGCAGGTCTCAGATATGCAAAAGGCCCGGCAGCTGGCGCTGCCGGGCCTTTGTTCAAACCGGCATCCTGCCGGAATCGATCAGTCATCCATCAGGAAGCTGCGCAGCTGCTCGGAGCGGCTGGGGTGGCGCAGCTTGCGCAGCGCCTTGGCCTCGATCTGGCGGATGCGCTCACGGGTCACGTCGAACTGCTTGCCGACCTCCTCGAGGGTGTGGTCGGTGTTCATGTCGATGCCGAAGCGCATGCGCAGGACCTTGGCCTCCCGCGGGGTCAGTTGCGCCAGCACCGAGTGGGTGGTCTCGCGCAGGGATTCGCTGGTAGCCTGGTCGATCGGGGAGGCCACGGAGGTGTCCTCGATGAAGTCGCCCAGGTGCGAATCCTCGTCGTCGCCGATCGGGGTCTCCATCGAGATCGGTTCCTTGGCGATCTTGAGCACCTTGCGGACCTTGTCCTCCGGCATCTCCATGCGCACGGCAAGCTCCTCGGGCGTGGGCTCGCGGCCCATTTCCTGCAGCATCTGGCGGGAAATGCGGTTCAGCTTGTTGATGGTCTCGATCATGTGCACCGGGATGCGGATGGTGCGCGCCTGGTCGGCGATGGAGCGGGTGATGGCCTGGCGGATCCACCACGTCGCATAGGTCGAGAACTTGTAGCCGCGGCGGTATTCGAACTTGTCCACCGCCTTCATCAGGCCGATGTTGCCCTCCTGGATGAGGTCGAGGAACTGCAGGCCGCGGTTGGTGTACTTCTTGGCGATGGAGATCACCAGGCGCAGGTTGGCCTCGACCATCTCCTTCTTGGCGCGGCGTGCCTTGGCCTCGCCGATGGAAACCTCGCGGTTGATGTCCTTGAGGTCGTTGATCTGCAGGTGGTAGAGCTGCTCCAGGACCTCGAGGCGGGCCTGGCGGCGCTCGATCTCCTCCTTGAACTTCACCAGCACGGTCGAGTACTTCTTGCCGGCCTTGAGGTGCTTCTGCAGCCAGCGGGCGCTGGTCTCGTTCTTCGGGAAGGTCTCGATGAAATCCTTGCGCGGCATGCCGGCGTCGCGCACGGCGACGATCATGATTTCCTTCTCGAGCTGGCGGATTTCCGAGATGTGGCCGCGCAGGTTCAGGATCAGCGCATCGAACATGCGCGGTGAAAGCTTGAGCTCCATGAACTCATCGGAAAGCTTCTTGCGCAGCTTCAGGGTCTTGGGGTCCTTGAGGCCGAGCTTCTCCAGCGCGCCCAGCACCTGCGAGTGCGCCTTGGCGATGGAGGCGAAGCGGCGGGCCGCTTCCTCCGGGTCCGGGCCGGTGTCGACGGCCTCTTCGCTGTCGTCGCCGTCCTCGGATTCCTCGTCGTCATCCGAATTTTCGTCGTTGTTCGCCAGCTCCATCTTGGTGGGGTTCTGCGGCTGGGCGATGACGTCGGGGGCGTTCGGGTCGATGAAGCCCGTGATGACATCGGCCAGGCGCGACTGGCCGGCCTTCACCGGCTCATAGGCCTTGAGCAGGAAATCGTAGGTGGCCGGGTACATGGACAGCGCGCCGCGCACGGCGTCCAGGCCTTCCTCGATGCGCTTGGCGATGCGGATTTCACCCTCGCGCGTCAGCAGTTCCACCGTGCCCATCTCGCGCATGTACATGCGCACCGGGTCGGTGGTGCGGCCGAGCTCGGCATCCAGCGCGGCCAGGGCGGCGGCGGCCTCTTCGATGGCCTCCTCATCCGCAGGCTGCGAGGGCTCGGAGGCCAGCAGCGACTCGGTGTCCGGTGCCTTTTCGTACACCGGGATGCTCATGTCGTTGAGCGTGTTGACGATATCGTCGATCTGGTCCGGATCGACGATCTCGGACGGCAGATGGTCGTTGAGCTGGGAGTAGGTGAGGTAACCCTGTTCCTTGCCGCGGGCGATCAGGAGCTTCAGCTGCGACTGACGGTCCTCGGGCATGCCGGCGCGGGGCGGGATGATGACCGGCGCGGGTGCCGGGGCCTTGCCGACGGCTTTGCCGACTGCCTTGGCGGCGACCTTGGGGGAGAGGGTCGCGGGCGCGGATTTGGCGGGCGCGGCGTGGGCCTTGTCCGCAACCGGGGCAGCCTTGGCGGGTACCGCCTTTACGGCCGGCGCGGGTTTTTTTGCGGCCGGCGTGGGCTTTCTGCCCTTTTCTGCGGCCGGCGCGGCCTTTCTGGCCTGCGCGGCAGCGACTTTGGCCGGCTTCTTGTCGGGCTGGGAGCGCTTCTTGGAAGCGGCGGAAGGCTTCGTCTTCGGCTTGGTCATGGTGAAGCTGGGCACGCCTTGGGTTTGGGGTTTGGGAAACAGCATTGAGCCTCATCAGAGGAACTCAAGGGGGCTTCCGGGCAAACAGGGGATTCTATGGGATTCCGGGGGGTGCTGTCACCGGACGCGGCACGGGGACAAGCTTAGGCCGTGCGTCGGCCGCCGCGGGCGACGGATGACATAAGTCTTTGAAGTTCCTGCTTTTCATCCGCCGTCAGGCCTGCGGCCCGGTCCTGCTCCAGCAACTGGTCCAGGCGTTTGCGGTCAGCCTCCTGGCACAGCCTGCCCAAGGCTTCGGCCAGCTCCCGCAGGGCCGAGGGCGCATCGGGCACCAGTGATTCCAGGGTGGCGAGCCGGGCCAGGTGGTTGTCCCCCGGCCGGCCGCGCCAGCGCTCGACCACCTGGGCCGCGTGCTGCGCCGGCCGGGTGCGCAGCTCCAGCAGCAGGGCGCCCAGCAGGTCCACGCCCGCTTCCTCCACCCGGGTCAGGTCGATCAGCATGCCGTCCGGGAGGTCGGCGGCGATTTCCGGGAATTGCAGCAGCAGCCGCACGGCCTGGCGCACCAGGCTGCCGCGTCCGGCACCCCCGCCCTGGGGGCCCGCGGACAACGGCGCAGGGGTGTCGATGCGTACGCCCAGGAGTTCGGCGATGCCCTCAGGGGTGCGCTGGAAGCCGAAAGCCTGGCCCACGCGCTCCACCAGCAGCCGCCGGTAGATGCCTTCGGGGACCTGCAGCAGCAGGGGGCGGGCGGCCTCGGCGACCCGCGCGCGACCGTCGGCACCGCGGGTCATGACCCGCTCGCCCAGCTCGCGTACGAAGTACTCCGACAGCGGCAGCGCCTGCCCGGTGAGCCGGCGTTCAAAGGCCTCGCGACCCTCGGCGCCCACCAGGGTGTCGGGGTCCTCGCCCTCGGGCAGGAACAGGAAGCGGAACTCACGGCCTTCCTGGGCCTCGGGCAGCGAGACGTTGAGCGCCTTCCAGGCCGCGGCGCGGCCCGCGCGGTCGCCGTCGAAACAGAACACGACTTCCTTCACCAGCTGGAAGATCCGCTTGAGGTGGTCGGCGCTGGTGGCGGTGCCCAGTGTCGCGACCGCATAGTGCACGCCGGCCTGGTGCAGCCGCACCACGTCCATGTAGCCCTCGACCACCAGCAGCCGCTGCAATGGCGCGCGCTGCTGCCGGGCCTCGTACAGGCCATAGAGCTCCCGGCCCTTGTGGAACAGCACGGTCTCGGGGGAGTTCAGGTACTTGGGCTCGCCCTGGTCGAGGATGCGGCCGCCGAAGGCGATGACCCGGCCGCGCGCATCGCGGATCGGGAACATGATGCGGTCGCGGAAGCGGTCGTAGTGGCGTTCGCCAGCGCGGTTTTCCTGCCGTGCGGGATCGCGTTCGATGATCAGCCCGCATTCGGCCAGCTGGCGGCGCGCCTCATCGCTGCCGCCAAGGCGGCGCAGGACCTCGTTCCAGGCGTCGGGCGCATAGCCGATGCCGAAGCGTTCCAGGGTTTCGCGTGTCAGGCCGCGGCCCGCCACGTAGTGGCGGGCCCGCTCGCCCCGGCTGTCGGCGCGGTTCAGGCTCTCGGCATAGAAGGCGGCGGCGCGGGCCATGACGTCATAGAGTGAATCGTTGCGCTTCGGGGGCGGCGCGATGCCCCCTTCGCGCGGGACCTCGAGTCCCAGACCGTGGGCCAGTTCCTCCACGGCCTCGACGAACGGCAGGCGGTCGTGCTCCATCAGGAAGCGCAGCACGGTGCCGTGCGCGCCGCAGCCGAAGCAATGGTAGAACTGCTTTTCCGGACTGACCCAGAACGAGGGCGTCTTTTCGTTGTGGAAGGGACAGCAGGCGCGGTATTCGCGGCCGGCTTTCTTGAGCGTCACCCGCGCGCCGATGACTTCTACGATGTTCGCGCGTTCGATGAGGTCGTCGATGAAGCTCTGCGGGATCAGTCCCATCCCTTCAGGCTACTCTAAATTCATGGCAAAAAGTGGCCTGCGGCCCTGCTGGCGCGTCAGGCAAAAATCGTGGTTTTTGCCTGACCCTGAGCCGGCGGGCGCGTGACCGGCGCGTGGCCATCGGGGTCATGGGGCTGCGCCCGGGCGCGTGCTTCGTGCCGGGCCTGGTGACAGGCCCGCTCGGCGGTGAGCAGCGCCGCGTGCGCTGAGCCCGAAGCCTCATCCAGCGTCACCGCGCCGAGGCTCACGCCGAGGATGAAGGTGCGCTTGCCCCAGTGAAACCGCAGGCCGCCGATGGCCTTGCGGATGGCGGCCGCGCGCCGCTGGGCATCTTCCGCACCGCAGGTGGGCAGCAGCGCGGCGAAGGCATCGCCGTCCAGGCGCGCCAGGGTGTCACCGCTCCTGATCAGCGGACGCACGCGCCGGGCCACCTGCTTCACCAGTTCAGCACGGGCATCGGCGCCGCAGACATGGATGATGGCGTTGAACTGGTCGAGGTCGAAATACAGCAGTGCGCCCGCACTGGCCGCACCGGGTGGCTGGCCGCCGCGGGTCTGCAGCAGCGTTTCCAGCATCGCCTCCAGGTGTGCGCCGTTGGACAGCCCGGTGAGGGGGTCGTGGTGGGCCTGGAAATCCAGCTTGTCGGTCATGACCCGCAGGGCGCGGGCGATGCTCTCGGCCCTGCGGTTGGCCGCGCGCAGCGCGTACACGAGCCTCACCCCCGACAGCACCGCCACGACCAGTGCGGCCGCCAGCGTTGGAGCAAGCAGGGGTGAAGCCGGGAAAGACATGCCGGCATCGTGACACCGGCCGGCGGGCCCCTGGGTTGAACTGCGTCTCACGGGCCTTATGTCAGTCAATGGCCGCGCTCACGGCGCAGCAACGCTGAGACGCCGTGCACAGATCGGGTCAGGAGGGGCGGGAATCCGTGGCAGCCAGGGCCCTTGGCCCCGCGGCTGCCTGCTCAAGCCGTCAGCAACGCCTTGATGCGGCCGCTCAGGGCGCCCATGTCCGTCCGGCCCTGGGCCTGGGCTTTGACGACGGCCATGACCTTGCCCATGTCCTTCATGGAGGCGGCGCCGGTCTGGGCGATGGCGGCACGGATGAGCTCGTCGACCTCGGCGGCCGACAGCTGTTCGGGCAGGTAGGTCTGAAGTACCGTCAGTTCGGCCGATTCCTTGGCCACGAGGTCGGCACGGCCGCCAGCCTCGAACTGGGTGATGGCCTCGCGGCGCTGCTTGACCATTTTTTCCACCACCGTCAGCACCTGGGTGTCATCCAGGGCGATGCGTTCATCGACCTCGCGCTGCTTGATGGCGGCGAGGATCAGACGGATGGTGGACAGGCGCTCCTTCTCCCCGGCGCGCATCGCGGACTTCATGTCCTCGGTTATGCGTTCCTTGAGTGTCATGGGGCGCGGGTATGGGCCGGCTGCCTGGGAGGTCGGATCAGCGCGCAGCGCGCATGCCGTCGCGCGAGGCGCGCTTCATGTGGCGCTTGATGGCCGCGGCCTTCTTGCGCTTGCGCTCCTGGGTCGGCTTTTCGTAGAACTCCCGGCGGCGCAGCTCGGTGAGAACACCAGCCTTCTCGCAGGCGCGCTTGAAACGGCGCAGGGCGGCATCGAAATACTCGTTCTCGCGAACACGAACGCTCGGCATCGGAACCTCAAGTTCTTGATTTTGCTGCAGATTACCGGCCGCCTAGGTGGGGCCGGGGCGGGGATTCTAAAGGCCCCGGCGGTAAAACGCAAAAAATATTGGGTGCCGGTGCGGTGTCTACGTACACTGCGCGCCGTGCGCATCTTATCCATCGAATCCTCCTGCGACGAAAGCGCCGCGGCCGTGCTCGACAGCGACGCGGGCCTGCTGGCGCACGCGGTGTTCAGCCAGATCGAGCTGCACCGCCTCTATGGAGGCGTGGTGCCCGAACTGGCGTCCCGTGACCACGTGCAGCGCCTGCTGCCGCTGGTGCGCGAGGTTCTGGCCCGGGCGGGCACGGACCGCAAGGACCTCCACGGCGTGGCGTATACCGCGGGCCCCGGCCTGGTCGGCGCGCTGCTGACCGGCGCGGCGCTGGCCCGGTCGCTGGCGTTTGCCTGGGACCTGCCCGCCGTGGGGGTCCATCACCTGGAAGGCCACCTGCTGGCGCCGCTGCTGGAGCCGGCGCCGCCGCCGTTCCCGCACCTGGCGCTGCTGGTGTCCGGCGGCCACACCATGCTGATCGAGGTGCGCGCCATCGGCGCCTACCGGCTGCTGGGACAGACCCGCGACGACGCGGCCGGCGAGGCCTTCGACAAGACCGCGAAACTCCTGGGCCTGCCCTATCCCGGAGGTCCCGCGTTGTCGCAGCTGGCCGCCGAGGGCCGTGCCGGTGTATTCGAGTTCCCGCGCCCGATGCTCGACCGGCCCGGCCTGGAGTTCAGCTTTTCGGGCCTCAAGACCGCCGTGCTGCATGCGGTGCGCGACCATGAGCTGACCCGCGAGCTGCGGGCCGACGTCGCCCGTGGCGTGGAGGAGGCCATCGTCGATGCGCTGTGCGCCAAGACGCTGCGCGCGCTGGAACAGACCGGTCTTGAAACCCTGACCGTCAGCGGCGGGGTGGGCGCCAACCGCCGGCTGCGTGACCGGCTGGTGCGCGCCGTGACCGCCCGCGGCGGCCGCGTGTACTTCCCGCGCCTGGAGTTCTGCACCGACAATGCCGCCATGATCGCAGTGGCCGGGCTGGCGCGCCTCGCGGCGGGCCAGCACGAACCACTGGCCATCGGCGCGCGCGCGCAATGGGCGCTCGATTCGCTGCCGCCGGTGGCGGCCTGACGCCCTGCATCCTCATTCCCTCAATTCCGGTTGAACATGAATAACAGCACCGATCGCGTCTTCCTGCGTGAACTGGCCGTCGAATGTGTCATCGGCTTCCTGGACTGGGAGCGGCTGGTGAAGCAGACCGTGTACTTCGACGTGGAAGTGCCGGTGGACTGCCGCCGGGCGGCCATCAGCGACGAAGTCGCCGACACCCTGGATTACAAGCGCTTGTCCAAGGTCGTGATCAATTTCGCCGCGGCTTCCGAGTTCAAGCTGGTGGAGACCCTGGCGCATCGCACGGCGCTCCTGATCCTGCGCGAGTTCGACATTCCCTGGGTGAAGCTGACCATCAACAAGCGCGGCGCCATCCGCGCCTCGCGCGACGTGGGCGTGTGCATCGAGCGCACCCGCGCCGATCTCGTCCCGTGACGCGCGTCTACATCGCCGCCGGCAGCAACATCGAGCCCGAGCGGCACCTGCGACAGGCCGTTGAGCTGCTGGAACAGGAGTTCGGCCCGCTCGTGATCTCCCCCTGGTACCGCAACCGCGCGGTGGGATTCGAGGGTGAGGACTTCATCAACTTCGCCATCGGCTTCGACACGGACCTGCCCCTGCCGGTGGTGGTGGAGCGCCTGCGCGGGATCGAGACCCGCTGCGGCCGGCCGCGCAATGCGCCGAAGTGGGCGGCGCGCGCCATGGACCTCGACATCCTGCTGTACGGCGACGTGGTGAGCGTGGAACCGCAACTGCCGCGCCCGGACCTGCTGGTCCGTCCCTACATGCTGGGGCCGCTGGCCGACATCGCCCCGCAACTGGTGCATCCGACGCAGCGTGCGACCATCGCGCAACTGTGGGGGCGGTTTGATGCGGCGGGCCATGAAATGGTGCCGGTGGCCGCGGCGCGCGCGGCCGGCGCATGACGCGAATGTCACGCCCGTCAAAAAGCGTGGCTTTTGCCGGACTAGCCCTGGCTGCGGCCGCCGTCCACGGCCAGCACCTGTCCGGTGACGTACGGCGCCTGAGTGGCGAAAAACAGCACCGCGCGGGCAATGTCGTCGGGGCTGCCGGAACGCTTCAGGAGTGTCTTGTCGATGATCTCGGCCTTCATGTCGGCATCGACGTCGCTCGGCCACATGACCGGGCCCGGTGCCACGGCGTTGACGCGCACCTGCGGCGCCAGTTCCCGGGCCATGGCCTGGGTGATCATGATCAGCCCCGCCTTGGCGGCGCTGTACACCGGGTAGCGCTTCAGCGGCTTCATGCCGTGGATGTCCGCCATGTTGAGCACCAGTCCCCGGCGGCGGCGCAGCTCGGGCGCGGCGGCCTGGGTCAGGAACACCGGGGCCTTGAGGTTGGTGCCGATCAGGTCGTCGAAGGCGGCCTCGGTGATGGCGCCCACGGCGGTGGGATAGAAGGTCGAGGCGTTGTTGACCAGGATGTCGAGGCCGCCGAAGGTGCCGACCGCCGTGTCCACCAGGCGCGGCAGGCCGGCCACGTCCAGCAGATCGGATTCGCAGGTGACGGCCGAATCCCTGCGGCCGGCATTCAGTTCCCGCGCCAGCGCAAGGGCCTCTTCGGCGGACCTGCGGTAGTGGATGACGATATTGGCGCCCGCGCCGTGCAAAGCCCGCGCCATGGCGGCGCCCAGCCGGCGGGCGCTGCCGGTGATGAGTGCGGTCTGGCCCGTGAGGTGCGCCTGGTTCATGAGGCGCCATTATGAACGGTTCCGGGCCGCTCTCAACGCTGCCGGCACTCAGTGCCGATGAGGCGGAGCATTCGGCGGCACTGGTGGCGCTGGTCCGCGAGCGCATCGCGGACCAGCGGGGCTGGATCGACTTCGAGACCTTCATGGAACTGGCGCTGTACGCGCCGGGGCTGGGTTATTACAGCGCCGGCAGTGCCAAGCTGGGCGGGGCCGGGGATTTCACCACCGCACCGGAAATGTCCGACCTGTTCAGCCGCTGCGTGGCGCGCCAGTGCGCGCAGGTGCTGGGGGAGCTGGGCAGTGAGGCCCGCATCCTGGAGCTGGGGGCCGGCAGCGGACGGCTGGCGGTGGCGGTGTTGCGCGAACTCGCGGCGCTGGGCACGTTGCCGGTCCGCTATGACATCCTGGAAGTAAGCGCCGACCTGGCGCAGCGCCAGCGCGAGCGCATCTCGCAGCTGCCTGCGGAGCTGCGGCAGCGGGTGCACTGGCTGTCGTCATTGCCGCAACAGCCCTTCGAGGGTGTGCTGCTGGCCAACGAGGTGCTGGATGCGCTGCCCTGCCAGCGCCTGGTGGTGCGGCCGCAGGCACCCGGCGGGATCATGGCCCTCGGGGTGGCGCTGGCCGGCGGCGCCCTGGTCGAGCGCGAGGGCGCGGCGAGCGGGGCGCTGGCTGCCGCTTGGGCGCAGCTGTCGGCCGAACTGCCCGGGGCGCTGGCGCCGGGTTATACCACCGAGGTCTGCCTGCGGGTCGCGCCGTTCATCGCCGGGGTCTCCGCCGCATTGTCCCGTGGCGTGCTGCTGTTGTTCGACTATGGCCTGCCGCGGGCGCAGTACTACAGCGCGGAACGTGCCATGGGCACGCTGACGGCGTATTTCAAACATCGCGCGCACTACGACCCGCTGTTGAACCTGGGGGTTCAGGACCTCACGGCCTGGGTGGACTTCACGCGTGTGGCCGAGGCCGGCCTTGCCGCGGGCCTCGAACTGCTGGGGTTCTGCCCGCAGGCGGCGTTCCTGATGGGCGCCGGCATCGATCAGCTGCTGGCCCAGGCCCGGGATCAGCTCGAGCAGGCGCGGCTGGCCGGCGAGGCGCGCCGCCTGCTGCTGCCCGGGGAGATGGGCGAGGCCTTCAAACTCATGGCATTGGGCCGGAACTGGGATGTGCCGCTGGCGGCGTTCACCTACCGGGACCTGAGAGACTCATTGTGAACGAACCGGGCGTGCGCCATTGACGCACACAGGCTCCCACGCGCGGACGCGATGGAGCCTGCGTGCGCAACGTCGTCCATCCGGCGCTACGCGGTCCCGATCCTTTTCAGTCCGGTGAGCGCGGCGAGCCGTTTCTTCGCCAGTGCATCGCCGATCGCCTTGCCGGTGAGGCCCGTGGATTCCGCGGGGGTGAGGATGGCAGCAAGGCTGACATCCAGCGCGTGTCCCAGGTATGCCGCCTGCGGGTAGGGCTGGTGTTCCAGGCCGGTGCGGCCGCGGGCGTCGGCGGTGCACACCTCCAGCATGGCGCGGAAGCGTTCCGGCTTGCGGAAGGCGTCGCACTCCTGCAGCAGTTTCAAGGTGGTGTCGGGCCGCAGTTCCAGCGCGCGGTGCACGTGGGTGTGATAACGCGCGGTGAGCACCGCCAGTTCCCGGTACGCGTTCGGAACGCGCAGCCGCTTGCTCAAGGCCTCGATGGGCGCCACCCCCAGGCCCTCGTGGCCCTGGTGGCTGGGCCAGTACTGCCTCGGGGTCAGCGCCTTGCCCAGGTCGTGCACCAGGGCGCCGAAGCGGACTTCCGGCCGGGCATCGTGATCGGCGGCGTAGCGCACCGCCAGCAGGGTGTGTACCAGGGTGTCGATTTCAGGGTGCCACTTCGCGGGTTGCGGTACGCCATCCAGGGCCGCCAGCTCCGGGAACAGCACCGCGAGCGCGCCGCAGTCGCGCAGGGTCTCGAAGTACACCTCGGGGCGTGATGTGTTCAGCGCCCGCTGCGTTTCGCGCCAGACCCGCTCGGGCGTCAGGTGGCCCAGTTCGCCGCCGGCCACGATGCGTGCCATGAGCTCGCGGGTTTCATCGGCGATGCGGAACCCCAGCGGGGCCAGACGCGCCGCGAAGCGGGCCACACGCAGCACTCGCAGTGGATCCTCGACGAATGCCTCCGACACATGGCGCAGCACACGGGCTTCGAGGTCCGCAAGTCCGCCGTAGGGGTCGACCAGGTCCCCCAGCGGGTTGCCGGCCGCGTCGGCGGGCTGGGCCATGGCATTGATGGTCAGGTCGCGGCGCCTGAGGTCCTGCGCCAGCGTGACGTCAGGGGAGAACTCGGTGCTGAAGCCCTTGTAGCCGGGGCCGGTTTTGCGTTCCTGGCGCGCCAGGGCGTATTCATCCTTGGTGAGCGGATGCAGGAAGACGGGAAAGTCCTTGCCCACCGGGGTGTAGCCGAGCGCGGTGAGTCCGGCAGGCGTCGCGCCCACCACCACCCAGTCTTTTTCACCCACCGGCAGACCCAACAGGCGGTCCCGGACCGCGCCTCCCACCAAGTACACTTCCATGCACAGATGTTAACCCACGCGTGCGGAAGAGTTGCCCGGCCCTGGATGGCCGTGCTGCTGGTCGCGCTTACGGCGCTGCCGGGCTGCGGCAGCCTGTACCTGCTGCAGGCTGCGGGAGGTCAGGCGCAGATCCTGGTGAAGCGCCGCCCGATCGCGGCCGTGGTGGCGGACCCCGCCACACCGCAGGCGGTGCGTGACACCCTGCAGGAAGTCGAGGTGGCCCGGGACTTCGCATCCCGGGAGCTGGGGCTGCCGGACAACCGCAGCTACCGCCTTTACGCCGACCTCGGCCGCCCCTATGTGGTGTGGAACGTGGTGGCGGCGCCGGAGTTTTCGGTCGAGCCGCTGCAGTGGTGCTTCCCGATCGCCGGTTGCGTGACCTATCGCGGATATTTCCACCAGCGGGCGGCGCGTGATTATGCGACTGAGCTGCGGGCCTCGGGCTTCGACACGGTGGTGGAGGGGGTTTCGGCGTATTCAACGCTGGGGCATTTCGCCGACCCGGTGCTCAGCACCATGCTGCCTTACGGTGACGATCAGCTGGCCGCGACGATCTTCCACGAGCTGGCGCACCAGCTGCTGTACGTGCCGGATGACTCGCGCTTCAATGAGGCTTTTGCCATGACGGTCGAGCACGAAGGTCTGCGGCGCTGGCTGGTGGCACGCGGCCGGTCGCAGCGTATGCAGGTGTTCGAGCGCGACGCGGCGCGGGAGCGCAGGTTCGCGGCGTTGCTGCGGGCCGCCCGCACGGACCTCGCCGGGCTGTATGCCCGGGATCTGCCGCTGCCGCAAAAGCGTGCACTGAAGCGGGCCCGGCTGGCGCGCCTGGCGGATGACGTCCGCGCCCTGGACCGCCGTACCGATGGCACCTCGGGCTATGACGCCTGGCTCAAGCAGGGGCTCAACAACGCAAGCCTTGCAGCGGTGGGTACCTACGAGGACTGCGTGCCGGGGTTCGAGCGCCTGCTGGCGCAGCAGCATGGGGACCTGCGGCACTTTTATGACGCTGCGCGCGGGCTGGCGAAGCAGCCCGCGCGCGAGCGCGACACCCGGTTGTGCGGGAGTCGGGTTACGCCGCCTCGACGTTGATGCGGCGGGCTTCCGGCTTGGCCTGCTTGGGAATGGTCACTTCCAGCACGCCGTTGACGTGCGTGGCCTTGATGCCTTCCGCCTGCGCGGTCTCCGGCAGGGTGAAACGGCGCACGAAACTGCCGCTGACACGCTCGGTGCGGGAGAAGCCTTCCTCGGCGCTGTGCGCTTCGGTCTTGCGTTCCCCCTTCAGGGTCAGCACGCCGTCGTCAGCGGTGACTTCGATGTCATCCCTGCTGACGCCGGGCAGGTCCGCGCGCACGATGTAGCGGTCCTTTTCCTCGAGCACGTCCACGGCCGGGATGAAGGATACGGAAGGGTCGGTGCCCTGGCGGGAAACGCGGTCGAACAGGGACCACGGCCCGTAGCGAACGATAGTCATACAGGTCTCCTAAAATTGATCGCGACAACCGCGAGTGACATCAATCTGGGGGTGCCGGCGCGGGTTTCAAGCGGCGGGGTTTCAAGCGGCGGGGAGGTATGAGAGCTTATGGGGATGCCACTCGAACCCCCAGTCACCGCAGCTGCCAGCGCCGAGGGCGTGACCTGGCGCGACCGTGCACAGGCGGTCATCGCCGGGGGTGTCATCCTGACCCTGCTGTACCTGGGGCAGGATGTCCTGATTCCGCTCACCCTGGCGGTGATGCTGAGCCTGCTGCTGTCGCCGCTGGTGCAGTTGCTGCGCCGCATACGCCTGGGGCAGGTGGGGTCGGTGTTCACGGCGGTGCTGATTTTCGTGCTGGTGGTGAGTGCCATCACCGGGGTGCTGGGCACGCAGGTGGTGCGGCTGGCGTCGGGCATGCCCCAGTACGAGGAGACCCTGCAGCAGAAGCTGCAGACGCTGGACGAGGCGACGCTCGGGCGGCTGAATGCCCTGACCAGCGCCGCCAGCCGGCTGGTCGACCGGCATACAACGGCTCCCCCGCCCGAGACGCGCCGGGGTCGCAGCCGGGGCCTCGTGCCGTCGAACGAGCCCATTCCCGTGGTGCAGGTGCGGGATGCGCGCACCGAGCCGTTGCAGATCGTGCAGCGGGTGCTGTCTTCACTGTGGAGGCCGGCCGAGACGGCAGGCATCGTGTTCGTGGTGCTGGTGTTCGTGCTGCTGGATCACGAGGTGTTGCGCGATCGCCTGATCCGCCTTGCCGGCGGACACATCCGGGTCACCACGCTGGCGCTCAACGATGCGGGTGAGCGGCTGTCGCGCTTTTTCGTGTCGCAGTTCGCGGTCAATGCCGGCGTCGGGGTCGCGGTCGGCGTGGGCCTGTGGTCCATCGGCCTGCCGCACGCGACGCTATGGGGTACGCTGGCGGCCACGCTGCGCTTCGTGCCGTATGTGGGTGTCTGGATCGCGGCGTTGTCCGCCACCGCGTTGGCCTTCGTGCTGGTGCCGGGCTGGACCCTGGCAGCGTCCACGCTGGGGCTGTTCCTGGTGGTGGAGCTGATCGCCGGGCAACTGGTGGAACCGAACCTCTACGGTCATACCACCGGGTTGTCGCCGCTGTCGGTGGTGGTCGCGGCGATCTTCTGGAGCGCGCTGTGGGGTCCCATGGGCCTGATCCTGTCCACGCCGTTGACGCTGTGCCTGGTGGTTGCGGGCCGGCATTTCAAGGCGCTCGAATTCCTGGACGTGCTGCTCGGGGACACCGAGGCGCTGACCCTGCCGCAGAAGTTCTACCAGCGCGCGCTGTCGGGTGATTCGGAGGAGATCCTGCGCAACGCGCGGGCGTTCCTGAAGCACGACTCGCTCGCGGAGTACTGCGACCGGGTGCTGATGCCCGCGCTGCACCTGACGTTGCTGGACTATGAGATCGGCGCCATCGGCAGCGAGCAGCAGGGGCGGATCCGCGATGTGATCGTCAAGGTGGTGGCGCGCCTGGATGGCCGTCCGCCGTCGCGGCGGCTGTTGCGCCGGACGGCCCGCGAGTCGGTGCTGGAGCGCCAGGGGCCCGGGCGCGCGCTGCGGCACCATCGTGAACAGCGCACGGGCATCTGGCAGGGGCCGCTGGCGGTGCCGCCCGGTTCGGTGATGGTGTGCCTGTCGCTGGGTTCCCCGGCGGATGACCTCGCGGCGGAACTGCTGGTGCGCATCCTGCAGGACCAGAGGCTGGACGCCCGCAATTTCTCCATCCATGAACTGCGCACGGACCTGCCCGCCGAGACCACCCCCGGGGCGGTGGCGATCGTCTTCCTGGTGAGTGCATACCCGAACCTGGAGCGGGAACGTTCCGGAGCGATCGCCGAACAGGTCCGCGCCAAGGTGCCGGGCACCCTCGTGGTCAGGGTGTTCCTGCCGGGCTTGCAGGTACACCCCGGGCCGGTCAGCGCCGGGCAGGGCGGTGATCACACGGTGACGTCGTTCGCCGAAGCGCTGCAGGTTTCACTGACGCATCGGGAGACAGACCCGTGACACCGGCGCGGCACCGCGTGGTCATCGTCGGGGGCGGTTTCGGCGGCCTCATGGCGGCGCGCGGCCTGGCCGGAGCGGGCCTGGACATCACCCTCGTGGACCGCCGCAACCACCACCTGTTCCAGCCGCTGTTGTACCAGGTCGCCACCTGCTCGCTGGCGACCTCGGAAGTCGCCTGGCCGATCCGCGGCATCGTGCGCAGGCGGCGCGACGTCACGACCCTGCTGGCGACCGTCACCGGCGTGGATACGGCCGCCCGCCAGGTCGTGCTGGCGGACGGCACCCGGCTGCCCTATGACACCCTCGTGATCGCCACCGGCGCGCGGCATGCCTACTTCGGGCATGACGACTGGGAGCCCTTTGCGCCGGGGCTCAAGACCATCGAGGACGCGACGCTGCTGCGGCGCCGGATCCTGCTGGCCTTTGAGCGCGCCGAGCGCGAAACCGACCCCGAGGCGCGGGCGGCGCTGCTGACTTTCGTGGTGGTGGGGGCGGGGCCCACCGGGGTCGAGCTGGCCGGCACCATTGCCGATCTGGCGCGCGATACGCTGCCGCCGGATTTCCGCCGCATCGACACGCAGCGGGCGCGGGTGGTGCTGATCGAGGCGGGGCCCGGCGTGCTGGCCGGCTACGACGCGGGGCTGGCTGCCTATGCGCGGCGCTCGCTCGAGGAACTCGGCGTGGAGGTGGCACTGGGAGCCGCGGTGTCGGAATGCTCCGCGCAAGGCGTGGTCTATGGCGGCAAGCGCCTGCCCGCGAGGACCATCATCTGGGCCGCGGGTGTGCGGGCCTCACCGGCCGGGGAGTGGCTCGCGGCGCCGGTGGATCGCGCCGGTCGGGTCGAGGTACTGCCGGACCTCACGGTGCCGGACCATCCGGAGGTCTTTGTCATCGGTGATACCGCGGCGATCAAGGACGGCGCGGGCCGCGCCGTGCCCGGCATTGCGCCAGCCGCCAAACAGGCCGGCCAGCATGTCGCCGCGACCGTGCGGACGCGGCTCGCGGGCAAACCCGTTCCCGGGCCGTTCCGCTACCGGCATGCCGGCAGCCTGGCGCAGATCGGCAAGCGTCGCGCCGTGGCGGATTTCGGCTGGATCAAGCTGCGTGGCGCCCTGGCGTGGTGGTTGTGGGGCATCGTGCACATCTATTTCCTGGTCGAGGTCCGCAGCCGTCTGGCGGTGGCCCTCAGCTGGCTGTGGATTCACGCCCGCAATCAGCGCGGCTGCCGCCTCATCACCCAGGGGCCGGGGTCCGGCCCGCAGGGCAGGTGATGCCGCATCACCCCGCGGATCACCAGCGGTAGACGAGCGACAGCGAGGCGACATGCTGCAGATTCTGCTGCGTGACGGGGCTGTCGCGGGCGTCCCCATCCAGGCGGCTGACCGCGGCATCGAAATTGAGAATCCAGCGCCTGCTGAAAATGTGCGTCGCGCTGAAACCGAATCCCACCTGGCTGATGCCGGCGCGCGGGGCGAACACGGGATAACCCGATGCCAGCGCTTCCGCCCCGTATATGCCGTAGACGCGCTGCATGTGGTCATGGTCGGACCAGGTGATGCCCGGGCCGGCGAAGAAGAACGTCGAGTCACTGCTGCCGGGCAGCGGCAGGTAGGCACTCAGGTTGGCCACCGTACCCTCCGCCCCGCCGGCGAAATGCCGCACGTCCGCCTTGATGACCAGCGGAAACCGTTTCGACAAGGTGTATGAGCCGAACACCCGCGCCACCGGCGCAGGGGGGATGTCCGCAAGGCCGCGCAGGCGGCCGGACTCCTGCTCCGCCTTCCTCCCGGTATCGAAGCCCACCGCCATCCCCAGGGAGTAGTGTTCGCCCTGCAGCAGGTTCATGCCGAGTCCTTCTCCCATGGAGAAGAAGTACCTGTCCTGGTAACGGATTTCGATCACCGGGCCGGCGCGGTTGCGGTAGTAGTCGCCGCCCTCGGACAACGGCTGCAGTTCGAATGCGGCGCCTGTGAGCACCACCCAGTCCGGCACCTTGGCGCCAAACAGGCGGGCGATGTCCCAGCCGCGCGAGAACTGCCAGTCCTGCAGCGGTGAGGGCGTCTGCGCGAGCACCGGCCGGCACAGGCCGGCAAGCATCAGCGCCAGCAGCGTCAGGCACGCCGTACGGATGGCGCATCGGTTCCGGGGCGGTCGTTGCCTCATGTGCTTCAGGGTAGCAGCCCCGGGGGTGGTTGCCGCCAGCGCCGGTTTCGTTCTATACAGGGTGGCGCGGGAACGCCGATCATAAGAACCAGGGGTGTGGCTTGACGTTGTTTGCGCCGGCGTTCGTCGAACGTTCCTTCTGGCTCGATGGTGTGGAACTGCCCGTGGCGGTGCCCGAGGCACCGCCCGCCACGGCCGACGTCGTGATCATCGGCGGCGGATATACCGGCTTGTCGGCGGCGGCCACGACCGCCGCGGCCGGCGCCAGCACCGTGGTGCTGGAAAGAGGGGACCTCGGAGCGGGCTGTTCGGCGCTCAACGGCGGCCAGGTGTCCACCAGCATCAAGCCCGCTGTCGGCAGGCTGCGCGCGCGCTTTGGCGATGCGGTTGCGAAGGCCATCCACGGCGAGGGCATACAAGCGCTGGAGCGGCTGCGCGAACTGGTGACTTCCGCCGCGCTCGAGTGCGACTGGCAGCCGGTGGGGCGCTTCGTCGGCGCGACCTCGCCGCGGCACTTCGAACAGCTGCTGGCGTTGCGCGAGGTGCAGCAGCGCGAACTGGGCATTCCCTGCGAGATCGTGACCCGCCAGGAACAGCACCGCGAACTTGGTACGGACGTCTATTACGGTGGCCTGGTCTACCCGCGCCACGCTGCGGTGCAGCCGGCGCGGCTGCTGCGCGAGCTGCATCGCCTGGCGCTACAGGCCGGCAGCCGCTATCACGCGCAGACGCCGGCCCTCGCGATCGACCGTGAAGGCGGGGGCTTGCGGGTACGCACGCCGCGCGGGGACATCGCGGCGCGCCATGTCATTATCGCGACCAATGGCTACACCGGCAGGTTCTCGCCCTGGCACCGGCGGCGGATCATTCCCATTGCCAGCCAGATCATCGCCACCGAACCCCTTGCGCCGGCACTGATGCGCGAGCTGATGCCCATGCGGCGGGTGGTGTCGGATACGCGCCGCGTCATCGTCTACTACCGTGCCTCACCGGATGGCACCCGGGTGCTGTTCGGCGGCCGCTCCACGGTGTTCAACGCTCCCGCTGCGGTGTATGCGCCGCGGCTCATGGGGTGGATGCGCCGCATCTTTCCGCAGCTGGGCGGCGCGCGCATCACGCACGCCTGGGCCGGCACGGTGGCGTTCACGTTCGACACGATGCCGCATATCGGTGAGCACGACGGTGTGCACTACTGCATGGGTTATTGCGGCTCCGGCGTGTCGCTGTCCACCTGGTTCGGCCACAAGGTCGGCCTCAAGGTGCTGGGCCGGCCCGCGGGCCGCACCGCGCTCGACGGCGTGCCGTTCCAGACGCGGCCGCTGTACAACGGCCACCCGTGGTTCCTGTCGCCCTCGATCCTGGCCTATCGCACCCTGGATGCATTGAAACTATGAACACCGATGCCATGGTTGCCGCACCTGCTTTGAAATGGGCCGGCCTGCGAGGTCTTGCGGGTGTGTTCCTGTGCGGTTTTCTTGCCTTCGGCGTGGGCGCCTATGCCTTCACGCAGTTCCAGGTGCCGCTGGCGAACGAGTTCCACTGGGACCGGGAGACGCTGGGTGGCCTGATGGGGGCGTTCTGGCTGTCGGCGCCGTTCGCGGTGGTGTCGGCGTACCTGATGGACCGGCTGGGCGTGCCGGTGCTGGTGCTGATCGGTGGCGCCATCGAAACCCTGGGGCTCGCGGGGATGATGCTGGCCGACAAGGCCCCGGAGTTCTACCTGCTGCGGTTCTGCATGGGCGTGGGCAAGGTGCTGATCGTCACGCCGCTGCCTCCCATGGCGGCGCGGCTGTTTCCCGGACGGCCGGGCCTGGCCATCGCCATATCCCTGTGCGGCTGGCACGTGGGCGGGCTGGTGATGGCGCCGCTGTCGGCGTGGTTCATCGCCCGGCACGGCTGGCGCGTGGCGCTGCTGCTGGTGTGCGCCGTGCTGGCAGCAGGCGTGGTGGTGGCTGTCGGCCTGTTGCGGGGCCAGGGACGGGCGCCGGTGGCGCCCGCCGATGATGCCGGCAAACCCGCGGCCGCTGCCGGCGGCCCGCGGCTTGCCGGCAGCGTGGCGGCGATCCTGGCCATCTGCCTGGGCACGGTGGCCTTTTATGCCGGGTACGCAGGGCTCCTGGGCCAGTTGAGCCCGATGCTGGCGGATGCCGGCTACGACGCCGCGGCCGTGGGCGGGCTCACGGGCAGCGTGGCGATCTGTGCCGCCGTGTGCGTACTGCTGGCAGGTGTCGCCACCCAGTGGTTCAGTGCCCGCACCACCGGCGTGGCGGTGCTGGCGCTGATGGCACTGGCGACCGCCGGCGCCACGACCCTCGGGCCGGGCAGCGCCGGCTGGCAGGCCGTGGCCGTGGTCATCCTGCTCGGCGGGCTGGTCGGCGCCGGTGATCCGATCATGATCGATGCGTTGCGCCGCGCGGTGCGGCCGCACTGGTTCGGGCGTGCCTATGGCTGGTGGTACCTGCTGTGCCTGATCGCACTGACGGCGGCGCCGTTCGCGGTCGGCGCGGCGTTCGACACCTTCCACAGCTACCACGATGCGTTCTTCGCCATTGCCGCCGCCTGCGTGGTGACCGCAGGGTACTGGCTGCTCAAAGTGCGCTGAAGGCTGCCGGAAGATTCGCAGAGAGTTACCGTAAGCGGCTCGAAATCCGGGCTGGGGCTGCACCTGACGCGATGCCCGCGGCGGCAAGCACCGATGTTCGTCGGCTATACCGGCTCCGGCGGGGGCGCCGGACGTCTCCAATTCCGATGCCGCGGCCGACCAGGTGTCCGCCACCGCGGTGCGCGCCAGCGCCGACCCTGTGATGGGGTCGGCGTTGGCGATGCGTGGTACGTGGCCGCGCCGCCGCTACTGTTAACATGCTGGGATGCAACAAACGTCCCTGCGCCGACTGCTGGCCGGCTTCGCACTGGTGCTCCTGCTCGGGAGCTTCTCTGCCGTTCGCGCGGCGCCGGCGGATTTCCCGCAGCCGCCCGAGCTCGAGCCCGCGG
>Ga0153956_1000985_pt1 | contig 28120 bp, 28 predicted proteins | sample TSFL040MetaG_FD_104704 | JGI IMG/M metagenome (GOLD analysis project Ga0153956, IMG submission 104704) | Attine ant fungus gardens microbial communities from Florida, USA - TSFL040 MetaG | ecosystem: Host-associated > Fungi > Mycelium > Unclassified | place: USA: Florida, Wekiwa Springs... | reverse complement strand
TGGTGAGGGAGTCAGTGGCTATCTACAACACGGAACGGCCGCACTACGCGTTGAGCTACAGAACGCCCGATGCAGTGCATCGGGCGGGGGTAGAAAGTGTCAACTTATTTCAGGACTAGACATTCATTTTGCGCTTATCGTACGCGCTGCCGTTGTTGACATCCCATAACGACGATTTTCCATCGGTCGATAAAACACCCACACCAAAACACCTACGCCCCAGACTGCTCGGAGGACACCGGATGGCCCCCTCGTACGGCCCGCACAAGCGTTACGGCTGGCTCGCGGCTTTTGTTGTCGCCACGACCACTCTTCTGGTCGCCTGTGGCGGCGGAGGCGGCCCCTGGACCGGGGAGGGAGGCTCGGCGGGCGGCGGCGGTGTCCAGCCCGGCGTGCCGGGAGGGCTTGACGCCAATGCCGGCGATGGCGTGGTCAGTCTCGGTTGGGCCACCCCGGCGACAGGGACCGGTCCGTTTTCTTACAAAATCACGATCGCGCCGACCACCGCGGGCGCCAGCATCACCCAGAACGGCACCACGGCCCTGATCGAGAACCTCAGCAACGGCACGACCTATACCTTTTCGGTAACCGCCAGCAATACCTCGGGGCAAGGCACGTCGGCGTCGGTCCAGGCCCGACCGGCGAGCTCCAGCACCAGCGCTTATGGCAACGTAACCATCCTGGGCGACAACAGCTCCACCGGTATTCTCGACGCGTCCCCCCTGCGCGGCGGCAGCACGACCACCACCTGGATGGCCTACAGCGGAGCCAGCTTCTACAACCTCAACGGCCAGTTGATCCAGGATGTGGCCGCGCGCCTCGCGCGCAGCGATGACGGCGGCCAGACCTTCACGTTCATCCGCGAGCTGGGTACACCCCAGCCGGCCACCGTCACCGACTCCCTGGGCACGGTCTGCGGCGGGGGCGTCTGCACCGGCCGCTGGGTATACGCGGCGCCATGGCTGGTCGACGACAGCAGCGATCCCAATGCCGCGCGCCGTTTCAAGCTGTTCGCCCACAAGTATTTCCTGTACCCGCAGGCGCCGCAGCCCCAGCAGTTTCAGCTGGGCTCCATCGTGCTCTGGACAGCCAGCGCGCCCGACGGCGCCTGGAGCAGCGAACAATCCGTTCTGGGCTGGAATTTCACGCCGCCCGAACTGACGGCGACAAACAACGTCAACACCCTGGATCCCGCCCTGGCGCAGTGCCTCACCGCCAGCGAAGGCACCGCGTCCCTGCATAACGGCGTGCTCGATTTCGCCTTTACCTGCGCCTTCGACACACTCAACCCGCTGGCCAGAAAAATCGTGTTGCTGCGCTCGCCGGATCACGCCATCAGCTTTCAGTTCGTGTCGACCCTGCTGCAACCGTCGGACGCGGCGCTGATCGGCGCGGCCTACTTCGCGGACCCTGCCCTGCTGCCCTCGCCCAGCAACGCTCCCGTGCTGATCGCGACGCCGGTCACCGCCAGCGGCCAGGGCGTCGTCACGCCGGCGGGTTGCCATGTCATACCGATCACCGACGAGCAATCCGGAACGCTGCTTCGCAACGCAGGCAATGCGCCAGCCGCGATCCTGACGCTGCCGTCGCCGACCAACACCCTGGGAGGCGGTTGCGCCTGGGATCGGGGTATCACGGGCACGGGAATCATGATGAACAGTTTCGTTCAGACGAGCGGGCCGTTCAGCATTCTGAAAACCAACCGGTCTCTTTAGGACTTTTTAGACGCGCGAAGACGGTTAAAGGACTGGGGGACCGCGCGGAAATCAACGCAGCAAACGCAGGTGCGGATTTATTTTGCCGATCTGGAGGGCGCGGGCTGCTTGCCGTCCGGCACGGCACAACCGCCGCAGCTGCTGCAACCGCCGCCGCAACCACCGCCGGAATTGCCGGCCAGGCGCAACCCGACAGCGCTGACGGCGCGATGACGCGAACCCAGCAAGCGCTCGCCAATACGCATTTTCAGCCGCGGAGCCACCCGCCCCAGCGCGTACAAAGCACTTCCCAGCACCGCGCCACCAACGATTCCCGCCTGCGCTATGTCGTACAAGGTCATGTCAGCACCCTCGCAATCTGATAGGTGAGGAACGCAGCCATATAAGCCAGGCCGGCGAGATAGCCCGCGGCCAGGATCATGGTTTTCCAGGAGTTGGTTTCACGCCGGATAACCGCCAGCGTGGACAGGCACTGCGGCGCGAACACATACCAGGCCAGCAATGCCAGCGCAGTCGCCAGCGACCATTGCGCGGAAATCAGGGGCGCCAGCTGGGCGGCCGCGTTGTCGTCGGTCGCGGACAGCGCGTATACCGTCGCCAGCGCGCTGACCGCCACCTCGCGCGCCGCCAGGCCGGGCACCAGCGCGATGCAGATCTGCCAGTTGAAGCCGATCGGCGCGAAAACCACCTCGAGCCCCCGGCCGATATAACCCGCCAGGCTGTAATCGATCGCCGGCCCCGTGGCTCCCGCCGGCGGCGCCGGAAAGCTCGACAACAGCCACAGCAATACGGTCAGCGACAAAATGATCGTGCCGACGCGGCGCACAAAGATATAGGCGCGCTCCCACAAGCCGATCGCCACATCGCGCGGATTCGGCAGGCGATAGGAAGGCAGCTCCAGCAGCAAGGCGTGCTCGGTGCGATCGCGGCGCAGGTGCTTCATGACATAGGCGACCAGCAGCGCACTGACGATGCCCGCCACATACAGGCCGAACAGGATCAGGCCCTGCAGGTTGAAAACGCCCAACACCGTGCGCGCGGGAATGAAGGCGCCGATCAGCAGCGCGTAAACCGGCAGGCGCGCCGAACAGGTCATCAACGGCGCCACCAGAATCGTCATCAGCCGGTCGCGCGGATCCTGGATGGTGCGGGTGGCCATGATGCCGGGAATGGCGCAGGCAAAACTGGACAGCAGCGGAATGAACGAGCGCCCGGTCAAGCCGGCGCCCACCATGAAGCGATCGAGCAGGAAGGCGGCCCGCGGCAGATAACCGGATTCCTCCAGCACCAGAATGAACAGGAACAGGATCAGAATCTGCGGCAAAAACACCAGCACGCTGCCCGCGCCAGCGATGACGCCCTCGGTCAGCAGGCTGCGCAGCGGCCCCTCCGGCAAGGTGGCCGACACCTGTTCGCCCAGCGCCTGTATGGCGCTGGTGATGCCGTCCATCAGCGGCTGGGCCCAGGAAAATACCGCCTGGAACATCAGGAACATGACCGCCGCGAGAATCAGCAACCCCCACACCGGGTGCAGGGTCCAGCGGTCGATGGCGTCATCGATACGCCCGGTACGGCTCGGCATCGACACGGCGGCCGCCAGCAGCGTGCGGACCTCGCCGTGCAGATCGGCGCCTTCGGGCAGCGGCTGCGGCGCCGGCGGAGGCGTCCCATCGAGCAGATCGATCAGCGCCTGCGCCCCGGAGCGGCGCACCGCCACGGTTTCCACCACGGGCACGCCGAGCGCGTTCTGCAAATAGTCGCGGTCCACCTGGATGCCGCGCCGCGTCGCGGCGTCGCACATGTTGAGCACCAGCACCATCGGCAGGCCGAGCTGGCGGATTTCGAGCACAAAGCGCAAATGCAGGCGCAGGTTGGTCGCGTCCGCCACGCACACCAGCAGATCGGGGCGCGCCTCGCCGGGAAAACGGCCGAGGCAGATATCGCGGGTGATCGCTTCGTCCGGGCTGGTAGCGCCAAGGCTGTATGCGCCGGGCAGATCGAGGATCTGCACATGGCGACCGGAGGGCGCCAGAAACCGCCCCTCTTTGCGCTCCACCGTCACGCCCGCATAATTGGCCACCTTTTGCCGGCTGCCGGTCAGCAGGTTGAACAGCGCGGTCTTGCCGCAGTTGGGATTGCCCACCAAGGCCACGCGGCGCGCCGGGGTTTGCATTGCAACGGACATATTCATCGCGTCTTCCGTCTTCAGGCGGCCGGGTCGACCAGGACACGCGCCGCTTCGGCGCGGCGCAGGGCGAAACGGGTGAAACCGATTTGTATCAGCAGCGGATCGGCCCCCACGGGCCCCCGCGCCACGACACGCACCGGTTCGCCGGCCACGAAGCCCAGGTCGCGCAGGCGCTCGGCGATGGGATCGATCGGTGCGGTGGCTTGCACGGCATTGACGGTGGCCATTTGGCCAAACGCCAGTTCAGACAGACGCAGGGAAGTCAATTGGGACCGCTTCAACAAATGAGAATGATTTGTATTATACACCCCTTCCAGGGCGGGGCACAGCATATCACCGGAAACAGGGCTCGGCACTTTTCCTCTTTTTCACACAACTTTATTTATCTTTCACGAAAATGTCTCGCCGATGTCACTCTATCGGCATTGCGAAATATGTTGCTGCTGTCATGCCTGCTCTGGTCGGGCCACAGCGGAGCACGGCCGGCATCGGCCACGGCGGGCGATTTCGACTACTACATCCTCGCGCTGTCGTGGTCGCCGGCCTACTGCAACCTCAATCCCGGCGACCATTCGCAATGCGGCAACCGCCGCTTCGCCTTCGTTCTGCACGGTTTGTGGCCCCAATACCGGGACGGAGGCTATCCGGAACAGTGCTCGGGCCCGCGCCTGCCCAAACCGGTACTGGAGCGCGCCCTGGCGTTCATGCCCAGCGAAAAACTGGTGCGCCATGAATGGCAGAGCCATGGCCTCTGCACCGGCCTCAGCCCCAGGGACTATTTTCTCGACGCGGAAACGGCGTTCAGCGCGGTGACCATACCCGGCCTGTTCGGCGGCGATCCCATTCCCCAGCATTTGACCGCCCAGTCGATAGCCCGGGCCTTCATCGACGCCAACCCCGGCATTGGCCCCGGCTCGGTGACCTTGCAATGCCGCGGCCCCGAGCTGGAGGAAGTGCGGATCTGTCTCGACCGGAACTTAAAACCCGCAAACTGCGGTCGCGGTGTCAAAACCCACTGCCGGCCGGGACCTGTTCAGATCAGGCCGGTGCGTTGAGCCCGCCTCGGCGGCCTCCAATGCTCAGGTTTTCAGTGCCCGGATCTCCTCAAGCACCCAGGTTTCCAGAACCCATGCCCTGACGTTCCAATCCTGAGGAATAACGACTACCATGCCTCCGTCTGCCCCAGCCGGCCCACAGGGACAACCCATGCTGTACCCGATCATCGCAATCTGTGTCGGAGCCTCCAGCGGCGCCTTGTTGCGCTGGCTGCTGGGCACGCGCATGAATGCTCTGTTCCCCGCGATTCCTCCCGGCACGCTGGCGGCCAACCTCATCGGCGGCTACCTGGTCGGCATTGCGGTTGCCTGGTTTTCCGCCCAGCCGGGACTCGCGCCCGAATGGCGGCTATTCGTCATCACCGGTTTTCTCGGCGGGCTCACCACGTTCTCGACATTCTCGGCCGAGGTTGTCAGCCTCATCCAGGAAGGCAGGCTCGGCTGGGCCATGGGCGCGATCGCCACCCATGTCATCGGCTCGCTGGTCATGACATTGCTGGGAATCGCCACTGTCACGTTACTGCGCGGCACATGACGCCCGGGAGGTGTCCATGCAAGGCTTCCAGATCACCTTTTTCACGCAGCAAAACCGTTATCACAACGACCGCCCCATCGCGGAATGGCTGCTGGAAACGGCCCAGGCGATGGGCATCGGCGGCGCCACGGTGCTGGTGGCCGCGGAGGGATTCGGCCGCGACCGGCATCTGCACAGCTGGCGCTTTTTCGAACTGGCGGAGCAACCGGTCGAAGTTGTGATGGCGGTCAGGGCGGACGAGGAACAGCGCCTGTTCGCAAGACTGCGCTCGGAAAAAGTGCGTATTTTCTATGTCAAAACGCCGGTGGAGTTCGGCACGCTCGGCGAAGACTGATACAACGCACCCTTGCCGTCTAACGGCGCAGGCCGCGTTTATCGCGATAGAACGCCTGGATTGCCGCCAGGTCGGCGGCAAAATCGCCGGTGGGGAAAAATAAAGGCCCGAGCCCCACCTCGCGCCGGCCCGCGTCGACAAAACCCAACAGAACCGGCACGCCGGCGCCGTGGGCGATGTAGTAAAAGCCGCTTTTCCAGCGCTCCACCTGGGCGCGCGTTCCCTCCGGCGGGATCAGCAGCACCAGTTGCTCGCTGCTTTTATACAGAGCCGCCAGCTGCGCCACCCGATCGTTGGACTTGGAACGATCGATGGGAATGCCGCCCAGCCAGCGCATCAGCCCGGCAAAAGGACGCGGAAACAGGCTGCTCTTGCCCAGCCAGTGCAAATCCAGGCCGAGTTTGAGCACGGCCATCAGCATCAGCGGGAAGTCCCAGTTACTGGTGTGGGGCGCCGCGATCAGCACATAGCGCCGCTGGGCCGGCGGCTGGCCGACCACACGCCAGCGCAACAACCGCAGCAATAATGTCGATAACAAGCCAAGCAGACGGTTGAGTACCGGCGTGCGAAACAGGGTTGTGCTCATCATATCTTAAGAGTCCACGCATGCCGGGAAGGCAATGGTTCTCGGGCGAAAAAGTCAAAACGCGGAAGATTAGCGGATTAGCGAAGATGAACCTCAGGCATGCGTTCCCGTCTGGTTTTTATTGACGCCCAGAATTCAGGAGGTGCTCCGAGGACGTGTAATCGCTCCCATATGGTTTGCCCCAATACACCTCAAAATGCTCACGAAGAATTAGCGCTTGGAGACGAGTAACCTGGAGCAAGCGAGGCGCTTCCCACGCCATAAAGCGCCAAAGGGTCCTTTAACCATAGGCGGAAGGCAATATCTTTGATGCCATGGTCAGGCGAACAATCTACGTGCCACTGCCGCAGTACATAACCTGCCATCGCAGCCCGGAGCTTGAGATGCAGGACTCCTCCATCCATCTCGTAGTCCCGCTTAACCAGTTCATGAGACCCCTTGTCCGGATGGGGCACCAAGTCGAGTTCGACGATCCGGCTCCATTGAATATCCTGAGCAGGTGACTCATGTTTTTCGGGTGCGCTGTCGTTGATGACAGCGGCTTCGTCCATCCGGCTGACGACGAAATCCCGAAATTCACCGCTTTTCCGATCGAATGCACGTGTATGCCACCGCAAACCGTCACTGGCTAATGCAAACGGAACAATTTCGCGCATTGAAACCCCACTCGTTGCCGAAAAATAACGAATCCTGGCAGCCTTACTCAGGTGAATCGCTCGCGTAATCGGCGCCAAGATATCTACTTTCAAGCAATTCAATGCGGGGGGACTTCGCATGAAATCAGAGGGCCAGCAATCGGGTTAACCCCGTCACCAAAGCCTTGGGACAAAGCGGTAAGCGCCCGCTGGGGTACATGCTCAAAGATCGGTACAAACCCCTCCCGGATCACGTACATCTTCGATGAGTCGTCGAATTCGATATTTCCCGGAGCGAGCTCTTTGTAAAGAGCAAGATAGACGCGGTGTCCCAACCTATTGGGGAAGAAAGGACATAGTCAACTTTCTGGCCAATATCCATATTTCTCGGATTCCTTGGAAAGAATATTCGTCCAATGCTTAATGGATATATGCCGAAACCGGCCCATTTCACCCATTTGTTCCTGACGGGCTTTATCCCGGAAAGGCTGAAGGCGGCGCTCGAACAGAAATCAGTGAGGCTCTTGCGGCGGGGAAAAGGCCGCCGCGAAATCCTCCGCGTGCTGGCCGATCCACTCCTGCGCCGCCTGTTCCACATCGATCGCGCGCCCCTGATCGGCGAGGACCTGCTGCCGGTACTGCTCGATCTGGCAAAGCTGCTCGACCATGCGGGTCTTGAACGCGTCCTGCCCGCCAAACTGGATGCCGACCTCGAATCCGTCCGGCACCTCGTGGCACCAGGCCACGACCCCGGTGCCGCTGTAATCGGGCCAGATGCAAGGCATGCGCAATACAACCGAGCTGCCCTCGGCCAGGGGATGCGCCACCCTGCACGCCAGGCCGCCGGTGCTGATGTTGCTCAGATGAGTGGGTTCGCTGACAGCATCGCGCAGCGCGGATAATTCGATGGGAATGGAACTCGGATGCCGCACGAATTTTCGCATACCACCGACCTGCAAGAGTTCGAAGTGCTCGGGGGGCCCCGGCGCGGACTGATCCGACGCCAGGGTATCGCGAGGGATCAGGCCCAGTCGCTGAAGGGCGACTCCAGGTCCAGGTTGATGGGCTGGCCGAAGCCGGGAACCGCGATGGCGCGGGTGGAGCAGTCCAGATCGTCGCCTCCCATCACGTTGTGATCGAATTTGTAGATCGGCTGCAAGACGCCCTCGCAGGCATCCGCGTCATAACGCGCGGCCCGCTCGCGCACGGCCTCGTTACGCTTCTCCCAAGCGGCCAGGGCCTGGGCGCCATGATGCTTGCGCAGCATGCGCAGCGCCACATGCGGAGCGAACAGCGCCGCCGACGCGTTGTTGCCGCCGAAACCCTTGGCATTGAGGATGGCGGTATCGATCTGTCCGGGATCGACGGCGATGTGTTCGCTGCCGATCTGCAAATGGCTCTGGTGCACGTCGTCCGCCACATGATCGATGGTTTTGATGCCCGGGATCAGGCCGTGAGCCCACACACCCAGGCTCGCCGCCAGCTGGTCTCCCGGCGCAACGCCCAGGGTATGGCCGATATAGGCCTTGATCGCCGCCACGGGCCAGCGCTCGATGCCGAACAGCTTCGCCACTTCGTTGAGAATGTGCGATTCGGTGACCCGGTTCTGCGGCGTACTGGTGCCATGAGCCTGCACGAAGGAGCGGCGGCGCACCGATTCCTCGCCGAGAATGGCGCGGGCCGCGGCGCAGGCCTTGGCCACGGTGACGTAGTTGCCGACGCCGGGACCGGAAATGGATTTCTTGTGGCCATCGGCGTTGATGAACACATCGGTGACCGCGCCATACACGGTGGCGCCGAGTTGCAGGGCGAGCTCGTCATCCATCAACACGACATACTGCGCGCCTTCGGCGATGGTGAAACCGCAGTTGCTGCTGAACGGGCGCGCGGCGCGGCGATGATCCGGCGTGGCGCGGCCCTTGCCGGCGTCCAGCGCCAGCAGATCCTTGTCGCTGGCCAGCGCGCCCATCGCCGCGAAGCCTTCCATCACGTCGGGAAGAATCGGCGCCTCGCTGGCGCCGACCACCACCACGCGGGCGCGGCCGGCGCGGATATCGTCGACGCCCTGGCGCAGGCTGTAGAGGAAGGTGGCGCAGGCGCCGGCGTTGCCGCCGGTGCTGCCGACATTGCCGAGCACATAAGCGTTGACGAAGTCCGCGGTCATATCGAGCAGGCCGAAGGGCAATTGCTTCGAGGTGACGCGCTTGCCGCGATAACGGGCGCCCAACATGCCGCCGTTGCCGTTTTCATCGCACTGGCTCAGCGCGCTGCCGGCATAGCAACTGATCTGATCCGGCGCGACCTGATCGCAGATCGCCTGCCAGTCGATGCCCATCGAGCCGAGTGCGTCGGATGCCGCGAAAATGGCCATTTGCAGCGCGCGCGGATGGTTGCGCGATTGATAGAGCTTGCTGGGATCGAAACCGCTGGGCAGCTGCCCCGCCGCCTGCACCGCGAATACCTCGCTGCTCGGCAGCAGAAATTCGGTATCGCCTTCGATCTCGACGCGCACATTGCGTCCGTCCAGATCGGTGGCGCGCCAGTTCGGCGGCAACACATCCGGCAGATTGCGCGCCTTGGTCACCAGGCTCAGCACCTGTCCGTCGGATTCCACGGGCAGGCGGCGGTTGAGGGGAGCGTTATCGACGTCGAACCAGGCATTTTCAATGCGCCGGATCAGGGTGTGTTCCAGGATGTAATCGCGGTCCGGCGCGCCCTGCGGCAACTGCATGAGCCCCGCCAGGCTGCGCAGGGTCTGGTTGACGGTGGCCTGGTCAAGGGCGTCGATTACCATGCGCCGGTAACCATGATGGAAGGAACTGCGACCGGCGGCATTGGCGCCGCCAAAACCAACGATCAAGGGCAATCTGGCCATGGTAAATCCTTAATATCGGCGCGAGATGATGGTGAGTTCCGCCGATGAAAAGACAGGAGGGTGTCGCATTGTAATGCGGATCGGAGGGGATATACTGACCAAACCGGCCATAAAATTGGACTTTCTGGCCAACATCCTCTGGGGAGGCCCGATCTTGCCGCATGTCACCCTGCTCGCCCTGCCGAATGCCCTCGCCTCCAGTCTGTCTCTGCCGATGGAGATGCTCACCGCCGCCGACAGCCTGTCACGCGCCACTAATCAGCATCGCTCGCCCCTGCGCCGCGACTTGGTGGGCGCCGGAGAGGAGGACACGGTAACCACGTCCAGCGGTCTGACGTTCAAGCTCAACGGCCATTGGCGGGATATCGGGCATACCGATCTGCTTATCGTGCCGGCGCTCTGGCGCAATCCCTTGACCAACCTGCGCCGCCATCCGGAGCTGCTGCCCTGGCTGCGTCAACTGGCCGCGGCGCAAACCGTGCTCTGCGCCGTCGGCACCGGCAGCTTTTTTCTGGCCGAAGCCGGTCTTCTCGACCAGCTGCCCGCCACCACGCACTGGTTTTACTTCGATCAGTTCGAGCGCCGTTATCCCCAGGTCCAGCTGAAGCGCCGCCACCTGATCACCGAGGCCGGCACGATTTTCTGCGCGGGCTCGGTCAACTCGGTCGCGGACCTGACCATCCACTTCATCGAGCGGTTCTACGGTCGCCAGATCGCGCGCAAGGTGGAAGCCCAGTTCTCGCCGGAAATCCGCCGCCCCTTCGAAAGCCACGTATACAGCGCGGGCAGCGCGGATGTGCACAGCGATGAGCTGGTGGTGCAGGCCCAGGACGAGCTGCGCGCCCATCACATGGAGGACTTGCATATCGCCGACCTGGCCCGGCAATTGGGAATCAGCCCGCGCTCCCTGAACCGGCGTTTCAAGCAGGCCACCGGCATGAGCCCCGGCGCTTATCTGCAGCAGCAGCGCCTGAACACCGCTCGCGATCTGCTGCGCACCAGTAATCTGTCCATCGCCGAAGTCGCGTTACAGGCGGGTTATACCGACAGCGGCTACTTCTGCCGGCTGTTCCGCGAAGCCATGAAACAAACCCCGCGCGAATACCGCCGCTCCGTGAGGGGTAAATTGTTCACTCTCAACTGAGCCGATTCGCAAACTTGTCTGGTCGCGCCCGCTATGGCTAAATGTTCGCCTTTTCCAAGCCCTCGGGCATGTCTCAAAGGACTCCATCATGACCACTAATTCCGTTGTTATCGTCGGCGGCGCGCGCACGCCAATGGGCGGCTTGCAGGGCAGCCTGAGCGGCGTCACCGCCGTCGACCTGGGCGTCACCGCCGTCAGCGCCGCGCTGGAACGCTCCGGCGTCAAACCCGCCGATGTCGAAGAAGTGATTCTGGGTTGCGTGCTGCCCGCCGGCCTGAAGCAAGGCCCCGCCCGCCAGGTCACGCTGCGCGCCGGCATTCCCGACACCGCCGGCTCGGTCACGCTGAACAAGCTCTGTGGATCCGGCATGCAAGCCACCATTTATGCCTGCGACCAGATCGCGGCCGGCACTTGCGACGTCGCTGTCGCCGGCGGCATGGAAAGCATGAGCAATGCGCCGCACCTGCTCCCGGGCGCGCGCGGCGGTGTCCGCACCGGCCACGCGGAACTCAAGGACCACATGTTTTTCGACGGACTGGAATCGCCGAACGACGGCCGCCTGATGGGCGCCTTCGCCCAGGACACCGCCGACGCCAACGGCCTCACCCGCGAGCAGATGGATGAGTTCGCCATCGAATCGCTGAAGCGCGCGCAAACCGCCATCAAAAGCGGCTGGCTCGAAGCCGAGATCGTCCCGGTGACCATCAAAACCCGCCAGGGCGAAGTGGTGGTTAAAGACGACGAACAACCGCTGACCGCGAAACTGGAAAAAATTCCGGGCCTGAAACCGGCCTTCAAAAAAGACGGCAGCATCACCGCCGCCAACTCCAGCTCGATTTCCGATGGCGCATCGGCGCTGGTGTTGATGAACGAAGAAACCGCGAAGGCGCGCGGTATTCAAGCGCTCGCGCGCATTGTCGGCCACGCGCGCAATTCGCACCAACCCGAACTGTTCACCACGGCACCGATCGGCGCGGTGCAAAAACTGCTGAAAAAAATCGGTTGGACAAAAGACGACGTGGATTTGTGGGAAATCAATGAAGCGTTTGCAATGGTCACGATGCTGGCCATGCGCGATCTCGGACTGGATTACAGCAAAGTGAACGTTCACGGCGGCGCCTGCGCGCAGGGCCACCCGATCGGTTCCACCGGCTCGCGCCTGATCGTTACATTGATTCACGAACTGCAAAAGTATGGAAAAAAACGCGGCATCGCGACACTGTGCATCGGTGGCGGCGAAGCGCTCGCCGTTGCGATCGAACTCGTGTAAATTTCCGTTTACAAAAATGCCCGGCCAATGCCGGGCATTTTTATTTTTAGCGCACTGATTGGCGCATTGATGGATAGAGGTTTGACAACAGCGCCGCATTTGCCATACCCTCACCGAAGTCGAATATTTTTTATCCCGGCAAATCTGCAGACGACTACGCCATCCCGTGGTGTTATGTACCCGTGGTGTTATGTAAAAGTGTTATGCAGAACACGCAGCAACAATACGCAACGCCAAGCGCACCAAAGCACAAAGACAAGCGCGCGATCGTCAATGCAAACAAACGCATTCATCGCAGTGCCTGCAAGCGCAGCAATTTCAATTTTTGTCCGTCGTTAAACTGTTTCAAACCATCGATCCACTGAAACACAGCACTGATTAAAGCAATCCGAGCTACGGATTCCTTTTCACTTTTTCGGTCATTTGATTTGAATTATGCAGACAACAGTCAAGTGGTTTAACACCGCGAAAGGTTATGGTTTTCTTGAAAACGGCACCGGCCCCGACATCTATGTCAACGCCAAAAGCCTCAAGGGAGCCGATCGGCTGAACACCGGCGATCTGGTCGAGTTCGAATGCCACGTATTCGAAGGCAAGCTGGTTGCACGGCAAGTCAGACCGGTACGCAAGCAGCGCTCGCCCTTCAATAAAATCCAGCAGCCCCATTTCGTGATGCAATAACCGCATCGGCGATAACACAGCGGGACGCTTTGCGTTCGGGGGGCGCGCGGATAACTCGCGCTTTTTTGTTGCCGGCATATTCATCGCCGGCCTCGCCCCACAGCTCTGCACGCGTCAACGCGTCGCCAAGCAATCAGCGTCACTTCGGCGCCTACCTGCGTGCCGGCAGTTCTACGCCATGAAATCGCCCGATGCAAAAGCCGACACTCCGCCCTCCGGAAATTGAAATTCAATCCGGCGCGCAGCCCCATCAAACAGATAGCAACGAAATCAGAAAAGGCGCGAGTCGCGCTCAGGCGTTCAAGGACTTGTGCATATTGGCGGCAATATGCGTGGCCACCTGCTTGGCGCGTTCCGCCTTGGGCCCCGCGAAGTGCTCATCCACGGTCGCGATAAAAAAACTCAACCAGCGTTCGAAATCCACGCCCGTAAGCGGACGCCTGGCATGCACCGCGCGATGAATATTCATGGTGTGGCGTTGGTAATCGCCCTCGCCCAGCAGCAGTTTTTCCCAATAGCTGCGAATCAAAGGCAGATGGCGCTTGAGATCGATGGCGGCCACATCGAGAAAGATCGGCGCAAGCTGCTCATCCTTGAGCAACTTGCCATAAAACGCCTCGACGAAACGCTGAATATGTTCAGCACTGTCCAGATCGGGTTTCATTGCCAAAATCCTCCGACTTCACACCGCGTCAGGATTATTTCTTGGCTTTCTTGACGTGCTTCATCAAACGGCGCCGGCGCTCAATCTGGCGCTCGGTCAATTTGTTGCGGCGCCCCTCGAAAGGGTTTTCACCGGTTTTGAACTCGATACGGATTGGAGTACCCACCATTTTCAGCTCGCGCCGGTAGAAGTTCTCCAGATAGCGCTGATAGCTGGTAGGCACTTTTTCGGTTTGATTCCCGTGAATGACGATCAAGGGTGGATTCATGCCACCGGAGTGGGCATAGCGCAGCTTGATGCGCCGACCGTTGACCAGCGGCGGCGAGTGCTCGAACACCGCGCGCTCCAGAATTTGCGTCAATTTATGCGTAGCCAACTTTTGCGTGGCGGCTTGATACGCGGCGCGTACCGATTCGTAGAGGTGCCCCACGCCCGTGCCATGCAGAGCGGAGATAAAATGAATCTGCGCGTAATCGACAAACTGAAGTCGGCGCTCCAGCTCGTTCTTCACCATCTGCTTGTGATCGTGATCCAGCCCGTCCCACTTGTTGACCGCCACCACCAGCGCGCGGCCGGCTTCGACGGTGTGGCCCAGCAGATGCAGATCTTGGTCGACCAGGCCTTCGCGCGCATCCAGCACCAGGATCACGACATTGGCGTCATCGACCGCTTTCAGCGTTTTGACGATGGAAAATTTTTCCACCACTTCGCTGACGTTCTTGCGCCGCCGCACACCGGCCGTATCGATAATGGTGTAGACCTCTTCTTCGCGCTCGTAGCGAATATAAACACTGTCCCGGGTGGTGCCGGGCTGATCGTAAACAACGACCCGGTCTTCGCCGAGCATGCGGTTCACCAGCGTGGATTTTCCGACATTCGGGCGACCGACGATCGCCATCTTGATGCCGGGATCGGGCTCGTCCTCCTTGGGTCCGGCATCGTCTTCCGCTTCAGGAAACAGCTCCAGCACCGCGTCGAGCAGAGGCTTGATGCCGCGCCCGTGCGTCGCCGTGGTGGGAAACACCTTATCCGCGCCGAGTCGGTAAAAATCCGCCAGCGCCACGTCTTCGTTCACGCCATCGATTTTGTTGGCGACCACGAACACCGGTTTGTTCTGCAAGCGCAGCCGCTGCGCCAGCTGCTCGTCGGTGGCGTTGAGCCCCTCGCGCGCATCCAGCATGAACAGAACCGCGTCGGCCTCGTTCACCGCCTGCTGCGATTGCTGGGCAACGGCGGAATCGATGCCTTCCTCTTCGCCGGTAATACCCGCGGTATCGATGACGATGAAATGGCGCCCGCTATGCCGCGCCTCGCCATATTTGCGATCGCGCGTCAGCCCTGGAAAGTTCGCCACCAACGCATCCTGCGTCTTGGTCAGACGGTTGAACAAAGTCGATTTACCGACGTTCGGGCGCCCCACCAGGGCAATTACCGGAATCATCATTTCTTCTCGAGGCGATAAGCCGCCAGTTTGCCGCTGTTGCCGTACACGTAGATCATGTCGTCCACCACCAACGGTGCCACACGCACGCCGTCGCTGTCGACGCGCTCGCGCGCGACGAAATGGCCGTCGACCTGCGACAGCAGGTGCACATAACCTTCGAAATCGCCGACCGCGACATAGTTGCTGTAAGTGGCGGATCCGCTCAGGTTGCGCCGCGCCAGCGCGGTCTGCTCCCAGCGCACGCCCTGGTCGTTCTTGTCGAACGCGGTGATGGTGCCGTTGGCGCCCGCCACGTAGACGTTGTTGAAACCTTCGCTCAGCCCGACATAGCTGGACGCGTTGCGCTCCCACAGGCGGCGGCCGCTATGCACATCCAGCGCGGCGATACGCCCCTGGTAGGCCACGGCGAACAGCACGTTGTCGCTGAGCAGCAGATCGCCGCTCACATCGACCTGGCGTTCGATTTCGGAGCTGCCCTGGCTGCTGCTGACGCGCGCATCCCACAGCGGCTTGCCCGAATCCAGATCCAGCGCGGCCACTTTGCCATTGGCGAAGCCCGCGATCACGGCGCCCTGGTAAACCAGCGGCGAACTGCTGCTGCGCAGGGTCAGAACCGGGTTGGTGGAAACGTAATTCCAGCGCTTGGCGCCGGTTTTCGCGTCCAGGCCCACCACATGCCCGTTGAAGGTCAGCACCGCCACGGTATCGGCGTCGCACTGCGGCGCCGCGAGCACCTGGCCTTCCATTTGCGCTTTCCAGGCGCGCTTGCCGTCGGACAGATTCAAGGCGTAGAGATGGCCATCGTCCGCGCCCACGAACACCAGTCCGCAACCGATGCCGACGCCGCCCGACAAGGGCTTGTCGACATCGGCGTCCCACAGCGAACGCCCGGTGAGGCGCTGATAGGCCTCGACCTTGCCGTTGGCGGCGGCGGCGACAATGGTGTCGCCCTCGATGGCCGGCACCAGCCGGTTGTAGAGCTTGCCCTGGCCGTCGCCGATGCCGTGGCTCCAGACCTTGTCAAAGCTCCGTTCGGCCTTGAAATCCGGCAGCGGCGCCGGCTCCTGCTCCTTGTCGTTCTTGCCGAACGAGCTGCAACCGGCCAGCGCGGCCAGCAGCAGCGCGCCCACTAACTTTCGGGTACCACTTTCTACAGATGGCAGCATCGCTCAGGACCCTTGTTTGGCCGGAGCTTGCTCCGGTTGCGATTGTTGTTGAGCCGGCGCAGTCGTGTCCTGTGTGGGCGCACCACCTTGCAAGTCGTGAAGCTTCATTTCCAGAAGCGGATCGTTAACCGGCGTCTGCAGCTTGCGCTCCAGCTCCTGCGCCCGCTCATACGCGGCGCGCGCGCCCGCCACATCGCCGCGGGCCAGGCTGATATCGCCCTTCAGCTGCGCGTAGGCAAACGCGTAGCTGCCGGCGGCGCCTTCATCCAGCAATGCGAGAGCGCCCTCGTCGTCCTTCCTCGCGTGCAGCACGCGCGCCAGGCGCAACTTCGCCGCAGCGGCCAGCTCCGGCGAAGGCTTGTGATCGAGCACCCAGCGCAGCTCGCTTTCCGCCCCGGCAAGATCGTTGTCCTGCGCCGCCAGCCGCGCCTTGTACAAGGCTGCGAATTGCGCGTACGTGGAATTCGTGTAATCCGTTTTCAGCGTATCGGCCAAATGCCGGGCCGTCACCGCCAGCGCCTTGGTCGGCTGCTGGTCGAGTTGATGCACCGCGTCGATCAATCCCTGGAATTGCAGGGATGCATTTTCCTGTTCGCGCAATTGCCGCTGTTTCCAGCTGTAACCGCCGGCCACGATCAACGCCACCACCAGCACGCCGGTGAGCGCGCCGCGGCCGTGCTCACGCATCCAGCGTTTCAGCGATTCAAGCTGTTCGTCTTCTGTTTTATAAACATCCACAATGGCACCTCGCCCGGTTTATTGTTTGGTTTGCGCAGAGATTATTACCGCAGCGCCCCAGCCAGAAATTCCGCCAGCGCGTCCTGGGCCACGACTTGCTGCTCGCGCGTCTCGTCGCGCAGCCATTTGACATTGACCACCCGCTGCTCGACCTCGCGATCGCCCAGCACCAGCGCGAGCAGCGCACCGCTTTTATCGGCCTTCTTGAACTGGCTTTTGAAACTGCCGCCGCCGCAGTTGACCTGCAGGCGCAGCGCCGGCTCCCGATCGCGCAGGGTTTCCGCGAGAATCATCGCGGCGGATTCCGCGCCCGCGCCCGCGGCCACGATGTAGACCTGCGGCGCGGCGCCCAGCGCGGCCGGCAGGCGATCGCAGGCTTCGAGCAACAGGCACAGGCGTTCGATCCCCATGCCGAAACCCACCGCCGGCGTCGGCCGCCCGCCCAATTGCTCGACCAGGCCGTCGTAGCGGCCGCCGGCGCATACCGTGCCCTGCGCGCCGAGGCGGTCCGTGGTCCATTCGAATACGGTTTTTCCGTAATAATCCAGGCCGCGCACCAGGCGCGGATTGATCCGGTAATGCAGCCCGGCCGCATCCAGCACCGAACACAGCTGCTGGAAATGCGCGCGCGATTCAGCGTCGAGGTAATCCGCAAGCGACGGCGCGCCTTCGAGCACGGCACGGGTGTTCTCGTCCTTGCTGTCGAGAATGCGCAGCGGATTGGTGCCGAGACGGCGCCGGCTGTCCTCGTCAAGATGATCGAGATGTTGTTCGAGATACGCCACCAGCGCGCGCTTGTATTCGGCGCGCGCGGCGGCCGAGCCGATGCTGTTCAGCTCCAGGGTGACGAATTCGTCGATACCCAGCTTGCGCCACAGCCGCGCCGTCAGAAGGATCAGTTCGGCGTCGATATCCGGGCCGGCCATGCCGAACGCCTCGACGCCGATCTGGTGAAACTGGCGCAGGCGGCCTTTTTGCGGCCGCTCGTGGCGAAACATGGGACCGGCATACCACAGGCGCTGGCTCTGGTTGAACAACAGGCCGTGCTGCTCGCAGGCCCGCACGCAGCAGGCCGTGCCCTCGGGGCGCAGCGTCAGGCTGTCGCCGTTGCGATCCTCGAAGGTGTACATCTCCTTCTCGACGATGTCGGTGACTTCGCCGATGGAGCGTTTGAACAGTTCGGTCTGCTCAAGAATGGGAAAACGGATTTCCTGATAACCATAGGACGCCAGCAACTGCGCCGCGGTGCGCTCGACATACTGCCAAAGCGGAGTCTGGTCCGGGAGGATGTCGTTCATCCCCCTGATCGATTGGATCTTGCTCATCAAACACTCGATTATGGAAAAACTGTCTTGTGCCACGCCTCAGGTGCGGGCAATCACGTCCTGTTCGGCCTGCTGTTTTTCAGCGACCTTGCGCCGGATCACCTGCTCCAGGTGATCGACCAGCTCGGCGTTGACCACCTTGTGATCGGGCGCGCCATCCAGGTACAGCAGATTGTTCGGCGTGCCGCCGGTCAGGCCGATCTCCGCCTCTTTCGCCTCTCCCGGGCCATTCACGATGCAGCCGATAATGGCCACGTCGAGCGGAGTGCGCACGTCTTCGAGGCGGGTTTCCAGTTCGTTGACCGTGCTGATCACATCGAAGTTCTGGCGCGAGCAGCTCGGACAGGCGATGAAGTTGATGCCGCGGCTGCGCAGCTTCAGGCTTTTCAGAATTTCGAAGCCGACCTTGACCTCTTCCACCGGATCCGCGGCCAGCGAGATGCGGATGGTGTCGCCGATGCCGTCCATGAGCAACATGCCCAGGCCCACCGCCGATTTCACCGTGCCGCCGCGCAGGCCGCCGGCTTCGGTGATGCCGAGGTGCAGGGGCTGTTCGATCAGCGTCGCCAGCTTGCGATACGCCGCCACCGCCATGAACACATCGGACGCCTTCACGCTCACTTTGAAGTTGGGAAAATTGAGCTTGTCCAACACCTCGACATGACGCAGCGCGGATTCTACCAGCGCATCCGGTGTCGGTTCGCCATATTTTTTCTGCAGGTCCTTCTCCAGCGAGCCGGCATTGACGCCGATCCGGATCGGAATGTTGCGATCGCGCGCGCTATCGACCACCGCCCGCACCCGATCCTCGCGGCCGATGTTGCCCGGATTGATGCGCAGGCAATCGACGCCGTACTCGGCCACTTTCAGCGCGATCTTGTAATCGAAGTGGATGTCCGCCACCAGCGGCACCTCCACCTGCTGGCGAATCAGGCGAAATGCCTCGGCCGCGTCCATCGTGGGCACCGATACCCGCACGATATCGGCGCCCGCCTCGACCGCGCGCCGGATCTGCGCAACCGTGGCCGCCACGTCGCAGGTGTCGGTGTTGGTCATGGTCTGCACGGCAATCGGCGCGTCGCCGCCCACCGGCACCTTGCCGACCCAGATCTGGCGCGAACGCCGGCGTTGAATGGGCGATTCACAGTGCATTTGGCGCTTACCCTAAATAAAAGTGACTCTGCAAAAGACCTTTGAGCAGACACGCGAACCACTTGAAAGGTCCTCGTATGCCTGCATAAAAATCGCGCGAAAGCGCTAGCCCGTCGCCACCGGAAGACACCGGCCGGACACGGAAACGAAAAGCCCGACCGGAGTCGGGACTTTCGTGCGATCAGCGTCGGGAACGGCCCGAACGGCAACCAGCCTCAGCTGTTGCCGACAATTATACGGGCAGAATGGCTGCGGTCGGGAGCATCCACTTTCACCGGAGTGCCGTTATACGCCATTTCGACACCCGGCGCATAACCCAGCAGCACTTTGAAGGGACCGCGGCCTTCGATTTTCAACTCATCGTCCGCGTGCTTGAGCACCGCAACGAGCAACTTGTTGTCGCGATCCTTGATTTCAACCCAGCAATCCGCGGAAAAGTGCAGGCTCAACCGGTCGCCATCCGCCGTCGGCGCCGTCGTCATCGAGGCCGCTTCCGCCGCGGGCTTTTGCGCCTCGGCAACAGCCGGCGCGGAGTCCGGTGTCGAGGGCGCGGACACCAGCTGCACGCTGTCGAGCAACGCCGCTTCGCTGCCGCCGCTCAAGGCCGCGTCGATCCCGCCGGGAACCGGCGTGGCTTCGGTACTGCTGCTTTCCGCGGTCAGGGACAGCAGCTCGACACGCTCGCGCGTCTGCTGCCAGCTCCACAAGGCCACCACCACCAGGGCGGTGGCGGCGACGCCCCAATAACGGCGCTGCCTGGTGGAATTATCCAGGCTCACCGGGCGGCGCGGCTCAGGCCGCGCGGCAACCGCCTGGGCCGAACGCGGCCGCCGCAGGCAGTAGGCGTTCAACATCCAGTCGACATCGAGCTTCAGCAGCCGCGCATAGTTGCGCAGATAGCCCTTGACGAACAAATCCCCCGAAAACTTTTCGTAGCGATCCTCTTCGAGTGCAATGACCTGCCATTCCAACAGGTTCAGTTGCCGCGCCACCTCTTCCACTGCAAGTCCGGCGCGCTCGCGTCCCGCTTTTAATCTGACCCCCGGCGTCTCCGCGCCGCTGTCCGCCATCTCATCCGCGATGGCAGCTTTACTGTTGTCCACCATGGTCATACACACTCTTGTATTCGAGATATTCCTCAGAACGCGGGTATAAATTCTTCAACGCCAAAGCATAGCTCGCCTGGGCGTCGTGATCGCCGAATTTATCGGCGAGGCGAATGCCAAGCCATAAACTCTCGGCGCTCTGCGCCGTGACCTGCTGGCGATACGCCGTATAAAAATCCTGCGCCTTGGTGAAATCGCCCAACTGATAATAAACCTCGGAAAGGGCAAACACCGTCAGCAGATTGCCGGGCTCCATCAGACGGGCGCGTTCCAGCGCGTCTTTCGCTTCCGGATATTTTTTCAGCTTGATGCGAATCCGCCCCAGGTTGACGAAGGCCTCGCCGCGCTTTTCGTAGAGCAAATCCTCGGCCACTTTATCCATTTGCGCTTCCGCATCGCCGTAGCGCTGCTGCTGGTAAAGAAACGCCGCATAGTTGTTGCGGATGCGGGAGGATTTGCCATCGAGGGACAGCGCGCGCTTGAAGTGCTGCTCCGCCTGCTCGTATTCACCGGTTTTCCAGAACACCAGCGCCAGACTTTCGTGAACCTCGGCATCGTGGTCGTTGATATCCAGCGCGGTCTTGAGATGGCGCTTGGCGGCCTCCCAATTGCCCTGCTGCATGTAATCGCGCGCCGCCTGGACCGACAGCTCAAGCGCTTTCTGCGGGTCTTTTTTGGTTTCAAAACCACCGCTTTCGGTGGTTACGCAACCTGCGAGCAGCAATAAACCGAATGCTGTCGCGGTCGCCCGCTGCCAAAATCTCAACATTACCCAGCCCGCCGATACCAAAGATGTCAAACATTATAGAAGGCGTATTGGCTCCGGCTGGATTTTCTGCACGGCGGCATCGTCCGCCGGCATAGCCCCGTTCGCGGACAAGGCGCGCTCGCGATGCCGCTCGCTGCGCCGGGTGCGATCCGCCACCTGCCCCACCAGCTGGCCGCAGGCGGCATCGATGTCATCGCCGCGCGTGGTGCGCACGGTCACCACATAACCGGCGTTGGACAATTCGTTCCAGAACCGGGTGACCGCCGCTTTGCTCGGCCGCTCGTAAGACGAATTCGGAAAGGGATTGAACGGAATCAGATTGATCTTGCAGGGTAGCTGGCGCAACAACGCCGCCAGTTCGCGCGCATGCTCCAGGCTGTCATTGACGCCGGCGATCAGCGTGTATTCGATGGTGACCACGCGATGCGTATCCGCCTGGCGGTCGATATAACGCTTGGCCGAAGCCAGCAGTTCCGCAATCGGATAGCGGCGATTGATCGGCACCAGCTGATCGCGCAGCGCATCGTTGGGCGCGTGCAGCGACACCGCCAGCGACACGTCGCTGACATCGGCCAGACGGTCCAGCGCGGGCACCACGCCGGAGGTGCTGAGCGTGACGCGGCGCTTCGAAATGCCGTAACCGAAGTCGTCCATCATCAGGCTCATGGCATCGACCACGTTGTCGAAATTCAACAGCGGTTCGCCCATGCCCATCATCACCACGTTGGTGACCTTGCGCTCCTTGGCGCCGAAGGCGTCAAAGGATTTGATCGCCAGCCAGACCTGGCCGATGATTTCGGCCGCGGTCAGGTCGCGCTGAAAACCCTGTTTACCGGTGGAGCAGAAACTGCAATCGAGGCTGCAACCGACCTGCGAGGACACGCACAGCGTGCCGCGCTGGCCGTCCGGAATCAGAACCGTTTCGACCAGGCTGCCACCGCTGACGCGAATCGCCCACTTGCGGGTGCCGTCGGTGGAATCGAGCTGCGTGACCACCTCGGGAGCGCGGATTTCCGCGACTTCGCGCAATTTCATCCGCAGCGGCTTGCCGATATTGGTCATGGCGTCGAAATCGTCGACGCCCGCGTGATGCAGCCATTTCAGGATTTGCTGCGCACGGAATGGTTTCTCGCCGATTCCGACCAGAAACTCTTCCATTTTCGTTCGGGACAGGCCAAGCAAATTGACCTTGTCCGTCATCGGCACCGCTTCGTTCATGGCTGCATTCACTACTTAAGGAACAACAACGGACTTACGCGCGCTCGCAGATTTCGCTGGCGGCGAAGAAATACGCGATTTCGCGCGCCGCGGAAGCCGCAGCGTCCGAACCGTGCACGGCATTGGCGTCGATGGAATCGGCAAAATCCGCGCGAATGGTGCCGGGCTCGGCATTTTTCGGGTTGGTGGCGCCCATCAGTTCGCGGTTCTTCAGCACCGCGTTCTCGCCTTCGAGCACCTGCACGGTCACCGGGCCCGAGGTCATGAAATCGATCAGGGCGGGGAAAAACGGACGGCCCTTGTGCTCGGCGTAGAAACCCTCGGCCTGTTCGCGGCTCAAGCGCAGCATTTTGGCGGCGACGATGCGCAGTCCGGCCTGCTCGAAGCGGCTGTAAATTTGTCCGATAACATTTTTGGCCACGGCATCCGGCTTGATAATGGAAAGAGTGCGCTCAACTGCCATTGAATTTCTCCGAAAAACGAACGATTTAACGATGTACCGACGGGGAAAACGGCCCGCGAACGGGGCCGAATTGCTGGACGCGCGGATTATACGCAGCTTTCCCGCAAATTAGTACGGCGCAGACAGGGGGCGGCGAGCCCCGGATCAGTGCGCGCCGGAACCGGACGTGCGCGCCTGCTCGCCGTGTGCCGCGCGCAAATGGACCAGCGTGCGACGGATCAGTTCCAGCGCATGATCGATCTCTTCCGCGGTGGTGAAACGGCCGAAGGAAAAACGCAGCGCGCTGTGGGCCAGATCGGCGCTCTGGCCGAGCGCGGTGAGGACATAGGAAGGCTCCAGGCTCGCCGACGTGCAGGCGGAACCGGTGGAGACGGCGAGATCCTTGAGCGCCAGCAGCAAGGCTTCGCCGTCGACGCCGGCGAAACTCACATTCAGGTTGCCCGGCAGGCGCTGCTCGGGATGGCCGTTGAGGGCAACCCCCTCCAGATCGCGAATACCCGCCCAGAAACGCTGGCGCAGATCGAGTATGCGCTGCGCCTCCACCGTCATTTCCTGCTGGGCGATGCGGCAGGCCTCGCCCATGCCGACGATCTGATGCGTCGGCAGCGTGCCGGAGCGCATGCCGCGCTCATGTCCGCCGCCGTGGATCTGCGCCTCGATCTGGGCGCGCGGCCGGCGCCGCACGTACAGCGCGCCGATGCCCTTCGGGCCATACAGCTTGTGGGCCGAAATAGAAAGAAGGTCGACCGGCAGCGTTTCCAGGTCGATCGGGATCTTGCCGGCGCTCTGGGCCGCGTCCACGTGCAGCAGAATACCCCGGGCGCGGCACAGCGCCCCGATCGCGCCAATATCGTTGAGCGTGCCGATCTCGTTGTTGGCGTGCATGATCGACACCAGCAGCGTATCCGGCCGCAAGGCCGCGCCCACCAGGGCCGGCGCGATGATGCCGCCGGCGTCAGGCTGCAGATACGTCACGGCGAAACCCTGGCGCTCCAGCCAGGCGCAGACATCCAGCACCGCCTTGTGCTCGATGCGCGAGGTGACGATGTGCCCGCCGCTGGGTTGTACATGCCTGCGGTAGTGTTCGGCGGCGCCCTTGAGCGCCAGGTTGTTCGACTCGGTGGCGCCCGAGGTCCAGACGATTTCGCGCGGATCGGCATGGATCAGGTCGGCCACCTGCCGCCGGGCGCCCTCGACGGCCTCCTCCGCGCGCCAGCCGTAGACGTGCGAGCGCGACGCGGGATTGGCGAAGTTGCCATCGAAGGTCAGGCAAGCCAGCATTTTCTCCGCCACCCGCGGGTCCACCGGCGTGGTGGCTGCGTAATCGAAATAAATGGGGAGGCGCATAACGGCAAAATCTCAGGGCGAACGAACGGGTCGAAACTGGCGGGGCGCGACCTATTCCACGGTCGCGCAGTGAATGGCCTCGGCATCGCGCGGGCCTGCCCGCTCGCGCTCGCGGCGGGTCTGGCGGGCCGATACGTCCTGGACTTCGCGGCGCAAGACCAGGCTGGACAGGCTGATACCGCTCAAAAACCTGTGAATCTGCTCGCTCAGGTCGCACCACAGGTAGTGCGTCAGGCAGGTTTCGCCATCCTGGCAGTCGCTGAGCCCGCCGCAGCCGGTGGCGTCGACGCTTTCGTTGACGGCATCGACGATCTCGGCAACGAAAATCTCCTCGCCGGGCCGGCTCAGCAAATAACCGCCGCCGGGGCCGCGCACGCTGGTCACCAGCTGATTGCGGCGCAATTTGGCGAACAACTGTTCGAGGTAGGACAGCGATATGTTCTGGCGCTGCGAAATATCGGCGAGGCTGATCGGACCATCGTTCACATGCAGCGCGAGATCCAGCATCGCGGTGACGGCATACCTGCCTTTTGTGGTTAAACGCATGAGCCTACCCGTTCTGGTTGAAGGAGCGTTCCGAGGCTGCGCAGGACAGGATTCCTGTCCGCAGAGAAGACCGCAGTATGCAAAGGCCGACTAATCGAGTCAAGTATTTAACCCGCCAAACTGTGCGGCCTTGTTTCCCCGAACCAGGAATGTCGCCGCCCCTTCAGGAGCCGTCGCCATCCGGCTTGCCGCCGCCGGCCTTGCGTACCCAGTACTGGGCCGAGGTGAGAATGCCGCGCAGGATATTGACCTCCATCGTGTCGAGTCGCGTGCGCTGGAACAGGCGGCGCAGGCGCGTCATGGTCTGCTTGGGCGCATCGGCCTTGAGAAACCCCATCGCGCTCAGCGCCTGCTCGAAGTGGGTGAACAGGCGCTCGACCGCATCCGCGTTGGCGTAGTCGAGATCCCAGCCGGTCATCGCATCGGCGGGCAGGGTTCCCGCCACCTGCAACATGCGCAGCTCGTAGGCGATCACCTGTACCGCCATCGCCAGGTTCAGCGAGCTGTATTCCGGGTTCGAGGGGATATTGATGTGGAGCTGGCATTTCTGCAGCTCCTCGTTGGTCAGGCCGCGGTCCTCGCGTCCGAACACCAGCGCCACACCATGCCGCTGCGCTTCGGTATAAATCTGCGCGCAGGCGCGGCGAGCGTCCAGCAGGGGCCAGGGAATGCTGCGCTCGCGGGCGCTGCTGCCCACCGCCAGCGCGCATCCGGCCACGGCCTCGTCGAAGGTCTCGACCACTACCGCCCGGTCGAGCAGATCGGCGGCATTGGCGGCGCGCCAGGTGGCTTCGTCAGCGGGATAACGGTGCGGCGAAACCAGATACAGGTGGCTCAGCCCCATGTTTTTCATGGCACGGGCGGCGGCGCCGATGTTGCCGGCGTTGCTGGTATGCACCAGCACAACCCGGATATTGTCGAGCGGATTCATAGGCAGAGATCAGAACACATCGATGAATGGAAGGAGCGGTCAATTTCAGCGGGCGCCAGTTTAGGGCCTGCCAGCGCCGATTGCACCCGTCATTGCGGCGGCGGTTTGCCGCTCATCGCCACAGCGCGACGCGCCCCACAGGAGAATCGTTTTTCTTCATTTGATATACTTCCGCGCCCTTCGCCGCCATACAGGTAAATTTCCATGCAACCCATGCTCACCATCGCCCTGAGGGCAGCCCGCAAGGCGGGCGAGATGATCGCCCGCGCGACTGAGCAACTCGACAGCGTGCGCGTCGATGAAAAGAAAGCCAACGACTTTGTCACCGAAGTCGACCGCGCCTCGGAAAAAGAGCTCATTTACCATTTGAAAAAGGCCTTTCCGGATCACGGCTTCCTCGGCGAGGAAAGCGGCCCCACCGGCAACCCCAACGCGGAATACCGCTGGATCATCGATCCGCTCGACGGCACCACCAATTTCATTCGCGGCATTCCGCACTTCGCGATCTCCATCGCCTGCGAATACAAGGGCCAGCTGGAACACGCCCTGGTGCTCGACCCGATCCGGCGCGAGGAATTCAGCGCCAGCCGCGGCCGCGGCGCCCAGCTCAACGGCCGGCGCATCCGTGTCAGCGACCGCAAGGGTCTCGACGGCGCGCTGATCGGCACGGGCATTCCGTTCAAGTCCCGCGGCGAGCAACACATCCCGGCCTACATGCGCAGCCTGGAAAATATCGCCAGCAAGACCGCGGGCGTGCGCCGCGCCGGCGCCGCTTCGCTGGACCTGGCTTATGTCGCCGCAGGCCGGCTCGATGCGTTCTGGGAAATGGCGCTGGCGCCCTGGGATATCGCGGCGGGCGTCCTGCTGGTGCGCGAAGCCGGCGGCCTGGCTTCCGACTTCAACGGCGGCAACAGCTACATGGAAAGCGGCCACATCGTGGTCGGCAATCCGAAATGCTTCAAGGCCGTACTGCAGGTGGTGCAACCGGACCTGGGTTATCTGTGCGGCTCCGTAGCGCGCCCGGAAGCCGAATAAATCCGCAAATCACAGGTCTTCGGCTCTCGGCCGAAGACCCTTTTCCCCTCTCCTGTCCAGCCCGCCTCCTCGACGGGGTTTTATTCCACCGCGTCGTGTCGACTTGATATCGCAGCTCGGCATGGCGGCGATCGCCACGATGCGCGCATGCGACTTGTAAAAACGCGATCGGCTTTACGCGCCGCGCTGAAGGAAGAACGTCGAAGCAGGAAAAAGCGAGGAAATTCGGAGGAGGGCCGCCGCGCAAGGCATTGCGCGGCGGTATCGACAAGACTCAGGGACGACCGTCGGCGGCGCCTTCTTTCTGCACCGGCGCGACCACCAGATCCTCGCGCGTCACTTTCATCAGCATCAGGAACGAAGCGGCGATGTAGCTCGACGAGTAAATGCCGAACACGGTACCGATGGTCAGCGCGATGGAGAAACCGCGAATCATTTCGCCGCCGAACACCAGCAGCGCGATCAGGGTCAGCAGCAGCGTGACCTTGGTGCCGATGGTCCGGTCCAGCGTCTGGGTCAGCGAAATGTTGATGATTTCCGCCGTGTCGATCTTGCGCATCTTGCGGAACACTTCGCGGATACGGTCGTAGACGACGATGGTCTCGTTCACCGTGGAGCCGATCACCGCCAGCACCGCGGCCAGCACCGTCAGGTCGAATTCCCACTGGAACAGCGAGAAACAGCCCAGCACCACGATCACGTCGTGGAACAGGCCGACCACCGCGCCCAGCGAAAACTTGTACTGGAAACGCACGGCGATATACGTGCCCACCGCCAGCAGCGACAACAGCACCGCCAGACCGCCCTGCTCGCGCAGATCGTCGCCGACCTGCGGGCCGACGAACTCGACGCGGCGCAGCGTGACCGTGCCCTTGGCGTCTTTCTGCAGCACCTGCGCCACCTCGTGACCGACGTTGCGGTCGGTGCTGGTCGGCAGACGCACCGCCACATCGGTGGCGGCGCCCAGGTTCACCACGCTGGCCTTTTCATAACCGGCCTGCCGCAGGCTGTGACGGATATCCTCCAACGGCGCGGCTTCGCTGTAGCTCAGCTCCACCAGCGTGCCGCCGGTGAAATCGAGGCCGAAGTTCAGGCCGCGAATCGCCAGCGAACCGATGCTCACCACCATCAGCACGATCGAAATGACCGTGGCGATGCGGCGAACGCCCATGAAGTTGATGGTTTTCAACTCGACCAT
>Ga0153956_1000984_pt1 | contig 28160 bp, 18 predicted proteins | sample TSFL040MetaG_FD_104704 | JGI IMG/M metagenome (GOLD analysis project Ga0153956, IMG submission 104704) | Attine ant fungus gardens microbial communities from Florida, USA - TSFL040 MetaG | ecosystem: Host-associated > Fungi > Mycelium > Unclassified | place: USA: Florida, Wekiwa Springs... | reverse complement strand
GGCGCGGCGATCGCCTTCCGCCGCCTTTCCGCCAAGCAGCGCACCGCGACCACCGCGACGCTGGGCGACGTACGCGACACGGTGCTCGAGGGCATCGCGCTCGCCGCGGTCTGGTCGGTCCCGCCGCTCGGCTTCGGCTATCACGCCGATGCCGGCATGGCGCTGGGGCTGTGGATCGTGCTCTCGGTGCTGATGGCCGCCTCCGCGCTGGCGATGGCGGCACTGCCGCTCGCGACGATGAGCTTTCTCGGCATCCTCGGCCTCGCCATTTCGGCGATGCTGTTCCTGCTCGCCGGGCCGCTCTTCGCCGCCGCCGCCGCGCTCTTTTCGGTGCTGCTGATGATCGGCTGCTTCTCGCGCGCCAAGTCGCTGGTGGTGATCCGCGCCGGCGAGATCGCGCTGGCCGAGCGCGACGAGACCGTCAGCCTACTGCTGCGCGAGTTCGAGGACCAGGGCGCCGACTGGCTGTGGGAGATCGACGCGCAGCGCCGCATCGTCCGCGCCTCCCCGCGCTTCGCCATATCGGTCGGGCTCGATCCCGCCTCGATCAACGGCATGCCCCTGCTCCAGGTGCTCGCCGGGCCGGCCTGGGAAGGCGGCAATTTCTCTTCCGGGCTGCGCCTGCTCGCCGACAAGCTGAAAGCGCGCGAGAGCTTCCGCGACCTGCGCCTGCCGGTCGCGGTCAAGGACCAGGAGCGCTGGTGGGAGATCGCCGCGAGCCCGCGCTTCGACGAGCGCGGCGCGTTCATCGGTTTCCGCGGCGTCGGCTCGGACGTGACCGAGGCGCGCGCCTCCGCCGACAAGATCAACCGCATGGCGCGCTTCGACACGCTCACCGGCCTGCCCAACCGGCTGATGATCAACGAGACGTTGGGCAGGGCGATGGCCGAGGCCGAGAAATGGGGCTCGCGTTGCGCGTTCATGATGATCGATCTCGATCGCTTCAAGGCGGTCAACGACACGCTCGGCCACCCGATCGGAGACCGCCTGCTCGGCCGCGTCTCCGAGCGGCTCGGCCAGCTGATGAGCGACAACGACATGATCGGCCGGCTGGGCGGCGACGAGTTCGCCGTGGTGATGCGCGACGCGAGCGATTCCGCGCAGGTCGAGAAACTCGCGCGCAGGATCATCGAGACGCTCTCGCGCCCCTATGAGGTCGATCACCACACGCTCTATATCGGCTGCTCGGTCGGCCTCGCGATCGGCCCGCGCGACGGGCGCACCGCGGAGACCTTGATCCGCTCCGCCGATCTCGCGCTCTATCGCTCGAAGGATGCCGGCGGCGGCGTGTTCCACGCCTACGAGCCGCAGCTGCACCTCGAGGCGGAAGAGCGCCGCGTGCTCGAGATGGCGCTGCGCAAGGCGCTCGAAAATGGCGAGATGCTGCTCAACTACCAGCCCGTGGTGAACGCCGATACCGGCAACCTCACCGGCTTCGAGGCGCTGCTGCGCTGGCACAGTCCGGAATTCGGCAACGTCTCCCCGGCCAAGTTCGTGCCCTTGGCCGAGGACGCGCGGCTGATCGCGCCGATCGGCGAGTGGGTGCTGCGCACCGCCTGTGCCGAGGCGGCGCGCTGGGGATCGCCGGTGCGCGTCGCGGTCAACGTCTCGCCCGAGCAGCTCTACAACCCGGCCTTCGTCACCATCGTCGCCTCCGCGCTGGCCAATAGCGGCCTGCCGCCCGACCGGCTCGAGCTCGAAGTGACCGAGAGCGTCTTCATGCACGAGGGCACCTGCGCGGTGCAGGTGCTGGAGCGGATCCTCGATCTCGGCGTGCGCCTCAGCCTCGACGATTTCGGCACCGGCTATTCCTCGCTCGGCTATCTCAGCCGCACGCGCTTCTCGTCGATCAAGATCGATCGCAGCTTCGTGCAGGGCGCCTCGAAGGGCGAGAAGGAAGCGATCGCGATCATCCGCGCGGTCGTCGCGCTGGCCGGCAGCCTGGGCATGGCGACCACCGCGGAAGGCGTCGAGACCGAGAGCGAGCACGAGCTGATCCAGCAGCTCGGCTGCACCAAGGTGCAGGGCTATTATTTCGGCCGCCCGCTGCCGGTGGAGGAAGCCCGCGCGATCGCCGACCGCGACTGGGGCGAAGCGGCGGCGGCGTAAAGTTACCAAATCCTCCCCCGCCAGGGGGAGGTGTCAGGCGCTAGCCTGACGGAGGGGGAGGATGGGACGCACTCCCGATAGGTCACTCCCATCCGCCCCCTCCGTCGCCTTCAGCGCCACCTCCCCCTGGCGGGGGAGGATATGGAAGCTCATACGGCTGGATAGCCACCCCAACCTCTCTTGCCCCCCAAGCGGCGCGGCGCTAAAGCCCGCCCTCGCACAGGGGTGTAGCTCAGCTGGTTAGAGCGTCGGTCTCCAAAACCGAAGGCCCTCGGTTCGAATCCGAGCTCCCCTGCCATATCGCACTTTTCGTATTTTGACCGCCCGAGCCCCCGTTGTCGGAGGGAAGTACAGGCCGTATTTTTGTAATGATATCAAAGGGCCTACGGTAGGTCGCCGAAAGCTTACGGTCCCGAAACGAACAGTTCGAAAGTACCACAGAAAGTAGGTGCTTTTTGACAGCGAGTTCGGCTTCGAGGAACCGCCGCTTGGCATCCTTGCCAATCGACATGAGTGCGATCCCCTCATCCATGTAGGTCAGCTTGAGCGGCTGCAATGGTCGGTCGCACACGCGTATCGCAATGTCGGCGCATTTCGCGCTGGATGTGACGCCAAGGGCGTAGCGCCGGGCGACATTCAGGCGTTGTCCGACGTCGCTCTTCTGCCCTTCACGACCAAGGCGGATCTGCGTGCCGCCTATCCCTGCGGGATGTTCGCGGTCCCGCAGGACAAGCTCGCGCGCATTCACGCATCATCCGGCACGACCGGATTGCCGACGGTCGTCGGCTATACGACCGAGGACATCCGGACCCCGAACCGTGGACAGAAGCAATGCGCCACGAGATCGAAGGTGCATTCGATCTGGTGGCAACCGATATTTATGGCCTGTCGGAAGTCATGGGGCCAGGCGTCGCCCAGGAAGTCCAGGGGCAGTCGGGCCCCACGATCTGGGAGGATCATTTCCTCCCTGAGATTGTCGATCCCGAGACCGGCGAGCCGCTTCCCGATGGCGAGGAAGGCGAACTCGTCTTCACCTCATTGACCAAGCAGGCGCTACCGATTTTCCGATACAGGACGAGAGACCTGACACGCCTGCTTCCTGGCGACGATCTCCCCTATCGCAGGATCGCGAAGATCGTCGGGCGCTCGGACGACATGCTGATCATTCGTGGCGTCAATGTATTCCCGACGCAGATCGAAGAGCAATTGCTCAAATGCCGCGAGCTCGCACCGCATTTCGTGATCGAGATTACGCGCCCTGACCGGATGGATGAGGTGGTCATCGAGGTCGAGCCGCGTAGCGGCATCGCAGTCCCCGATTGCCAGCCACAAGCGATGCTGCTCTCGGGCTTCATCAAGGAGAATATCGGCATAAGTGCGCGGGTCGCGCTGTGTCAGCCGGGCGTAATTGCGCGATCGCAGGGCAAGGCATCGCACGTGCGCGATCTGCGACCGGCTCTATAGCGAAGATGCCCGTCCCGGCCTTCCACGTCCATGTGGATGTCACGCGCAATCGGCTTGACGTGACGCTCGCGGGCTTCGCGACGATGGATGACGTGGTACGGTTTGACAGGGATCTGCGGCAAGCGTTCGAACAATTGTCCGTGCATTGCCGACCGCATCAGCTGCTATACGATGTATCCGCTGCGAAAATTCAATCTCAAGAGGTCGTTCACGCTCTTCGTGAATTGGCCGCCCGGGCGCCACGGACGTCCGCTTGTGCCCTGGTCAATGCGAGCGCTTTGGCAGGACGTCAATTGCAACGCATCTTTGTTGGCGCAAAGCCCCATGTCTGCAAGGACCGCGCCACGGCGATCGCATGGTTGGACGCACAGGCGAAATCGTAATCTGATTGGGATCGACAAAATCCGTGACGCGCCGAACGTCCGTGGCCTGCCGCACTGCTGCACCCTGCCCAATGGCGCCGCAGGACGTTACTGGAGGCCCATGGTCGTCGCTCTCTCACGGTACGCATGATCTCACCGTGTATCGCAGCGGCGCCAATGAGACGGCGATCAGCCGCCATGAACCCTGAAAATGGTCCGAGCGGGGGGCATAGGATAAGCTGATAGTGATCTAAGGAATCGGTATTTGTTGCCCTTGCCCCAAAACTTTAGCTTGTTGAGGGGAGGATACCGAAATGACTGGTCCGACACGACGCGCTTTCGTTCATGGTCTGGTGGCAAGCGGAGCCTGCATCGCAGCTGCCGCCATTGCCCAGGGCCCGCATTCGGGGCCCGCAATGGACCTGTCCTTCGTCAATCCCGAGTTGCGCCCGTTTGCTGCGATGATGATGCAGCAAGCCGCCGGATTTCCGGACCCCACACGCGAAACGCTTCCCGCGGCGCGAAAAGGGATGGCCGGAATGCTGCCCCCGCCTGCGCCCTCGCCCGCCTATACGAAGCGCGCGATCAAGGGACTTGCGGGCGCACCCGACGTCACGGTGTACGTCATCAATGCGCAGCATGGACAGCACAAGCCCGCGATCGTCCACACGCATGGCGGCGGCTTCATCATGGGGGACGCGGTGAGCATGATCGCGCCGCTTCAGGCGATGGCGGCCGCGCTCGATTGCGTTATCGTAACGGTGGACTATCGCCTGGCGCCGGAGACCACGTTCGCGGGGTCGATCGACGACAATTACGCAGCCCTCAAATGGACTTATGACAACGCCGCCCAGTTGGGCGTCGATCGGGCGCGGATCGCGGTGATGGGCGAAAGCGCCGGGGGTGGCCATGCGGCGCTTCTCGCCATCGCGGCGCGAGATCGCGGCGAAGTGCCGGTCATGTTCCAGATGCTGATCTATCCGATGCTCGACGACCGCACGGGAACGGTGATCACCCCGGCTCCGCCGATCGGCAAGATTCTGTGGACACCCTCCAAGAATCGGTTCGGCTGGGAATGCTTTCTTGGCCAGGAACCGGGTACGGCAAGCGTGCCCGCCCGCGCGGTTCCGGCGCGGCAATCGAGCCTCAAAGGGCTTCCTCCCGCTTTTATCGGCGTTGGTTCGATCGATCTCTTTGTCGATGAAGATATCGCATATGCCCGCCGCCTGATCGACACCGGCATACCTGCCGAACTGATGATCGTACCTGGCGCCTTTCATGGCTTCGACGGCATCGCGGCGCAGACAACGATCGCCAAGCGCTTCACCCAAGCCAAGCTGGATGCCCTGCGGACGGCATTCACGCCCGCTTGAGTTCGCGACAAAACGCACATCCGGGCAGGAGAGGAATTATGGCTCTACGGCGCTTCATTTCGGTCGGGGCGTGCGGCATGCTGACCGCAGCCTTTCCTAATCTCGCTGTGGCGCAGGCGACGCCGGTCGGAATGACCGATAACCCCTGCCCGCCGCCTGCGCCTGCACCGCCCCGCGCAATTCTCGAGGCCATGATGAAGCCCGGCGCCAAGAGCGCCATGCCCACGCCGGACGCGAACGACCCGGCGTATCAAGCGTATCTGAAACGGACACAGGATGAACGGTCGCGAGACTTCGGCGCCGTGTGCCGCTTCAAACCCGATAATGCCGCGCTCCACGCTCCGCCGCACGTGGTGTTCATGGGCGATTCGATTACCGAGAGCTGGCAAGTCGGCGATCCGGGTCTGTTCACCAGCGGCATCCTCGATCGCGGGATCAGCGGGCAGACATCGCCGCAGATGCTGTTGCGCTTCTATCAGGATGTGATCGCCCTACACCCGCAGGTCGTCCACATCATGGCCGGGACGAATGACATCGCCGGCAATACCGGCCCCACCACTGCCGCCGATTTCCTGAACAATGTGCGCGCGATGATCGATCTGGCGCAGGCACACGGCGTGAAGGTCATTCTCGCGAGCATTCTGCCGACCGATCGTTTTCCCTGGGCACCGGCGCTCCACCCGGCGGCCCAAGTGATCGATCTGAACACGCAGCTGCACGCGCTGGCGATCCAGCGCGGCATCGTCTGGGCCGATTATTATACCGCCACCGCCACGCCGGGCGGCGCGTTCAAACCTGAATTGAGCAATGACGGGGTCCATCCCAACACCGATGGCTTCGCCCGCATGCGCCCGATTTTCGACGCTGCCTTGCAAGAGGCGACCCGCAAATAGGGCGGGCGGCGGGAGCCGTCCGCTCAATCGAGCAATTTCTTCTGATACTTGACCTCAGCGTCGCGGCACAACGTGCAATCGGCACCGACAAACATCCGCTCCGCCGTGCGATCGCCCTTCAACTGCCAGTCGAGCCATGCCAGTGCGATTTGCGCGGCTTTACCGCCATTGGGATCGTAGAAGGTCCCGCCGTGACCGACATCGCCGATGTTGACGACGGCGGCGGGCGTTCGGGAGATCCGGGCATAGTCGTCCATGCCGTTGGCATAGGCGATGTCGCTCGGGCCGCCGAGCACGTAGAGGATCGGCGTGTGCAGCCGGTCGAGCGCCGACTTGGGCAGGTCCATCCCCGGCATCGGCGTGGCGGTCGAGAATAACCCGCTGTCATGGATGATCACCGCCTTCACGCGGGGATCGGACGTCGCGACGGTCAGCGCCTGCACGCCGCCGCAACTCCAGCCCGAGACCGCAATCGCATCGGTATCGAGCTTGCCAAAGAACGGACTGCCAGCGCGTCTATTCTCGCTGATCGCCCAATCGATCGCCTGGCTCAGCTGGGCGGCGCTGGTTTCGGGCGGCGGCAGCCGCACCGGCTGGCCCGCTTGCGGCATCGGCTGCGGCGGCTGGGGTGGCGCACCCGGACCCGACTTGATCGTGCCGTTGGCAATGGCGAGATAACCGTGGCTTGCGATTTCGGCGAGATGGAGGCGCCCGCTCGCGCCGTCCGCTGAACACCCGCCATTGCCCCAGACGAGGATCGGCAGCTTGTGGCCATCCAGCCTGGACAGGTCGGCCGGGCGATAGACGACATGGTCCGGCAGCGACGGCATCTCCTCCTTGATCGCCGGATAGGCACCGTCGCCCGGCGTATCGGGAGTGGCGTTGAACTTCGCCTGAAGCGCGCGCAGATGCTCCATCAGTCCCGGCGGCGGCACCGGCATGCCCGGCGGGGGCGCCTGCTGCGCCCAGCTTGTCGAACCCGCGACAAGCGCCGCGGCCGCAGCGAGACGGTGATGGGTACGTGTCATCCTGTCCTCTCCCTGTTTATGGTTCTCACTTCTTTCCCGGCGTGTTCAGCCAGCCGTTGGTCTGCATCCACAGCAGGAATTCGGGCAGGACGAGGGTCGTGGTGGTTCCCGGCCGGCCGGCGCCGAAACCGTGATCGCCATGCTCGTAAGCGTGCAGCTCAACCGGAACGCCCGCCTTGTGCCACGCATCGACGATCCCGAACCCCTGCTTGCCGAACAGCGGGTCGTCGAGTGCCAGCGCAGCAAACATCGGCGGCGCCCCGGCCGGCACCGGGATGGCCGACATCGGGCCGTAAATGTAGCCGAAAAATGCCGGTCCTGCACCGCCCTGGCCCGTCAGCACAGACTGCAACGTGGTCATTGCGCCTGCCGAAAAGCCGATCATGCCGACGCGCGCGGGATCGACATGCCATTGCGCCGCGCCTGCCCGGATCAGCTTGATTGCCTGCAAGGCATCCTGAGCAGCATAGGCGTCCTTGATGTCCTGCACCGCGCCAGGTTGTGCCGCGGCGGCCATCGTCTGGCCGACGACGGCCATGAAGGCGCCGTCGTCCGCCGGCGTCGGGTTGACGCGATATTTGAGCACGAACGCAGCGACGCCGCGATCCGCCAGCCAGTGCGCGATCTGATAACCTTCGCTGTCCATCGACAGCGACAGGAACGCGCCGCCCGGCGCGATCACCACCGCGGCGCCGGTTGCCTTCGCCGGATCGGGCAGCACCGGGGTCATGGTCGGGATCGCGACATTGCGTGCCGTGCGCGCATCCATATGCGTGCCATCGGGGAAATCGGCGACCAGTCGCGACCAGCTCTCCGGGACGGGGCCATCGTGGAGCGACCCGGCCGGATATAGCGGGACCGCGTCGGGCTCCGCCGGGCGCGGAATCGTGGTCGACTGGAAGTGCGGGCCGCCCGGTCCGCCCGGTGGCGGCCCGGCCTGCGCGGCAAGCGCGGCAGGGATGAGAAGCGTGACGGACGCGAGACGGCTGAGATGCTTCACAGGCGGTTCCTCCGGGCAATCGCGCCGAGCACGGCGGCGCTGGGTTTTGGGCTGCGCTTGAACGTCGAGCGATCGACCGCAGCGAGGCCAAACTGGCCATCGAAGCCGCTGCCCCATTCATAATTGTCGAGCAGCGACCAATGGATATAGCCCTTGACCGGGACGCCCTCGGCCATCGCGGCCCTGAGCTCGCGCAACGCGGCCGGAATGAACGCGGCGCGGACGCGGTCGTCGGGCGTGCCGACACCGTGCTCGGTTACCAGGACCGGCACGCCGCTCGCCTGATGGGCATAGCGCACCGCGCCGGCCAGCGAGGGCGCATAGACTTCCGCGCCGCGATAATTCAGCACCGCGCCCGGCGGCGGCGGCAATTTGCCGCGCGCATCCCAGCGATTGCGTTCGTAATTCTGCACGCCGACGAAATCGTCGCCGCGCGCCGCCTCCAGCCATTCGCCATAGAGTTCGGCGCGCTTGGCGTCGCGCAGGCTGTTTTCGCCGACTGCCTGATCGTCGGCCATCGCGAGGCTGACACCCACGGGCAGGTCGGGCCGCACCGCCTTGATCGCGTCACGCCCGGCCTTGTGCCCTTTGAGCATGTTGGTGGTGACGGCCGGCACGTCTTCTGCGAGCACCGTGTTCGCGACGACGAACTTCGGGCTGTCAACTGCGCGCGCCGCCGCTGCCAGATTGGCGCGCAATCCCGCGAAGAAGCCAGGCGGCAGCACGATCGGCAGCAGCTTTGGCAGGTTCGGCTCGTTGAGCGTGGTCGCTATGCCGATATTGGCCGCCAGATGGCGGGCAGCGCGCTCACAAAACCGCGCGAACAATCCGGAGGACTGGGCATTGGTCCACCCGCCTCGCGCAGCGAACCAACGCGGCGCGGTATAATGGTTGAAGGTCACGACCGGTGTCAGCCCGCGCGCGCGGCAACCGTCGATCATCGCCTTGTAGTGATCGAGCATCGCCAGCGAGAACATTCCCGGCTCGGGCTCGATGCGCGGCCATTCGAGGCTGAAGCGATAGGCGTTAAGCCCGATCGCCTTCGCCAAGTCGAGGTCGACGCGCCACAATTCGAAACTGTTGTCGGCATCGCCCGAGGGCGCGCCGCTGATCGTCGGCGTGACGTTTTCCAGCAGCCACTGGTCACTGTTGGTGTTGTTGCCTTCGACCTGGTGCCCGGCGGTAGCCGCGCCCCAGAGGAATTGCGGCGGAAAGGCCGTCCCACTGCGGCTTTGCCGCGCCAGCGTTGGGGCGGCAGAGAGCGCGGCTGCGGCGCCAAGGACGGTGCGGCGATCGATCATTCGGACTCTCCCGCGCCGCAGACATCGGCGATGAAGCCCAGCATCTCGTCCGCCAGCCGCGTGTCGCGGCCGCCGAGATGATAGGCGAGGCTGAAGTGATTGTGCCCGGAGGCGATGTACGCGCGCGGCATGGCCGCGTGCCAATCGAGCCGCGCGGCAAGCAAACCGAGTGTCTCGCGCTGGAAACGGGGCGGATCGAACTCGGCGCAGGCGAGCAACAATGGCAGTCCGGTCGCGATCATCGCTTCGCGCGGCATCCGCTCGGGATACAGGTCGGCATCGCCGTAATAGAGCGTGTCGCGATCGTCGAGCGGGGTGAAACCGTACAGCCCCGACAGCAGCACCGCGCCCCGAATCGCAAGATCGGGCCGAAGCCGCAGTGCAGTTGCGATGTGCACCGCGCCGGCCGACGTACCCGCTACGACGATGCGGTCCGGATCGCCGCCATGGCGGCCGGCGTAGGCGCGCAGCAGGGCGACCGCGCTCGCCACGTCCTCGCCGCCCGCCGGCCAGGTCGCGCCGGGCGCGAGGCGATAATTCATCACCGCCCCGAGCATGCCGTTGCGCGCCGCCCAGCGCCCGGCATGCGCGTTGAACGGGTGCTCCGCGCTCCATTTCTCGCCGCGCATGAAGCCGCCGCCGTGCACCCAGAGCAGCACAGGCAAGCGCGCTTCCCGTGGCCCGGGAGCATAGAGATCGAGCGCCTGGCGCGGATCGCTGCCATAAGCGAGATCGACCACGCTTGCCGGCTGGAGCGCGGCGAGCCGATCCTGTTCGGGCCGGTACAATGCCTGGACCGCCGCCAGCACGTCAGGCCCGAGCACTCGCCCCAGCGCGGCGATCGCCGCCCGCTCGTCATCTGGCTGCATCCCAAATCGTCCTAATGCGGCATCGGCGCGGTCAGCCGGATCAGGTCGGCATCGTAGCCGATCCGCGCCGACGATGTCTCTCCGAACACCATCGTTGCCGGGCGCGCCGCGGTGTAATTCGGCCAGTTCGGAACACCGCGCCCATTGGGATTGCCGCTCCGGGCGAATGCGATCCACGCGCTGCTCATCTGGTCTGCGAGCCGGTCGACCGTCGGACCCCCACCGAGCGCCTGATCGGCCAGATCGGGATTGTCGAATACCATGCCGATCTCCGAGGAATGGCCGGCCGCCCAGGCGTAATCGAGCACCGGCGAGCGCCAGGCCATGACATAGGTATAGACCGGATCGCCCTCGCGCGCCTTCATCCCCGCCGTGCGCAATACGCCCGAGCGCATGCTGGTATCGACCGTCGGCCAGATGCTCGGCCCGAGCTCGGGCCACGCTTTCTTGTACGCCGCGAACAGCGCATCGGCGCGGTCGCCGTAGCGGCGCTGAAGAAAGCTGCGAAATTCGGCGTCGCCCCAATGCTCGCGCCCCGCGGTATCGGGTGCCGGAAAGTTGGAGAATTCGGAGAGCGTGCTGCCGACCAGCAGCGGCACGCCTTTCGAAACCGCTGGCGCGCCATCGGCGAACGGCGCCCCGGTCAGGAAGCTGCCATCGACCACCGGCGACCAGTTGACCGTCGGAAAGCCGAGCGGATTGCCGCCACCCTTGCCGGTTTCGGCGCTGACCGCGCGCAGCGCCTTGTCGGTCGCGGCGTTGAGCGTGTCATAGGGCAAGCTGCGAAGCTGATCAGCCTGCCCTGCCCCCAACCCGGCAAATTGCAGCGCCAGCTCGGCCACACGCCGCGCGGTCTTCTCGTCGAGCGCGGACGGGCCGAAGCCGCCCGGCGCGCCGCTCTCGATGATCGCTTTCTGGAACAGCCCTCTCGCGACCGGCGCGGCCATCAGGGTCGCCACCTTTGCCCCGCCGCCCGACTGGCCAAAGATCGTCACGTTGGCGGGATCGCCGCCGAACGCGGCGATATTGTCGCGCACCCATTGCAGCGCGGCGACGATGTCGAGCATCCCGACATTGGCCGACTGGCGATAAGCGGGACCATAAGCGGAAAGGTCGAGGAACCCGAGCGCGTTCAGCCGATGGTTGAGCGACACGACCACCACGCCGCCTTTCCGAGCGAGGTTGGTTCCATCATAGATCGGCAGTTCATTGGACGCGCCACTGAAGAACCCGCCGCCGTGAATCCACACCATTACCGGCCGTTTTTTCCCGTCGGGCGCCGGCGACCAGACGTTGAGGTTCTGACACGCCTCCGAGGCGGGCCAGAAGCGCGTGTCGGAGATGAAGGTCTGCGGCTCACGCAATTCGGGGCTCACCGGTTGCGGACAGATGTCGCCGTAAGAGAGCGCGGGACGCACGCCGGACCAGGGATCGGGCGCGTGTGGCGGCATGAACCGCTCGGCGCGCGCATAGGGGATTCCGCGCCAGGTATAGATGCCGCGTCGGATGAAGCCTTGCACGCTTCCCGAGCCCGTCTTTACCACCGCCACCTTTGCGCCAGCGATGAGCGTCGGTGCAGACGACGGTGACGCTGCATGTGCCGGCATTGCCGTGCTGGTTATGGCCAGGAGCACCAGCCGCTTCAATTTAGGCATGCCTCGACGCCTCCCCGTGGTTCCATGCCCGGCGCGCGGGATTGCCGCGCGCCGGGCCACATCAGAATTTCCCGTCGAGCTGGAGGCCGATCTGCCGGAAGGACTGCGGCCCGTAGATCGCCCCCACGTTCGCCGCAGGGCTGAGATCGGCGCCCCCGCCATAAGGGAAGCCGCTCTGCATCAGCAGCGGCTCGTGGACGTTGAAGAGATTGCGCGCGAACACGGCAAGCTCGTAACGGCCATCCGCCGTGCGAACGCCCACGCGGCCGCCGACGATCCAGTGCGGACGGAAGGTGCTTTGGGAAATCGAATTCGCCTCATAGGCGATGCGCGATTTCCAGACCGCGTCGCTGGCAAGGAACGCGCCGAACCGGCTGCTGACCGGCAGATCATACTCGCCCGCGAAGGTGAACTTGTATCGCGGAGAATATGTGAGCTGCTTGCCACCGATATCGGTGCCGTCGGTGCCGACGAAATTCTTCGGATACGTCACGTGGGTGTAGATAAAGCCGGTATTGAGCGACAGGTTGCGGCCGACGTGCCCGAAGAAGTTGATCTCGCCACCCTTCGATACGACCTGGTCGATATTGGTCTGCACGCAGGAGATCGCGGCGGTCGTGGGATCGGTGGTGCATTGCTGCGACTGATAATCGTGCACCTTCTCGTAGAAGCCGTTCAGATCCATGATGAGACCGCCGAACAATGTGCTCTTGATGCCCGCTTCATAGTCGGTCGGCCGCTCGGGATAGACGATGAACGGCAATTGCGGCAGCGCGGGAACCGCGATCTGGCCTCCCTTGTAACCGCGCGAGACAGTCACATAGGCCATCGTCCTCGGCATGAGATCGTACTGCGCGCCGAACCGGTAAGAGATGGCGTCGGTCACGAGACGTTGCCGTTCCAGCGTCTGTGACGCGAGATCGTAGCTCTTGAGCGCGAGCCTGCCCGCTGTGTAGCGGCCGCCGGCGATCAGCCGGAGCTTGTCGTTGAGATGCAGGGTGCCTTCGCCGAACACCGCGAGCGATTCGTCGGTGACGCGATTGATCGCGCCGGGCGCGTTCTCGATCGGTATCGTCAGCCCCGGAAACGGCGTCAGGCTGATCTGAAACGTCTGTGCTTGTGTGTTGCTGATCTGATCCGAATAGAAGAAGCCGGCAGTATATTCGAACGGCACATTGCTCGGCGACGAGACACGGAATTCCTGCGTGAACAGGTCGATCGAACTGTCCGGCGTGCCCTGCAGAATTTGCAGCGGCAGTGGATCGGCGCGGAAGATATTCTGTGGATCCCCCGCATTGCTCACGCTGCGCCGATAGGATGTGATCGAGGTCAGCGTGAACGGATCGGCGCGATACTCCATCTGGAACGAGCCGCCATAATTGTCGGTCTTGCTGGTGATGGGGGCCGCCGCGCAATAATCCTGATTGCCTTCGCCGACCGTGACGCCGCAACTGGCAAGGCGTGCGGCGATGCCGATGTCATCGGAAAGCGGGGGCGCTCCCGGCGGCCCGGGCAAGGGGATGATCCCCGGGCCGCTGGCGCGCACGAACGTGAAGAAGTCTCCGCCGCCCGTCTGCCGCGAATGCGAGTAATCGCCCAGCAGGTTGATCGTCAGCCGGTCGGTCGGTGTCCAGAGGAAGCGCCCACGCGCGCTATAATGATCCTCGTCATTCCAGTCGCCGGTCACTGCATTGCGGTCCACGCCCTGGCGAAGATTGGCGGAGCCTGAAAGCCGTAGCGCGGCATTCTGGGCGAGCGGCATGTTGATGACGCCCTGAATGATCTGGTTGCCGAACTTCGAGCCGGCAACGCCGTTCGCCGACAACTCCGTCCGGATCCGCGCCGACCACTCTGTCGGGTCGGGGGCATTGGTCGTGATGTTGATCACGCCCGCCGATGTCGTGAGTCCGAACAGGGTGCCTTGCGGCCCCTTGAGCACCTCGACCCGCGCGACATCGAACAGGTCGCTGATATTGGCGTTGCCCTGGCTGACCTGGTCAACGACGATGCCGACCGAGGCGACGGCGCCCGCCGAAAAGGTCTGGGTGCCGATGCCACGGATCGAGCCGCCGCCGCCGGTATTCTGCCCCGGGGCGGCCTGAATTTCGAGGCTCGGCGCGATACGGTTGAGATCGTTGACCGTATCGACCTGCTGCCGTTCGAGCTGCGCCTGATCCGCGACGGTGACCGAGATCGGCACCTGAACCACGCTTTCGGATCGGCGCTGGGCGGTGACGATGATGTCTCCGGGCATCGCTTGCGTGGCGGTGGCGTCCTGATCGGTGCTGCCGGATTGCGGCGCGGCTGCCGCCGAGGCCTGCTGCGCGCAAGCCGGACTGGCAAGAGCTGCGAGGCTGACCCCGCCGATCAGGAGCAGTGTGGCGTTTTTCATCATATCCTCTTCCTTCCCTGTCGCCGCGGCTCATCACGCCGTCGGCACGTTCAATCATTCGTCCTCGATGGGGTTGGTGAGCGTACCGACCGGCCCGATATCGACTTCGACGATATCGCCGGGTGTCATCCACAAGGGCGGCTCGCGTTTGGCGCCGACGCCGCCGGGTGTTCCGGTCGCGATCACGTCGCCCGGCGCCAGCGGCGTGAATGCCGAGATGTAAGCGATGATTTTCGCAATCGGAAAGATCATGTCCCCGATCGGTTGATCCTGCACGATTTCGCCGTTCAGCCGCGTAACAACGTGCACGCCCGAGAGATCGCCTGCTTCGTCCGGCGTGACCAGCCGCGGCCCGAACGCGCCAGTGAACGGAAAATTCTTTCCCGGTGTGAACTGGCTCGTATGCCACTGCCAGTCCCGTACCGATGCATCATTGAAGCACGCATATCCGGCGACATGATCGAGCGCACGAGCGTCTTCGATCGCGCGGCCGCCGCGCCCGATGATCACGGCAAGCTCGCCCTCGAAATCGAGATGGGTCGAGGCGCGCGGGCGGATGATCGGCCGGTCCGCCGCGACCAACGTGTCCGCGAAGCGCGTGAAGATCGACGGATGATCGACCTTGGCGCGACCCGTTTCCTGGCGATGGCTCTCGTAATTGTGGCCGACGCAGAAGATTTTGCCGGGGTTCGGAATGACCGGAAGTAAGACGATATCCGCCAGCTCGAACCCGTCACCCGCATCGCGCGTGGCCAATTCGCCGCTGGCGATCGCGCCCTTGAGATCGGCGTCACGTCCCGGAACGCCGAGATCGACGACCCTGGAGCCCTCGACGCGACCGTAGCTGGCGCGCCCGTCAGGACGCGTGAAGCTCACATAGGCCATCTTGGTTCTCCTGCGATTGTGCCGCTCGAGCAGCGGAGCGAGCGCCTCATGATGCCACCTCGGCCTGTGACGGGAGTGAGAGTGCCTGAGCAGCCGCCCGGCACAATTCGGCCGGATCGGCAGTTGCGGTGCCGAAGACATAAGCGTCCGGCCTGACCAGAACCGCCGCGACACCGCGTGCGCGCAACCACCGCTCAAGCGTTCCGTCGTCAGCCAAGGCGCCGATATCCACGATCGAGACTTTGACGGGCGCGAGCGGTGCGATGGCGCGCTCGGCCACCTCGATCGGAACGCCGTCGGTGAACAATCGCCAGCCGCCGCCCGTGACATCATCGAGCAGTTCGTAACGGCCGCCCCTCGTCGTCCAGGGCTGCACAAAGCGCTCGCCCGCGCCCGGTGTCTGGGCGGCGACCACCCCGGTACGATAAGGAGGGATCAGGTCGGCCGCCGTCTCGGCCTGCCCGCTGGTTTCTCGCGCGCGAATGCCGGCATCGCGCGCGGCAGCGCGAGCAGGGTCCAACTCGCAGATGTAACGGCCTGCCTCGATCGCCGCGGTCACCACGCTGCGCACGTGCGGGTCGCGTTCCGGCTGATACGTGTCGAGCAAAGATGCTGGCGCCAGGCCGCGCTGGACCAATTCGAGCTTCCACACCAGATTGGCCGCGTCGCGCATGCCGTGACACATGCCCTGTCCAAAAAAGGGCGGGGTCTGATGCGCGGCGTCACCCGCGAGAAAGACGCGGCCATCGCGCCAGGTCTCGGCAATAAGGCCATGAAAACGATAGGTCGCGGCCCGCACGATGCGATGCGGGACGCCCGCGAGATAGGGCGCCACGAGTTCGGCGACCGTCTCCGGCCGCATCATGTCGGCATCGGTCTCGCCGGGAAGCAGCATGAATTCCCAGCGGCGCAGGTTGCCGCGTCCCGGCACGACGGTCGTTGGCCTGGCGGGGTCGCACAGCATGACCGATAGGCTCTGGAGATCCGCCGCCTCGGGCACGCCCCACACGTCGGGAAACGTGACCTCGCCTTGCACTTCAGCATCGACGACCAGCCAAGGCTCTTCGAAATCGAGATCGTCGAGCGCGATCCCGAGCACTTTGCGCACGCGGCTGCGCGACCCGTCGCAGGCGATCATCCAGGACGCGCGCGCCGCCTCGTGGCTGCCGGCGTGACGAAAATGCAGCGTGACGCCGGCCGCGTCCTGTTCGAAGGTCTCGAGTTCGGCACCGAGCCACAGCGTGACGTTGGCGAAGCGCGCGAGCCCCTCGCGCAGCCGATCCTCGAGTTCAGGCTGATAGAAGAAATAGTCATTCGCCCAGCCGAAGGGTTTGGGACGCCCGGCGGTTCCCATATACCGGATCACGCCATGATCGGCACCGACATGCAGATGCCCCTGGGTTTCGCGCATGCCGGGCAAAATCACATCGGCGAGCCCCGCCGCCTGGAAGAGGCGCATCATCTCGTGATCGAGATGCACCGCCCGCGGCAAAGGGTGCGGTTCGCGCTCGCGATCGATGACCAGCACCGACAGCCCCGCTTTGGCGGCCAAATTCGCTGCGAGCGCGCCGACCGGACCACAGCCGATCACCGCAAGGTCGAAAGCCTGGCTCACGGTCGGTAACCACCACGAGCGAACGCCACCGCCGCAAGACTACGCCCCGAAACCATCTGGTCGAATCCCCTCCTCCACTCTCACGGCGGCTGGTCAAAGCTGGCCAAGGCGGGGGACGATGTAAAATATTAGTTTTTGGCCGTACCATAGATACAGACTATGATCTGACCGTACCCAGCACCGCGTCGGCAAACTGGGCGCCCAAGTCGGACAGCGGGCTGGAACGCAGGGTGCGGATGCCGATGCTCCGGGTAATTTCCGCATCCACGATCGGCAACGCTCGCAACAGCCCCATGTTCAACTCGGCCGCGACGACGCCCCGCGGAAGGACCGTCACGCGTGCCGTCCGACGCACGATATCCTTCGACGTGAGGAGCGAATCGCACCGGATCACATCGTCGGGGATTGGCGTCTCGGCAGCGAGGAACAGCGCGTCGATCTGGCGATGGAAGGCGCCAGCGGCTTGCGGGAGCACCCAGCCGAATTCGGCCAGTTCGCGTAAGGACACACGCGGCCCCAGCGTATCGTGAGCGCGGCCGACTATCAGTGCAAAGGGATCGCGAGCGACCGATCGTTCCTCGATATCCTCAGGCGGCATTTCCAGCCCCGTCGTGACCACCGCCACCTCGATTTCGCCCTTTCGCAGCAAATCCGTCAGCTGCGCATCGGCACGTTCGATGATGTGGAGCGCCATATGATCCCCACCTTCCATCCGGGCGATGGCGGCCGGGACCAGACTTACCAGCGCGCCGGGCGTGCCGCCGATCCGCAACGGACCGCGTACGCCGCGTCGCGCGACACGCACCGCTTCTTCGGCATCGCGCAGCAAAGCATCCATTTGCTCGGCACGGCGCAGGAGCGCCGCACCCGGTGGCGTCAGCGCGATGCCTTGACGCCCGCGCGTGAACAGCGCACCCTCGAGAGTCCGCTCGAGCTGCGAGATCGCTACCGACACCGACGGCTGGGAGACATTGAGCTTGCGGGCCGCGGCGCTGATCGAGCCTTCCCGGCAAACCGTCAGGAACGTCCGCAAAAGCCGGGGATCGATCATCGCAAGCGCCCTCACCCATATACTGTTCCTATATTTCCCTAGGAATTCGGTATTTGCAAGGCATGGGCCACGCGCCGCATAATGTACTACGACGCCCGCAACGAGCGCGAGAGGATCGATGGCCGGATTTCCGCTTACAGGGCTGAGAAGCGTCGAGTTCGAGCTTCCCGATCCGGCGGCCGCGTGCGATTTTTACGGCGGTGTCTGGGGCCTTCATCTCGCCGACCGAACGCAGGACACTTATTGGCTGCGCGGCACGGGCAGCGATGCCTATCTGGTGTCGATCCGCCGCGGGCCGCGTGCTGCGATCCGTTCGATGACGTTTCGTGCAGCGGCCGATGGCGATCTCGGCCGGCTGGCGGAGGCGATGACCGGGCAAGGAGGCACTGTCGTGCATCCTCCGCGCAGCGTCGATGATCCAGGCGGCGGCCTTGTGATGACAGCCCGCGACGCTGCCGGGCGCACGATCCGGATCGTCCAGGGCGACACCCTCGTCACGCCGCTCGACCATGAGCGGGACCGGCCGGAGCGGCTCGCGCATGTCAACATCAATGGCGACGACGTCGATCGCGATGTTGCGTTCTTCACCGACGCGCTCGGTTTCTCGCTGACCGATCGTTCGAAGATGATGGGGTTTGTGCGCACCAACAGCGATCACCATTCCGTGGTCATCGCGCAGGCGCCGGTAAACACGCTCAACCACGTCGCGTTCCAATTGTCCGATTGGGAAAGCGTGATGCGTGCGTCCGGTCGCATGATCGACCATCATTTCCCGATCGGCTGGGGTCCGGGGCGCCACGGTCCCGGCAACAACGTATTCGCGTATTTCGTCGATCCGTTCGGGATCGTGATCGAATATACGGCCGACGTGCTTCAGGTCGATGAACATTACCGCGTCGGCGGTCCCGAGGACTGGACCTGGCCGGCGGGGCGGACCGATCAATGGGGAATCGCCCCGCCCAAGACGGCCCAATGCAAGGCCGCGCAGCTCGCGATTCCGTTCGCCTGACAGCCACGAGGAGAGATCATGACCGACCATCCCACGCTACCGGGCGCCCTGCCCTACGTGCTCCATTCGGGCGAGGGTCTCTCGCATCTCGTGGCGGGGCAAGTCATCCGCACGCTCGCCGGCGTGGACGAAACGGCGGGCGGCTTCGGCGCAGTCGTCGCGGACTGTCCGCTCGACCGCGGGCCGATCCCGATGCACTGGCACGAGCGCGAGCACGACACCTGGTTCGTCACGCGCGGCAAGTTGCAGGTCTGGTGCGGCGATCAGGCGCGCTTACTGACACCCGGCGACTTCGCCTATGTGAAACCCGGCGACACCCACAGTTATCAAAGCGTCGCGCCCCGCACGACCTTCTTCGGCATCGTCGCGCCGGGCGGCTGGGAACAGTTCTTTGCCGATGCGGGCGAGATATGGGGCATGACCGCGTTGCCGCCCGCCGATCGCCCGTTCGATTTTTCGCGGATGGGGCCCGCGATGGGCAAACACCGCATCATGCGCGTCGAAGATCCGACCTACGCGCAGGCGACCGCAATCGGGGCGCACGACCAGATGCTGCCGGCCGGGCATGAATCCTACTATCTCGAGGCGGGTTATGGGCAGCGCCACACGCTGTTCGGGCATCTTTCGACGGCGGTGCTGACGGGCACGCAGAGCAACGATTTCATCGATATGCGCACCATCGAAGGCGGCAAGGGCGCGGCGCTGCCGCTTCTCAGCCATGCAACGACGCACGTCTTCCTGTACATGATCGATGGCGCCCTCGCGCTGTCGCTAGATGGCAAAGAGCACCGCCTGACCAGCGGCGACTGCGCCAATATCCCGGCGGGCACCGTCTATTCGACGCGCATCGAAAGCGGCGCGGCGCGGTGGCTCGCGACCAGCGCGGGAGGCAATGGCGCCGCAATGTGGTCGGCGGGCAAGGAGGCAGCGAGCTTCTCGCATCCGATCGAGATCGATGCCGAGGACCAGGCGCGACTGCAAGCTTTGACGGGAATTGACGTAGTGCTGGCCTGATCAAGGTGGCAACGCTCACCTTCGGTTGCACGTTTTCCGACCGGATCGAAGCGTTTCTCGATCGACGCGTCGGCGTGGACGATTTTGATCTGGCGCTGTCGATCGTCGAGCCGCAGAAGCTGTTTCGCCAGACCGTGCGCGAAGCAACGTTTGATATCGCGGAATTGTCGATGGGTTCGCACATCGCAGCCGTTGGCCGCGGCACGCCCGATTATGTGGGGCTGCCGGTATTTCTGTCGCGCAGCTTCCGGCATTCCAATCTCTACGTCCGCACCGACCGCGGCATCGAGCGCCCCGAAGATCTGGCGGGACGTAGGATCGGGCTGGTCGATTTTCAGCAGACGGCGGCGCTGTGGCTGCGCGGGGTGCTGGCCGACGATCATGGCGTCTCGCGCGAGTCGATCCGCTGGATCACGGCGGGACTGCATGCACCGGTGCTGGACGACCGGGCGCCGATGGCATTGCCGGCAGGCATTCACGTCACACGATCATCCTCGACACTCGATGACTTGCTTGCGCGCGGCGAAATCGACGCGGTGATCAGCCCGGCCGCACCGCGCTGCTTCATCGAGCACGAGGCGCCCGTTGACCGCTTGTGGCGCGATTACCGGCGCGAGGAAATCGCCTATTGGCGACGGCGCGCGCTATTTCCCATCATGCACGTCGCAGTCTTGCGACGATCGCTTGCCGAACGGAACCCGGGACTCGCCGGAGCGCTTTGCGGCGCGTTCGAACAGGCGCGTCAGATCGCCATTAACGATCTCGCGCATCGCGATTTTCCCAAAGTGACGATGCCCTGGCTCAATCACCACGCGGCCGATTGCCGGCAGGTTCTCGGGAGTGATCCGTGGACCTATGGCATCGAGGACAATCGCGCGGTCCTCGCCACGATGCTGCGTTATGCGTGGCAGGACGGCCTAACGGACAGGGGCCTTACGGTCGAAGATCTGTTTGCCTGACTGAGTATCCCGATCAGGAGAGAGCACGCACGGCCTGAACGGTGCCGAACACTTCCTGCTGCGCCCCGCCCGCGTCGTCGGCGAGCACGATTGCCCAGGGGCGTTCGCGGTCGATGATCTCGAGGCTCACATTGGTGATATCGTTCGGCCCTACCTGTACATGTGCCGGCCCGCGCAGATTGAACGCACGCAGCGTGACGGAACGGCCTTCCGCCGCGCCGGGAACGCGGAGCTCCACCGCTCCGCTGCCCACCACTTCTGCACTCGCGCCCAGTCCGGGCACGGATGTGCCTGGCGGAGCAATCAGGCGTGCGAGCAGCAACGCCGCCCGGCTCGACGCCAATACCCACATTTCCTTGTAGGGGAAGATCGCGTTGTTGCCCCAAGCGGGTGCGTCGCCGCGATAGCTGTTGATCCCCACAGCCAGCCCGCCGACCAGGTTCGGCAACTCGATCGTGAGATTCTGCCACCAGTCCTTGCCCACCCCGTACATCAGCGAGCGCGAAAACGGGTTGGCCCCCACCACCCATTGCAGCTGGCGCTCGGCAAGGTCGCTCAGTTCCGGCTTCCCGCGCACACGCGCGGCAGCGGCAAGCCCGATCGCCTTGGCAAGCTGGACGACGGTGCCGCCGTGACGGATATGGTCGTACCAGAGCGGGAAGACGCGCAACCGATAATCGCTGCCTAGGTCCGTTGCATCCTCGAACTGCTGGCGCATCTGGGCGGCCGTGACGGTTTCATCGGGCGCTGTCGGGAACAGCCCGTTCGGCTTGGCCGCAAGCACCGCCCCCATGCGATCGACCGAACGCTCTTTCTCCAGATCCGCGCGGCGCCACACCGCCGCAGCCAGCAGATCGAATGGTGCCGAGGCCTCGCTTCCCTTGCGGCAGAAATATTCGGAATAGAGCAAGAGGCCGCCATACCAATCGATCCAGTCCGGATGGTCGGGCAGCGCATCGCACAGGGCTTCGAGCGCGAGCATCCGCGCTTCCTCGAAACTGCTGTGAAATTCGTGATTGATCCGTGTGCGGTGCGTGTCGTCATACAGATAACCGGTCGACGGGATGCCGTCGATGAAGCGCTGTTCCTGCGTCTGCAATACGGCAGCGCCCAGCCGCACCGCGGTGTCACGGTGTTCTGCCCGCCCGGTCAGCCGGAGCATCTCGACCGCGGCGAGCGCGCCATAGGCGATCTGGTCCGCGCTCGATCCCTGGTTCATTCCCGAAGGAGTCGTCCCGGCGAGATCCAGCTTGGTAAGCGCCGCGGCGAAGTCCTCACCAGCGGCGCGTTCCAATATCATCGCCAGCGCCGGCCATCGCGCGCGCATCGACCGCGCAGCGCGGGCATAAGCAAGCGCCGCGAGAACGTTGGTGAAGCAATCGTCGCGCACAGCGCGCTGCGGATCGAGTATGACGTCGTCGGCAGTCCCCGTTTGGCCGTCGGTGTAGAAGGAGACCGGATCGAACGCGCAGCGAATGCCGGGGGAGAGGCGCAAACGCAGGGACCAATCGAGACCCCAGCGCGCCTCTTCCTCGGCGCGGTCGGCCAACGCCGTGTCGCCCGCGTCTCGCGCGGCGTCAGCAAGCGCGATCAGGCCATAGATCGACACATGTGTGTTATTGGCATTCTGGCTCAGGTTGGCCGCATCGTGCCAGCCGCCCGCCATGCTGATCCGCCGGCCGTCATGCTCGCAAAACACGTCGGTGTGGCAGGCGTCATGAACGCCCGGCACGACGCAGCCGCAGCGTAGCCCGAAATAGGCGTTGAGCGTCGCGTCCGCCACGCCATGCCAGACGGCATCCCCGATCCGGAACGGCTCGCTCCCGGCGCGTCCGCACCGCACGCGATAACTTCCCGATCGCCGGAATTCCGAGAAGTCGAGCCGCCGCCAGGAACCGCGCGCGTTGCTGATCGCCTCGGCAGGCAGGGTGGCGACGACACGTCCCGCTTGGTCAATCAGTTCGAACGTCCGCTCCGGCCCGGGCGGCGCGAGCGCGATCTTGGCGCCGTCCACGCGGTAGCCGACATGGCTGTAAGCGATCTTGCCGTCCGCAATGGACCACCCCTGGACCTGCTCGACGTCCACGCTGTGAAGTTCGAACAGATCGAAATCATATGTGACCAACGGTCCGCTTCCGGCCACCGGTAGCCCCCAACGCGGCTGGAAGAGCGTGAAACTTACCACCCGGTCGCGCTGGTGTTCCGATATTTCCCAGGTCAGCTGGTTCCACATGCCCGGCCGCAGATCGCTGATATAATGCTGCGCCACCGGATCGGTCGGCCCGGCCGCCGCCCCTTCGCTGACGAACTCGAGCGCCAGAGCGTTCACCGGATTGCCAGGATGGACGTAACACCACAGCGAGATGCGATTAAAGGCGCGCCAATCCTGCGGCTCGGCGAAGTGACGCGTCATCACCGCAGCGCCCGGCGCGCCTTCGAACAGCACCGCCTGCCCGTTGAAACTTCCGTTTGGCTGTACTCCGGCGCGGAGCAATGCATCATCACGCTGTGCAACGCTGATCCGGATGGCGCCTTTTCCGGTGCGGCTTCGCTCGGTCGTGTGCGAGATCTGGACGGCAGCGCTTGCCTGCCAGTGCGCGACATCGTCCATCGCATCGATGACGCGGCGCGCATGAACGGGCTTTGCGAGCACGCGCTGGTCCAGCGATCGGCTGAGATCGGGCCGGATCAACGCGCGGGGCGGAAATGGCCCGGTCGGTGATGCGGACTTTGTTTGCGCGCTCGCCGGCGCCCAGGCCGGCGCCAGGAGCGCCGTCGCCGAGACGGACTTGAGCAAGGCGCGCCGCGTGAACCCCATGATTCTGTCTCGCCCCAGCTGTCAGAACATGCTCAGCGAGCCGCCATTGGCGACCATCTGCCGGTAGAGTTCGTATTTGTCGGGCGTAAGCAGCGTGCCGGTCGCGGGACTATCGCTGAACGTAATCGCGTCGGGATGGCCGGGTTTGAACGCCGGCCATTGCGGCAAGCCGGCGCCATTGGGATTCCCCGTGCGGACGAAGTTTACCCAATAATCGGCCATCTGGTCGGAAAGCCGGTGATCTTGCGCGGTGAACGCCCGATCAGGCGACGCAGCGAACGTCTGAAAGACATAAGGCACTTCGGCGGTATGGAATGCGCCATAGGTCTTGGCGTTGGAGCCGGGTTCCGGATGAGCGAAATAATAGAGGTAAGCGGGCTGGCGCGACTTCGTGGCGCGCGCTTCCGCCCACAGGACGGTGTTCGCAACTCCGCCATCGCGGCCCAGCGCGAGCGAGGCCGCGCCCGCTGCCTGATCGTCGCCCGCCGGATACAACGTTTCCGCCTCCGGCGCGAGACGTCCAAAGCGGTGCTCGATCGACACCTTCACCTGCGCGGCCGTCGACGCTCCGTAACCCGGCGCGACCGATCCCTCATCGGCGTTGAGTCCGGTGAGCACGGGCGTATCGTTGAATCCGCCGGCCGGCAGGGACGCCGGATCGGCGACGAGGACATGCCCGTCGATGATCGGCCCGAAATGGAATTTGGCGGTCATCGGATTGCCACCGGCGGCTTGCATCAATCGGTCAGCCGGGACTTTGCGGAGATCGGCGATGGAATTTGCGCCGAGCGACGCGGCGAATTGGCCACCCGCCGCTTCGGCCGCCTTGAGCGGCATGACTCCCATCGCGCCACCGAGCCCCGACCCGCTTTCGGCGATCGCGCCGACAAACAGCCCCTTTGCCTCGGGCGAACCGATCAGGTCGTGCACCGCGGCGGACCCCGCCGACTGCCCGGCGATCGTCACCCGCGCCGGATCACCGCCGAACGCGGCGATATTGTCGTGCACCCAGCGCAGTGCGGCGATCATGTCCATCAGCGCGTAATTGCCCGATGCGCCCGCTTCGCGCGTCAGTTCGGGATGAGCCAGGAAACCGAACACGCCCAGGCGGTAATTGATATTCACGACGATCACGCCGCGCTTGGCCAGCGCCGCGCCATCATAGACCGGCACCGAGCCTGAGCCGCCGAGAAACGCACCGCCGTGGATCCAGAAGAGCACTGGCCGGCGCTCGCCACGCTTCGCCCCGGTCCAGACGTTGAGATACAGGCAGTCTTCACTCGTCTTGCCGACCTCGACATATTCGGTCGTGAAGGGACCGAAACTGCCTGTCGACAGCTGGGCGCAGGACGCGCCGAACCTGGTGGCATCCCGCGTCCCGCTCCATGCGGCGACTGGTCCCGGCGCCTTCCAGCGATCCGCGCCAACCGGCGGCGCGGCATAGGGAATGCCGAGATACGCATCGACCCCGCCCTGCCGCGCGCCGTGGAGATCGCCCTGCTGCACGCGCACTGTCTGTGCGAGCGCCGGTGGTGCCAGAGTGGCCGACGCGATCAGAGCTGCGATCCTTGCGGTCATCTTCATCGGTCATCCCCATTCACTGTTGGACGTTTATCGTCATGCCTGGTCTTTGCCGTTCGGCTTGCGCTGCAGTTTCCAGCCGGCAGCGGAGCAATAGCCACAATCGCTCCCGACGAACTTCGCCCGCGCATCCGCCTTGCCCTTCAGACGCCAATCGAGCCACGCAATGGCCGCCGCGGCAAAACCGCCGCCATGCGGCTCCCAGAACGTGCCGTTATGGCCGGTATCGCGATCGAGCCGATAGACCGGAACGCCAGTAATCTCGTTCCAGTCGCCATTGGCGTTGTCATAGGCGATGTCGGTCGGGCCGCCCATAATGTATAGGATTGGCGTATGCAGCTTCGTCAGGTCTGGCCTGGGCAGATCGGGCATCGGCGGCAGTTTGACGCCGGCTGGCAGGTTCGGGAGCACCGGCGGCTTGCGCAATACACCGCTGTTCATGATGACGGCGGTGGTGACTCGCGGATCGGCCGCGGCACTCAGCGCCTGAAGGCCGCCGCAGGATTGTCCGGCGACCGCGATATGATGGCCATCGATATGACCCTGATACGCTCCCGAGCGCGCTTGCGCCTGCGCCCATCCGATTGCCTCGGTCAATTCGGCGACGGTCGATTGCGAGGCTGGCACGACCCCAGGAGGTAGCGGCCCGAAGCCCTGCCCCGGCTTGGGCGGACGGCCGAAAGCGCTTGCATCGATCGGGCCGTTGGCGATCACCAGATAGCCGTGGCTGGCGATCTCCGCGAGATAGCGGTCGAACGCATTCCCCGCACTCCCACACGCCCCGTTGCCGAACACCAGCACGGGCAGCGTTTCCCGGCCGAGCGCTGAAAGGTCCGCCGGGCGATAGACGGTATGGTTCGGCAGGCTCGCCTCGCCCTGCATGACCACGCGGAAGGGACCGTCCGTATCGGGCGGCGCGTCGGCCGTTCCGGCTGCGATGGCCAATCCTGCCAAAGCCGGGCACAGCAGCAATTGCGCGACGATCCTCACCGGCGTTTCCCTTCCAATCCTTTTTCTAGAAGCGGCCGTCCAGACTCAGCCCGACCTGACGGAAAGCCTGCGGCGTCAGAATTTGACCATAGTCGCCGGGATTGGCCGGGAAGCTGGCATAGCGGATCACCGGCTCGCGATTGGCGCCCAGGTTGCGGACGAAAATCGCAGCGGTCCAGCGGCCGGCCGTATCGCGAATGCCGACGCGGCCACCAAGCGTCCAGTTCGCCCCGTAGATCAGCGCCGGATCGATCGACGTGGCTGCCCTAAAGCTGCTTTTGTACACCGCGTCCGCTGCGATGAAGCCTTCGACCCGGCCCGTCAGAGGATGCGAATATTCGCCCGACGCCGTGACTTTCCAGCGCGGAGCGTTGGCCAGTTGAAGGCCACCGAGATCGACCGGCGTGGTCGTGGCGCCATACGCGTACAGATCGTTCGCGAGAAATCCCTTGGGATAGGTGACGGGATTGTAGATCATGCCGGCATTCAGCGAGAGGGCGTGGAACGGCTGCCCGGACACATTGAACTCGACGCCCCGGGATTGAACCTTCGAGATATTCTGCGGCACGCATTGCAAGCCCAGCCCGCCGGCCAGCGGCGAGCATTGCTGCCCCTGATAATTTTTGAGATCGATCCAGAAGACACTCAGATCGGTCGCGATCCTGCCACCCGCGAAGGTCGCCTTGAGTCCGCCCTCATAATCGGTCGGCACTTCGGGCTGGATCACGCTCACCGTACCGTTGGTGAGGCTCGGATCCGGCAATACGAGCTGCGGCCCCTTATAGCCGCGCGCCACCGTGGCATAGGCCTGAACCTGGCGATTGAACTCGTATTGCACGCCCAGCTTCCAGGAAAAGTTTTCGATATTGCTGTGACCGCGCGAAGTCACGCCGGTCGCCACCGGCGTGGTGTCGGCGGCGAGACGCTCGCCGGTATAACGCGCGCCGGCGATCAGCCGCAGATGATCGCCGAGATGGACCGTCGTCTGGCCGAACACGGCCATTGAATCGTCATAGACGTTGGTCTGCGAGCCGTCCGAGGAGACCGGGTTGGCGAGAATGATGTCCGGACCCGGATAGGGAACGTGAATGAAGATGTTGAGCGGGCCCGGTGGATTGATTCCCTTTTGCGTCGAGAAGAACAGGCCCGCGGTATATTCGATCGTCGAGCCGCTGGGCGAGCCGACCCGAAGCTCTTCGGTGATGAGCCGGTCGCTCGCTTCCGCGGTTCCCGACACGATGCGCAACGGGTCGACGTCGAGCCGCGTAATGCTGCCGGTCGAGGGACCGCTGTCCTGATTGCGATACGACGTGATCGAGGTGATCGTGAGCGGCCCAGCGTCGTAATCGATCTGCGCCGAGCCGCCATAAGTGTTGGTGCGATTGCCGACGGCATCGTTGCTGCAATAATTGCGGTTACTCTGGCTCGCGGTGATGCCGCAATTCGCCAGTTCGGCGGCCAGTGCCGGCGTCGCCTGATAGATGACGAAGAAGTCCTCACCGGTCATCTTCACGTGCGTGTAATCGCCGATCAGGTTGATGCTCAGGCGGCTGGTCGGCTCCCACCGAAAGCGCCCGCGCAGACCCCATGTGTCTGTGCTGTCGAGTGTGTCATTGAACGTGTTGCGATCGACGCCCTGGCGGAAGTTGGCGTTGCCCGAGATCCGCAATGCGGCGTTGTTTGCGACCGGGATATTCACGACGCCCTGGACGATCTGCTGGCCGAACTCGGAACCCGCAACACCATCATCCGATAATTCGGTGCGCAGGCGCGCACTGAAGGTGTTGAATTG
>Ga0153956_1000983_pt1 | contig 28179 bp, 29 predicted proteins | sample TSFL040MetaG_FD_104704 | JGI IMG/M metagenome (GOLD analysis project Ga0153956, IMG submission 104704) | Attine ant fungus gardens microbial communities from Florida, USA - TSFL040 MetaG | ecosystem: Host-associated > Fungi > Mycelium > Unclassified | place: USA: Florida, Wekiwa Springs... | reverse complement strand
GGTGGGGGCGGCAGGTCTTCGGGCGGCGGCGGAGGCGGAGGCGCGTCGTCCGGGGGTGGGGGCGGCAGGTCTTCGGGCGGCGGCGGAGGCGGAGGCGCGTCGTCCGGGGGTGGAGGTGGCGCGTCCTCGGGTGGCGGCGCCAGATCGGCGGCGGCCGGAGGGGGCGGTTCGTCGTTGTTTCCCGGCTCGGCGCCGACGCCGCCAGCCAAGAACACGGCGGCCGGCAACAGAGTCGTCGCGGCCAGAACCGAGGATTTCATGCGCAGATCTACCAGTCCTTGCGTGAGCACGCAGGGAACCGTAACCAAAACGTTATCTCGACATCAACCCGGCGCGCGGAAAGGCGCGATCCAAATGGTTGCCCAGCGGTAGGGCGATCGCGGGTCGCGCGGCCGTCGGGCGAGGTCAGCTCGGTACTTGACACCGGTCGCCGCAAACGTAATGTGCGAGTGTTCGCTAGGTCACTAAATCCCGAACACGGCAGCGATTGCCGACACCACATCGGTGAAATCAGCCTGGGCGGCCTCGGCCAGCGGCGTCAGGGCCGACCAGGGCTGGACCAGGTCGCTGAGCGCGTTCTGGAAACCTTCCTGGGCGCCATCGACGAGTGCTTGCTGGACGGCGGACCAGTCCAGCTCGGTCGGGAACAGCCCGAGGGGCGCAGCCACATTCGCCGGTCCCGGGAACCAGCCGTCGGTGATGTTGCCGTAGCCCAAGTTGACCAGGATCCGCATATCGGGCTCCAGCAGGTCATAGAGCGGCTGCCCGATCACCGGCAGGAGCAGCAGCGGTGACAGCAGCGGCAGGGTCTGCGCCGGAATCATGTAGTAGTTCGTCAGGCCCTCGCCGGTGAGATCCGCAGAGCCGGGCAACAGAACCGCGTTGCTGATCTGATCGGAATCGATACTCAAATACTCGAGATGCTGGGTGAAGATGCCCATGAAGGCGTTGAGGTCAGACAGCAGGTTGAGCGGATAGCGGGGGAAGTCGGCGAAGCCGTCGTACTCGAAGTTGTAGATGTCGGTGGGGTACAGATTGTCGGGCGTCGCCGGGAACACCCCCAAGCCCGACCAGATACCGCCGTTGGGGGCCACGGTATCGCCGACCAGCATGAAACGCACGAGGTCGCTGGGCACGCCCTGGGCCTGCAGTTGGTCCATGGTCAGCCCGGAGAATCCGGCGCTCTGCGAATACCCGAACACCACGACCGGGTTTTCCGCACTGACCTGCCCGCCGGCGATCTGCTGCTCAATCGCGGTCGTCAAGATCTGTGCCCCTTCGATCCGTGACTCGGCCTTGTCGAAAAACAGCCGTTCGGGCGTGGTCAGGATCTGCACGGTGCCGGTGAAGCCGTGCGGTTGCAGGTAGAGCTCGTTGGCCAGGTCGGCGTAGCGCTGGCCCGGCGTCGGAATCCCGCTGGGGCCCAAGATCAGAGCGGTGCCGCCCCCGAGCGCGGCAGTGTCGCCGGCGCTCAGCCGAACAGCCGCTGGGTGGGGGCCCTCAGTTGGTGAGATAGGCAGGACTGCGGTGATCAGTCCCGCGGTGAGGGCCGCGGTGGCCCCGATAGCTCGGTGCCGACGGGTGGGGTCAGGCGCGGACCGCATCGCGAGTTCCTCCCTGCAGCGTCCCTGACGCTGTCCTATGCCCCCGGGCAGCCGAGATGGCCGGTTCTCAATATCGGGGACGCAGCGGACGGCGTCAACGCCAGATTTGGGGGGACGGCTGGCCCGCGAGTCGTGCCTGGGGCGTGGGGCGAATTCCTCTAAAACGCTGAGTATTGCCTGTGTGATTGCTAGGGTCGTCGGCAGTCTCGCGCAAACTCCGACGAGGGAATCAGGCGTGACAAAGACGAAGCGGTTTCTGTGTGGTGCGACCGTCGCCGGCCTGGTTGCCGGAACGGGAGCGGTGGTAGGGACGGAGACTGGGCTGTCTGCGGTGACTGCCGACTGGATGCTTGCCGCCGAGCACGTGCTGCTGATCGGTACCGACGGCACCAACTTGGACAAGATCCTGGAGTACGCCTACAACGCGAACGGGGCGCGGTGCAGGGAAACCGCCGGGTCGAGGTGTTGTGGTCGAACCGCGAAACCCGTCACACATCGTCAGATGGGGGCACAGCTGTGACGGGTTTTGCGCCGCTCTGCGGGTGCTGCGGACGGGTCGTTTCCCGCCCCAAACGCGGACCCGTTGGGTGGTGGCGCAGCGCGGCATGTCGAATGGCGGCGTGGAGGGATCGGCGGGTGGCTGAGATGGACGACCTGGACGACGAGCAGGTGGGGTGACTGTGGTGTGCTAGCGCCGCTTGGCATCTGCTGTGACAAGAAAGCAGAAACCCCTTCACGGCGAAACCGGTGTGCGGGTGGCCAATGTGAAGGGGAGTTCGTTGACTAGGTTATCACCTGTGGAAGATTCGTCAAGCGAGCGACACATGCTGCCGCTGCAGCATGTGTCAAAACAGCGCTTGGAGCCCTATCTCGATGCCACGTTCAACGATGAGTTGAAGGCGCTTCAACTTTACGCTTGGGGGCGGAAGCTGTCGGCGGCGATGTTTCACGACATCTCGGTGCTGGAGGTAGCGCTCCGCAACGCCCTGGACAGGGTGTTGGTTGGTGCCTACGGCGAGGATTGGTTCCGTCTCAGCGCCGTCCTGTTCGACTCACGCACGTACGAGCAGCTAACACGCGCATGGGAGGGACTTCCCGCGAAGTTCTTCGCTACGCAAAAAGGTGACGGGAAGATTCGCGGGAGGCTCATCGCAAGCTGCATGTTCGGCACCTGGAAAGCCATGCTGGACGCAGGGGGCAGCACGGGTATCGACGGACCGTGTGCACGAGTCGACCACGACGACGTATGGACTCGTGAACGCTTGGTAGCAGCGTTTCCCGGCGCGGTACAGGGCGCGCGAGCTGAGCGAGCTCACTTCGACCGTGCGTGGGTACACACCCAGATTCGCGAGGTGCATGTTCTCCGTAATCGCGTCGCCCATCATGAATCCCTAGTCAAGGGCTATCCCATACCAGGTACAGGTAGTACGGACGAACCGCCGGAACGTCGAACAGCGCAGCAGGGCGCTGATGCCTGCATGCGGTTAGCGCAAATGATTGACAGAGACCTTGCGGCATTTCTCAAGGACACGTCCGAAGTGGACCAGCTTCTCACTGACGACCCCCGACGTGGATGGGGATTTCTGAACGACTAGATAGGAGAGGGCGAGTTGGTGCGGCTTGCTCGGCTATCCAGCAAACTTTCGCTGCCTGCTGGATTCAAGTCCTGGAAGTCCAGCAGTGCTGGGCCGAATAACCCTAGGTCAGAGCGTTGCAGGACTTGCGGGGCCTGAGCCTCGCGCGCCGTCGACACCCTCCCTCTGAGTGTCGCTCCCTCCGTTATTAAAAGCGCAGCTCAGAGTAGGTTTTTATAGAAAGTGCACATCCCTTTTCTACGCATATAGAGAGAGGCGGTGTTGGGCCGGAGTGCAGCAAGTCCAGCAGTCCAGCAGAGGGCCCGTAGCAAATAAGGCCGCGAAACGTAGGGCGTTCGTAGGTGCAGTTGTCGAGGTCGAAAACGTGGAGGCTGCCCAGGGTGGTGACACGCCAGACGCCAGTCGAGGCGGCAGTGAGTTCGGTGACGGTGGTCTCGGTGGTGGTCATCGCTGCAGCGTCTCTCCCGTCGCCGACAATCACCAGTCACGCGGATGCACGTCCCCGCAGGTCAGGGGTAGGGTGCGCGCTCCTACGTAGGCGTAGCTCTGCGGCGGTACGCCAGAGGGGAGTAGGTCGGTAATGTGGGCGGGGCTGCGCAGACGGACGGCTCTGCGGATGCCGATGCCCGCCCCGACTTGGCTTTGGTGTCGATCAGGAAGCGCGTCGGCGGCGGAGCTGCCGTTTCCCCGCTCCCTGTCATGGTCGCGATTATCACCCGTCACATTGGTCACACCCGACCGAGACACGCTCCCTAGACCACTGAGGGGCGACCGGGACGTGTCTCAATCGCCCGCCTGGAGACCTTGGGTCGGGGAGTGGAAGCCGGGTTTGGTCCCGCCTACTCCCCCAGCGGGATGTCGCATTGTGGGCGCATATCGCATCGGATATCGCATGGACCCGAAATGAACATCGCCCCACCCGCTTATGTGCAGGTGAGGCGATGTTCTACCTTGGGGTGGCTGACGGGACTCGAACCCGCGACACCCAGGATCACAACCTGGTGCTCTACCAACTGAACTACAGCCACCATTGCTGCCCGACTAGCAAGCAGCGTCGTCGATACTAACCGCTTGGGCGCTCAGCGACCGAATCGATATCGTCGGGCGCGTCCACCGGCGGCCCCAGCTCCCCGGCGATCGCAGCAATGTCGCTGGTAGAAGGCCCGGGCGGGGCCACGAACGCGGTACGGCGGTAGTACTTCAATTCCCGGATGGACTCGTGGATGTCGGCCAGTGCGCGGTGCGCCAGGCCCTTTTCGGGCTGGCCGAAGTAGATCCGCGGATACCAGCGACGGCACAACTCCTTGATCGAGCTGACGTCGATCATCCGGTAGTGCAGGTAGTCGTTGAGGGCAACCATGTCGCGGGCCAGGAAACCGCGGTCGGTGCCGATCGAGTTGCCCGCCAGCGGCGCCGTCTTGGCCTGCTTGACGTGCGTGCGGATGTAGTCGAGCACCATCGCCTCGGCGGTAGCCAGATCGACCGTCGACGCCCTGACCTCGTCGATCAGGCCCGATCGGGTGTGCATCTCGGTCACCACAGGGCTCATGGCATCCAGGTCCGCGTCGTCGGCGTGGATCACCACGTCAATACCGTCGCCCAGGATGTTCAGCTCGCCGTCGGTGACCAGGGCGGCGATCTCGATGAGCTTGTCCGTGCCCAGATCCAGGCCGGTCATCTCACAGTCGATCCAGACGAGTTCGTCTCGTGCAGCACTCACAGTGAGCCAACGTTAGCCGTTCGTCACAGCCATAGCCGCACAGTGGTACAGACCGGCCAAGTAATGTCGTGACCTGTGAGTCCCGAGTCGGCGGCGAACGCCGCGCAGCAGATCGCGGCGGGCTACGTCGCCGACGGCCAGGCCCTCGAACTGGGCACGGTGGTGATCGACGACACCGCAGACGCCTCCGCGCAGGTCCGCATTCCGCTGGCCACGATCAATCGTCACGGTCTGGTGGCCGGCGCCACCGGCACCGGCAAGACCAAGACGTTGCAGGTGATCGCCGAGCAGCTGTCCGCGGCTGGTGTCCCGGTGTTGATGGCCGACGTCAAGGGCGACCTGTCCGGGCTGTCGCGGGCGGGGGAGGCCGGCGACAAGGTCACCCAGCGTGCCACCGAGACCGGCGACGACTGGACGCCGACGGCGTTCCCGGTGGAGTTCCTGTCGCTGGGCACCGGAGGTCTGGGAATCCCGGTGCGCGCCACCATTTCCAGCTTCGGACCCATTCTGTTGTCGAAGGTGTTGGGGCTCAACGCCACCCAGGAATCGACGCTGGGGCTGATCTTCCACTGGGCGGACCAGAACGGCTACCTGCTGCTGGACCTGAAGGACCTGCGTTCAGTCATCACGTTTTTGACCAGCGATGCCGGCAAACCCCAGCTGAAGAACCTCGGTGGGGTGTCGGCGCAGACCGCCGGGGTGATCCTGCGTGCCCTGGTCAATCTGGAGGCTGAGGGCGGCGACACCTTCTTTGGCGAGCCGGAGCTCAAACCGGAGGATTTGCTGCGCACCGACAGTCAGGGCCGCGGCATCATCTCGCTGCTGGAGCTGGGCGATCAAGCTGCCCGCCCGGTGTTGTTCTCCACCTTCTTGATGTGGGTGCTCGCCGACCTGTTCACGCTGCTTCCCGAGGTCGGCGACGTCGACAAGCCCAAGCTGGTGTTCTTCTTCGACGAGGCGCACCTGCTGTTCGCCGACGCTTCGAAGGCGTTCCTGCAGCAGGTCGAGCAGACCGTGAAGCTGATCCGCTCCAAGGGCGTCGGGGTGTTCTTCTGCACCCAGTTGCCCACCGATGTGCCCAACAGCGTGCTGTCCCAGCTGGGCGCCCGGATCCAGCATGCGCTGCGGGCGTTCACCCCCGACGACCAGGCGGCGCTGACCAAAACGGTGCGCACCTACCCGAAGACCAAGGCGTATGACCTCGAATCGGCGTTGACGTCGCTGGGGATCGGTGAGGCGATCGTCACCGTCTTGTCGGAGAAGGGTGCCCCGACGCCGGTCGCCTGGACGCGGCTGCGGGCACCGCGATCGATGATGGCCTCCATCGGCGACGCGGCGATCACCGCGGCAGCCACCGCGAGCCCGCTGCACGCCGTCTACAGCGAGACCGTGGATCGCGAGTCAGCCTACGAGATCTTGTCCGGCAAGCTCGCGGCCGGAGAGGGCAGTGCGCCGCCATCCGACGCCCAGGGCTACGACGAAGTGCCGCCGCCACCGAAAGTGCACTGGTGGACGCGGTTCGGTCGCTGGCTCGCCCACTTCCTGTCCACCCGGGAGGGCAAGCAGGTGACGCGTGCTGTCACCACGGTGGTGGTCGGTCAGATCACCCGCGGCGCGATGGGCACCGGCCGACGCCGGCGCTGAGGGGCTGGCTCGGCGTCGTGACGAACAGGGACGAATAGCGGAGTTGCCCGGCTTCCAGCGACAACTACAGGTGTCTGGACGAGTCGTTGCCAGGTGTCGCTCAGAGGCGGGCAAATATCCACATGGTTCCGGCCGGGTGCAGCCATTCCCGCAGTCAAGCCGTGCGTGAACGGTGTTGCCGCTAACCCCCGCCGAGCTTTTTGTAGACCGCACCGACGATCGGCGTGACGATGGCGCGCGGCGCGTAGCCGCTGGCCATCGACATGGCCTTGGAGGTGATCCCGGGAACGACGCGCATCTTGTTGCGCGCCAGCGCATCCAGCGACAGCTTCGCGGTGTGCTGGGTGGAGATCCACAAAAAGTCCGGGATCAGCCGGTCGACCAATGAGGCCTCGGTGGCGTCGGGCATCTCGGCGCGCACCGGCCCGGGCGCCAGCAACGTCACGTTCACCCCGGACCCTCGCAATTCCCCGCGCAGCGATTCGCTGAAGGTGTTGGCGAAGGCCTTGGTTGCGGCGTAGGTGGCGTTGTTGGGGATCGGTGAGTTACCCGCCGCCGAACCGGAGATCAAGATGCCGCCGGCGCGGCGCTCGAGCATGCCCTGCAGCACCGCCAAGACCAGGTCGTGCACGGCCACCGCGTTCAGCTGCACCTGGGCCTTCTCCGCCGCCGGGTCCAGGCCGGCGATCGGTCCGAACGTCGCGGTGCCGGCGTTGGCGCACAGCACCGAGATGTCTCGCTCGGCCAACTCAGCGCAGAACGCGTCACGCGCCGGCGGGTCGGCCAGGTCGACCGCCCGTACCTCGACCGCGACCCCGTACTTGTCACGCAGCCGCGCTGCCACGTCGTTGAGCACGTCTTCGCGGCGCGCGGTGATGATCAGGGAGTGGCCGCGGGCGGCCAGCTCGGTGGCCAGCGCCTCACCGATTCCCTGGGAGGCTCCGGTGACAACGGCGCGGGCATCAGGGCTGGGAGCAGGAATTGGCATGGAGCAATCGTAGAGTGCCAGTTATGGGTGAGCCGGGGGCGGACAAGCCGGGGCGCGCCCGGATCGTGGCGTGGGCCCTGTGGGACACCGGCGCCGCAGGTGTCAGCGCCATCGTCGTGACGTTCGTCTACTCGGTGTATCTGACCAGCAGTGTCGGCCGTGAGCTGCCCGGGGAGGTGTCCCCGGCGAGCTGGCTGGGACGCACCCTGGCCATCTCCGGTCTGACCGTGGCCGCGGTAGCGCCGGTGATCGGGGTCTGGGTGGCCGCCCCGCATCGTCGTCGCGTGACGCTGGCGGTGCTGACCGGTACCGCGGCGGTGTTGACGGCCTCGATGAGCCTGATTCGTGACGAGCCCGCCTACCTGGCGCCGGGGCTGGTGCTGTTGGCGCTGACCGCCGCGTGCGGCGACCTGGCCAGCGTGCCCTACAACGCCATGCTGCGGCAGCTGTCGACGCCGCAGAACTCCGGCCGGATCTCCGGCTTCGGCTGGGCGGCCGGCTATGCCGGCAGCGTGGTGTTGCTGCTGCTGGTCTACCTGAGCTGCATCGCCGGCAGCGGCCCCACCCGCGGCCTGCTGCACTTGTCCACCGAAGGCGGATACAACGTCCGGGTGGCGATGCTGCTAGCCGCGGGCTGGCTGGCGGTGTTCGCGTTGCCGCTGCTGCTCACCGCGCACCGCTTGGCCGGCGACGGCGAGCCGCCACCGTTGCGGCTCGGATTCTTCGGTGGCTACCGCCGGCTGTGGCGCGACATCACCGCCGAATGGCACCGCGACCGCAACCTGGTCTTCTATCTGGTGGCCAGCGCGATCTTCCGCGACGGGCTGGCCGGGGTGTTCGCGTTCGGCGCGGTGTTGGGTGTCAACGTCTACGGCATCTCGGCCGGCGACGTGCTGATCTTCGGGGTGGCGGCCAGCGTGGTGGCCGCACTCGGGGCCATTGCCGGGGGCCTGCTCGATGACCGGATCGGGTCCAAGACCGTCATCGTGGGTTCCCTGGTGGTGATGATCGCCGCCGGCACCACGTTGATGACGTTGTCGGGCCCAGGGGCGTTCTGGGCCTGCGGGCTGGTGCTGTGTCTGTTCATCGGGCCCACTCAGGCCTCGGCGCGCACCTTGCTGCTGCGGATGGCCGACGACGGTATGGAGGGCGTGGCGTTCGGTCTCTACACGATGACCGGTCGGGCGGTGTCGTTCCTGGCGCCGTGGCTGTTCTCGGTCTTCGTCGACGTCTTCGGCACCGACCGGGCGGGCATGGGCGGGCTGTGCACCGTTCTGCTGCTGGGTCTACTGGCGATTCTGCCGGTGCGGGTCAGCCGGGTTTGAATGCCGGGCTTGACGACCTCAGCCGGCCGCCGCGCACACCGTGAGGATCGAACCGGTGCGCTGACGGACCTGGGCGCCGTCCACCGAAACCGAGCAGGTGATCTGCTCGCCGAAATTGACCACCGTGACCGCCGCTGCCGTCGTCGCCGGCGGTGTCAGCGTCACCTGCTTGCTCCACGGTAGGGACACGTTGAACTCGGTCTGCAGTACCCCGCCGGTATCGATGTAGGCGATGCTCAGCGCTCGGCCGGTCCCGCTGACGCTGTAGACGATCGTCTCGGGGACCCCGGCGGTGGTCGAGGTCGTCGGTGGCGGTGTGGTCGTTGTGCTCGGCGCCGGCGTCTTCGGCGTCGACGGGGTGGGGGTGGGGGTGGGGACGCGCTTGGGAATCGGGGTGCTCGGGGCCGTCGGCAACGGGGTCACGGGCGTGACGGTGGCCGAATTGCGCTGCGAGCCATTGGTGATCACCAGGGCGATGACCATGCCGACCACCAGCAGCACCGCGGCACCGGCGACCAGGAACAGCCAGTTCGGAAACCGCGGAGGCTCCGGCGGTCCGCCTTCGCCACCGCCTACCGGCCCACCTGGCGGGGGCTGGGGTGCCTGCCAGTGCTGCCGCGGCAATTGCTCGGTTGGGTGAGGAGCCTGCGGCGGATAGCCGGGCGGGTACGTCGGGAGCTGCCCGGCGTACGCCGGGTCGACGTAGGGCGGATAGCCGGAGGTCGGTGGTTCGTACGCTCCACCGCGCTGCCACGGCTGATGAGAGCCCTCCGGTCGGTACGGATCGCTCATGCCCACCTCATGGCTTGCAGGGTACCTGCGCCGGGCGTCTGCGGCCGGGACGTCGCCGCTCCCGGCCTAAATTGCGGCCGCGCCCAGCGCGCTGATCGTCATCGCCCGCAAGACGGCCCGCGAGCGTTCCGGGCCGGCCGCTTTGGCGCCGGTGGGCTTCATGCTGTGCGGAGTCGAGTTCAGCAAGCCGAACGCGGCGTGGGCCATCAGCCGTGCATCGGCTTCGGCCAGCCCCGTGTGCAGCGCGCGCAGCACGCTCACCCACACCTCGACGTACTGCCGCTGGGCGCTGCGCACCTGGCGCTGCGCGGCGGCCGGCAGATGCGCCAAGTCACGGTCCTGGATCCGGATCAGATCCGGCTCGCCGAGGGCGAAATCGAGATGAAAGTCGACCAGGCCGTCCAGCACTTCTTGCGGGCTGCGTCCACCCGCTTCGACGGCGCGCGCCCCGGCAAGCAATCGGGTGCTGATACCGACCAGCAACTCGACCAGCAGTGCCTCTTTGTTGGGGAAGTGTCGGTAGATGGCCGGGCCGCTGACTCCTGCGGCCGCGCCGATATCCTCTAACCGCACCGCCGGGTAGCCGCCCTGCGCGAAAAGGCGTTCGGCGGCGGCGAGCAACTGGCTACGCCGGTCGGACTTCAGGCGGCTGCGCCGGTTTGCCGGCTCGTCGTTGCCCGCCGAATCGGCCGAGATGGACTTCGGAATGGAAGAAGCCATCGCGCCTCCGCTCCATCGTGGACATCTCAGTTAATGGCCACTAACGTAACACCCGTCGCCGCGGAGCACATCCAGCTTCGGGCGGCTCCGGTGGAGGGGCCGATGGCAACTGCGGTACCCGCGGCGGGGGAGCGTTGTCGTCGTTCGCGAGTGGTCTGAGCTGCGCGAGGTATTGATCGGTTCGTCCGCACGCAGTCGCCCTCGAAGCTTGCGCCGGGCGGATCGTGGTCTGGACCTCCTCAGTCGGGAAGACCGACCTGCTTGTTCGGCGCGTGATCCGCCACGCTGCCGAACTTCGTCACAGGGAAGGCAACGCGTTGTCGGGCAGGACTATTCAGCACTCCGATGCGCGGGGTCGCAGTGCATCTCCGTGCGGTTCGGTCCGATTCTTTCGCTGTCGGGTTTGAACCCGTAGGTCGTGTCCGTCGGCGATGCCTGCGACAACGCCCTGCGTAAACGAAGCTGAATCGCGGTCAGTTGAAATGGCTAAGGGAGGGCCACATTTCGGCCCATGTTCCACGGGGCTGCCGACAGAGGTACATCGTGATTCCGGTCTCCCAGATCTTGTCGCCGTTGCGGATATTAATAGGCGCCAAAGTTGTGACCTCGGACCAGTAGTCGCGCAGGTAGTCGATAGGGAAGTCGCCAAGACACAACACCGTGTCTGGGCGTCCCTTGGGTGGACCCCACAAGGCGTACTGGTTGTGAGCGCTATAAACTGGGTGTCGCAGATCGGCGGCGGGTCCCAGGATGGTCAGCGCGCCAGCCTCAATGTAGTAACCGGTAAAGATCGGTACATGGGCGGGCAGCGATGAAGATACGGACACGACCTGTTTGGTGAACTGTGGCCAGCCGTAAGATTGGGTCAGATACGGGTTCACCGGGCGGAAAACACTGGCTGCGGATACCGGCAGTACAGGCAAGAAGGCCAGAACAGCGCCTACGAATGACACGGCTAACGTAGCCGTCCAGCGCTTTGGAAGGCGGTTCGTGTGAGCAGACTCGACACGCACTGCCCCGGCAGCAAATAGCGCTGCGAACGCTGGGACAGAGTAATAGGGCCTGCCGCCAGTCGCGGTGAAGACCACGAATGCCACAGCCACCATGCTCAACACCCAGCGATGCTCGCGCTGGGTTGGTGAAGACAGCCACCGGATTCCAAGGGCCGCCAGCACGATCAGCAGTGGGCCGATGTACACCGCCACTAGGGGCAGCTGGGTCAGTGAGCCTAGCGGGCCACCCGTGTACTGCGACACCCTCTGCGCGAACTGCAGATTTGGCCATCCATGCGTTGCATTCCACACCAGATTCGGAGCAGCCAACAGAATCGCGAGCCCAGCAGCCAGCCACGGCCCACGGGTCCGCAGTACCTCGCGTCGGAACATCACCAGGCCCGCCGCGACGCCAACAAGCAGAACAGCCGCGGTTTGCTTATTTTCTAACCCAACCCCGGCAGCCGCGCCCACAAGTAGCCAGGCTGGCGTCGTGGCGAGGCGCAGTGCTCGGGCAACCAGCACAATCACGGCCAGCCAGATCAGCTGGTCGATGACCGTCGTACCGAAGAATGAGGAGGCGGCCACCAGGCCCGGGGAGGACGCTACGGTGGCGGCGCCGATAACCTGCGCGACGCGTCTCCCGCCGAATTCGGCCGCCAATACGGCGGCCAACACAATGCAACCGACGTGCGCAGCAATGGCGAATAAGCGCAGCATGAGTAGACCGCCGAAGGGCGGGGGGAGGGTAGTGGCCGCACGTGCCAACAGTGGCACCAGCGGCGGTTGATCGACATATCCCCATGCCGGGTGGCGACCGCAGATCACGTAATAGAACTCATCAGGGAACCAGCCATAGCGGGTGGCAACCGTTAGATGCGCCGCAGCGGCCGTCGCCGCCACGATCGCCACTGGCAGCCGGGACAACGCGGGACGAAACGCAACTGTTGAACTGCTCAACGGCGCTCCTCTATCAACAGATGCGATCGCACACCAAGGCGCGCGAACCGCGCTGAATCCAGGAATCTAGTCGGTGCGCCGTTCGCTTCTGTCGTCGGGTGGCGCACGCTGGTGCACACCTCCCTTAGTTTCTGACCGGCTCCGAGGAGTTTTTTGCCTCGACGAAACACCCGGGCGACAGCGCCCACAACGACGGGACCGCTACAACGGTTCACTGAGTCCTGCGTTCCTCCCTGCAGCGGGTTAACATCCGGTACCCGTAGGAGAGGATTTGGTGCGATGAAGGTTCTCGTAGGTTTGGCGGTAGCAGCAGGTCTGCTAGTAGGTGTGGCTCCTGTAGCCCATGCCGATGAGGCTGGCTATCTGGACGCGGTGCGGAGCGGCGGAAGGCCGGTCATCAGCGAGCCGCTGACGTTGTCGTCGGGCTACGAGATCTGCGGGCTGATGCGAAACGGCGCTAGTCGGGAGGCGGCTGCTGCCCAAGCGGTCGGTTTCCTCTACGTCAACTCCATCGGCATGACCTACGTCGATGCTGCCCAGCATCATCTATGCCCTGACACGCTGAAGTAGACGATCGGCCTACCGGCGAAGGGGCGGGGCATCTGAGCTTTGGCGACCTGTTTGAGGAAGTCCAGGAACTCGGCGTGGGTGTGGCGCGGGTAGCAGGCATCGGCGGTGACCTTCCCGGTGGCGACCTCCAAGGCAGCGAACAAGCTGGTGGTGCCGTTGCGGATGTAGTCGTGGGTCTGCTGTTCGGGAATTCCCTGGCGCAGCGGCAGGACCGCCTGGGTGCGGTCCAGGGCTTGGATTTGGGATTTTGTGCGCCACGAGGCGCTGCATTACCGGATGGAGGTGAGAGGACTCCGTCTCTGGTCTGTCGCAGCAGACCAGTGAAGCTGGGGGCAGCCTGACCCGGGAGACGCCGGGGAAGGTGGGAGCAGCCCTGACAACGGCAGGGCGTGTCGGTACTGCCAGACGGCCCGAGCCTGTCTAGCGAGACGGGAAGGTGTACGTGAGGAACCAGCGTGTAAAGCCTCTCAAGAGATACGCCGGCTCCAATCTGGTGGATATGGGCCGGGGTGCGATGCACGCCCGCCGACGGCGGGCGACTCCTGGGCCGGTTGAAGTCGCCGGTAGGGAGGCCACGAGGAAAGGCTGCGGCGTACTCGTGGCGATATCGCAGGGGCAAAGTTGGGCACCGACCCCGTCGACCGGTGTGCGGTGAACGTGGGAAGCGTCCCGAGCTGGTCCCGTTGTCGGCCGTCCAGGCCGGTACCGGGTGTGGTTCGTCGTCGGCTGAGCGGGTCGGGACGTGGCGGAGCCGCCGTAGTAGTCCGAGGCCGGGAAAGCCGGTCGCATGGCCAAGGGCGGCAGCGAGTTACGCAACAAGGGATTGGAAGGGCAGGAGATCGTCGGTGAATACGGGCGTGCTGTGGCCAGAGCGGGAATGGGCCGAGATGCAGGTACTGCGGATCCAGGCCAAGTTGCACCAATGGGCGATCGATGATCCTGATCGCCGGTTCGATGATCTGTTCAACCTCGTGTGTGACCCAGCGGTCCTCGTGGTGGCGTGGACGCGGGTCAGGGGCAATAAAGGGAAGCGGTCAGCGGGAGTGGACGGGATCAAGCCAGAGGCGATCTTTGACGCCGCGCAGGGATTCCTGCCGCGGTTACGAGAGGACCTCAAGGCGCGAGCGTTCACTCCGGTGCCCGTGCGGGAAAGGATGATCCCCAAACCCGGCGGCAGTAAACGCCGCAGATTGCGGCATCCCTACTGCCCGGGACCGCACCGTGCAAGCGGCCCTCAAATTGGTGCTTGAGCCGATCTTCGAGGCGGATTTCCAGCCATGTTCCTATGGCTTCCGCCCGAGACGTCGGGCCCAGGATGCGATCGCTGAGATACACCAATTCGCTTCTCGCTCTTATGAGTGGGTCCTCGAAGGTGATATCGAGGCGTGCTTCGATGAGATCGACCACACGGCCCTGATGGACCGGGTGCGACGACGTGTCGCAGACAAACGCATCCTGGCGGTGGTCAAGGCGTTCCTGCATGCTGGCATCCTCGGTGAGGACCATCAGATGCGGACCACCACCACCGGCACACCCCAAGGCGGCATCCTGTCGCCGTTGCTGGCCAATATCGCCTTGTCGGTCCTCGATGAACACTTCACCGGGATCTGGCAGACGAACTGCGCCAGCACCTACCAACGGACCAAGCGGCGTCGACTCGGCCTCGCCAACTACCGGATCGTGCGCTATGCCGACGACTTCGTGGTGTTGGTGGCCGGAACCCAGGCGCACGCGCAGGACCTACGGGAGGAAGTGGCCACGGTGCTCGCCCCGATGGGCTTGCGCCTATCGGCGGCGAAAACGACGGTCTGCCACATCGACGAGGGCTTCGACTTTCTTGGGTTCCGCATCCAGCGGAGACGAAAGCGAGGCACCACCAAGCGGGTGGTCTACACCTACCCGTCGAAGAAGGCTCTCGCCTCCATCGTCGGGCGGGTCCGCGCGCTGACCCGCAGGTCATCGCACCCGACGCTGGCCGCCCTGCTGCGCCAACTCAACCCGGTGTTGCGGGGCTGGTGCACCTACTTTCGCCACGGCGTATCGAAGGCGACCTTCGGCTATCTTGACCAGTACACCTGGCATCGGGTGGTCCGATGGATCCGCAAACGGCACCACAAGGCGAAATGGGCTGTCCTGCTTCGGCGCTACCTACCACAATGGCGTCCCACCGAAGACGGAGTCGTGTTGTTCCAACCGCAAACGGTGACGGTCAGCCGTTACCGCTACCGGGCGGCCAACATCGACACACCATGGACCAGCCGAACTGAATCAGTCGCATAGCTCGACGGCATGAACTCGTGGAGAGCCGGATGCGTGGAGACGCGCACGTCCGGTTCGGAGGGCGGGCTGGGGAAACGTAACGCCTGTAAAGGCGTCAACGCGCCCCAGTCCGACCCAACTCGTCGACGCTGACCACCACCGCACCCTTGGGCGGGTCAAGGTAGAGCCCGACCACGTCGCGCAGCTTGGCTTCCAGCTGCGGGTCGGTGGAGAATTTGAATGTTTCCACCCGGTGCGGCTGGATGTTCCACTTGCGCCAGATGCGGGCCGCCGAGGCGAACGAGATGCCCAACCGGGTGGCCATCAACCGTGCTGACCAATGCGTAACCCCGAGGTGTGTGGGTGGTTTTCCCTTGCCCGCCAATGTCTCTGCCAGCACGGCGATCTCGTCGATCACCGGCGCTTGGCCGGGGCGGGGATCGTCATCGAGCCCGTCGATACCCGAATCGCTGTAGCGCCCACGCCATTTGAGGACGGTGGGTCGTGAAGTGCCGGTCCGCTCGGCGATATCGGTGTTCGGTATCCCGTCGGCGGCCAACAGCACAATCCGCGCCCGGGTGGCCAGCCCCGCCGATCCCGTCGAGGCTCGCGTCAACGACTCCAGCCGACCCCGGTCACCGTCGCGCAATTCCAAAGCGGCAGCTACATACACAGATCGATTATCTCAACCAAACAGACGTAAATGTATCAACGACACGCGGCATTAGTTAATTGCGCGACACACCAATAGGCTGACTTCCGGTCAGTTGAAATGGCTAAGGGAGGGCCACATTTCGGCCCGTGTTCCGCGAGGCTGCCGACATAGGTACATCGTGATTCTGGTCTCCCAGATCTTGTTGCCGTTGCGGATAGTAATGGGCGACAACACTGTGACGTCGGACCAGTAGTCGCGCAGGTAGCTGACAGGGAAGTTGCCAAGACACAACACCGTGTCTGTGCGTCCCTTGGGTGGTGGACCCCACAAGGCGTACTGGTTGTGGGCGCTATAAACCGGGTGTCGCAGATCGGCGGCGGGTCCCAAGATGGTCAACGCGCCAGCCTCAATGTAAGAACCAGTAAAGATCGGTACATGTGCAGGCACGGATGAAGTGTCGCCACGGTGATGGGACCACGTTGACCAGGGTTTAGCCAGCTTCATTGGACCACCCGTTTGCCAGTTATGGGACCACTGGCGTGCGCAAAGAAGCCCCGTTGGGGTGTGCTCAGAGCACACCCCAACGGGGCTTCTTTGGTTATGTCGTGCTGTTGAATCTCATGGTAGTGGCTCGGACCGACGCCAATTCCTCCCGCAGAGATGCGATCTCCTCCCGCATCTCCGCGACCGGGTCAGACGGTGGTTCGTTCAGTTCACTGGGGATATCCAGTGGCGGAGGCCCCAGTCGCGGGGCCTCTCCGGTCTCTTCCACCGGAGTCAACAGCTCGCCGGTCTCCTCATCCCACTCGAACTCATAGTCCAACTGAAGCTCAGTCACGTGGCCCTCCTGTCCGGGTGACACTGAACCGGGTCACTAGACCCGTCGACTCACCCTTGAACGTAATTCCTGCGATGTTCGAGTTAGATACGACATACAACACGGGCAAGATGACCCCGTTGGCTGGGACATACACAGCTACCGAGCCCTGCATGCGGTAGATCGGGGTGAATGGATTCCCCGACATGACGGTCGAGGTGAATAGATTTGAGTACCCACCCACCGCTACGCCGATGCCGAACCGGCCGCCTTGGTCGCCGCTGGTATCCAGGCTCATCTCGCAGATATAGAAGCCAGCTCGCTCTACCTGCACTGCACTGAACCCAGTGCCGCCGATGGTGACAGCGCCGAAGGCGAGGTCACCCGTCTTCCAGGTCGGGACAGCGTTGAAGAAGCCCGGGTTGAATCCGAAGGTGCCGGTCTGGCCGGACGAGATGGTGGTGGACGTCGTCGCCGTGCGTCCCACTGAGATCCCCGAGCCGATGATGGCGTCGTCCAAGTCCTGGGTGAGGCCTTCAACCTTCGACTGGAAGATCCCGTCTGGGATCGCGTCCATGTCGATGACCGACCCGACGGTGTTCCCGCCGAACAGCGTATTCTTCAGCGCGGCAGTGTCATTCGACGCCTGCGCTGCTTTTGCCTGCGCTGGCTTCCACAGGGCGTTCCACCAGTCGAGGATCCACTGCACGGTGTCGTTGATCGGGTCCACGACCAAGTCGTTAAAGATGTCCCCGATCTGACGCAACGTCTCGTCCAGATCCGCCAGGCCGAAGATGTTGCCCTGTGGGATCTTTGGGAACCACTGGTTCAACAGATTTTGGAAGAAGTTCGAGGTGTCGAGTGTGGGAATGTCCAACGTCTCCAGGAACAATTCCCAGGCTGCATCCAGGTCCGTCTGGGTCTTGCCCGGGGTACCGGTCAGGACTCCAAAGAACACTTCCACGAGATTGGAGGCACGAAGCAAGAACCGCGTAGACCCTAGCGCGAACTTCCAGAAATCCGAGTCGGGGTTAGTAGCCAGCAACGCGTCCAGTGCGTCGTCCAAGTCCTGTTGGGTGGCCCGACCCTGGGTCCGCTTGAAGTACACCAGAATGAGATTCGCCAACGCGTCGGCAAACGACTCTGACACCCACGGGGATACGAGGATGGCGACGACGTTGCCCCAGAACCTTCCCGATTCGATGTTCAGGTCGACCAGCGTGTCGGTGATAACGCCCCACGCCTCAACGACGTCGTCCCAGGCGGCGTCGCCGGTGACAAACTTGAATATCACCACCGCGAGTTTCGTGAACGAATCTCCCACCTTCGGGATGAGCGAGTTCATGACTGCGTCGACGGCATCGATGACATTGTCGAAGTTGTCTTGGATGTCTTCGTCAAACAGCAACGCGAACGTCTTGAGTGCGTCCAGCGGTATGCGTCTGAGGTACTGGGCCAGAGTCTCTAGCGGGTTGGCTGTGTTGATGCCGGGGGGCCTGATGATGCTGTTGATGCCTTGTTCGGTGAGAGACTGCCCGTAGTCGTGGTCCCCTCCACCGATGATGTAAGCACCTAGGCCAGCTGCCTTCTCAATACTTTCGAGGTAGGGCGGTTGGGGCTTGGTCATCTGTCTCCTAGTAGTTCAGCTCCAGCTCCTTCGGGGGAGCTGGCGGCGTGTGGTCTGGGGCGTGGGTGTAGATCCAGGAATAGAGCGACCGGATGTGCTTGAGGGCCAGCCCCAGGCGGGACTGCGATGCCTCGTACTCGGTCTCCAGGGTCTCCACCCTGCTTTGCAATTCGGCGACCTGGTGCTGCAGGGGCGCCATCAGAGATACCGCGGTGTTGGCAACGATCTGAGCTGCCTCGGCGTCGAGCCGAGGTACCGCCGCTGAGACTTCCTTATTCTTCAGCTTCCAGTCGAATACCTTCGTGATGAGGGAGCCGAGGACGCCGCTGCCCGCGGCGACCCCGGCCCACTCCAGGAGCGAACTCACTTGTTCTTGCGGTAGAGGTACCAGCCGAGGGAAGGGACCACCGTCAACGAGTAGACGTTGATGAGTGGGTCAAGCCACTCGGAGCCGATCTCTCGCCCCAGTACGGAGCCAGCCAGTGCAAGTGATGCCACGGCTACGGCGCGGACCAGTGCCACGTTGGACAGCGTCCGCAGTACGTCGCCGGCGCCTTCCTCATCCAGGCCCAGCAGCGGCGCGGGCACGGGGTGTTCGCCTTCGCTCATGACTGAGCCCTTTCGTCGTGTAGCTCGCCCGCAGCCGGCCCGGCAGGGGCGGCGGGGACCATCCCCAGCTCTTGGAACTGGTAGAGCAGCGCATGCTGTTCCTGGATGGTGAGCTCCCGAATGTTGGGGAGGCGAACGGGTTGTGGCTCTGGTGTGTCCGTTGCCACCCATGTGGCCGCATTGTTGTAGCCGTGCTGAGGCCCCCTGAACGCCGGTTGAAACCGGATCGCCTGCTCGGGGAGTCGGCTGACAGGAATAGTGCCGTCAGCATCAGCTAGCCCGGCGAGATAGTCCCGGTGCGCGAATCCGCACTCCCACAGGTGCTTCGACCACCCGCGCAGAATTCCTGGGTGGGTGACGGCCCCCACTCCGGCGAACATCGGCATAGAGCGCAGGGCCCAAACGAAGTGCTCCTCGGGGTCCTCCGGATTGTGGTCCCCTTGCGAGGGAATACCGTTCTTGCTCATTTCTTCCTCTCGCTAGAAAGTTCCCGTTGGCCCTAGGCCGGTGAGTTCACGGAACCATTCCTCTACCTGTGCCGCCAGATCTTTCGGCTCCGGCTGTCCGATGGTGATATCCCAGCCATTGGAGCCGTTCTCATCCCACTCGTATCGGATCTTGTGGACCCGTTCTACGAACACAAGATGGGGGTCAGGAAACCCGAGAACCGTTGTGCCGACACGGTTCCCAAGCCAGAAGTGCCCGTAACCAGGCTCACCGATGATGTACGGTGACGCATCGGCAACCTTCAGTGTGTGCGATGTGTGGGCGCGGGTCGCGTAGATCTTCGCCCGAAGCGCAACCATCGCCGAGATCGTGAACGCACGGTCTGCACCGTCAGCCCAACCTTCGAAGAGGTGGAAGTCGCCGAGACCGGTGACCTTGTCCTCCAGGCCAGGCAGAGGCAACTTGGTGCCGATGGCGCGCAGCGTCGGAATCTCCATGAACGCCAGGAAGACGTCCTCGTAGAAGAGCTGTGCCACGGCGTCCATCACTCCGCCTAGTGGCGGGAAGTCGACGTTCAATGCACCCTCCGGCTTGGGCGCCAAACCAATTGCCGAGTTGATGTACGAAGTAATGAAGTCGCCTGCCATGTTCACAGCGGCGCTGATGCCTTCGTTGACACCAGGCATACTCATGCCGCCTGTCAGGAACGAGGTATCCGTAGCCTCATGGTAGACGAACTCCGACTGCTTGATACCCGTCAAAGGGCCCTCTTCGAAGACGACCCAGGGGGCCTTCGGCGAGGTTCCCAGGAACCCGGGCTGGTAGTACTCATCGGGGAAGGTTGGATCCCCCATGAAAATATCGACGCCCTCGGTGTAGCCATCGGACGCGATGTTCACTACAGACCGAACGAGACCAGTCAGTAGCGATCCGCCGAACGCGGTTTCGGTGCCCCAGCCGGAGTTGTCCACGATGTCCCACACCAGGCAGCCGTGCCGTAGCGGGATCAGATCCTCGATGGTGCCAGCGACACTGGGATCCAGGTTCTTCCAGAGGTCCGAGAACGGGTGTCGGTCTTCGCCCTTGAGGTAACGACGACAGACGACCGTGAGCTGAGCATCCTGCAGGATCTTCTGGACGGTGTCGTGCCACGACCGGAACCGGGAGAACACCACCTCAGTGTTCGAGTTATCCGACAGGATGTCGAACGGCTTGACGATGTTGCGCCAGTTGGCCGCGTTGAACGAGAGCCCCATCCACTCATTGATGTCCGTAGGATCATCAGGCAGTGTCCAGATCGACGACTCGAGCCGAAGAATATTGACGAAAAGGGTTACCAAGCAACACCATTTTGCAGGACCGAAGATGGTCCACAACTTCGGGAACTGCAGCTCCGGCCTCAAGAACGGGTTACACCAAACATAGATATGCTTGGCCTGCTCGTAGTCGTTCAGGAAAGCGATCTCCAGGTAGCTGTCGCCGCCTTCGGTTTTCACTACCTTGTAGTAGTCCATGAACCCCGACCACCGAGAGCCATGCTTTTCGATGGTGACGTGAACGTTCCGCTTCTCGCGGCCCTTGAAGTCCAGCACCCACTTGGCTAAGTGGTGCGACAGCGGCAATCTCAGCGTTGCTGTGCCGGTGTCGTTCTCGATGAATTCGTAGGCGAGGGATCGCCAGGTGGCGACCTCACCACGCAGCCGGTAGTCTCCGTCCCACAGCCGAACCGTCGGAGCGGCTAGCCGCGTCCGCTCTCGCTCCGCCCTGCGGTCCTGGAGCAGGTTCCAGAGGTCGTCCGACGCCTCGACAGTCGCAAGCCCGCTCATTCCATACCCCACGGACGCGACCACGGGCGGGGCAGCCTCAAGGTGATGACCTGGCCAGGGGCGCAGCCGCTTACGGTTATCTCGAAGGTCTTCGAGCGAGTGTACGGCGGGATCGCGTTGCGGAATCGAACACCGTTCATCCGCGACCAGATCGGCGCGCCGTTGGCGGCCGAGAACTGCTCTTCCCGCGGGTCGGTATCGATGACACAGTCCTCGCCGTTGATCAGAGCCGGCGTACGCAGGCGCCTGTTCTCCTGCTCGGGATCCTCGAACGAGTAGTCCGGGATCACGAACTGAGTGAACGGTGCTTTCTCCCAGGGGATGTCGAAATGCCCGATTCCGTTGATGTCAATTCCCGGGATCGGCTCGGCGGACGCCGGCACAGTCCATTTCGGGAAGATGTACTGATCGGTCGGGTTCAATCCACCACGGGAATCCGAGGGATCGACCGTGATATACAACGTCTCCTTGGGCTGGTTGGCCCAAGACCAGGTGCCGCCGATGAACGCCGGCGTGAACCGCGTGTCAGTCCTGGTCTCAACCGAGTAGACGACGTCCTTTTCGTACCAGAACGGGTCGCCGGCGATGACCGTCATGTCAGCACGGTTGACGGTGTTCTTCTTTGGATCGGTGAACAGCGAGATGTCGGGGGTCTTGCCCAGCCGACACTTGAGGTACCGGGTACCGGATTCGTTGGTGGTGACGTGCAGCTTGCAGTCACGATCGAAAGCCCATGCCTTGCGCCACTCTGAATCCCGCGACAGCCAGGAGCTGGAAGCTCCACCGTCGTTAAGGATGTCGACGCCGAAGGCGATGTCTCGCCGAAGAATCCGGTGGTTCAAGTAACGAGCGCCGGGGTAGTTGCCCAGCTCCTCGTAGACCACGTTGACCGAGGGGTCGTACAGGCCTGTGACCCCGGTGCCTAGGTACACCCCCCGGTCGCCTGCACGGGGACCGGCGAGGGTGAACCACTCGCCGTCGACTCCTTCGAGCTCAACGACGGTTTCCATACACTACCTCCTGTTGTACTGACGGGCTCTTATGTTGTCGACACGCTGCTTTGCTGCCAGGGGGCCTTTACTCCCCCTGTGAACTTGTCGAGCTGGACTTTGAGGTCCTGGCGTATCGAGCTGGTCGATCTGATGCTTTAGCTTGTCTCTGAAACTGATTGGACCCAACGGGGCGAACGGTGCGCCTCAGCGAGACCGGCGCCCTCGTACCAGTAGGGGAGTTGCAGCCGGGGGCTGTCGCCGGTATACGCCAGGTGCTGGATCAAGGAAGGTCCGGCGTGGGATCTTCCTCGTCGGCGGTGACCAATTCAGCGGAGATCCAGTCGTAGAGGCGCTTGCCCGGGTAGTTCAGGAAGGTCGCCCTTACCGGGAATCCGCTGACGGCATTCGCCGGCAGGTTGATGGTGTCGTCACGCTCGACGACGGCTTTCGCGGCGTAGAACCCGACGCGAATGTCGCCTTCCACGATGATGATCAGTACTGCGTGTTCCACCGGATTGAAGTTGCCGCCGACGCCGAACACGCCGGGCTCGATAGCCGGGTCCGCGGCATTCTTGCCGTAGTAGAGTTCCAGGGTCCTGAGGTTGAAGTCCGACAGGATGAGCGTCACAGAGGCCGCAACTGGATCACCGGAAGTGGCCTTTCGGAGTCGCCTCTGCTGCCAGGTGGTCTTGGTCTGGGTTTCTCCACCGTCGAATGCGAGCTTGGGAAGGTCGTCCTGGGACGTATGGCCTACTTGATCCCATGCCGGATTCAGGTCAGAGAAGGTCTCCAGGTCAAGAGCATTCAGCTCTGCCAAGGTCGGCGCGGGCGTACCAGGCGGCGCGGTGAAGACATATCCGACCGCCTCTGTATTCTCGTCGTTGTCGAGTGCCATGTGGCGTTCTCCTTCGTGCTTTAGCGGACCGGCGCGAGCGACTCTGCCCCGGTCGGTCTCTATGTCTTGGTTGTTCGAGTGCAGATGCCTTGCTGGAGTGGGGGACTGTTCGTCGTTCCCGCTAAATCGATATGTGGTATTTGTCAAGCTTGATTGAAGCGTGATGCCCAGTCGCGCACGTGCTGGACCGCCAGTCCCAGGTAGGTCTGTCCTGGCCAGACTTCGGCGTGTTCGTAGCTGATATGCGGTGCCGTTCCAGCGGCTGCGAACTTGGCCGCGACGATCGCTGCATCGATCCCCGCGGCGAGGTAATCCGGCTCGCCGTCCAGAAGACCTGTCAGAGAGTGGAGGATCAGCGGCTTCGGGCTGGCCATGCCAATGCTGGCCCAAGCGTTAGGGTTTCCGCTGAGCAGTCCGCCGAGGAGATCCTGCTGTTGCTTCGGGCTCTGGAACAAGGCCTTGGTTATCAGGTCCAGCAGGTTGCTCAACGGAGCTGAGGTCTCGTGCCGCCCCTCGCCTAGGATGCCGAGGTGGGTCAGAATGTCCGGTAGCTTCTCCAGGATCGCCCCGAATGTGCCCAGCGGGTCGCTGAGCTGCAGCCGGGAGACGATGTCGTAGAAGTCGCCGAGGATCAGGCCAGTGTCCCCCTCGGGGACCGAGGTGTACATATCGCCCTTTTGGCTCAGCCAGCAGTGACGCCAGTCGGCGACGTCGCCATAGCGCCAAGTCGAGATCCCGTGCCCTGGAGCGGGCGCACCAGCGAAGAAGGCGCCCTTCGATGGCCGGGTCGGGTCACCGATGCTGAAGCTGCAGCAGTAGTTGTCCGCGTAGTTTTCCAGCAGCCACTGGCGGAACAGTGCCGCCGCAACCGCGCCTGCGGAGTACCCGCCAATGACCACACCGACGTTCGGAGTCAGTGCTTGGCGGGCCAGGAAGATTCGCTTGGCGTCTTCAAATGCGGTGGAGACTCCGCGCTGCATCGACGGGTCGTCAATACCGCCAGCGGTCCCAACCGGGAGTCCTCCCATGGTTGCCGGGAACTCAGGGTGGACCTCTTCGACCAGATTCGAAACCGCCTGGCACACAAGACTAACGTAGTCCTCACCTTCGACCCCTCCAGTTCCTCGAAACATCAGTCCGAGTAGGCGTTCGATCACTTGGCGTCCACGGTGAGGTCCGTCCGAGAGTGGTCGATGAACTCGTCGATCCGATCCGCCAGTGCCTCGATACCACGCTTGAGTTCCGCGATGCCGTCCCGCTGCGTCAGCTCTTCGCCGTGGGCGTTCTTTCCAAAGGACGACTCGGGTCCCCACTGGTTAGGGCCAAGCTGATCTCGCAGCCAGCGGGTGTTTGCCAGCAGTTCCTTCTGCTGGGCTTCGGTCAGTGCTGCCATGAAGCTGTCCTCTTCGTCGTCTTGGAGCAGGGCTAGAAGCTCGTCGCCTACGGCAAGAGCACGGTTGTAGCGGTTGACCCGGTCGGCCAGGTTGTTGCTGCCGCCGTTGATCCGGTAGGTCACTGCGGTCACGTTCTGAGCGTCCGACAGCGCGTTGATGTCCGGGCGTTCGACGGTCCAGTACCAGGCGGCGCCAATGCCTGCCCACTTCATCTCGGCGAGGCGGGTGGGGTTGTCTACGAAGTAGTTTCGGGATGGAACAAGCTCACGGTCATAGCACCACGACCCGAACCGGGCGTAGTTCTCTTTCCAGGTGATCTGAATCCAGGTTCGGCCCTTGTACTTCCATCGGTCTGTGCTGGTATCGCCGTTGGCGTACTCTTCGGTGGCCTGGAATGAGTCCGATTCGTGACCGAGCTGGGCGATGAACATGGCGATACGTAGCTGCGAAGTGCAGTTCGCAGCTCTGAGACCCGCCTGCATTGTCGGGAGGATTGCCCGAGCCTTCGACACGGTGATACCGGCCGCGGCGGCGAGAATATCTGCTGCGCTGCGCCTCTCACTGATGGGCCCCGGAAGGTAGGCCCAGGCGGTTGCGTAGGAGTGGTCGATGGGCCAGGCGGCCTGGCCGGTCACCAGGCCCTTGCTGCCGGCGGATTCGATTCGCATTCCGTCTAGCTCGCCCCACATGTGCGAGGACGCTCCGCCTGTGCCCTCATGGTGGAACGCGAGCTTGGCCGTGGCGTCAGCCGGGATGTCCTTGGGAGATCCGACTCGGATTGTGCCGAACGGGCCGACACCGCCGATCGGGATGTACCGGTATGCCTCAGTCGTGTTGCCTTCGGCCTCTCGTCCCCAGACCAGACGCCCCAGAGCGGTGGCAAGAACGTCATTCCACACCCCGGAGCAGTCCGTCCCCTGCCGCAGGTCGTACGGGTCGAACATCCCGCCGTAGACGTACGGTGCCCCGATCCGTTCCCGGACAAGGTTTTTTGCGTTCTCGACATTGTGCCGTGTCGGCATATATCTCCCTCTCGCAGTAGCTGGGCGGGCCTCTTAGAGGCGGGATGGTGTGCGTACTCGCCAGGAGTCGAACCTGGAACCGGCGGCTCTAGAGACCGCTGCTCTCGCCAGTTGAGCTACGAGCACGTGCGGGCAGTTTGAGTCCTTGCCCAGGGACGTTGTCGGATTACGGGGACGGTACGACGTCGTCGATGGAATGACTTACGAACGTCCACCCGGAGACAGGGCCGAGCCCGATGTCGACCTCGTCCAAGTACTGCAGGATCGCCCGCTTGCCCGGGGCCAACGCACGGATGACATCGTCGACCGGCAAGATGTCGAAGTAGGCGACATTCACCGCGTCCGACAGCCCGTCCTCAGGATTGATGATCTCGATTTTCTCCCCGTGCTCGGCGGCGGACGGGATGGTGATCGTGAAGTCGCCCTCAAGGCAGAACACGGTGTCACCCACTTCCGCCGTGTAATCCACGGAGGTGATTACCGGGTAGGACGACGCGCCGCCTCCACCCGAGCCGGTGTCGCCTTTGGGGCCCTTCAGCGATGCAAGCCAGGCAGTTTCATCTCCGATGAATCCGTTGTCGACCGCGACCTCGTAGGCAGACTTGCCGTCTTCACCGTCTTCACCATCGGCGCCGGGGCTTCCGGGTGTCCCTGGTGTTCCGGGTGTTCCGGGTGATCCGGGTGCGCCGTCCGCGCCGGCAGGCCCAGGTTCTCCGGGTTCCCCTTGGGCTCCTTGAATGGCGGCTCCCTGCCCCTCGGCAGGCCAAGCCGTGCCGCTCCAGAGGTACAGCGACCCGTCGCCCTGGTTGAATGCAGTGAAACCGGCGTCGCCTGCAGTGAGATTCGTTGGCAGCAAGGCGTAGGTAGCTACGACTTCGTCGATACGCAGACCGTCGCCTTTTTCGCCCCGTTCGCCTTCAGGCCCTCGTTCCCCAGTTTCGCCGCGGAGGCCTTGAGGTCCTGTCTCTCCCGGGGGCCCCGTGGGCCCCTGGGGGCCGACTGGCCCTTCCTCGCCTCGGGGACCGGTCTTGCCAGGCAGCGGCACCAGATGGCCGACGGCGCGGTTCGACGTTCCGACCAGAGAGCCTTCTGGGGTACCGACATACGACAGAGCCGGCCTACCGTCGGTGGGCCGCCCGTTTAGCAGCATCAGCGCTCTCCTTGGACGCGCACTCGCCCGAGTGCGATGGGGTCGCCGCCTTTGGCCTCGCCATCGGGCAGGAAGACGAGCTGCCAGTCGGTGCGGTCGACGATCTTGTCGGCCTCTTCGGATTCGACCTTGAGGCTGGCTTCCGCGCCGTCAATCTCGAACTCCCACACCGTCAGCGGTTGGCGTCCCGGCTTCAAGACGTCGACCTCGACCGTTTGCTCGTTGGTGTCGCCGGTGAGCTGGCTGATGTCTGTGGTCATCTTCGGGACTGGGGTCTCTGCCAAGTCGCCGATGAACTCGACCTGGTAGATGTGGTTCCAGTAGAAGTGGACCTGGATAGTCTCGAACAAGCCGATCAAGGCGGACACCGAGTTCAGGAAGTTCTCGATGGCACTCGCGGTGACGTCAAGTGCGAACGTGATCAGGTCGGACTCGACGAATGATCGCAGCGAGGTCGCCTTGATGGTGGTGTTGAGGTTGTCGTGCACCTCGTAGTCGAGGTCGACTCCGAGGAGTTCCTCGAAGCTGTTGAAGAAATCGTTGACCGTCTTGTTCAGGACGTTGACGGTCTTCTCGTTGAACTTTGCGGAGCCGGGCACAAGCGTCGAGGTCTTGATCCCCGGCCAGTTCGTGCCGGTCAGGAAGAAGTCCAAGAAGAAGCCCACGGAGTAGCCGACGAGCTGCTGGACATCCGTCTGGCTCTTGTCGTTTATGAACTCGACCTGGTAGCCGTCAGCGATCTTGTCGACCTTGACGTTCCCCACGCCGATAGTCGTCAGCGCTTCCAGCTTCTGCTGGACTACCAGGGCGGTCGACCCGTACGGGATCTTTTCGGTGAACTTGGAGCCGTACGACAGCTTGAAGTCGCCTCCGGTGGGGTTTCCGGTGAACTGGATGAGCTGTACCTCGTTGTGCCCAGCGTTCAGCTTCAGCTTGATTTCCCAGACCGGGTACAGCTTCGCCGGGTGGACCTTGACGTTGCCGGCACCGACCGTCGACAAGGCCTCCAGCGCGGTGGTGATGTCACCGTCGATCCCACGGGGGTTCTCCGTGGCGTCGTAATAATCGATAGGCCCGGTCAGCTCGTCGAAGACACCGAGCTTGTAGGTACCGCCGTCGGCGGATTCGACCCGGACCTCCTGCAGGGCATTGTGCTGCCCGCCGGTCTCTAATTCGAAGAACAGGTCCCCAGGGGGGAAGGGGATAGGGTCCTTGTTGTCGTCCTGCGTGACGTTCTCGAACGTCCATTTGAAGTCGCGGCGACGGGTCAGGACGAGCTGATCGCCGTCGAGTTCAACACCAATTACCGACATTCGGTTCCTTTCGTGGTTGGTAAGGCAGCCCAGAGGGAGCGGCGAGGCGCGCTGCAGCCTCCTCCCAGCGCCTGGGCTATCCCATTGACAGTCGTTCGCGGACCAGATGGGCGGTTTGCAACACCGGACCTGTTCGGGGACTAGACGGTATGGGTGACCGCTGGCGTTGAGCCGGGGGTTGCGGGCCGGGGCCTCACACACAAAAACTCGTGGGTTACCGAGCAGAAGTCCCTGCCCGGCCTATCCAACATTTGTGGGAGGCC
>Ga0153956_1000982_pt1 | contig 28182 bp, 29 predicted proteins | sample TSFL040MetaG_FD_104704 | JGI IMG/M metagenome (GOLD analysis project Ga0153956, IMG submission 104704) | Attine ant fungus gardens microbial communities from Florida, USA - TSFL040 MetaG | ecosystem: Host-associated > Fungi > Mycelium > Unclassified | place: USA: Florida, Wekiwa Springs... | reverse complement strand
TGAAGCGGACTTCTGAACCTGAACCACACGAGAATCATAAACTTGCCAGTGTCCCTTTAATTCCGAAGTTCGCATCAAAGGTCGCCGCAAGGACATGCGAACTTCGGAATCGGGACACTAGAACCCTATAGCCGGGTTTGCACGCTGCCGGGCTCGCCGGATACCGCTGCGGCGGACGCTGGATTGGCGCTTATCGGTTCTTCCGCAGCCGCAGAGGGTTGACGGCGATTTGAGGCCGCGCCATTGAGCGGTGTCCTCGTGACGGGATACATCTGCCGGGTCTTGTGCCAGGTCTTGCCGGAACACACGCTCATGCCGATCCGCATCGATAGCCGCAGCGCCGATTTTGCCTCGCGCTTCAAGGCGTTTCTCGCGACCAAACGCGAAGTCTCGGCCGATATCGAGGCAGCCACCCGCGCCATCGTCGAGGATGTGGCATCGCGCGGCGACGCGGCGCTGATCGATGCGACGCGCAAGTTCGACCGGCTGACCGTCGATGCCGCCGGCCTGCGCTTCACGGCGGCCGAAATCGACGCCGCCGTCGCGGCGTGCGACGCGGCCACCATCGATGCGCTGGAGCTGGCGCGCGACCGGATCGAACTGTTTCACCGCCGGCAACTGCCGAAGGACGACCGCTTCACCGATCCGCTCGGGGTCGAGCTTGGCTCGCGCTGGACCGCGATCGAAGCGGTCGGACTTTATGTGCCTGGCGGTTCGGCGGCCTATCCGTCGTCGGTTCTGATGAACGCGGTGCCGGCCAGGGTAGCCGGCGTTTCCCGCGTGGTCATGGCGGTGCCGTCGCCGGACGGCAAGATCAATCCGCTGGTGCTGGCGGCGGCGCGGCTCGGCGGCGTTTCCGAAATCTACCGCGTCGGCGGCGCGCAGGCGGTGGCCGCGCTGGCTTACGGCACGGCGACGATCGCGCCCGTGGCCAAGATCGTCGGTCCCGGCAATGCCTATGTCGCCGCCGCCAAGCGTCAGGTGTTCGGCAAGGTCGGCATCGACATGATCGCCGGTCCGTCGGAGGTGCTGGTCATCGCCGACCGAACCGGCAATGCGACCTGGATCGCAGCCGACCTGCTGGCGCAGGCCGAACACGATGCCAACGCGCAGTCGATTCTGATCACGGACAGCGAGCAGCTCGCTGCCGATGTCGAGCGCGCGGTGGAAGCGCAGCTTGCGACCTTGCCGCGGGCCGACATCGCGCGCGCCTCGTGGAACGATTTTGGCGCCGTCATTCTCGTGCAAAATCTCGATGAGGCGGTGACGCTGGCGGACGCCATCGCCGCTGAACATCTGGAGATCATGACGTCGGACCCGGACGGCCTCGCAGAACGGATCCGCAATGCCGGGGCGATCTTTCTCGGGCCGCATACGCCGGAGGCGATCGGCGACTATGTCGGCGGCTCCAACCACGTGCTGCCGACCGCGCGTTCGGCGCGGTTCTCGTCCGGCCTCGGCGTGCTTGACTTCATGAAGCGAACATCGATTCTGAAATGCGGGCCGGACCAGTTGCGGGCATTGGGCCCGGCGGCGATGACCCTCGGCAAGGCCGAAGGTCTCGATGCTCATGCCCGTTCGGTCGGAGTGCGCCTCAATCTGCGATGAGCAATGCATCACCAGAGGATGATTCTCAAAACCGCATCGTGGCCGTCACGCTCGATGAGGATTCGATCGGGCGTTCCGGGCCGGATATCGAGCACGAGCGGGCAATTGCGATCTACGATCTCATCGAGAAGAACCTGTTCGCGCCGGAAGGCGCGGAGAGCGGCCCGTTCACGCTGCATCTCGGGATCACCGGCAACCGCCTGATGTTCGACATCCGGCGTGAGGACGGCACGCCCGTGGTGGCGCACCTGTTGTCGCTGACGCCGTTCCGGCGGATCGTGAAGGACTACTTCATGATCTGCGACAGCTATTATCAGGCGATCCGCACCGCCGCGCCGGACAAGATCGAGGCCATCGACATGGGCCGGCGCGGCGTCCACGACGAGGGCTCGCGTACGCTGCAGGAGCGGCTGGAAGGCAAGGTCCGCGTCGATTTCGAGACCGCGCGGCGGCTGTTCACGCTGATCTCCGTCTTGCACTGGAAGGGTTAGGCGGGATGTGGTGCGGACCCGCGATGGATTTCCGTCATTCCGGGGCGCGCGCAAGGCGCGCGAGCCCGGAATTCCGTTTTTCGCCGGCGCGCGTCGCTGCGAGATTCCGGATCGGCCCGCGGTGCGGATCGTCCGGAATGACCGCGGTTGATTTGCGTCGGCGAAGCCGCCGATAGCCGCGCATGGTCGCGCCCCCGCGCGTTTATAATCCCCAGTCGGTGCTGTTCGCTTGCGCGCTCAACAGCGTGCGCTCGCCGATGGCGGAGAGCCTGCTGCATCACATGTTCCCGCAAGCGCTGTACGTGAAATCCGCCGGTGTCCGCAAAGGCGATCTCGATCCGTTCGCGGTCGCCACGATGGCGGAACTCGGGCAGGACATCTCGAAGCACCGGCCTCAGACGTTCGAAGATCTCGACGATTGGGAGGGGCTCAACTTCGATCTCATCATCACGCTGTCGCCGGAAGCGCATCACAAGGCGCTGGACCTGACGCGCACGCTCGCCGCCGATGTCGAATACTGGCCGACGCCGGATCCGACCGATGTCGAAGGCAGCCGCGAGCAGCGCATGCAGGCCTATCGTGACGTCTGCGACGGCTTGATGCTGCGCATCCGCAAACGGTTCGCGCGCGGCGGTGGCGTCGGGCTATAGAGTAGGCGGCGGCGCACCTGACCGAAGCTGCCGGTTCGATGTTCCATCGCCGCATATCAGCTACGCGACATCCTTCACGCCCAATCTCGGCGCCGATCGTTTCGGCAATGCGTTCAGGCCGACCGCGGGCGATGGCAAGGAGATCGATGTCAAGTTCAAGCCGAACGGCATGAACCTGATGCTGACGGCCGCGCTGTTTGCCATCGCCGTGCAGAGCGCGGTCGGATTGTTGTCCGCGCTGCTCGGCGACGGCATCTGGGACGGCCTGTCATGGGTGGCGCCGGCGATCCCGGTGCTGTTGGATTTTCATCCGCCGCCGCTGAGTTCCCTCCGGGCGGGCAAGCCCGGTTGTCGAACGGTGCGCGTTCCGATAGGTTCCGCGCGCATTCCGCCCCCGACACATAAAGCCCGCATGCTAGGCCGTCCCAAACTCGTACTCGCCTCCGGTTCGCCGCGCCGCCTCAGCCTGCTCAATCAGGCCGGGATCGAGCCCGACGCGCTGCGGCCCGCCGACGTCGACGAAACCCCGAAGCGGGGCGAGCTGCCGCGCGCCTGCGCCAATCGCCTCGCGCGCGCCAAGGCGGACGCCGCGTTGAAATCGCTGCCGCTCGACGACGACCTGCGCGGCGCGTTCGTCTTGGCGGCCGACACCGTCGTCGCGGTCGGGCGCCGCATCCTGCCCAAGGCCGAACTGGTCGACGAGGCCTCGCAATGCCTGCGGCTGCTGTCGGGGCGCAATCATCGCGTCTACACCGCGATCTGTCTGGTGACGCCGAAGGGCAACTTCCGGCAGCGCCTGATCGAAACCCGCGTCCGCTTCAAGCGGCTGACCGAGGACGACATCACGACCTACATCGGCTCCGGCGAATGGCGCGGCAAGGCCGGCGGCTACGCCGTGCAGGGCATCGCGGGGTCGTTCGTGGTCAAGCTGGTCGGTTCCTACACCAACGTCGTCGGACTGCCGCTTTACGAATCGGTCTCGCTGCTCGGCGGCGAAGGATTCCCGATCCGCTTCGGCTGGTTGAATGCCAGCAATGCCGGTTAGCAAACCAGCCGGCCCGCGGCCGGGAAAGCCGTGCCCGATCTGCGGCAAGCCGGCCGTCACGGCCTCGCGCCCGTTCTGCTCGGAGCGCTGCCGCGACGTCGACCTCAATCGCTGGCTGTCAGGCTCCTACGCCATTCCGGTCCGGCCCGAGGACGAGGAAGACGCGGAGTAGGGCGGCCGGTACTGCGCCGAGCCCGCGCGGGATTCATCGATTCACCAACGATTTGAGCGGGATCGCCGCAGGCCGAGAAACCTGCCCCGACGGGTGGACAGGGCGTCACGGCCTGACTATAAACCGGCGCTCCCGGCTTTTGCGCCGGGCTGCGCCCAGGTAGCTCAGTTGGTAGAGCATGCGACTGAAAATCGCAGTGTCGGTGGTTCGATCCCGCCCCTGGGCACCACATTCAACGGAAGTTCTTCCGTTTCAATAAGATAAGCCCTATCAAGGTGTTGAGCTTTGCTCGACTGTGTAAGAACGGTGAGCAACGAATGCTTTATCGCTTAGGTGTTTAGTTCACAGTAGCCTCCGCGCCCTGCAGCGCATCCACTGTGCTAAGGAATCCGGTACCCCTATCCCAATCCGCCGCGGAGGGCCGTCGGCGGTGCGGATGCGGAGAGCAGCAAATCGGGCTTTGAGCCGGTCTTTCGTCCCGCTGCGCCAACTCACGGTTTTCCATTTGGCGCTGGCCAGCATTTGTTCTGCCGCAATCGACAAGATATCGGGCACATGGTGCTTTCGTGGTTTGCCACGGGCTTTGGCGATCGGCCAAATGAGCTTCACATCGACCGGATACACTTTCTGGTGCCGAGGGATACCGACCGCCCAGGCCAGCCCGCGCTCTGTCAGCCCTTGTCGAAACGGTGCGCTGAGGCCGTATCCTGTATCCGCCAGCACACATCCAAAGCGTATGTTGGCTGCCATCGCGCGGTCAATCTTGGCCAAAGCGATCTCCGGCCTGGACCGTGGCGTTCGGTGTTCGACTCACGCGAGCCAGCTTCAAACGAGGTCAGTCGCTTGTCCAGCCGTCGGGGAGAAAAGACGTAACGCGACCATCGCCGGCACTTCGCCTCGTCGTCACCACCGGTAGGACTGTCAGGAATCTTGTGTTTGAGGCCATATTGATGAAGTTCGAAGGAGCATCAAATGGCTATCGAGAAGGACGTATTGGATCAGCTTGCCGGGCGTGACCCGAAGGATGTTTTCAGCAAGGACGGCCTGGTCGACGAGTTGAAGAAGGCGCTATCGGAACGGATATTGAACACCGAGCTGGACGAGCATCTTGAGGCCGAGACCGTCGGCGGCCGATCCAATCACCGGAATGGCTATTCGAAGAAGTCGGTTTTGACGGCAACATCTAAGGTGACCCTGGCGGTTCCGCGTGACCGTGCCGGCACGTTTGATCCGCAACTGATTGCCAGGTATCGACGCCGGTTTCCGGATTTCGACGACAAGATCATTTCGATGTACGCCAGCGGCATGACCGTGCGCGAGATCCGCGGCCATCTTGATGAGCTTTACGGCATCGATGTCTCACCCGATCTGATCTCGGCGGTGACCGATGCCGTTCTGGATGAGGTCGCGGAATGGCAAAACAGGCCGCTCGATGCGAGCTATCCGCTGGTGTTCTTCGACGCTTTGAGGGTGAAGATCCGTGACGAAGGCTTCGTGCGCAACAAAGCTGTCTACATTGCCCTGGGCGTCATGCCCGACGGGACCAAGGATATCCTGGGCTTGTGGATCGAGCAGACCGAAGGCGCCAAGTTCTGGTTGCGCGTCATGAACGAACTCAAGGGCCGTGGCATCGGCGACATCTTGATCGCTGTCGTCGATCGATTGAAGGGCTTTCCGGAGGCCATCAATGCGCTTTTCCCGCAGACGGTGGTGCAAACCTGCATCGTTCATCTTATTCGGCATTCGTTGGATTTGCCGGATGGAAGGATCGCAAGATCGTCGCGCCGGCCCTCAAAACTGTTTACCGCGCCACCGACGCCAACACCGGCCAGGCGGCGATGGACGCCTTCGCCGGTGAGGACGCAGACCCGGATTCGCGGATCATCGTTGGTTCGATCGACTGCGGCTTCGAGGCCCGCTGCCACATCGCGATTTACGGCGTTGCGTGCCTCGGGGCGATTAATGGCGACCAGGGCGATTTGCTCGTTGACGACTTCACAGCGTTGCGCATGTCAGGCTTTCGAGAGGAATTGGCGGCGAGGTTGTATCGTGGCTATTCAGCTTCGGCTTCCTTGCGAGCTTTTTTTTGACACCGCGCGATCGGTCTTACCAGGTTTTGCAGCGCCAGATTTGGGAGAGTCGATAAACAGGCCGTGACGCAACAGCTTCATGTAGGCCGTCAGCACATAGTTCGGCACTCGCGCCTTGGTCGCGTTCGCGACTGATCCATACCTGAAGCTGAGATAGGAACGGGCCGCAAGCAGGATGTAGGCGATCGGTTCAATCTCCTCGTCCGCGAAATCCTGAAGCTCGTTGCGCAGCTTCGCCCGGCGAAGTGCGCGCAGGTAGCCGTCGCCGAACGCTTCCACGTGCCGCCGAAACGCGGCCGGCACAAAAACTTCGCCCTCGTTGAGGATCCGGTTAAACTCGGGATGGATCTGGAGAAACTCGAACCAGGCCAGCAATCGCTTTTCTTCACGGGCAAGCCCCTCTGCAACCGGCGCGACTTCGCTGGTGACGTGCGACAGCAGCAATTGCCCGAGCGCGGGAAGCAATTGCTCGAACAGATCCTGACGGGATTCAAAATGGTTATAGAACGTCCCGTGAGCCACCTTGGCTGCCGTGGTGATCTTGCTGATTGACGCATCGGCATACCCGTAGCGTCCGACCACACGTGCCGCGGCGAGAAAGATCGCCTGGCGAATTTCCTCGGATCTTTCCGCGCGATTCTTTCGTCGCGATTTCTTGGAAATTGCCACTTTTTCCCTTTCGGCTCGCTCGCTTCCGCCCGAGAACGTTGGACCCGGTTGCAGGCGGCGGGTTCAACCTCACCCTTGAGCCTAGCGATACCTTTCTGTTCCGCTCTTGACAACCACATCCTCTGTCTGCACATGATTAATGACCCGTGAATCATAAATCATCATATTGGTCGGGGAGGAAGATTGTTGCAGTCGAGCGAGAGCCAGGCAGGCCGGGAGCAGGCGGCGAAGATGCGCGGGAGGATGGCCGCTGGCGTAGCCTGGATTCTCGCTGCGGTCGGGCTTTGCCTGCTGCCGCCGCGGTTGTTTTCGGACTATCAGCTCTACACCCTCAACCTCGCGCTGGTGAACATTCTCTTGGCGGTCGGTCTGAATCTCGTGATCGGGGTCGCTCGGCAGTTCGCGCTGTTTACCGGAGCGCTATTTGGAATAGGCGCATACGTCTCGGGTATCTGCCAAGTGCGGTATGGCATGTCCTTCTTCGTCGCGCTGCCATTGGCGGTGGCGGTGGCGATGGTCGCGTCTGCCGCGATCAGCCTGATCGCCTGGCGAGCCGGCGATCTCTATCTCGCCATGATCACGTTCGGATTCGGCGAGATTTTCCAGTTCGTCCTGGTGCACGCCGACAGCTTGACCAGCGGCCCCGATGGTTTGGCAATTCCGCGGCCGGCGGTGGCAGGCGTATTGCTGGCGGCTCCGGGGCATCTCTACCTGTTGTTCCTGCCGCTGACGGTTTTGGCGCTGATTGCCTATCGATATATCGAAACAGGATCTCTCGGTCGGCTGTTCGTGGCGCTCGGTGACTCGGAGCCGGCGTTGGCAAGCATCGGATATGATCATCGGGTGATCAAGACGGCCGCTTTCGCCATCCAGGGCGCCTATGCGGGCCTCGCGGGCGTTCTCTTTGCTGCAGCCGTCGGCTTCATCGATCCCTATTCCTTCGGACTGCCCGTGACACTGCAGCAACTCGCTGCCGTTGCCATCGGGGGGTTCGGCAGTCTTGCCGGCGCTGTCCTCGGCAGTGTGACCATGACGCTCGTCGATCGGGTGCTGGTCGACTTTCCGGGGCTCCGCGAGCTTGGTTACGGCCTGTGCCTCATGGCGGTGTTTCTGGTTTTTCCTGGCGGACTGGCGGGCCTGTTTTCCCCGCGCAGGAGCGCGATATGAACGCCATTCTTGAACTTCAGGAAGTATCGGTTCGCTTCGGTGGTCTTACGGCCGTGGCCGATGCGACGATGGCGTTCGTTGCGCGCGAAATCCACGGCCTGATCGGGCCGAACGGGGCCGGCAAAAGCACGGTGATCAATTGCATTTCCGGTTTTCAGCGCCACTCGTCGGGTGAGATCAGGCTCGATGGCCGCGTGCTTCCGCCGCTCCGCACGGCGAGTGTTGCGTGCCGCGGCGTTGCCCGATCGTTTCAGACCCCGCAACTGTTCAACCGTCTCAGCGTTGGCGACAATGTGCGCGTCGCCCGCGGGCGCAAGACCGAGACCGGTCTCGGCGTCGGCGACCTGCTTGAACTCGTCGGCTTGGCGGACCTCGCGGACCGCCGGGCAGACACGCTGGCTTATGGCCAACAGCGGCTGCTTGAAGTCGCCCGCGCGCTGGCGACCTCGCCGCGACTTCTGCTTCTCGATGAGCCCGCGGCCGGGCTTGCGTCGGAAGACATCGAGCGTCTTTCCCGGTTGCTCAAACTGATTGTGTCGCAATTTCCCATTGCGGTCCTGATCGTCGAACACAATGTGCCGCTGGTCCGGCAGATCGCCGACCACATCACCGTTATGCACCATGGCTTCGTGATCGCGTCAGGTACGCCCGCCACCGTTCTGGCTGATCCCGCGGTGATTGAGGCTTATCTCGGCGGCCATAGCGCCGCGATCGAGCATTGACGATGTTACGGGTTGAGAATCTGACGGTTTCCTATGGGGCTGCCCTCGCAGTTCGCGGCGCGACGTTCGAGGTGTTGCCGCGGCAGGTCACGGCACTGCTGGGCGCCAACGGAGCCGGCAAGACGACCACCATGCTGGCGCTTTCCGGACTTTTGTCGGTACGCGGCGGAGCCGTCATCTTCAACGGTGCGCACGTTCAGAATCTCAACAATGAGCGCCTGGTCCAGCTCGGCATCGTTCAGGTGCCTCAAGGACGTCAGGTCTTCGCGCAGATGAGCGTGCTTGAAAACCTGGAGCTCGGTGCGTTCGTTCGGCGGGATAGAGAGATCAGGAATGACATGGCGCGCGTCTTCGATATTTTTCCGCGGCTGGCAGAGCGCTCGCAGCAGTCGGCAGGGACGCTGTCGGGGGGTGAACAGCAGATGCTTGCGATCGGCAGGGCATTGATGGCAAGGCCGAAATTGCTGATCCTCGACGAGCCTTCGCTCGGCCTCGCGCCGATCATGGTCGATGCGGTCTACGCGATTATTGCTCGGTTGGCCGCGGATGGGCTCGCCATCCTGCTGGCCGAGCAGGACGTGACCAGGGCGCTATCCGTGGCGGCGCGAAGCTTCGTCCTTGAAAACGGCGCCGTGATCGCCGGTGGCACCGGCGATGAACTCGCCGCCAGCAGATTCGTCCAAAAGGCGTATCTCGGATAGGGCGTCCGACATCCACTCTAATACAGCAGGAGACCAGCAATGGGTTTGAGGCCAAATGTGGAAGTTGCGATCGCGGGAGTCGGCGAGACTGCCGTCGGCAACTTGCCGGGAACCCATTCAACGGGACTTTACATCCAGGCTGCGAAGCGCGCGATCGAAGACTCGGGTATCGATAAGAACGAGATCGACGGTCTGCTCACGACCGCATCGGTTGTCGATGACAATGTGCGGCATCACATGGTCATTGCCGAACATCTGGGCCTGTTCTGCAAGACTCTATGCGACACGTTGCGAACCGGCGGAGCTGCCTTCGGCTACGCATTGCAGCTTGCGCAGTGGGCGGTGCAATCCGGGAGATGTCGGGCTGTCCTGGTCGTAGCTGCCGACAATCTTCTTTCAGGACCTGGACTCGGCCATGGCGTCGCTGCGTATACCGAGCTTGGTGCGCACTCCCTCGAATTCGAGGTGCCGTTCGGCGCGCATATCCCGGCATTTTACGCGCTCGTCGCGAAGCGGCACATGCACGAATACGGCACCACCCCGGAGCAACTTGCCGCCATCGCAGTTGCCTGCCGCAAGCACGCCTCCCTCAATCCGGCGGCGCAGAAGCGCGAGCCGATCACGATCGAGGACGTGCTCAACTCAAGAATGATTTCCTCGCCGCTGCACATGCTCGACTGCAGCCTGATCTCGGACGGCGGCGGTGCATTCATCGTCACCACGCTCGAACGTGCTCGCGAACTGCGCCGTCGTCCGATTCGGCTGTTAGGCGCAGGGCAGGCGCAATCCTACTATCATATGGGACATCTCGCCGGCGGCATCGGGCATCCGCTCGATCGCAAAGGCGAGTTCAATCTCACAAACACCGTTCAGAAAGCTGCGGCACGCGATGCCTTCGGGGAGGCAGGTGTTACAACCGACGACATCGACGTGGCGGAAATCTACGACAGTTTTACCATCACGGCACTGATGCAGTTCGAGGATCTCGGATTTTGCAAGAAGGGTGAGGGCGGCTCGTTCGTCGAGGGCGGTCGTATCGCGCTTGGAGGCGCCCTGCCGGTGAACACCCACGGAGGGCTGCTCTCATTCGCTCACCCCGGCATGCCGGGCGGGATCTTTCACCTCATAGAAGGTGTCCGCCAGTTGCGTCACGAATGCGGCCCACGTCAGGTGCCGGACGCGAAAATCGCTCTCGTCACCAACGTCAGCGCGGTGGCCTCAAACCATTCCGTCTGTATCCTTGGAAGGGACTGATCCATGATCTCTGTTATGCCCACCATCGCCCCCTGTCCGACGGACGTCTCGAAGCCGTTCTGGGACGGTTGCCGAGACCGCAGGCTGCTGATGCAGAAATGCGAAGATTGCGGCAATCTGACTTTCTACCCGGTCTACATCTGCCCGGTCTGCTCCAGCGAGAACCTGGCCTGGACCGAACTCAGCGGCCGCGGTCGCGTCCATTCCGTGACCATCGTCCACCGCCCGGCCACCCCCGTATTTGCTTCGGCAACGCCTTACGCCTTGGCTCTGGTCGAAGTCGATGAGGGCCCGATCATGATGAGCAACATCGTCGGCAAAGACGCGCTTCAGGCCAAGATCGATGACAAGGTCGAAGTGGTTTTCGAGGATGTCGGTGATGTGACCCTCCCGCGTTTCCGTCGTACCGGTGGGTAGCGATGCAGACCTTTCGTGATCTGGCTGAGCAGGTCGCCGCGCGCGGAGATCGTCCTGTGCTGTCGTACGAAGGACGCAATTTCAGCGGGCGGGAAATCGTCACGCAAGCGCGCCGCATAGCGCGGGCGTTGCTCACGGCAGGCGTGAACCGCGGCGATCGGGTCTGTATCTGGGTCCCGAACCGTCCGGAATTCGTGCTTGTCGAATTGGCGACCACGCTGATCGGTGCGATATTCGTACCGATTCAAAGTCGGTACGGCGCAACCGAACTCGGCAATATCGTGGAACGCGCCGAGCCGACCATATTGTTCTTCCAAAAAAGCTATCTCAACGTCGATCTCGACTCCATTCTGAAGATGACGTTTCCCGACGTCGGCGAAGGAAAGATCGAACGCGTACCGTCGCTGCGTCGGCTCGTCTCATTCGACGGCAGCCGTCATCGTGACGTCGTGGGATGGTCGAAATTCGTGGCCAGCGCCGACGATCTCGGTGAGGCGGATCTCGACCTCGCGGCGGCGCTGGTCGAGCCCGACGATCCGGCGGTTTGCATTTTCACGAGCGGAACCACGGGTGTGCCTAAAGGCGCCATGCTGAGCCACCACGCCATTATCTCGACCGAGCGCAGCGTCGGTGACGCAATGCGGATCTCTCCGGATGAACGCGTCCTGTACGGTGCGCCTTTGCCGTCGGTGTTTGGTTGCTGCAATGCGCTTGTCGCCAGCTGGACCCATGATGCTTGCCTGGTGGTCATGCCCACGTTCGAGGCCAGCGCCGCGCTGGCGACGATCGAGCGCGAAAGCTGCAACGTCATTTACGGCGTTCCGACCATGTATCTCATGCTGCTGAATCATCCGGAGTTTCGTCCGGAGCGAACCGTCTCATTGCGCACCGGGATCGTCGGCGGTGCGCCGTGCCCTCCGCAACTCGCCGACGCCATCATCGGCCAGCTCGGAGTGAAGGATCTTCTCAGCGGCTACGGGATGTCTGAAACTTGCGCGGTCATTACCCTGACCAGGATCGGCGATCCGGTAGAGATCGTCACCGGGACCGTCGGACGGCCGCTGCCCGGCGTCGAAGTCCGTATTTGTGACCCGGCCTCGCCGGCTGTCCTTGCGCCGGACGTCGATGGCGAAATCTGCGTTCGCGGGTCCAACGTCATGCTGGGCTATTTTGCCGGCCGCGACGGTCTGACCAAGCCTTTCATCGACGGCTGGTTTCGAACCGGGGACCTGGGCGTCCTGGGCCACGACGGCAACGTTCGAATCACCGGCAGGGTCACGGACATGATTCTCGTGGGCGGGTTCAACGTGTATCCGGTCGAGATCGAAGCGCTATTGGCCGGACATCCCGATGTCGTTCAGGCCTACATTGTTGGCATCGACGACGAGCGAATGGGTGAGTTGCCCGTTGCTTTCGTACAGCTTCGCGCGGGAGCGAAGCCCGATCCGGACAATCTGACGCGCTTCTGCACGGAACGGATCGCCAAATACAAAATTCCGGCGAGATTTCACTTTGTCGAGGACTTTCCGATGACGCCGCTCGGCAAGGTCCAAAAATTTGAACTGAAGAAACTGACAAAACAAGCCGTGATCTAAAGGGAGAACGAAATGAGAGGGATGATATTGGCGGCAGTTGTTGCACTTGCACCAACTGCCGGTTGGGCACAGGGCGTTTATGGCGTAACCGACACGAGCATCCGCGTTGCCGTGCAGGATTCGCTGAGCGGCGCCTATTCGCAATACGGCGTACCCAGCCTCAACGGCGTTCGCTACGTCTTCGACAAGGTCAATGCTTCGGGTGGGGTCAACGGGCGCAAGCTCGAAGTTGTGGCTGAAGACGACGGATGTTCCCCCAAACAGTCCGTCGGTGTCGCAACCAAGCTTGCCTCGGAGCGCTCGGTCGTCGCGGTGCTCGGGCTGACCTGTTCGTCGGCTGCCGTCGCGGTTCGTGATGCTGTGGCGCCAACGACGGCGGTGCCGTTCATGTCATTCTCGAGCGGCGGCTACACGTCCAGTTCGTCGCAGCTCGGCGGATTGAAGCCGAACTTCTTCTTCGTGGCGCCGTCCGTGCATGCACAAGGCGGAGCCCTCGTTAACTTTGCGATGAACGTTCTCCAGCCGCAAAAGGTGGCATTCATCGGTCAGACCGATGTGTATGGCAAGGAAGGCCGCGAGGGCGTCGATGCCATGCTGGCGCAGTATGGACAGAAGATCGTGGCCGACGAGACCTTGGAGTCACGCGGGACCGACGCGACCGCGCAAATTCTGAAGCTCAAGGCCGCCAATCCAGATGTGGTCATTGCCTTTCTCTACCAGGTGCCGGCGCAGATCCTGCTCCGTCAGGCCGAGGACCTTGGCCTCAAGGCGACGATTGTGACTTCGGCATCCGTAACCGACAGCAGCATCTACCGCTCGCTTCCCCAGAGCGCGCTCACGCATTATTTCGGCAGTATGCTGGCCAGAGACGTCCTCGACGGTCCGCGGATGAAACCTATGATGGACGAAATGCGCGCGAAATACCCAGACGTCACTTTCAACCCGCTGGTCGTGTCCGGCGTCGGAGCTGCCGAAACCCTGGTCGAGGCGATCCGCAGTCTCGGGAAAGATGTCACGCCCGAGAAGCTTGCGGCGGCACTCGACCACATTACCAATCTGAATAGTCACGCCCTGAGCTATCCGCTGACGTTTACACCTGGAAATCATGCGGGAGGGCGCGGTCTGAGCATCTACAGGATTGTCGACGGGGTCGAAACGCTGGCCATGCCCGGCTATTGGTCGGGTGATGAAAAGGCGTCCGCTCCGGTCGCGATTGAGTGAAGTGACGTTGTTGATGCTTCCACAATTGCTTGTGGCCGGGGTGGTGAGCGGTGCGATCTACGCCCTGGTCGGTCTCGGACTGGTCGTCGTTTTCAAGGCGACCAGGGTAATCAACTTCGCCCACGGAAGCGTCATTCTCCTCGGCGCTTACGTCTGCGTGACGACGGTCGATCGGTTTGGTCTCAGCTATCCGGTCGCCGGGCTGCTCGGCATCCTCGTGGTGACCGTAGTCGGCCTCGCGGTCAGCGAGTTGGCGTACCGACGGCTTCTGACCGCGCCCCATATGATTCAGGTGCTGGCGACGCTCGCCGTCGCCAATATCATCAACGGCGCCGCGACGATTATCTGGGGAGCGAGCAGCTATCACTTTCCGCCAAGCGAGCGGCTGCGGCCGGTGATGACCAGTCCCGTCGTGATCACCGGCCAGCAGCTCCTGATCGTCGCCGCCGCGATCGCGGTGATGGCGCTGCTTGCGGCCTTCTTCCGGTGGACGCGCTGGGGCAGGGCGATGCGGGCGCTGTCGCAGAACGAGATGGGCGCAAATCTCTGTGGTATTCGCACCAGCAGGGTTTTCGCCATTGCCGTAACAATGGGAACCGCGCTCGGCGCAATTGCGGGGATCCTCTATGCGCCGCTGACGCTTGTCGATCCGGGCTTCGGATGGCTTCTGATCAAGGGCTTTGCGGCCGCGGCGCTGGGCGGGCTGACAAGTCTTTCTGGTGCGGTGATCGGCGGGATCATTCTCGGCGTTTGCGAGAGCCTGTGGATCGCGGTGCTGCCTGCCCTATGGGCGCCAAGCCTCAGCTATCTCATCGTTATCGCGGTTTTGTTGGTCAAGCCGACCGGACTGCTCGGCACTCCGGTCACTCAAAAGCTGTAGAGTGGACGCGGGATCGATGCGCATTGCTGGCAATGAGGTACCCTGGAATTCCATCCATGCGCTGCTGCGCGCGCGTGCCGAACAACATGGCGATGCCCCCCGTGTGGACGTCGCCGGAACGCTGACGTCCTGGGGCGAGATCGATCGGGAGTCCGACCGGATGGCGGCTAGGCTGTTCGCCAGTGGAGTCGGTCCGGGCGACCGGGTCTGCAGCCTGATGGACGGGCGGATCGAGCAGCTCATTGTGTGGTTCGGGACGGTCAAACTCGGTGCGATTTGGGTTCCTCTCAATACCGGTCTCGTGGGCGACGACCTGTTCTACACCGTGCGCGATGCCGTGCCGAAGGCGCTCTTTGTCGAGGCGGACACCGCCGCGCGCTTTCGTGACTGGCCCGACGATGTCCCACTCCCGCCCGCGCGGATTTCGACGGAAGACGCGGACAGATTTCAATCATGGGGCGGCTTCGTTTCGGGCGGTGCGAGTGCGCCGCATGCCGACGTCGCACCGCAGGACGCCGGTGTGATCATATACACCGGCGGGACCACGGGACGGCCGAAGGGCGTCGTGATGCCGCATTTCGCTTTCCTGGCGGCGGGATACCGGTTCCGGGATGCGTTCGATGTCGGGGCGGAGGATCACCAGTATTCCGTGCTACCCCTGTTCCATGTCGGCGGCACAATGCTTGGGGTCATGGGTCCGCTTGTGACCGACATCCCGACCACGCTCGAGCGGCGGTTCAGCGCAACGCGCTTTTGGGCACGCGCCAAGTCGAGAGGCGCAACCCTGATCGATCCCGTCGGCACGATGGTGACCGTGCTGACACAACAACCTGAAAGCCCAGCCGATCGCGATCATCGTGTTCGCGCCTCGGTTGGTGTGACCGGCCAGGTGCCGCCGGGCGTAGCTCCGACCTTCAGCCGCCGCTTCGGTATCAAGATGGTGAACCTTTACTCGCTCACTGAAGCGGGGGGCGTGCTGATCACCTACACGAAGCCGGATAGCGCTCAACCTGATGCGCATGGCGAGCCGGGCCGTTGGGCGGATTTCCGCGTCGTCGATCCGGTCGATCAGGAAAAAGCGCCGGGAGAAATCGGCGAAATCGTGCTTCGCCCGCGTCTGCCCTACACCTTCATGCTGCGTTATCACAATGACCCGGTCCGGACACTCGAGTGCTGGTCGAACCTTTGGTTGCACACCGGTGATCTCGGGCGTGTCGACGAGAAGGGCTTCCTGCATTTTGTCGGCAGACAGGCGCATTGGCTCCGCTGTCGAGGCGAGAACGTCTCGGCCTATGAGGTCGAGTCGGTCGCGTGCGCGTGTCCGGGCGTCGCCGAGGCCGCCGTAGTCGGCGTTCCCGCCGAGCTCGGCGAAGAGGACGTCAAGATTTTCATCATTCCGGCCGAGAAGGCCGAACTGACGCCGGAGGCTGTCGTCGCATGGTGCTCGGCGCGACTTGCACGCTTCAAGATCCCGCGATTTGTGGAGTTTGTTCCTGCATTGCCGCGGTCGGCCGCCAAACAGGAGATCGAACGACACAAACTGCGGGCCTTGCCGAATGACAAGGCATGGGATGCGCGAGCCGGGCGCCCTTGCGTGCCTAGTACGGGAGTTGGGAAATGAAGTCGCTTTACTACGAGGATTTCGACGACGGGCGGACCTTCGACAGTCCCGGCCGTACGGTGACGGAAACCGACCTTTCCCTTTTCTGCATGCTGTCGGGCGACTGGCATCCGCTGCACTCCGACGAAGAATACGCCAAGACCACTCAATTCGGCCGTCGGGTCGTGGGCGGTGTCTTCGGCATAGCTCTCGTTACAGGCGCGATGACCCGCTGGGGCATCTTCGAGGACTCCGTTGTCGCGATGCTGTCGGTCGATCAGTGGCGATTCCTCGGCCCCATATTCGTCGGCGATACGCTCAGCGTACGCATGAGGATCATTGGAAAGCGCCTCACCAGAAACGGAACCTGCGGCGTCATCGACCGCGAATTCGAGGTTCGAAACCAGCGCCACGAAGTCGTCCAGCGCGGACGCTCCGATGCGCTGATCAAACTGCGGCCGCAAGACGGCAGTTGAGAAAGCTAATCCAAAATCAAAAAAAAGGGAGGCAGATAATGACAATTACGAAAATGCTCTGCATAGGGGCAGTGATTGCGCTACTGGGATCACCGGCGTTTGGCGCCGATGATGGTCCGATCAAGATCGGAATCCTCAACGACCAGTCCGGTCCCTATGTGGCGATCGACGGTCCGAGCTCGGTCGATGCTGCGCGAATGGCAGTTGAAGATTTCGGCGGAACGGTTCTCGGCCGCAAGATCGAGGTGGTTTCCGCGGATCATCAAAACAAGCCTGACATTGGCGCGACGATCGCCCGTAAATGGCTCGACGTCGATGGCGTGACGGCAATTCTCGACGTTGCGGTTTCGTCGGTCGCCTTGGCCGTGCAGGAACTCGCGCGCGACCGAAACAAGATCGTGGTCTACTCCGGTGCCGGGTCTTCCGATATAACCGGCAAGGCATGTTCTCCGACCAGCGTGCATTGGACCTACGATACTTATGCGCTAACGGCCGGTACCAGCCGGGCAATCGTGAAGCGTGGCGGCGACACCTGGTTCTTCATCTCATCCGATAACGCCTTTGGGCAGGCTCTGACGCGCGATTCCTCGACTGCGATTCAAGCTCAAAACGGCAAGGTGCTAGGCCAGGTGTTACATCCAGCGAATTCATCCGATTTCGCCAGCTATGTTCTTCAGGCCCAAACGTCTGGCGCCAAGGTCATCGCCCTCGCCAATGCCGGCGAGGACACCAAGAATGCCGTCAAGGCCGGCAGAGAGTTCGGCATCACCGACAAGCAGCAAATGGTCGGGCTTTTGACACTGCTGCCGGATGTGCACGGTCTTGGGCTCGCCACGGCGTAGGGACTTCTCGTCACCGAGTCGTTCTATTGGGATATGAGCGACGAGACCCGCGCCTGGTCGAAGCGGTTCTTCGAGCGCAATAAGGTCATGCCGCACATGGTGCCGGCCGGCGTCTATGGCAGCGTCATGCATTATCTCAAGGCGATCAAGGCGTCGGGGACGACGGACTCCGCGGCCGTGGTGACGAAGATGAAGGAGTTGCCAATCGACGACTTCATGACGAAGAACGGGCGTGTCCGGGAAGATGGCCGCGTACTCCGCGATTTTTACGTGTTCCGCGTCAAGAGCCCGAAGGAGTCGAAGGGCCCATGGGATTACTACGAAAAGATCGCGACGATTCCGGCCGCGGAGGCCGCCCGGCCCCTCGCCGATAGTACGTGTCCGATGATCAAGAAACTGTAGGTTCCGCGTAATCAAGACGCTGCGCGCAGGATGGCCATGACGTCTTCGACCGATTCTATCGCTCGAAGATTGGCTTTGACGAAAGCATTGTTCAAGCCGGTCTCGGCCACGCGAGGCAGAGACCGTTCGTCGACGTCCAGCTCCGACAGCCGCGTCGGCAGGCCGAGCGATTGGATGAACCGCCGGACCACGTCGGCGGCGGGTTTGCCGACTTGGCCGAATGCGGCGGCGATCTCAGCCTGGCGAGCGGCCGAAACCGGCGCATTGAAAGCGAGCACCGCCGGCAGCAGCACACAAGAGGTCATGCCATGAGGTACGCCCGCCACGGCACCAAGCTGATGGCCGAGACCATGGCTCGCGCCGTAACGCACCCGGCCGATGCTGGAACCTGCGAGCCATACACCGAGCTGGCACCGGTGGCGCGCAGCGATGTTGCCGGGATCGGCATGCGCGGAAACCAGCCCCTCGCGCAACAGCGCAAGCCCACGCAACGCGAGCGCGTCGGTGAACGGATTGGCGTCACGCGAGAGCACGGTTTCAATGCCGTGATCCACCGAGCGAATGCCGGTCGAGAGCCAAAGATCGAGCGGCGTTTGTGCGCCCAGCCATGGGTCGTAGACGATGATGTCGGGAGCTAGCGTGTCGGACTTGAAGATGTGTTTGATGCCGGTCTGAACGTCGGTGGCGCCACCGATAATACCGAACTCCGCGGCGGAAAGCGTGGTCGGGACGGCAATGATTGGAACGGCGCGGGAGCCGGGGGAAGGTTGCGTCACGCCCTGACCGTCCGGCATCGCACGAAGCGACAGCAGCGCTTCCCGGTCGCGAGCGGTGTTTCCGGCCGCGAGCCCGGCGATCTTGGCCGCGTCGATTGCACTGCCGCCGCCGAAAACAACGATCAGGTCGGGCGCCGTGCGCTCGATCGTCTCGATCAAGGCGATCACGCCGTCGAACGGTGTGTGGGGTTTCAGGTTGCAAAAGATCGGCAGCGTCGATGGTCCGAGAGCGGCGAGGCTGCCTTTTACCTGGGAACTGTTCAGGAGCGAGGACGTGACGATTGGAAGGATGCGGCTGCTGCTTCGTTCTCTTGCAAGGCGCGGGATGGCCACCTCGGCATGGACGCCGTAATGGACCGTCGGCTGGCGCAGCATTGCCAAGGAGCCTGCCGCGATGGCGGTGTCGACGCCCTCGGTTGCACTCATGGTTATTTTCCTCGCAATCCTCGTTGCCGTTGACGACAGGCCAGCACCGTTCTTCGCAAAAGGTAGCACTATTGTCCGACAAAATACAGGCGCCGTCGAGTGATCTGGTGGTTTATGTCACTGATTCTCGGGACTTGACACCCATGAGGCACTTCCGCATATCCATTATTGTCCGACAATATATCGAGGTTTGCCTTGAACCAGATTCAGCCGGCGCCAACGACCCGCGGCCCGGAATTGCTGCCGGAGGCGGACACCGCGCCGGCGAACTGGGATCGCGTCGCGCAGTACCTGCGGACGCAGGGAATGACGTTCGATTCGGCGCAGCCCGTCAGGCAATTTTCCGGAGGTCTCGCAAACCGTAATTATCTTGTCGTCGTCGATGGTCGGAACGCCGTACTGCGCCGTCCGCCCGATGGAGAACTGCCGCCCGGCGCGCACGACATGGCGCGCGAGCACAAGATTTTGTCGCGGCTCGCGGATGCACTCACCTTCGTTCCGCGGAGTTTACATTACTGTGACCGACGCGACGTGATCGGCGTTCCGTTTCAGTTGATCGAATATCGCCCGGGGATTGTAGTCCGGGGCGCCGACTTGTCGCCGGTCGAAAGCCGTCAGGACACGGCGCCTGTGTTATGCGAGATGCTGGTATCGACGCTGGCAAGTCTCCACGCGGTCGACGCGCGATCGGTTGGACTCGACGATCTCGGTAAGCCTCAAGGATTTATCGGACGCGCGATCGTAGGCTGGTCGAAGCGGGGTGCGCTGGTCGCTGCATCGCCTTCGACACAAAACCTCCTCAAGGAGCTCTCGAACTGGCTGTCGGAGCAGCGTTTCCGGGAGCGACCGGCCACCATTCTCCACTGCGACTTCAAGCTCGACAACCTGATCCTCGACCCGGTGAACCTGGCGCCTCTGGCGCTGGTCGATTGGGACATGGGCACACGCGGCGATCCATTGTTCGACCTCGCGACGTTGCTCAGCTACTGGGCGGAGCCTGACGATCCGCCGGCCATGCAAAAGCTTCAGCAGATGCCCACAGCGCATCCAGGGTTCTGGCGAAGATCCGAAGTCGCGGAACGCTATGCCGCCTTGACGGAACTCGATCTCGACGACCTGGCTACGATGCGCGTCCTCGCTCTCTTTAAGCTCGGCGTCGTCTTTCTGCAACTGCACCGGCAATGGACGAACGGTGTGGTGAAAGACCGTCGTTATGCGGAGTTCGGACCTCTGGGCGAAGACTTGTTGTTGATCGCCCGGGACGTCGCGTATGGAGAATCAAAATGACCGATCTCGACCTTAACTTCTCGCTTCCTGCGCACGTGTCAGAACTGGCGGCAAAGGTCAAAGAATTCGTTCAGGACAAGGTCGTGCCGTACGAACAGGATCCGCGATGGACATCGCACGGTCCCACCGACGATTTACGACGGGAATTGAACGAACTTGCGAGGCAGGCTGGCGTGCTGGCGCCTCATGCGCCAAGCGAATACGGCGGGCAAAAGCTCTCTCACATTGGCCGGGCGGCGGTGTTTACCGCTGCTGGATATTCGATGCTGGGCCCGATAGCGTTGCATTGCGCGGCTCCCGATGAAGGCAACATCCATCTTCTGCACATGATCGCTCGCCCCGATCAGCGCGAACGATATCTGAAGCCCCTGGCGACCGGCGCGAGCCGTTCCTGTTTCTGCATGACCGAGCCCGCGCCTGGTGCGGGCTCTGATCCGGGACAGCTACAAACCACCGCGCGACGCGATGCCAATACCTGGGTAATTGACGGGGAGAAATGGTTGATCACCGGCGCGGAGGGCGCGGGCTTTGCGATCATCATGGCAAAGATCGTCGGAGGGGAGGCGGACGGTACCGCTACCATGTTCCTCGCCGACATGCCCGACCCAGCCATCAGGATCGAACGAACCCTTGATACCATCGATTCCAGCTTCGTCGGCGGTCACGCCGTCGTCCGATTCGATGGCCTGCGCCTTGCCGCAGATTCGGTTTTAGGCGAGATCGGAGCAGGCTTTCGTCATGCCCAGATTCGCCTCGCCCCGGCGAGACTGACGCACTGCATGCGCTGGCTTGGATCGGCGATCAGAGCACAGGAGATCGCCACCGAATATGCGCGCCGCCGCACCGCATTCGGAAAATCGATCGGCGAGCACCAGGGTGTTTCATTCATGCTGGCCGACAACGCGATGGACATCCATACCGCACAATTAACGATTTGGCACACGGCGTGGCTTCTCGACAAGGGCGAGCGAGCCGCGACCGAAAGTTCGATGGCGAAGGTCATTTGCTCCGAGGCTATCGCCCGCGTCGCCGACCGCTCGCTGCAAATCCTGGGCGGGCTGGGGACTACGCGAGACACGGTTGTCGAACGTTTCTATCGAGATGTGCGCGCCTTTCGCATCTATGACGGGCCGTCGGAAGTTCATCGTTGGGCTCTCGGCCGCCGCATTGTGCAGCACCGCGCCGGGTAGGCTGCAGGCGCAGAACCAAAAAAATCAAATCTCAGGGAGGATGCAATGCGTGATGTCTGGTCGCCCACACAACATGCGCCGTTGGAAAGCTACGACACGATGCGTGCGAACTTTCGCTGGCAGGTTCCGGACACATTCAATTTCGCAACCGACATCATCGACAGATGGGCGACTCAGCAGGATGGTCCGGCGCTGATCTGGCAGAACGCGGCCGGTGACGAACGCACTTTCAGCTATTCGGAGCTCGCGCGGCTATCGAACCAACTCGCCAATGTCTTACGCGAACGGGGCGTCAAGAAAGGCGATCGCATCATTGTCATGCTGCCGCGGCTGCCGGAGTGGTTCATTTCCGTCATCGCGGCGATGAGGATCGGTGCGGTTCCAATCCCCTGCATCGAAATGTTGACCCCCCGCGACATCGAATATCGCGTCGAGAATGCGGAGGCCGAGGCGGTGATCTGCAGGCCCGAGCACGCCACCAAATTCAGCGCGGTGGAGAGCATAATTCCGGTCAAGATCGCGCTCGGCCAGGTGGCGGGCTGGCTTGACTGGTACGACGAAGTGCCGCGCGCGGCCCATACGATCACACCGCCGACCGTCAGCGCAGAAGATCCGGCAATCATGTACTACACGTCGGGCTCAACCGGCCATCCAAAGGCCGTCATTCATGCGGCGCGCGCGATCTACGCGTGGCGGGTCTCGGCCATCTACTGGCTTGACCTGCGACCTGGCGAAGTCATCTGGTGCACGGCCGATACCGGATGGAGCAAGGCCGGCACCAGCATCATCTTCGGCCCGCTGAGTTGCGGAGCTTGCTCAGTCTTCTACGATGGACCGTTCGATCCGAAGGAGCGGCCGCGCCTTCTGCGCAAGTTCAAGGTGACGGTCTATTGCGCGCCTGGTACAGAACTGTCGCGTGTCGTGAATGAGGTTCAGCGAGGCGACCTTGGCTCACTACGCCGCGTGGTAACCGCGGGCGAAGCCATGAATCCTGTCGTCGCCGAGCGATGGGAAGAGGCCACGGGCATCCGCATCGACGAAGCCTATGGGCAGACCGAGGCGCTGATGATCGCCTTGAATTATCCGAATGAACCGGTCCGCTATGGATCCATGGGGCGGCCGTCGCCCGGTTCGGATCTCGACGTAATCGATTCCGGCGGACGACGGCTGCCTGCTGGCCAGGAGGGTGACCTCGCACTTAAAGCTCCCCATCCGCAGTTGATGCTGGGTTACTGGAAGGATCCGGAGAAGACCGAGTCCTGCTTCATCGACGGCCCCGACGGCCGGTGGTATTTGACCAGTGACCGCGCCGAGAAAGATGCCGATGGTTATTTCTGGTACCGCGGGCGATCCGATGATGTCATCAACTCCGCGGGCTACCGGATCGGCCCGATCGAGGTCGAAAATGCGCTCGTCGAGCATCCGGCGGTTCTGGCCTGCGCAGTGGTGGCTAGTCCGGACGTTGAGCGAGGCGAGATCGTCAAGGCGTTCGTTGTGCTACGCGCCGGTGTCGAGCCGACGCCGGAATTGACGCGTCAGCTGCAGGACCATGTCAAGACGGTGACGGCACCGTACAAATATCCTCGCGCCATCGAGTTCATCGCAGAACTGCCCATGACGATCGCGGGAAAGATTCGAAGGCGCGTATTGCGAGATCTCGAACTGTCTCGTCAGGCAGAAAAAAAGTGATGGTGTCGGTCTGTCCGGGCAGGAAAATCCGCCAGCGTGGGGTCAAGCGAGGGTGAGGCCGCCATCAACAACGATCGTCTGGCCGACGATATAGGCCGAGAGCGGGGAGGCGAGGAAAAGTGCCGTGCCCGTGATGTCTTGGGGCTGGCCCAACCTTTTCAGCGGCACGCGTTGCTCCATTCCCTCGCGACGCTTGGGATTATCCGTCGTCACTTTGGTAAGCTTCGTATCCACCAGTCCGGGCGCAATTCCATTGACCCGAATACCGTCTTCGGCCCACGCTTCACCGAGCGTGCGGGTCAGACCGACCGCGCCCGCCTTGGAGGCGTTATAGGCGGGATTGCCCTTGGTGGACCGAAACCCCGCCATTGAACTGAGAATGATCAGCGATCCTCTGCTCGCCTTCAACATCTCCTGGAACTTGCTGCTGCACGCCATTAAGCTGTTGAGATTCACGTCGATGATACGCTGAAATCCCTCGATCTCGAATTCCCGGCGCCCATAAAGGACCATGCCCTGCGAAAGGACCAGCACGTCCAGACGGTTGAAGGCGGGTTGCAATGCCGCGATCGAGCCGAAATCTGCGACGTCAATTTGGGTGTAGTGAAGGCCAGCGAGATCACAACCCTCTTCGGCCTTGTAATCAGATGCTTGCGACCGGGTCCCCCAGATATGGACATCCGCATTGCGCGCGCGAAACGACTGGGCGATGGCATTCCCGATCCCGCTGGATCCGCCGACCACGAGCACGGTTTTGCCAGTAAAATCAAAATCGTTCATTTCAACTCTCTACGTGTACGAGCATCTGTGATTGGGTTGGAAGCTGAAATACCGCCGCGCTGTTTCATGAAGCGCCGCGACCATGTTCGTGTGCGCTCGTCTGCGTCCCAGTAGAAGGCGTCGGTGATAATCAGTCCTTTGGCCTGCTCGAGCCCCACCGCTTTTACATCGCTGATGAACGTCAGGAGGCCGGCCCCGACAGCAACAGAACCTTGTTCTTTTCCCGGGTGACGCTAAGCACGGCTAGCGCAGTGGCCGAATGAGGGATATCGACGATTGCGTCAACCTTGTCGGCGTCTATCCATCGACGCGCGATTGCGCTGCCGACATCGGGCTTGTTCTGGTGATCGGCAGAAGTGACCTCGATCTGCTTGCCAAGTACGGATCCGCCGAAGTCCTCCACCGCCATTTTTGCGGCGAGCACTGACCCCGGGCCGCCCATATCGGCATACAGATCTGACTGATCGCTCAAAACACCGATCTTCACTACATCATCGGATATCTGCGCGGATGCCGGCGTCACGAAATTGAACAAGACGAGCAGGCCCGCCGCCTTTAAAGCGTTCATGATTCCTCCCCGACACTTTATTGTCCGACAATAATATCTGTTGCCCGCGCCTGTCAAATCTCCTGGCGTGCCAAAAAGATGGTAGAGTGTCGTCTTGGCACCTTTCTGTCGGACTAAAAAATGGCCCAATCTGACTTGGCGACCGCCTCATTGCGCAATGAACCGGCCTATCGGGGGATTGTTCGCAGCATTGAATCGAAAATCATGTCCGGCCAATGGTCCGTGGGCAACCGCCTGCCCGCGGAGTTGGCCATGGCCGCTGATTTCGGAGTGCATCGGTCGACGGTCCGGGAAGCCATTCGCGTGCTCGAGCAAATAGGCCTGGTGCGTCGCCATGACGGCGGCAAACTTCTTTATGTCACGGCGCCCCGCGAAGCGGACATTTCTTCAAAGATCACAGCCGCGATCGTGCTGCACGAAATCAGCTTTTTCGAGCTGTGGGAGAGCATGCGCTGTCTGGAACCGATGCTGGCCGAATGCGCCGCGACACGAATCGACGACGGTACACTTGATGTTCTTCAGGCCAACGTCGAGAAAACGCGAGCGGCGTTCGAGGACAAGCAAAATCTGGTGCAGCTCGATATCGAGTTTCACCAGATTATTGCCCATGCATCCCGCAATCGCGCATTGCAGCTCAGCCGCCAACCGATCGGCGAACTGTTTTATCCGGCGTTCCTGAACGTATTCTCCCGCTTGAATGCCGGCGAACGACTGGTATTTGCGCATGAAAAGATTCTGCTGGCTTTGCGCACGCGCAATGCAGTCGACGCGCGCGTTTGGATGGATAAGCACATCGTCGATTTCCGGCGGGGCTATGAGTTGGCCAACCTTGATATCGATGCGCCTGTTTGCTGGTCAAAGCAGCCTTAGCAGGTTGTTGAAGAAGTCTCTGGCGCGGCGTTTTGGATCGTGATTCCCTGGCATCCGGATTTTGCCGGGGTGGCCCGATGCGGGGAAGTGACGAACGGTCCGGCTCGCTTTTCAGTTATGTCGACCTGAAGGCCCGGGTTCGCGCCGACCACCCGCTACGGTCGATCCGGCACCTGGCCAATGCGGCGCTGGGCGATCTTTCTGACGAGTTCAGCAAGCTCTACACGGACTTCGGCCGCCCCTCGATCGCATCGGAGAAGCTGCTTCGGGCGATGCTGCTGCAGGCGTTTTATGGGGTTCGCTCGGAACGGCATCTGATGGAACGGATGGAGTTCGATCTTCTGTTCCGCTGGTTCGTCGGGCTTGGCGTGGACGATGCGGTCTGGGACCATTCGACCTTCTCGAAGAACCGCGACCGGCTGCTCAAAGGCGATGCTCGCGGCCTTCGCCTCGATAGACGCCTCGCTGTGCGGGGTCTTGCGGGCGTTCTTCGGATGCTTCTTGAGCTTGTTGAGCGGGATGAAAATCGTCGTGCCGTGTTCGGCGGTCGGGGCGGTGTTTGCATTCGTGGTCATGGTCTTGATCCTCATTGGCTTGGGTTGGAGCGCAGCGCTGCGCTGCAACCCTGGCCGTCGCCGAGACCGGGGGGTGCAAGGCGCAAGGGCGGACGGGCGGAGGGGGATCACCCGGCCTGCACAAGCGGATCGAAGCTATTGGCGAGAGTGAGAAACACGCATCCGCGCGGAAGGTCGGGGATACCGCCCGGCCGCCCTTGTGCCGCGCCAGGGGGCAGCGCCCCCAAGCAACCGGCCCGGCCGGAGCGGAGCGGAGACCGGGCGCAAGATCCGATCGGGATACGCAAAACCTGAAAACCGGAAAGCTGTGCATCCCGATCTCCGTATTTAATGAAAGGCGGCGCGTTCGTTGGTCGGGTGACGAAATGATCGCTGCCGCCTCTTGCGTTAGCGATTGAAGCCGAATGGCGGAAACGCGCTGTAGGCGTGGTTCCGGCGCAGCCGAAAGCGCGGCCCGAAGGGCAACGCCGTAGGTGTAGCTCATTCCGTATTTGGGGTAGGCGCCGCCGCCGTCGCCCTGGTCGGCAAATATTGCTCCGAGACCGACAAAAATTTCCCAACCAGGTCCAGCACCCTATGGCGTCGATATTGAAACGGTCGGTCGTTCAAGGTGTTCGTCAGTCAGAGGAGTTTGGCGCAAGTTTTGCTGTGTAAAATGATGAGATAGCAACACGGAGAGATTGCAGCACTATGATCGGAGCAACATCGCATTACAGCGCCCCATCACATTATTCCCGGCCGGACCAATTGGCGTCGCGCAATAATTCCAACCCGTTTTCAGTCCCTTCGGGCTACGGGGAACCTGACTCTTCGCAGACATCCTCGACAAATTCGAGTCCAACTGTCGACAGCCAGCCGTCGAGCGCTACCGTCAGTTTGCAGGGTAAGCTCGTCAGTTTTAGCGGCCCGATCGGACGTGGTTCCGATCTCCAGGGAATGAAGATATCGGAAATGCCGCAAGAGCTTTACGATACCTTTTCGCAAGTTGGACAAAAGTTCATTGAGATGATGCAATCATCTCTGCGAGACCAATACACCACGCCTGGTGGGCCGCCCGATCTGTCAAATTATCCCGGCAAACAGCCCTATGCGACTATCACAGTGGGTGGCCAGGTCGTGGCGACGATCCTCAATGACGGCGTGGTGGGAATCGACAACAACGACATCTACGAGAAGGTCAAAGGCATCCTCAATAACCCGTCGAATAGTGGCGGGCCGGATGGAGCCCAAGCACGAGCTGACCAGATTGCCAAAATGCTCGGCGGACGGGTTTCAAAATCATCGACCGCCATCACCCAGTCTCAGTACGATGCGCTACCGTCGATCGTTATCCCGGAGCCCACGATCGACTATGAAGGCATGAAAAACGATCCGAGGTATGCGCAAATCCAGAAAATGACGGAGAACTATTCGCGGCTCTTACAGGATCGATCTGCCTATCTCGCAAAGCAGGAAGCCGGCGTGAATATCTCGGTCTAATGCTGCCCATGAGACATGTCGCGTCTCACGACGCTAAGCTGGCGCGAGACAGCTTTGCTCCGTGCAAAAGCGCCCCGCCGCTAGGCGGGGCGCGATGTTGGCCAGTCAATCGGTGACGATACGGCCCGCGTCGCGGGCGCGCTTCGCATAAAGGCTCAGCGGATATTGGGCGGTGAAATACAGGTCTCGTTCGACCGGAAGCCGGAGTTTGCCGCGCACCGATCGGATCTCGGCAAGGCTGACGTGGCCGAGCTCCGGTTCGCCAAGGCCAAGGTCGCAGAGGCCCAACAGATGATCGGGGTCGCCGGGATCGGCCTCGGTGATAAGCCAGGTCGCTCCGGCGTCGGGCGTGAACAGCTTGACGACGGGCTTAGGGTCGATGTCCTCGCCGGCGGCGCTGCGCGCACCATTCGCGAGGAGCTGGGTGAATTGGTCTTCGGTGATGAGCGGTTCGGCCATGTCTGCCTCCCTTCGGTGTCACCCTCCGATCGAGGGCAAGGAGGCGTCCGGCCGGCGCAACCGAGCGGCGTGGTCAGGCCC
>Ga0153956_1000981_pt1 | contig 28230 bp, 29 predicted proteins | sample TSFL040MetaG_FD_104704 | JGI IMG/M metagenome (GOLD analysis project Ga0153956, IMG submission 104704) | Attine ant fungus gardens microbial communities from Florida, USA - TSFL040 MetaG | ecosystem: Host-associated > Fungi > Mycelium > Unclassified | place: USA: Florida, Wekiwa Springs... | reverse complement strand
TTGTGGGCGTGATGTGCGACATACGCGCAACGAATTTTTAGGAATGACCAGAGGCTGCCATGGCTGACCGTACCGGATTGAAACTTGTCGGCCTCGTCTTCGCGAGCGTGACGCTCGCCGTGATGTTCGCCACCTGTATGGTCGTGAAGGGCTATGCGGACGGTGCCTATACGCTCGATACGGCCGCGACCGTCAGCGAATAATCGTTGCAGGCGATGCCGCCGTGCCGGGAAGCGCGCGGCGGGCGATCAGGCCGGGCCGCGCGAGTCAGCGACTCCACACAAAGGCCAGCAGTGCGACGGCCGCCAGCAGCAAACCGGTAAATCTGACGATGATGGTGCTCATTCGGGGCGCGTTCGCGCGCGCCGGAATCGGTGCGGTCGTATTCGGTCGGATCGTTTGCACGGTTGTTCCCCAGCTTCTTCCGCAGTTGGTCCTGCGTCAGTCCTTGGTCGGGGAAATGCGGCTGAGGTTCAATCGGAACGGCGAATGAAAATTCCGATGTCCTCATGAAAAACGCCGCCTCCGGGGAGGCGGCGCTTAAAAGACGTATCTTGCTACCGATCAGTCGTGACGAAGATTGTCGGCGGCGCGCTTCCACTGCGCAACGTTGTCGGCGATCAGCCGGGTCGATTTCATCGCGGCCTGGCTGAGCTGGGCATAGCCGGAAATCTCGCGCTGGACGCGCTGGCCTTCGGCATGCAGCAGATCGCGCAGGCTTTCCAGTTCGGAAATCAGCTTCTCGATTTCGGCGAGCGAGGTGCCGGCCACGCGCTGGATCAGCGAATTGACGCTGTTCACCGTGGCTTCGGTGGAGGAGTCGAGCGGTGCCTCGGGCGACGCGGCGGCATCGGTCGTCGCGCCGGCGTTCGCATTGGCGCCGGGGCGGCGCAGATAGGCGATGTCGTTGCGGACGAAGTCTCGGATACCCGCTTCAACTTCCGATACGGCAGCGAGGTTGCTGTCTTCGGTGGCGGCTTCGGTCTGCTCTGGGTGAGTTGCATTCATCGGGCTTCTCCTGGGCGACGCAAGACGCGCGGACTGTCTCCCGCACGGTGCAACAATACTGTTCATTTGCGCAGTCGATTCTGACGGGAACACGGCCAATCTGCGGCGCTCGCCGGTCCTTTGCCTGAAATACCCGGACAAAGTGTATTTAAACTTAAGCTACCAACTGTGCCTGAAGCCGGCCGTCAAACTCTTGTTGGTGATGCCGCTTGCGGTCTCGCTCAGCGAGCCGGAAATATTCACGCCGCCGAAGATCTTCTGTTCGGCTCCGATCGTGTGCAGCCACCTGTCGTCGGTGGTGGCGAGCGACTGGCCTGCCATGAAGCTGGTCCCCGTCTCGGCGATGTCGAAACGGGCGGACTGGTCGGTTTCGTAGGAGCGGGTCGGCCGTCCATTATAGCCGATCATCGGAATACCGCCTTGCTGGATCACATTGTATCCGCTCTGCAGCGTCAGCGAGTACTGGTTGCCGGCGAGGGGGACGGATTTGCTGAGCGAGGTGCCGAATTTTGTCTGGTCCGCGCCGGGGTCGATGCGCGCTTCGATCGACGTCTGGTCCCAGATCGATCCGACACCCGGTGCGGTCATTGCAGCCCATGCCGATCCGCTCGATGGGCCGGTTTGCGTGCCGTCGCCGAACTGATTGCGGTAGGCATCCTGGGCGCTGTCTGCAGCCGGCGCGCGTGCAATGGTCATGTCGGCGCCGATCCGCGTGTCCCAGAACGGTGTGATCGGCCGCTTGACCGATACGGCCGACGTGCCGTTGCTGCTTTGCTCGTTCCACGACGGGGTTTGCTTACCCACGATCAGCGTTGATCGCTGTTCCCGCAATACGCCTTTGGCGATGGCCGAGTTGTCGTTGTCGAGCTGGCTCCAGTCGGGTTCGGACGCGTCGGCCTGCGGTGCCGACGATGTGCCGGCCGGCGCGCCTTCGTCGGCGAGCGGCGGGAGGTCATGGACCTCGATACTCTGGGTCTCGACATTATTGATGCCGTTCCAAGGATCTTGCGTCGGCGGATCCTGCGTCGGACCTTGTGCATGAGCAGGCACGAGCCATCCCGCCGCGAGTATCGTCGCGGCGAGCAAGCTTCTGGACATCGAGGAGGAAAACGCAGCCATCATGCTCAGCAGATTGCGTCGGTCTTGCGATGATAGCTCGCCGACCGGCAGAATTATGGCATTGCAGCATTGTTGCGATACTGCAGACCTAACTGAGGGGAACGTGCTCCATCTCCTCGCCGAATGCGATCGGATGCGCCATGGCGTCATGCAGCTTGTGGCGATCGAGTTCGCCTTCCCAGCGGCTGATGACGATGGTGGCGACGCCATTGCCGACGAGGTTGGTCAGCGCGCGGCACTCGCTCATGAACTTGTCGATGCCGACGATGATGGCGAGCGAGGTGATCGGAATGTCGGGGATGATCGACAGCGTGGCGGCCAGCGTCACGAAGCCCGCGCCGGTCACGCCCGAAGCGCCCTTCGATGTCAGCATCGCGACGCCGAGCACCGCGGCCATCTGGCCGATGGTCAGATGCGTGTTCGTCGCCTGCGCCAAAAACAATGTCGCCAGCGTCATATAGATATTGGTGCCGTCGAGATTGAAGCTGTAGCCGGTCGGGATCACCAGGCCGACCACCGGCTTCGATGCGCCGAGCGCCTCCATTTTCGTAATCATGCGCGGCAGCACCGTCTCGGACGACGAGGTGCCGAGCACGATCAGCAGTTCGTCCTTGATATAGGCGATGAAGCGCAGGATCGAGAAGCCGAAGGCGCGGGCGATGGCGCCGAGCACCAGCAGCACGAACAGCAGCGATGCGATATAGAAGGTGATGATCAGGTAGCCGAGATTGACCAGTGCGCCGAGGCCGAACGAGCCGATGGTGAAGGCCATGGCGCCGAACGCGCCGATCGGCGCGACCTTCACGATCATGCCGATGATGCGGAAGAACATCTTGCCGGCGAGGTCGATCCCGGCGGCGATCTTTTCGCCGGGCTTGCCCATATGCGCGATGGCGAAGCCGGACAGGATCGCTACCAGCAGCACCTGCAGCAGGTCGCCCTTGGCGAGCGAGTCGAAATACGAATTCGGAATGATCGCCATCAGATGCGAGACGAAGCTTTCTTCCTTGGCGCGGGTCACGTAGCTGGCGACGGACTTCGCATCGAGCGCAGCCGGGTCGATATTGAAGCCGGCGCCGGGCTGCAGGAAGTGGCCGACCAGAAGTCCGATCAGCAGCGCCAGGGTCGAGACGAGTTCGAAATACAGCAGCGTCTTGCCGCCGATGCGCCCGACCTTGGTCATGTCGCCGATCGAGGCGATGCCGTGCACCACGGTGCAGAAGATCGCCGGTGCGATCATCATCTTGATGAGCGCGATGAAACCGTCGCCGAGTGGTTTCAGCGCCTTGCCGGCGCCCGGATAGAAATAGCCGACGGCCACGCCGATGATGATGGCGATGATCACCTGGATATAAAGCACCTTGTACCAAGGTTGTTTGGCCATCGGGGGAGTCCTTCTGTCAGTCGTGATACCGGCGAATGCGGTGCGGGGAGGAAGTGTCGGGGCGAGATAACGCGGCAGGCGGGGCGTGGCCAGAGGTCGGCGAGGATGCAGGCCCGGTATTCCCGGTTTGCACGACGATCATTTGGCTGAAGCTTTCGTTCCATTTTGAAGCGGAAGACAAGCGTCTATCATGCGTGATTTTATACCGTACCATCCCCGGTAACGTTAACGTGAAATATGCGGGCTTCGCCGCGAGCGTCGTGTTGTTCTGCTTTCATTCCTCAAATAGCCGCGTCCGGGCGCCGGCATTTTCAACGGGGTGTCGGCGATTATCCTACGCGGCGCCGACAGGAGACCGGACCTCCTGGAAATCAATCGCGGCGATGGCACCTGGATGTTTTCGAGCGGATAGGCCGGCGCATACAAACAGGTCTTCGGCGTGGAGTATCTGACCGAAGTGTTCGGTGCCTTTGAAAAATGCGCTGGACCGCTCATCGCCCGCACACACAACGACGTAGTGTAACGGTCATCCGCGGGAGGCGGCAGGGCGAGCAACGCATAGCGTGCGTGCAATCTGCGGGGCGTTCGCGAGGCTATTGCCTGTTTGGCCGTGATTGCGCCACTCTTGGCTTGGAATCGGTGTTTGTCGTTTCTTGAAGTCATGAGAAATCGGCGTTCGTGTTCCGTCCGAAATGGCTGATTTCTGACGACAGCCCCGACCAAGGATCAGGCGGAGGCATACAACGTGGCGATACAACAACAAATCTGCGGCATGGATGCCGTTGCTCTTGCCGAAGCCATTCGAAGCAAGTCCCTCTCGCCAAGCGAAGTGCTGGATGCACATCTGGAACGGATCGCGATCCTCGAGCCCTTCCTGCATTCGTTCTGCTTGGTTGCGTTTGAGAGTGCGCGTCGGGAAGCGCGCGAGGTCGGTGATCGAATTCTGCGCGGAGACGTGGTTGGTCCTCTTGCCGGTATCCCGATCGGCATCAAGGATTTGGTTTGCACGGCGGGTCTCACAACGACAGGCGGCTCGATCGCCTACAGGGATTTTGTGCCGGACGAGGACGACGTTGTCGTCGAGCGGATAAAGAGCGCCGGTGCGATCATCGTTGGAAAGACCAATGTATCGGAACTCGGTTACGGCGGGATTGGACACAACCCGGTCTTTGAAACCACGCGAAACCCGTGGAATACGGATCTGACACCGGGAGGATCGAGCGCGGGATCAGGATCGGCGGTTGCCAGCGGCGAAGTGCCGTTCGCGGTCGGAAGCGATGGAGGCGGTTCCATTCGGATTCCTTCGGCACATTCGGGCATCTTTGGCATGAAGCCTTCCATGGGCCGCGTTCCACTCTATCCGGGCTGTCGCGACGAGCGTTATCCGGGGCTATCAAGTTGGGAAAGCCTGGAACATCTCGGCCCGATGAGCCGGACGGTCGCAGACAGCGCGCTTTTGCTGTCTGTCATGGCTGGTCCGGACCCGCGCGACCGCCATTCGCTCCCTGAAGCCAATTTCGATTGGAGGGAATGTGTGAACGGTGACCTCAAGGGGCTTCGGGTCGCTTATAGTCCGGATTGGGGCTATGCGGCGGTTGATCCACAAGTGCGCCGGGTGGTCGATGAGGCGGTGAAAGTATTCGAGCGGGATCTGGGCTGCTCCGTCGAAATCGCGCATCCGGGCTGGAGCGATCCATCCGAAACATTTGCAGCTATTGTCGCGATGGACAGTGATCTGGAGGGCATGCGCGACATGGTGAAACGATTTGGCTCGCAGATGTCTCCCCATCTGGTCGCGCTCGTTCAACGCCCATGGACCGCCGAGGAATTTACCAACGCAGGAATGGCCCGGAAGGCTCTCGCAAATAAAATGTGGAGGTTTATGTCCGGATACGATCTCCTGCTGACACCCACACTGGCTGTTCCGCCCTTCCCTGTTCACAGCATGGGGCCGGCGACAATTGACGGCCGATCCGTGGGGCCAAGAGGGTGGTCGGCATTCGTCTTTCCGATCAATTTGACGGGCCAGCCAGCCGCTTCCGTTCCCGCCGGATTTACGGAAGATGGATTACCCGTGGGACTGCAGATTGTTGGACGACATCTGGCGGATCAAACTGTCCTTAAAGCTTCAGCGGCATTTGAGCGTGTCCGTCCTTGGCGAGACAGGTGGCCGTCGCTGCTCGCTGAAAAAGGACTGATCGCCAAGCTGTGCTGATCCTATGCGCGGGCAGATGTCCCGCCGTGACGGGTCACTTCTTCTTCCATCCGCCCCTTCGCCCCGGCGCGCCTGCGCTTGATCGCGGCGCTGGGCCGAATTCCGGGCCCGACTCGCGTGAGTTGGTCGGCTGAAAGATCTTGCTCTCCATGCCAGGTCCCATTTCGTCCAGCGTCGGCTTGCGGGCCTTGCCGGCATACTTGCCGCGGGCCTTGCCTTGGGCGGCCTTGTCCAGGCGTGCCGGCAGGTTGGCGGCGTCGCCGTATTTCTTCGCGCCCTGATAGGCGCCGCCGCGCGCGGCGATGCCGCGCTGCTTGATGGTGGGGTCGTCGACCACGGCGAGTTCGGTGGCGCGCAGGCGTTTCACTTCGTCGCGCAGGCGCGCGGCTTCCTCGAAGTTCAGGTCGGCGGCGGCCTCGCGCATGCGGGTTTCGAGATCGGCCAGCACCGCCTCGAAATTGTGGCCGATGGCGATGGCGTCGTCCGCCATGCCGCCGTCGCCGATCTCGACCAGCACGCGGTCGCCTTCATAGACGGAGTTGAGGATGTCGCCGATCGCCTTCTTCACGCTTTCCGGTGTGATGCCGTTGGCGATGTTGTATTCCACCTGCTTCTCGCGGCGGCGGTTGGTTTCGGCCATCGCGCGTTCCATCGAGCCGGTGACCTGATCGGCATAGAGAATGACGCGGCCGTCGACGTTGCGCGCGGCGCGGCCGATGGTCTGAATGAGCGACGTTTCCGAGCGCAAAAAGCCTTCCTTGTCGGCGTCGAGAATCGCCACCAGCGCGCATTCGGGAATGTCGAGACCTTCGCGCAGCAGGTTGATGCCGACCAGCGCATCGAAGGCGCCGAGGCGAAGGTCACGGATGATCTCGATGCGCTCGATGGTGTCGATGTCGCTGTGCATGTAGCGCACGCGGATGCCCTGCTCGTGCAGGAATTCCGTGAGATCTTCCGCCATGCGTTTGGTCAGCACGGTGATCAGCGAGCGATAGCCCGCTTGCGCGGTGGCGCGGACTTCGCCGAGGAGATCGTCGACCTGCGTGCGCGCGGGGCGGATATCGACGGGCGGATCGACCAGGCCGGTGGGGCGGATCACCTGTTCGGCGAACACGCCGCCGCTTTCCTGTAACTCCCAGCCGGCCGGCGTCGCCGACACCGCGACAGTCTGCGGGCGCATCATGTCCCACTCCTCGAAGCGGAGCGGGCGGTTGTCCATGCAGGAGGGCAGGCGGAAGCCGTATTCCGCCAGCGTCGCCTTACGGCGGAAGTCGCCCTTGAACATGGCGCCGATCTGCGGCACCGAGACGTGGCTCTCGTCGGCGAAGACGAGGGCGTTGTCGGGGACGTATTCGAACAAGGTCGGCGGCGGCTCGCCCGGCCGGCGGCCGGTGAGGTAGCGCGAATAGTTCTCGATGCCGGCGCAGGAGCCGGTGGCCTCCATCATCTCGATGTCGAAAGTCGTGCGCTGTTCGAGGCGCTGCGCCTCCAGCAGGCGGCCTTGATTATTGAGCTGTTCGAGGCGCTGCTTGAGTTCGGCCTTGATCGACTTGATGGCCTGGATCAGCGTCGGGCGTGGCGTCACATAGTGCGAATTCGCGTAGATCTTCACGAATTCCAGTTCGTCCTGCTTGTGGCCGGTGAGCGGGTCGAATTCCTCGATGCTGTCCACGGTGTCGCCGAACAGGTTCACGCGCCAGGCGCGGTCTTCGTAGTGCGCCGGGAAGATGTCGATGATGTCGCCTCTGACACGGAAGGTGCCGCGGGTGAAATCGTGCTGGGTGCGCTTGTATTGCAGGGCGACGAGGTCGGCGATCAGCTGGCGCTGGTCGATGCGCTCGTTCTTCTTCAGCGCGAAGGTCATCGCCGTGTAGGTTTCCACCGAGCCGATACCGTAGATGCACGATACCGAGGCGACGATGATGACGTCGTCGCGCTCCAGCAGCGCGCGCGTCGCGGCGTGGCGCATGCGGTCGATCTGTTCGTTGATCGACGAATCCTTCTCGATATAGGTGTCGGTGCGCGGCACGTAGGCTTCCGGCTGGTAGTAGTCGTAATAGGAAACGAAGTACTCGACCGCGTTGTCGGGGAAGAAGTTCTTGAACTCGCCGTAGAGCTGGGCGGCGAGCGTCTTGTTCGGCGCGAGGATGATGGCCGGGCGCTGCGTCGCCTCGATCACCTTGGCCATGGTGTAGGTCTTGCCCGAGCCGGTGACGCCGAGCAGCACCTGGGTGCGGTCGTTACGGTCGATGCCTTCCACCAGTTCCGCGATGGCCGTGGGCTGGTCGCCGCGCGGCTCATAGGCCGATTTCAGTTCGAAGCGCACGCCGCCTTCGGATTTGTCGGGGCGCGGCGGACGATGCGGTGTCCAGATGTGACCGCTGCCGTCCTGTTTGCGGAATTCCGGGCGGCCGTCGCGGATCAGCGCTTCCAGCGCGTCGGCGGTGGCGCGGACGCCGAGCGCCTCCATCTTGTTGCGCGGCGGGCGGGCGAGATCGCTGTTCTCGTCATCCTCGGCCGTGGGCAGGCCGAGTTGCCGGGCCAGTTCGGGATCGAGCGTCGGGATCGTCGCGGCGGTGCCGTAAGTGGCCTGCGGTGCTTCGTCGAAACCGTGCGGCCGCGCGGCGGCGTCATCCGCGAAGGTCTTCGGCGTTGATTTGCGGGCACGATGCACGGCGGCCTCGCCGCCGGAGCGGCGGTCGCGCGAGTTGTCCGGCGGCGGCTGCAGGCCGGTGCCCGAGCCCATTCCGGCATCGCCGCGATTGATGGCGGGGTTCAGCAGTTGCGCCAGCGCCGGCCCGATCGGCTTGACGTCGGGACGTCCGGCGCCGGATTTGGCCTTGGGTGTTTTCGCGGATTTCTTCGGAGTATCGGGTTTATTCGCCATGGCCCGAATATGGGGCGAGTCCCGGCGGGGCGAAAGAGTGGAGCGCATCCGTCCGCCGTTTATGCGGATAGTGACGCCCCGCTGTCATGCGCGCAGCCGCCGCAGCGATTCCGGCATATGCGCCCCGACCCAGGCGTCGATGTCGTTCCGGCGGCGGTTGCAATACAGGCCGAGCGCGATGATGGCGATCCCGATCAGCGACAGGGCGAACGGGAACAGCATCGAATCCCTGAACAGCTTTTCGGCGAGGTCGCCGAGATAGAAAGCGATCCCGATGGTGCCGAACACCGCGAACACCCGCCGCGACAACCCGACCGAGATCAGCAGGAAGCCGACATTCAGCGCGCAATACAGCGCCTTGTCGAGACTGCTGCCGTTCGAACTTGCGCTGAGGCCGCCCCAGAAGGTCAGCACGCCGAACAGATAAAGCCAGAAGGCGAAATCGCCGCTGCGCTGGCGCAGGTTGACGACGATGGCGGCGATGAGAATGCCGAGGCCGAACCAGATCGAGACCCGTCGCGACATCTCCCAGTTGCCGTAGCTGGTGCCGGTGAGCCACGGCACCACATCCATCGACAGAAACCACAGCGCCACCGCCATGATGAAGACGATGAACGGAAACCGGTAAAAATACAGCGCCACGATCGCGGCGGCGATGGTCGCCAGTTCCATGAAGACGAAGCTGCCTTTGACCCATTCGTAGAAGCCGCGCATCGTCTCCGGCCGGCCGAATTCGGTCCAGGCGCCGTAGGTATCCTGCACGCCGAATACCGCGAGCGGCGTCATCGCGACAGCGACGGCGATCAGCAGGCCGCCCGGTGTGCGCAATTGTTTGACCGTCCAGAGATAGTGACCGGCGATGCCGAACAGCAGGGCGTAGACGAGCGCCGTCGCGGTCAGCGCCGGCCCGCCCATCTGCGAAAAGGCCAGCGTGGAGAACAGGCCCATGGCTGACATGACGACCAGTGCGCCGGCATACCAGAGCAGATGCACGATATCGAACGACCGCGCGGGTGCCGGCTGTTCGGAGGGACGTGCCTGGAGAAACGCCAGCAGGGCATCGAGCTGGGGCGGCGCAAGCACGCCGGCAGCGGCAGCCGCACGGAGGTCATCGGTCGAATATCGCATGGATGTTCTCGGCAATGCGCCGTTCGGCGCTGGATGGATCGATCGGGACTAAAGGACCGGTCGCAGCGGGAGCATGTCCTGCCGCAGGATCATGCGCTTTGTCGGGCATGAGGGGCGACACGTTCAATGGGCCGTATGCCGGTCGATGCCGAATTGCGCCATCGAGAAGCTGTAGCGCTGGTCCGACGGCATGGCGGCATAGGCGGTCATGGTCCCGGCCTCGTAGCGAAAGTGCCAGGTCTGCGCGATGGTCGGTGTCGCGTGGGCGAAGCCGGCGGGATCCAGCAAAGCGAGATTGGCGTGCCGATCAGGATCGCGGACGGATGTGTAACGGATCAATTGCGCCTTGATGCGCCGCGCCTGGGCGGCGAAATCCTGGCAGGCCGTGTAGTCGCTCGGATGCGTCCACGTGGCGGCATGTGTCACGAACGGTTTTGCGGTCAGATCGAGTGCTCGCATGGTTTTCAGCGGCACGGTGAAGGCCGAATGTTCGACCGTGTTGCTCGGCGGCGTGAAGCCGGGCGAGCGCGAGAAGAACAGCAGCCGCCAATAGGCGGTCTCGGCGACGGCGGTGCCGATATTCTCCGAGGCGTAAAAGATGCCCGGCCGTTCGCGCGCGCGGCGGAAGCGCGACGCCTTGGCGTAGCCGTAGCGGAAGGGTGTCGCGAGCAGATAGTGCAGGGCGCGCGCGGCGGCCGGCAGCGGCGGCTTGGCCTGCTCGACGAGGCGTTCGAGCAAAGCCTGATCGTCGGCATCGGCGGCAAGCCTGTTGGTGGAGATGCGGTGTTGCGCTTCGACCATCCGCCAGACGGTCCGGTCATACGTTCTGAAATTTTTCGCCGTGGGTGCGGCGTCAGACTTGCGCACGGAAGTCATCGACATAGTCCGTGACATCGCTGAGGCCGCGGATGGTGCGGATCAGATCGATCGGCCGGCCGCCGAGATCGAGATTGGCCGTCCGCAGCCACGCCGTCGCGCCGGCATCGTCGCTGCCCATCATCGCGTCGAGGCTGCGAAACAGGCGCACCAGATACTGGCCGAGTTCGAACGGTTTGCTCGCGGGCTCCAGCATGAATGTTCCGGACCGCAATCGCGAGGCCGTGGCGGGGGAGAGGCCGAGAACGGCGCCGAGCTGATCGTTGGTCAGCTTCCACAGCACGGCGACCCGGCTCACTGCACCTGTGAGAACCCGGCACTCGTCCGCCATGCGGTCCGGTTCGGCGACGGTCATTCGTTCCTCAGATTGTTATCTGTAGATATCAATCATAAGAATGGTCCAGAAAATTGCAAGCCTCCGTTGCGGTTGATGCGGTGCAACACGATTGACTTGCCCGGTACGATCTGGCGCACTTCGCGCTGTCGCATCCGGTTGGGATGCGGCCCCTGTCTGACACTCGCGCAGGATCGCTGTATGATCGACCTCTATTATTGGAGCACGCCGAACGGCCACAAGATCACGATCTTCCTTGAGGAGGCGGGGCTCCCCTACAAGGTGATTCCGGTGAACATCGCCAAGGGCGATCAGTTCAAGGACGACTTCCTGGCGATCGCGCCGAACAACCGTATCCCGGCACTGGTCGATCACACGCCCAAGGGGAGCACGAAACCGGTCTCGGTTTTCGAATCCGGCGCGATGCTGCTCTATCTCGCGGAGAAAACCGGCCGGTTCCTGTCGTCGGACATTCATGCGCGCTACGATACCGTGCAGTGGGTGTTCTGGCAGATGGCCGGGCTGGGGCCGATGGCCGGACAGAACCATCACTTCCGCAATTATGCGCAGGAGAAGATCACCTACGCGGTCAATCGCTACATGAACGAGACCAACCGTCTCTACGGTGTGCTCAACAAGCGCCTTGCCGATCGCGCGTTCATTGCCGGCGACTACTCCATCGCGGATATGGCGAGCTATCCGTGGATCGTGCCCTATAAGAATCAGGGGCAGGACATCGACGATTTTCCGCATCTGAAGCGCTGGCTGGAGAAGATCGCGGAGCGTCCCGCCGTGCAGCGCGCCTATGCGGTGGCGAAAGAGGTCAATCCGAACTTCGGCCAGCCGCCGATGCGTACCGAGGAGGAGCGCAAACTGCTGTTCGGCCAGACCGCGGCAGTGGTGAAGAATTGATAACGCGCTTCGTCGTTGCAATGACGAGAATGCTGCTTCACCTCTCCCCCCGCGCGAAGCGGAGCTTCGCTAGGGGGGAGAGAGGTAAGCGGAGCGGCGTAACAACGACGACGGAGAATAAGAGAGGCTACAATATGGCATTGCAATTGTTCGAGCTTGTCGGCGCCGATACGGATCGTCCTTTCAGTCCGTTCTGCTGGCGGACGCGGATGGCGCTGGCGCATAAAGGGCTTGAAGCGACTTCCATTCCCTGGCGGTTCACCGACAAGGCGGTGATCCTCAAACACAAGTCGGAGAAGGTGCCGGTGCTGCTCGACGGCGCGCATGCGGTGAGCGACTCCTGGGCCATCGCCACCTATCTCGAAGATGCCTATCCGGACCGTCCGTCGCTGTTCGGCGGTGAGGGCGGCCGCGCGATGGGGCGGATGCTGAACTGGTGGGGCGATGCGGTTGTGGTGGCCGGCATGTTCCCGTTCATCGCTGCGGATATTCACGGCCATCTGGATCCGGCCGATCAGGTCTATTTTCGCGAAACCCGCGAGGCGCGGTTTAAAAAGACGCTGGAAGAAATCGCGGCGACGCGTGACAGGGGTGTCGAAACATTCCGCCGGTCGCTCGATCCGATGCGCCTGACATTCAGAACCCAGCCGTTCCTCGGCGGCGATCGGCCGAATTACGCGGACTATATCGTGTTCGGCCCGTTCCAGTGGGCGCGTGCGATCTCGGACTTCCAGCTTCTGGCGCCCGACGATCCCGTCTATGCATGGCGCGAGAAGATGCTCGATGCATTCGGCGGCATGGCGCGAAAGTCGGCCGGCTACGCAGTTTAGGCGGCCGCTCCCTGCATCCAGCGGTCGAAATCCGGTCAGGCTGCCTTATAATGAAAGGGCATCGCGACTCACTTGTCCAGCCTGGCAGGGTTCTCTTATGACGACTTCACCCGTCCCACTCGCCGACGACAGCTCGATGTTCGATCTTGCGCCGGTGTCGCTGTGGATCGAAGACTTCAGTGCGGTGAAGGCGCTGTTCGACCAATGGCAGAAGCAGGGAGTCGACGATATCGAGACCTTTCTGCTCGCCAATCCGGAGCGCGTGCGGGAGTGTTCGCAGCATATCCGTATTCTCAAGGTGAACCGCAGGACACTGTCGTTGTTCGGCGCGCGTGACCTCAACCATCTGATGGTCAGCCACAGTCTCGTGATGCGCAACGACACATTCAAGAGCCATGTGTCCGAGCTGGCGCAGCTGTGGAGCGGCAAGACCAGTTTTTCGAGCCACACCGTCAACTACACCTTGAAGGGGGAACGCCTCGACGTTCAGCTTCACGGCCAGATCCTTCCCGGCCATGAGACGACCTGGGATCGGGTGATGATCGCCATGGAGGACGTGACCGAGCGGGAAAGCGCGCGGCGTCGCCTCGCGGAGAGCGAGACTTATGCGTTCGGTTTGTTCACGCATGCGCCGGTGTCGCTGTGGATGATGGATTTCAGCAGCGTCAAACGCCTGCTCGATGAAGTACGCGCGCGCGGGGTCGAGGATTTTCGTGTTTTCACCGACGTGCATCGGGAGTTCGTCCTGCGTTGCAAGAGCGAAATCCGCGTGCTGGACCTCAATACGCGCTCGCTCGAACTGTTTGCCGCACCGGACAAGGATACGCTGATGCGCCAGCTGGCGAGCGTGATGCGTGATGAAATCGAGCCTTATTTCCGCGAAGAGCTGATCGATTTGTGGAACGGAAAATTGTTCCAGCAGCGGGAGATCGTCAATTATGCGCTGGACGGAAAGAGGCTGCATCTCCTACTGCAGCTATCGATCCTGCCCGGCTATGAGCGCGACTGGTCGCAGGTGCAGGTCGCTCTTACCGACATCACCGCACGCAAGAAGGCCGAAGCCTATCTGGAATTTCTCGGCACCCATGACGTCCTGACGCGCACCTACAATCGTGCGTCATTTGCGGAGGAACTCAATCGGCTGGAGCGCGGAGAGCAGACGGTCACTGTCATCATGGCCGATCTCAACGGGCTGAAAAAGGCCAATCACGAACGCGGATATGCGGCCGGCGATGCCTTGCTGCGCCGTGCCGGCGAGGTGTTCGAGTCGCTGGTCGAGAAGCCGGCGACGGTGTCCCGGATCGGGGACGACGAGTTTGCCGTGCTGTTGCCGGGGACCGACGCGGTGGGAGGCGAGGCGGTGCTGGCTTCGCTGGCACGGCTCATTCAGGTCAACAACCAGTACTATCCCGAAGCTGAACTTTCCATGTCCGTCGGCATTGCGACCAGTCGGTCCGGCGAGGGGATGGAGGCGATGATCAAGCGTGCCGATACGCTGATGCTCGCACAAAAGCGCTGCTACTACATGCAGCCGGAGCGCGACCGTCGCAGTGTCCGGGCCGTATGACGGTGCGGTTGCGCCGCGATCGTCATCCTGTCGCGCCGGCGGGGGATTGATGCCGGCTCCGCGCCGCCGCCTTGCGCAGGCAATCGCGGCATAGGCAATCGCCGCCGGCGGGCATCGGCAATTTGACGGGTTCCTCGGCGCACCAGCAATTGCCGGAGAGATCGCAGCCGAATTCGGTTCCGCATGACGTGCAGATCAGCCGGCGTGGCGATGCAGTGTCGTTGGTCATGGTTCGATTTGTCATGCAAACGGTTCAATTCCAGTTTCGGATTGAACGATAAATACCCGATCGCAACAATCTCGCGCCGACAAAGAGATGAGCGGTTTAGTCCCTCCCCACGGCGCGGCTGCGCCGCTTGGGGGAGGGAAAAGCGAGGCAGCTACCCCTGCGTAATCCGGTCGATGTCCGCCATGTCCTCGGCGGTCAGCTTCCAGCTTGCCGCCTTCACGTTCTGCTCGATCTGCTCCACGCGTGTCGCGCCGGCGATGACGCTGGATACCTGCGGCCGCGCCGCGAGCCAGGAGAAAGCGAGCTCAAGCAATGTGTGGCCGCGCTCTTGCGCGAACAGGTCGAGCTTGGTGGCGACGGCTTCGTTGCGCGGCGTGGCCGAGCGTTCGCGGAGCGCCGGGGCCTTGGCGAAGCGGCTGTCGGCCGGCGGCTCGGTGCCGGGCTTGTATTTGCCGGTCAGCAGGCCGTTGGCGAGCGGGAAGAACGGCAGCAGGCCGAGATTGTATTGCTGCGCGGCCGGCAGCAGGTCTTTCTCGATGTCGCGGACGACGAGGCTGTATTCGTCCTGGCACGACACGAAGGGCGTCACGCCCATCCGGCGCGCGGTGAATTCCGCCTCGGCGATGCGCCAGGCCGGGAAGTTGGAGTGGCCGATGTAGCGCACCTTGCCCTGACGCACGAGATCGTCCAGCGCGCGCAGCGTTTCCTCGATGGGGGTGCGCTCGTCGAATTCGTGCTGCTGATAGAGGTCGATATAATCGGTCTTCAGCCGCTTCAGGCTGGCTTCCACCGCCGTCATGATGTAGCGGCGGGAGGCACCTTGTTTGGTGCCGTCCGTGCTCATCGGCTTGGCGTATTTGGTCGCCAGCACGATGTCCTTGCGGCGATCGCCCAGCACTTCGCCGAGCACCGTCTCGGAGCCGCCCATGCCGGCATAGATATCGGCGGTATCGAACAGCGTGATGCCGAGATCGATGGCCTTGTGGATGACCTTGCGCGAGGTTTCGAGGTCGGTGCGCTGGCCGAAATTGTTGCAGCCGAGGCCGACGGCCGAGACGCGCAGGCCGGAGCGGCCGAGATTGCGGATTTCCATGGGATTACCCTGTGACGAAAGCGAGAGCGCGGACTATCGCGCGCGTTTTTCGCAGGGGCAAGGCGCAGGGCATCAGGGCACCTGCGCGGCGAAGTCAGGCGATGGCGGTCACTGCGGTGGTGTCGTCGGGGCGCGGCGCCTGCTGCGGCGGGCCGGCGCGCAGGGCCGCCGTCGTCATCTGTCGCACGGCACTTTCCGCGTGGCGCGCGATCGCCTTGCGGTCCGCCGTCATGTCATAGGCCACCGCTTCGCCCCAGGTGACGGTGACATCGATGGCGCCGGAGGTGAGGATGCCGAGCAGATGCGGCACGAGATCCACATTGCCATACCACGCGACCCGCTCATGCAGCGTGCGGCCGACCGGCAGACCGCCGAAGCCGACATAAGCCAGCGACATCGGCTGCACCACGACCTTGTCGTGATGCGTGGACTCGCCGAGCGCATGATGCACGGAGCCGACCAACGCAGAGCGGAACGGCAGCACGCGGATGCCGTCGCTCGATGTCCCTTCCGCGAACAGCACCACGGCGTCGCCGGAGACCATGCGGTCGCCGATCTCGCGCGCGGTCGCGCCGGTGGTCTGGCGACGCTCGCGCTCGACGAAGATGGTCCGCTGCATTTTCGCCAGCCAGCCGAACAGCGGCCACTTGGCGACTTCGCTCTTGGCGACGAATACGATCGGCGTTTTGGCGCCGATGACGAGAATGTCGAGCCAGGATACGTGATTGGAGAGGATCAGCAACGGCGTATCGGTGCTGCGCCGGCCGATCTCGTGGATGCGGATGCCGATCACCGCGCAGAGCACGCGGTGAAAGAGATGCGGGATGACCTGCTGCAGGCGCCAGCCGAAGGCGATGCTTGCGAACTGCAGCGGCGCGAGCAGCACGATCATCAGCAGCATCGACAGGATAACGGCGACGAGACGGACCATGCAGTGTTTATACCGATGCCGGCGACCAGGGTAAAATCAGGTCACGCAAAATCAGGCCAAAAAGAAGCGGTCCCGGTCAGCGCGGCAACTGACGGAGACCGCTGGGGAAGCAGCCGGCCAGCGACGGGGGGAAGCGAACGGCTGCGAAGGAAAAGCTAGCCGTGGCCGGTGACATCGCCATGACAGCATTGGATATCCACAGGCCGGAGATCGTGTTTATTCCGCCGCGTCGAGCCGGCCTGTGAAGACGCCTCCGTCGCGCAGCGCGAGATAGCGGTCGCGGTCGGCAGGATGGTCGTCGCGGCGGATGAGATCGGTCACCGGCGTATAGCTCAACATCCGCCCGCCGTCGGGCAGCGCGGTGCAGGTCATTCGCAGGATCCGTCCGTCGGCGAGCCGCAGCGTCGTCGGCGCCGGATTGCCGGCGCGAATCCGTTCGATGCGGCGGGCGATGAAATGATCGATTTCGTCTTCGGGGATCGTGTAGGCGCGGATGTCGCGCGCGTGATACATCAGCGCGATCAGCGGCGGCTTGCTGTCGGCCTTGGCATCCGGCAGCAGGAAGTAGTCGCGAAAGGCGCGGTTGATGAATTCGGCGCGGGTATCCGCGTTCAGCAGGACGATGCCGATATCGATGCGGTCGAGGGCGGCGGAAAGGCGCTCGGCGGTGGCGTGCTCCTGATCGCGGAGCCGTTGCGCCATGCGCCGTTGTCGAAGCAGGCGGGCGACCAATGCGACGCCGGTCGCTGCGATCAGGGCGATCGCCGTCTCTGTTCCCGGATCGAGGAGGATGCGCCAGTCGAGCTGCATCGGAACTGTGCCCGTAGTGAGGTCAGAACCCACAGTGGCGCCTGGTTGCGCCGACGCCCACCGTTTCTCTGAACCATCGCTAAAGCTGTGCGAATGCCGCCGCCGGCATTTTCCCTGTGTTCGCTTCAAATGCTATCGAAGCAGCGGAACCGGCTGATGTTGCCGGATGTTAGCGCCGCGCTTTGACAAGGATACCCACCGGATGCCGTTCACCGTCCCGCCGCTGCTGCTGCCGATCCTGATGCTGCTGGCCTCGAACGTCTTCATGACGTTCGCTTGGTACGGGCATTTGAAGTTCAAGGATCACTCGCTGCCCCTCGTCATCCTGGTGAGCTGGGGCATCGCGTTTTTCGAATACTGGCTGGCGGTGCCGGCCAACCGCTGGGGCAGCGCGGTCTACAATGCCGCGCAGCTCAAGACGATGCAGGAAGTGATCACGCTCGTCGTCTTCGCCGGGTTTTCGGTGCTCTATCTGAAAGAGCCGCTCGGCTGGAATCACGCCTTCGGATTTGCCTTCATTGCGCTCGGGGCGTTCTTCATCTTTCACAAGTGGTAGCGACAAGCGTTCATGGCTGCTTTGTGGTTCGCGAGGCGTTGTCGTCTCACCAGACACCCGGCAATAGCCGATAGCGCACGTCGCTTGCCTATGGTTTCGCGACGCGGCTGGAAGTCGATCCTCTTGCCGCAGCAATGGCCACGGCGCGCGAGATCGCAGGACGCAGCCCGGATGCGATTCGTGCTATCAAACGGTTGCTCACCACAGCCGTCACGCGCGATGCGGCGGCAGCCCTTGCCATGGAAACGGAGGAACAGCGCAAACTGCTGGCATCGCCCAATCAGGTCGAAGCCGTCAGAGCCAATCTGGAAAACAGGGCTCCGAGCTTTGTCGACACCGTGATTTGAGGGCGGCCCGAAACAGAACGCTGCGTTGCGTCAGGCCGGGCCGTACCAGGCCCCCCGACCGGCGCCGTGCAGGTGCAGATGGCCCTGTTCGACCAGCGATTTGAAGTGAACCTTGACGGTGTTACGGTTGGCGCCAGTGACCCTCGCGGCCTCGGCCACCGTAACCCGGCCATGCTCGCGTACCACTTCGAGGATCAGCACCGACAATTCCGGCAGAGCCGCGAGCATGACACGTTCGCGCTCCATTTTCTTTTCCAGCCGCCGCTTCTGGCGTTGTAACGCCCGCAGGAAAAATGCGAGCCAGGGGTTCCAGTCCGGCGCGTCGGTGCGGATCGTGCCCTGCGTTCGCCGGAGCGACAGGTAATAGCCTTCCTTGCTCTGCTCGATCACGCTTTCCAGCGAACTGTAGGCCACATAGGCATAACCCGCACGAAGTAATAGCAGGGTCGTCAGGACGCGCGACAACCGGCCGTTGCCGTCCTGAAAGGGATGAATCTCCAGAAACACCACCACGAAAACCGCGATGACCAGGAGTGGATGAAGGCTCCGTTCCTTCTCTTGTTCGGTCACCCATGCAACCAGTTCAGCCATGCGGTGGGGCGTATCGAAAGGCGTGGCGGTTTCGAACACGATGCCGAGGCTTGCGCCATTCTCGTCAAAGGCTTCGACATGATTGGCGAGCGTCTTGTAGCTGCCGCGATGCCGCTCGTCCTTGATCGAATGGGCCAGGAGGTCGCGGTGGAATTGACGGATATGGTTCTCCGTCAGGGGGATCGCGTCATGGGCGTTGAAGATCGTCTCCATCACCTCTGCGTAGCCGGCGACCTCCTGCTCATCGCGCGTGGCGAAGGAGCCGATCCGGATATTGGCCAGCAGCTTCTCGACCTCCCGGTCACTGAGCCGTGCGCCTTCGATGCGGGTAGAGGAGCCGATGCTTTCGATGGTGGCAATCCGGCGCAGGTTGGATAGCCGATCGGGCGCGATCCGCCCGATTGCCCGCCATGCACCTTTGAACTCGTCGATCTCGGCGATGAGCGACAGGATTTCCGGGGTGATGCGAAGCGTGGCGGTATTGAATATCATACCATTAAGATATCCATTTTCATCCAATTTCCCAGATGAAAATCGCCAATTAGTTATCCATTTTCATCCAATTTTCGATGTTTTGTCAGGGCAGGGATTGTGTACGCATGGCAATGCGTCAAGATTAGAGTCTTGTGACGCGGTGCTCGTCATCGTCCGGCGCGGGGCTCATATCTGCATCATCCGGCATTAGCGGCGAGCAATGTCCTGATCTTGTCGAGCAGGCGGGGAAGGTCGACGGGCTTGGTGTCGAAGTCGTCGCAGCCCCATCATCGGATCGACGATGATCTTCACCTCGTCGACCAGCTTGGCGAGGAACACCTGCTGCAGATAGATGTCCATCCGTCCGGACTCGATCTTGGACAAATCGAGGATGTCGTTGATGAGGCCGAGCAGGTGCTAGCCGGCGGACTGGATCTTGGTGAGGTCGGCGATGCCGGCGTCGTCGCAGCGGTCCTGCGCATCCTCGACGAGCAGTTCGCTGTGTAGAGCACGACGACACGTTTGGTCAATTCGGCTTCGATATCGGCTTCGGCACCGAACTCACCGCGTGCGCCGAGATAGCGGATGTAGTCGGAGAAGGTCTTGTCCGTGCCCAGGAATTCGTCGGGCATGTCGAGATATTCGACGAAGCGTTCGTTCCAGGTGACGAGCCGGTGTTCGGCATCATACATCGCAACGCCCTGCGCCATGTTTTCGAGCGTCGCGCGGAGCAGCGCGTTTTCCTTTCCGATAGCTGAGTGCTTCAGAAAAATCATGTGCTCCAGGTGCTTTGGTGCAAGTGCTTTGGTGCAAATGCTGTGGCAACGGATGGCAGGCAATATGCCGAAAATGGCAGGAAGTCGTGTGACGATCAACGGAATGGTTAGCCTGCGGTCAATCCTTGAGCCTCCGGCGGATCAATGCGGCTGACCGCGCGGGGCGCCAATATCCTGCCTGATGAGGACCGGCCGGGATTTCAACCGTGCCGGCTGTGCCCTTCGCCGTTGGCGACGGTTCGCGCCTGCACGACGGACGAGCCGGGCGGGATCGTCTCGCCGCGGCTAGCGGTCATGATCAGGAATGTCGCCGTCACCACGATCGCAATCGTCAGCGACGTGGTTACCCATACCACGGGTCGTTTCATGCCATCGGCTCCGTCACGGAGTCATCGGTTCGTCGAGCAATACGGCGCCGGAATTCGGCGTCGCGGCTGCGGGATCGGTGGAGTAATTGCGTCAGACCGGCATCGCCGTCGCCATCCCGATCGACATGACCGAAAGGGCGAGGATGACGCACAACGAGAGGCAGCCGGCCGCAAGCGACGCGGCGACGGCGTGAATGAGCCGGGTAGATGCAATGGACGTGGGGCCTGCCTGAAATCCGTTACCCACGCGCTGCGACCGTATCATGGTCGTAAATCCTTCAAATCGCGGGCGAATCACCCGCCTGCTAAACTTTGCAGGGATCGCGGGCGGGATTGCGGCGGAAGCCGGGACAACTGCGGCGGGAAAATGACATTCGCACGGGCCTTATTCACGAATGCGAGAATTACGCTCCGGCGATGGCATCCACCGTTTCGTATTCGGACGAGGTCGGGTGCCAGTTCATCGCGATGAAGCCGGGCTGCGCCTCGACTAGCCGCAGCCAGCGCTGGATCGAGGGGAAGCCCGACAGGTCGAAGTCGCACTGTTCGGCGACATGCGTATAGCCGTAAAGCGCGATGTCGGCGATCGTGAGCTGGCCGGCGGCGAAGAAGTCATGGGTCTTGAGATGATTGTCCATGACCTGAAGCGCCGCATAACCGCGCTCCATCCAGTCGTCGAGCGCATGGGTCTGCAGGTCGCGGCCGCCACGCACCAGGCACAGCCAGAAATAGGCGGCGCCGAGATTGGGCTCCAGCGCATGCTGCTCGAAGAACATCCATTGCAGGGTTTCGGCGCGGTCCATCCGGGACTCCGGCGCCAGCGTGGTGCCGATGGCGACGTACCACAGGATCGCGTTGGACTCGGCGAGATAACGGCCTTCGGCGATTTCGAGCAGCGGCACCTGGCCGCTCGGATTCTTGGCGAGAAACTCCGGCGTACGGCTCTCGCCGCGCAGGATATCGACCTCGACGGACCGATAGGGGGCGCCGACGAAGGCGAGCGCAAGGCGAACCTTGTAGCTGTTGCCTGAGCGCTGCATCGAATAGAGCTTGTACATTCGCCGGGGTCGATCTTTCGGGTGGTGCCGGAGCGACCGGGGCGCCGCGTCGCGCCTAGACAATGAGGTCCGCAGCCGCTTGTCGCAAGGCCCGAACACTGGAAAAAGTCGAAAACATCGGGGCGTCTTCGCAGGCTGGCCGGACGGTCGTGCCGACTTTGGATTTCCCTTAAATTGCATGGTTTTCAGGCGGGTTTCCGGCCCGACGCGCCTTGCGGTACAAAGTCGCACGCACTAGGGTGCGCCGATCCCAGCAGGATCGCCATTTTGACGTCGCGGACGACAGGTCCGCGCGATTTTCCAAGGAGAAGACGATGTCGTTTTTGTCTACCGCTCTCGACCGCGTGAAGCCGTCCGCGACCATCGCGGTCTCGGATAAAGCGCGTGCGCTGAAAGCGGCTGGTCGCAACGTCATCGGCCTTGGTGCGGGCGAGCCCGATTTCGATACCCCGGCCAACATCAAGCTGGCGGCGATCCACGCCATCGAGGCGGGCAAGACCAAGTACACCGCGGTGGACGGCATCCCCGAACTGAAGGACGCCATCATCGCCAAATTCCAGCGCGAGAACGGCCTGACCTACAAGCCGAACCAGATCATCGTCGGCACCGGCGGCAAGCAGGTGTTGTACAACGCACTGATGGCGACGTTGAACCCTGGCGATGAGGTCATCATTCCCGCGCCTTACTGGGTGAGCTACCCGGAAATGGTGTCGCTTGCCGGCGGTACGCCGGTGTCGGTGACCTGTACCGCGGAGTTCGGCTTCAAGCTGCAGGCCGATGCGCTGGAAGCTGCGATCACGCCGAAGACCAAGTGGATCATCCTGTGCTCGCCGTCGAACCCGACCGGCGCCGCCTACAAGCGCGCGGAGCTGAAGGCGCTGACCGATGTCCTCGTGAAGCATCCTCACGTCTGGGTGATGACCGACGACATGTATGAGCACCTCGTCTATGACGACTTCGAATTCACCACCGTCGCGCAGGTCGAGCCGAAACTGTACGATCGTACGCTGACCGTGAACGGCGTGTCGAAAGCCTATTGCATGACGGGCTGGCGCATCGGCTATGCCGGTGGTCCGGCACCGCTGATCAAGGCGATGTCCACGATCCAGTCGCAGTCGACCTCGAATCCGTCGTCGATCGCGCAATGGGCGGCGGTCGAGGCGCTCAACGGTCCGCAGGACTTCATCCCGCAAAACAATGCGGTGTTCAAGGAGCGCCGCGATCTCGTGGTGGCGATGCTGAACCAGGCGGCCGGTATCGAATGCCCGCGTCCGGAAGGCGCGTTCTATGTCTATCCGTCCTGCGCCGGCACCATCGGCAAGACTGCACCGTCGGGCAACGTCATTTCCAATGACGAGGACTTCGTCACCGAACTGTTGGAAACTGAAGGCGTCGCGGTGGTACAGGGGTCGGCTTTCGGCCTCGGTCCGGCATTCCGCATCTCCTACGCGACCAAGACCTCCGACCTCGAAGATGCCTGCAAGCGCATCCAGCGTTTCTGCGGAAATCTCCGGTAACAAAAGCTCTTGGAGTTTTTTGACTATTTCTGGGCTATTTTCCGAAAGCGCCATGTTTTCGACACGGCGCTTCCTTCCTGTCCCCCTCGCTAACAAATCCCCAAGCGGAGTAAGACTATGCGATTTCTCAAGATGTTCGGCCTCTCGGCCGTAGCTTTCGCTGCCTCGGTTGCGGCCGCGAATGCCCAGCAGCCCTCGGGCGTGCAGGCGGGCGTGCTTGAATGCCACGGCGGCCAGAACGTCGGCTATGTGCTCGGCTCGAACGCGCAGCTCGATTGCGTTTTCCAGAACGCCAACGGCCGTACCGAACATTATGCCGCCACCGTCCGCCGTTTCGGCGTTGACCTCGGCTTCACCGACAACACCACCGTGCAGTGGGCGATCTTCGCTCCGACCGCCAACGTGCCGCGCGGCGGCCTGGCCGGCACCTACGGCGGCGTCGGTTCGAACGCCTCGGTCGGCGTCGGCTTCGGCGGCAACTTCCTGGTCGGCGGTGCGAACAACGCCTACGGCCTGCAGCCGGTCAGCGTTCAGGGCCAGGTCGGCTTCAACGTCGCCGCCGGCGCTGTGCAGATCGACCTGCAGCCGCTCGCCCCGGCGCGCCATCACCGCCGTCATCATCGCCATCACCGCCACTAAGCGCGGTCGGCGATCATGCTATGAGAAAGGCTCGCGCAAGCGGGCCTTTTTTATGTGATGGTCGTTTATTTGACGGCCGCGTGATGCGGTCCGGCTGTCATTGTGCATGATCGTTCGCTATGGATAGTTGGTCGACATTCACGCGATGTCGATCCGCGCATCCGCATCATACCGACGTTCGGAGAACTTCGATGAGTCGTCTGCCCACGCTTCTTCTCGGAATTGCTGCCGCAACTTTTCTCGTCGGTGCGGACGCGCAGTCGCAACAGGGCGTTCAGCTCGGCGTGCTGAACTGCCGCGGCGGCGCCAGCACCGGCTTCATCGTCGGTTCGGTGACCAATCTCGGCTGCGTGCTCACGGGCACCGGGCGCCCGGACCAGCCTTATGTGGCGACCATTCGCAAGGTCGGCCTCGATCTCGGCATCACCGAGCAGACCGCGCTGTCCTGGGCCGTGTTCGCGCCGGTGAACTATCACGGTCCCGGCGATATCTCCGGCAACTATGCCGGCGCGCAGGGCTCGGCCGCGGTCGGCGTCGGGGTCGGCGCCAATGTGCTGGTCGGCGGTTCGCAGAACTCCATCGCATTGCAGCCGCTGAGCGTGCAGGGCTCCACCGGCCTCAGCATCGCGGCGGGCCTGCAGAGCCTGGAGCTGCGCCCGGGACGCTGATCCGTAGGATGGGTAGAGCGTAGGCGCAACGCGCGGAAGCGAAACCCATCGGCCGGATTCGTGGCATCGACTGAATGATGGGTTTCGCTTCGCTCTACCCATCCTACGGGTCTGGAGGTGTAGGGTGGGCAAAGGCGCGTAGCGCCGTGCCCACCATTGCGCGCTCGGCAGGACAGGTGGGCACGCTTCGCTTTGCCCACCCTACAGGTCGCCGTCGCACCGCAGCAACATTTCCGTCTTGCCAAAACCATGAAGCGGGCCGAGCATTCCTGCGCCGACCCAATCACGGGCCGAGCTCCAGACAGGAGGCGGCGAATGGGACAAGACCTGAGAAGTCCCCGAGGTCCACAAGGCAATGCCGCAAGGTGCATTGCACTGGTGGGCCCTTTCCAGAGCGGAAAAACCACACTGCTTGAAGCGATCCTGGCGCGGACGGGGACGATCCCGAAGGCGGGGAGCGTCGAAGCCGGCACCAGCTTCGGCGATGCGACGGCGGAGGCACGCGCCCACAAGATGGGTGTCGGGCTGACCGCGGTGACCACGACCTTCATGGGCGACACCTACACGTTCATCGATTGTCCCGGCTCGATCGAATTCGCGCATGACATGCGCGCGGCGTTGCCGGTCATCGATGCCGCGGTGGTGGTGTGCGAACCCGACGAACGCAAGCTGCCGCAGTTGCAGCTCATCCTGCGCGAACTCGAAGACCTCGGCATTCCGCGCTTCCTGTTTCTCAACAAGATCGATCGCGCGCATCGGCGTGTCCGCGAGACGCTGGCGGTGCTGCAGCCGGCTTCGCGCGTGCCGCTGGTGTTGCGGCAGATCCCGATCTGGAACGGCGACCTCGTCGCCGGCTTCGTCGATCTCGCGCTGGAACGCGCCTTCGTCTATCGCGAACACAAGGCCTCCGAAGTCGTCGCGCTGGACGGCAGCAATCTCGACCGCGAGCAGGAAGCGCGTTTCTCCATGCTGGAAAAACTCGCCGATCACGACGATGCGCTGATGGAGCAGCTGCTCGACGACATCCAGCCGCCGGCGGATGCCGTGTTCGACGATCTCGCCCGCGAATTGCGCGAGGGGGTGATCTGCCCGGTGCTGATCGGGTCGGCGATCCGCGAGAACGGCGTGCTGCGGCTGATGAAGGCGTTGCGCCACGAAGCGCCGGGCGTCGCGGAGACCGCGAAGCGCATCGGCTTGCCCGCGGGCAAGGACGGGCTGGCCTATGTGTTCAAGACCAGCCATTTGCAGCACGGTGGCAAGCTGTCTTATGCGCGCGTCCTGCAGGGACGCATCGAGGACGGCGCGACGGCGCTGGCAAGCTCCGGCGAAAGCGCGCGCGTGTCCGGTATTGTCGCGCTGACGGGCGGCGGCGACGGCAAGCGCGGCGGCGCCGAGGCGGGCGAGACGGTGGCGCTCGGCAAGCTCGACTCCGTCAGGACCGGCGATATGCTGGCGACCGGCAAGGTTGCGCCGGAGGCGCTGAAACTCGCTTCGCCGGCGTCTCCGGTGCTGGCGATGGCGCTCGCGTCCATCGACCGCAAGGACGACGTGAAGCTCGGGCAGGCGCTGCTGCGGCTGATCGAGGAAGACCCCTCGCTCAGCACCGTCCATAATGCACAGACCCATGACGTCGTGCTGTGGGGGCAGGGCGAGATGCATCTGCGCGTCGCGATGGAACGCCTGCGGGACCGCTTCGGGATCAATGTGAAATCGCATCCGCCGGCGGTCGGTTATCAGGAGACGATCCGCAAGCCGATGACCCAGCGCGGCAAGCACAAGAAGCAGTCCGGCGGCCACGGGCAGTTCGGCGACGTGGTGCTGGAGATCGGCCCGCAGGCCCGCGGGTCCGGCTTCGCGTTTCATGAGAAGGTGGTCGGCGGCGCGGTGCCGCGCAACTACATTCCCGCGGTGGAGGAGGGCGTCGTCGACGGTCTCGCGCGCGGTCCGCTCGGTTTTCCGGTGGTGGATGTACAGGTGACGCTCACCGACGGCTCCTATCACAGCGTCGATTCGTCCGATCAGGCGTTTCGGACGGCGGCGCGGATCGGTGTCAGCGAAGCTTTGCCGCAGTGTCAGCCGGTTCTGCTGGAGCCGATCCATGCGGTGGAAATCGTCTGCCCCACCGATGCGACGGCGAAGATCAATGCCATCCTCTCCGGTCGTCGCGGTCAGATTCTCGGCTTCGATACCCGCGAAGGCTGGCCGGGCTGGGATGTCATCCGCGCGCAATTGCCGGAAGCGGAAATCGGCGATCTCATCGTCGAACTGCGCTCCGCCACCGCCGGCGCCGGCAGCTTCACCCGCAGCTTCGACCACATGGCCGAAGTGAACGGCCGCACCGCCGACCAGATCGTCGCCGCACATCGCGTGGCGGCGTAGGCAAGACACAGAATTTTCGCCGTCATTGCGACGATGGTGCTTCACCTCTCCCCACCGGGGAGAGGTGAAGCGGAGCGCCGTCGCAAATGTTCCGCGTCGTGGCGGCGGGCGTTGCGCTGACTTACATGACCGGCACGCTGTTCCGGATCGGCCATTTGCTTGCTGCCGCGCTGCTGGGCGGCCCGCGCTGGGCGTGGATCCCTAATTTCCTGTTGTGGAGCGCGATGGTCATCGGTGCCGCGGTCGGGACTTCGGCCTATATGCACTTCAACCTCACGACGGTCTGGCCCGGTGCTGGCGTTGCCTTGCTGGTCGGCACGGTGGTCGCTTTGTCCGCCTGGCGCGAACCTGTTCATCGCAGATGAATTGGACGCTGGCCGCCGCGTGGTTTTCATGCGACGAACGCTGTCGGTTCAAGTTGAGGGAACGGCGATGTCTGACGAATTGAAGCCCCGCGCAGCCTGCCTGATCGGCTGGCCTGCCGCGCATTCGCGTTCGCCGCTGATTCATCATCACTGGCTGCGCCGCCTCGGCATCGCCGGCGGCTACAGCATCGAGTCCGTGCCGCCGGAGGAAGTCGCCGATTTCGTCGCCAATCTGGCGCGGCGCGGCTATGTCGGCGCCAACGTCACTATTCCGCACAAGGAGCGCGTGCTCCAGCTCACGGAGCCGGATCGCCGCGCCCGCGCGGTGGGGGCGGCGAACACGCTCTGGTACGACAACGGCACGCTGCGCGCGACCAACACGGATGTCGAAGGCTTCCTCGATAATCTCGATCACTGCGCCCCTGGGTGGGATCGGGCCGACGACGCGCTGGTGCTCGGCGCCGGCGGTTCGTCGCGCGCTGTCGTGTTCGGCCTGCTCGAACGCGGCATCAAGCATGTCCATGTCGCCAATCGCAGCATCGCGCGGGCCGAAGCGCTCGCGGCGCTGTTCGGCGCGCGCGTCATCCCGATCGGATGGGAGGACGTCGCCGGCACGCTGTCGCGCGCATCGCTGCTGGTGAACACGACGTCGCTCGGCATGAAGGGGCAGCCGGAACTTGCGATCGATCTTGATCGGTTGCCGGCACAGGCCGTTGTCGCGGATCTCGTTTATGTGCCGCTGGTGACGCCTCTACTCGCCGCAGCGCGTGCACGCGGCCTGCGCACGGCCGATGGTCTCGGCATGCTGCTCTATCAGGCGGTGCGCGGTTTCGAACTGTGGTTCGGCCGGCGGCCGGAAGTAACGCCGGAACTGCGTGCGGAAGTCGAGGCCGATCTGTCACAGTAGCGTGATGGCGTAACGGCACCTTGTTTTCACACGTATCTTGTTCTGGGGGCGTGTTCCGAAGGACAATCCAATGTCGTTATCTGTTTCGTTGACCATCCGCATCTTGACCGGCGCTGCCTTTGCGACGGTTCTCGCGATCTCCGGCGCTTCAGCGCAACAGCCGAAGCCTGCGAATATTCGCGGATCGATCGCGCGCGTTGACGGCGACGTGCTGACCGTCAAGGCGCGCAACGGCGGCGAGCGTAAAGTGCGGATGTCCGAC
>Ga0153956_1000980_pt1 | contig 28236 bp, 23 predicted proteins | sample TSFL040MetaG_FD_104704 | JGI IMG/M metagenome (GOLD analysis project Ga0153956, IMG submission 104704) | Attine ant fungus gardens microbial communities from Florida, USA - TSFL040 MetaG | ecosystem: Host-associated > Fungi > Mycelium > Unclassified | place: USA: Florida, Wekiwa Springs... | reverse complement strand
CGGTATGTTGAAATGCTTGTTCATCTTCTCCGATTTGCGGAGAAAGGGCAAGACGGGACGGCTGATGACGGCAACAAACGTGGAATACCGGAGCGACCGCAGGGAGCGAGGATATGCCGCGAAAGTTGTTGACGGCATGAATCCCCCGTCTTACCTTTGCGCAGTCAATATCGGTGAAGAGTGGACAAGTAATTTAATGCCGGCTATAATTAATCGCCTGCATTGGAACGGGGTGGCAGGATTTGGGATAATTGAAAAGTAAAATTTTTAAAACTTCAATACCAATTGGCTAAGCATACAAAAGAAAAAGCCGCGAATGCGGCTTAGTTATCATAATTAATGGCGATAATTGATTTATTTACCGAATCATGCGTCATTTAATTTATCGACTTGAATTTCCAACAATCTTATAAGATCGTTCAGTTCTTCGGAATACGCTGAGATACCGCAGGAGAATTCAAGTTCTGTTTGTACGATGGACAACAAGTCCGTTGCAAATCCAATCCTGTTTTTCAGGAATAGTTTCCTTTCTTCAGATAACGGTTTGTTGATACCTGTGATAAATACACGTTCCTTCAACGAAGTGACATCCATCATCAGACGGCATCCTGTATGATCTTCCAGGAGCATATTAAAGCCAGATGAAATAGCCAGCTTTTTTGCAATGGTATATTGCCTTTCGTTCATGCTTCTGCCGATAAATGCGCGGATTACCGGCTGCCTTTGCAATAAATGCGGCAGGATCACTTTTTTTAATGCGCTGGACATGATGCCTTTTTTCCGGTAGGATGCAGACAGGTAGGCGTAAATACCTTTATCGAACTCCATGACTGCACCGACATAGATCGTTCCTTCTTTGATAAGGTAGATGTCGAAAAATGGGATATCACTGGATTCTGTAACAGGCTCGTCCCAAAGCCTTGCAAATTCAATATGGTCGGCTAAGCTTCTGGCAACGATCTGGCATTTCCCGTTTTGATGGTTAAGCGTATCAAGTATTTTTTTGATGGTCTTTTCCGGTTGCATATTGGCTGGTTAAAAAGGTAAAGAATAAAACGGCGGCGAATGATGCCGCCGTTACTGGATAAAAATTGAAGGATTAACGTCTCCTGCTTTTCTTTGTTTCTTCCCCCATTTCCGCTAATGCCGGCGCCGTATTGCGCGGTATTTTATTCAGTAAATTATTCTGGATAAAGTCGGCTTTTTTGGGCGCCCTTGCCATCCTTTCAGCCCTTTCCTGTTGTTGTGCAGAAATACCTTGGACGGATTTTAATAATTTACCACTATCGTTATACACGCAGATTTCCCTTTTCTCCGGATTTGCCACCAAAAACGCGCTTTCGGTTTTACCATTTTCAGTGTATGTTATATCGGGCAAATTTCCTTTTCTTAGATCGACGAGATCATTGCCTGATAAACCTTTGCCATCATTGATATAAGGCGTCAATTCTTTCACGGCTGCATTGATGTCAAAACCGTAATTAACCCCAAAGTTTTTCATCAGAAAATTGCCAATATCATCTTTTTTGGAGAAATCCAGTATTGTCCACGTTTCACGTTCTGTGCCTGCCACCCTGTTTGTTTTACCAACTGCGAGGCCGCTTAATAAGTTGGCTGCTTCCTTTGCTGTTATGCCCCTGTTGTTATCAACCTTTACATGGATTTTATGTTGAGGGTTGTCTTTCAAAGAGATATCATAACCCGTCCATTCATAAGGATAACGAGGGTCTTTGGAAGGTCCGTAATGAAGGCTGTAATTGAATGCTTTGTTGTTGAATTGCCTGGGTTCATTTAAGGTAAATTCCGGCTTGCCCTCCTTTATGCTTTTTTCGAGCGCCGGATAAAGGTCCGGGGTAAAGCCCATGAAGTGTAACCCTGTCTTCAGGTATTCTTCGTTTTTTTTAACGTTCTCGTTCATGATTGCGTGTTTTTAAAAGTGATGAAATAAAAAATTAGTGTACGGACAATCCTTTGGATTTTTTAATATTGTCCACGGCGGCATATTTATTTTTAGGTACCAGTTTAGTGATTGCCGGAACCGCTTTTTTTACCGGTTTCGGGGCCTGCTGCTTGTTTGCCTGCGGTATGTATTTAACCGGCTTGGGTGCAATATCCCCGTCCCAGTATTTCTTACGTTGTCCGGGAAATAATAACACGGCTAATGAATTAAAACCCTTTCTGCCATACCGGATAAGCGGGTTGGGATACAGCTTCTTTTCCAGGTGCCGGTTGCCGACTTTAAGGATAAGCATCCATCTTTTCTCCTGCGGCGAGAGGCCTTTGCTGTTCTGCCGGATAAAGGCGCGGGTCTCCCTGAATTTCTGTTTCATGTATTTCCGGTCTTTCAGGACATCGGGGTCGCCGCCGGCCTGGGCGACCATCAGGTTGTCCGTTTCCTTCCAGTCGTCCATAAATTTTTTAATTCTGTTGGCCATGATAATAATTGTTTAAAGGTTAAACGGCAAGGACAGGTTTTGCGCCCTGATAATATCCGACCCGTCAATTTTCAGTTCGGGATTACGGTCGCCGCCCTTTTCAAATAATTGCACCGCAAAATTTTTGTGGTCTGCGATGGTAAACTTCTTAAAGGCAATGACTACGGATGCGATGGTTTTACCGGCAATAACATCGCCTTGGTTTTTATACATGTACAATGGTGATAATTCCTGTTCCTGCTCCGCGGTACGTTTGATGCGTTTTTTGTCCCTTACGTAAAATCGTATGAAATCAAGGGCATAATCGATCTGCGTTTTATTTTTGATATCAACGCGGAAAAAGATTACGTCATCTGCGATATAAATACCTTTTAAACGGGCAACGACTTTAAATGACCTGGCTTTCGGCCGGTGCAGGAAAGGTTTACGGGTAGCAATATGTTGTGCCGTCTTTTTTACCTGTTCATCATTCAGTACACGGTTTCGTAAGAAAGCTGTTTGCGCTTCCGATTGTACCTGTTTCGCCATATCGAGTGGTTTACCATCTGTATTTGCGGAATACATTACCCGGAAAGACCATACCCTGCCGTCCGTTGTAATAACCGTAAGGTTAGTGGGCTGTAATCCCGGCATGACGGATTTTACTTTCAATACATTGGATGTGCCCTCCGACACTTTGGCGATAATGTCTCCCGATCCGCGGTCAACACTGCCGCGCACTATTTCACAGGGGAAAATAAGTACCGTCGTTATTTTGTCGTTTACCTCTAAGGGATACTGTCTGCCGTACGCTTGAAGGGAAATTCCGGCAACGCTGTCTTGCTGCGCAAATAAGGGAACAGCGGCTGCTGAAAAAAGAAAAAGAACCAGGAACAACTTTAATTGTTTTTGCATGATGATTGTTTTAATATGTGAGGAAATAAATCGGGTTCGGACAATAGTAAAATAGGATACGGCCGGCCTTAATTATCTTTCTTGTTATTGTCCTTCAGCAAAACAGGATAGCCCGCCCTGACCGTTGCCCTTATGAGTTTTGCTTTCCTTCCCAGAAGGGTCTTCGTCGCCTGTATGCCCGCAGATGCAGCCTGTGACGCGAGATTATCGCTCATCGTCATCAGGTCTAAACTCTGTACGCCCTGGTTAGCGCCTTCTTTTACGGCATCCCTTGTGATGGCCCCCGGAATTCGTATGCCCGGTATGCCGTCGAGGTCATAGACTGCGAGGTTGACCGGAAATAGTTCATTGCCGCAGCGGATACTTTTTATATCGATGTTCATTCTCTCACCGTTCAGGCTGCAGGTACCGAATACCAGGGTTCCTTTAGGTATGTCTGTTCCGTTCAGGAAGATTTCGGCATCCAGTTGTAACTTAACGGTGCTGCCCGAAACCAGTGTTTGCGTTTCATTGATAAATGCCGGTACGGCTTTATCTTGTCCGTTCCGGTTGCCGGAAGAATTATCCGATTCATAAAAGCGTGCCTGTTTTACCTGCATTACATTATCCGTGCTGTCAGCCGGCAAATGCGCAGCGGTCAACAGGTCTGCCTCAGGATAGCTTACCGGTTTATCAGGACTGTACACGAGCCCTTTATGTTTTTCAGATTCCATTGCCAGTTGTTGATTGACTGCATCGGGATGCTGGATATTATAGATTTTGTCGAGCATGCCGTTCATCTTTTCCAGATCCGGGTCGGTGGCCGGATTTTCTCCGGAGCCTGATTGCTGCAGGGTTTGCACGGTCTTTTGTAACCTGTCAATAGCTGCATCATTCTCATCATCGCTTTCAGGCATAATCTTATTGCCCGGATATGAGGGCTGTTGCAATGCCCGTTGCAATTCCGCGAGTTTCCTGTTCACTTTTTCTTCGTTGGGGTCAGTATAAACGCTTCCGGCGTGCGGTACAGGTTGCGGAAGTGTTTTAAAATTATTCTGCCTTTCGCTTCCCAAAATAATCGCAGACTTATAAGCGGTATCAAGATGGTTATAAGGGTCTTCCTTTCTTTGTTGATCCAGTTTCTGGGAATCCTTCAACGCCTGTTGGTAAAGGGTCAGTTTGTCTTCCAGCCTTGACTGCACGCTTGCATCCGGCAAGCTGACATTTAAACCCTTGCTTCGGTTGTTTACTGTTGCCGTTTGCAAACCTTTACCACCGCCCTGCGACCAAAACAGGAAGGTTGTAAAGGAAACGGCCAATACGGGCAATACCAACAGCATCTTTCTTTTCTTCTGTATGGCTTGTGTGGGTTGGTTCATCATAAAATATTTTATTGTTTTAAGTAATCATTAAAGCGTATCCATATACTCCGGGATTACGGAGGCTTCTTTTTGTTTTTGCCTGCATTGTTATGTGGAATAGCCGCCGGCGGTATGGGCCCCGGATCACCCGGAGGGATAATGAGTTTAATGATAACAGGGCCTGACAGGCCTTTGGCAGCAGGTATATTGGGCTTCCTGATGAAAACGAAGATCATAGAGAGTATAAAAAACAGGCATAGCGAAAAAAGAAAATAAGTTTTCATTTTTCTGTCCCAAAGGCTCGTCTTGCGGTTAAGGTATGCGGCCAATTGCCGCATTACTTTTTCCGTACGGTTTTTGAACAGATGCGTAACCTGTTTAGTTTTGTCTTGTTTTTTATGCGGAGAATATTTTAGTAACTTATGCATTGGGAAAAGTATTAACGTAATTGAATGGTTAAATCGCGGTTGTCTGTTATCTGCCATTTTTCGATCAGGAAGCCATGTGGGTTATTATCGGATTGTTCTACTGTTCTTATATATCCCTGCGTAATAAGGTTCCTGGTAACGATACTCGTCGGGCGTGTTATGGTTACCTTACCGTAATACCGGAAATAATAAGGGTTTTGATTCATGTCGAGTACAATGCTGTCCGTTTCGATCCGCTGGCTGATATTACCGGAAATAACATTGTTATAAAAAGAATTTTCTTTCAGGTTTTCATAAATGTCCTTAGCGCTGCCGTCCGCTAAGTATAAGGCTTTGGTAAGATGCTCGTTGTTTTCCTTTTCGTCCGGATCCAGATCAAAGAACCAGTAATGGAAAGTATTGATGTGGTCTTTTAATTCAACGGGTATATTGTTTTTCCTGTCGGAAGCCATCGCCTGCAACAGTTTGCCGTTATACAGTATATATATCTTGCCCTGCATATCGGTTACTTTTTTCATGGAAGTATATATCGTATAGCCGCATAACGTAAGGCTCGCGCAAATAATGAACATAGTGAAGCGTTTTACATGCCGGAACGCGCTGTCGATATTTTTCAGTTGACGGAACATGGTAATTAAGAATTAATCATTGTTTGATGTATTGCTTTGGACAAGTCCCCGGTGTTTGATTAGAAAGGCGAGAACTTAGAACCGAATTTGGTCGCTTTGTGTAACAAAGTGTCTTTGGAGCCGCCGCCGGGCTGCATGACGTAGCCCGCAACGCTTGGTACTGTTGTATAGCCGATAATGGAGATTACCATGAATACTAAGTATGCCCATGTGCTGACGTTGCCGTCCACGGTCATCAGTTCCAGTATCCTGCTGCTGATAGCCCCGAAAATATTCGATACCGGCAACCACATAAAGACATGTATGTATCTCGATATCCAATGTGATAAAGTGTGATGGAAACCATCGAATACGGCAAGGCCGAAAACGATGGGGCCGATGATCGCCAGCACAATTAAATAAAAAGTACGTATGGCATCTATCGCCAGACCTGCCGCCGTATACAGGACTTCCAAAAAGCTGTTGATAAAACTTAGTATCATGTTTTTAATGTTGAAGAAAGAAGATACCCCGCCCAGAAAGCCGCTGCTGCCGGCGTTATCCTTTGGCTGTTCATATTGCGCCCATTCATTCGGATTGCCCGTGCCCGCTGCCGTAGCTGTTTCCGGCTGTTGCATTACCTGTTTTTCTTGTTGGCCTACATAATACTGTATGGCCTCGTTGCTGTTTTTTGCCATATCCGCCGTCGCATCGGACAAGGGCTGAAAGATGCTGTTCATCAGCGCGATGATCGACGGGAAAATAATAATGGCGATGCCCAGTGCAAATGGCCTCAGGAGCGGGTAAAAATCGATGGGTTCGGCACGGGCAATGTGCTGCCAGACACGGGATGCAATGTAGAACATGGCAGCAAAGCCTGCGATGGCCTGCGCCGGTACGATCAGGTTGCCGCAAAGCGGGAGCATTTCATCAAAGAGGTTCTTCAGTGTATTGTGCATGGAGTAAATACTGTTGCTGATGCTTTCTGCATGTACAACTGCCGGCAATAAAGCAGCAAACGGAAAGACCAGGAATAAGGATAACTTTTTCATCTTTGTGGTTTTATGGTTTTTATCAAAGGCCGTACAGCCCTTTAATCGTTTTGTTGGTTTGTTGTAAGTCGCTGCGGTTTACGAGCACGCCGTTCGTCTTCCTGTTGAATGTTCTTAAAAAGGCCAGTTTTTCTTCCATGTCAGCATAAATACGGTCGATGTTTTGTAACCTGTCATCATCGGTCATGCTGAGGCTGTTCTCCGTCAATACGAGGGTTAATTGGTCGAGGTTTTCCAGGGTTTGGTTGAACAGGTTTGAATATACATTGCCCATATAAGTGATTTCAACGGTATTGAACATGCCGCTTGCTTTAAAATTCCCGAAAGCGGATTTGTATTCGCTCAATATCCTTCCTTCATCGGCAATGATATCGGCAACGCGCTGGTAGTTTTTAATATTCGGGTTAACGAGTAACAAGCCGTTAATAAAAGCGTCGTGCAGGGAAAAATTGCCTTGCGTTACATTCTTCACTTCATCATAACCGGCGGAAATTACATTGTACGCCGTCTTCATTTCCGAAAGGACAGACTTCATGGAAGACAGTTTTTGTATGTCCAGCAGTAATTGTTGAAGTTCCTGTGCCTGTGCATTGGCGCTATATGGCTTCACTATTAACCCGGTGCAGGCCAGCAGGATCAGCATACCTATTCTTTTCATGGTTATCGATATTTAATGGTTAACAGCCGTTTTTAGAATCCGTATAATTTTTTCAGTGCATCCGCTTTTTGCAGTTGTTGTTTGCGCCCGTCAAGGATCAGCAGCACACGGTTGTCTATGTCGTTGACGTCATTGTATTTTTGGTCGATGTGTTTGTAAACAGCATTGAGCCTTCTGATACGTTCATCATCCGTCATCTTTAATTTCCCGTCGGAAGTAAGCTGTTCGAGTTCTTCCATGTCGGCATCTGCTGCTTTCAACAAATTGGCATAAATTGTTTTAAGCGATTGCAGTTCATCAGCTGAGAAAAGGGTCGAACGCGCGGCCGAATCATAAGCACTGCCTGATGCAAGAACCATTTTATGGTATAAGGAAATCGTTTCGCTTACATAGGGATACTTTTTTATCTGCGGATTAACTATTTCCAGTGAAGTATAATAAGCGCTGTGCAACCCGAATTCGCCATTTTTAAGATCATGGGTAAGACCGATGCCGGCTTCAACAATTTTGTAACCTTCGTTTAATGCAACATCGTAGGTTTTCAGCAAAGCAAGCTGTTGCGTATAAAGCTTAATGATCTCCCCGTTCTGGTTAAAGAACCCCTGGGCCGTTACGCGGCAACAGGCCGTCGCAATGCAAAAGGAAATAAGAAAAATTTTATGTTTCATAATCTTTAATTTTACTGTTGTTATTAACGCTCCATATATGTCCCTGTTTGAATTGTACAACGGGGACGTTTAATTACAATCCGTAATATCTTTTTACCGCGTTGGCTTCTTCTTCGGAAGCAGACCTGTTGACGCTGACCTGCATGTTTTGGCGGTTGAACTGTAACAATTGTGTCCGTACCGTTTCCATTTTATGTGTTACGTCCGCAATCAGTTCAAGGCGTTTACCATCGGTCATTTTTGTCTCAAAGGAATTGGCCACCATCATCAGTTCGTCCAGGTTATCAATGCTTCTGTTGATCATTCCGGTGTAAACATTATACATATAGCTGATTTCATCAGGATTGAAGTGCGGGTCATTTTTAAACAGGCGGTAGGCTTCTTTGTATTCGCTGACGAGGTCTGCCTGTATGCTGATGATCTCTTTTACTTTCTGGTAAGCGCTGATTACGGTTTTGACTTTTGCCAGCGCGTCGTAATAGTCAGTGAACAAACTTTTTTCCTTGTTTGCCCAATCGGTTATTTCATTCAGTTTTAATTTAGACATAGCGTCTTCGAGCACCCTTTGCGCATTCTGCAATTGCAAGGTGGCATTCTGTGATTTTTGTACGGCGATATCCATCGCTTTGATGATCTTTGCCAGGATGGTGCCGATGCCGAAAATGGCATAGCTGTTTGCCGGCACAAGGGAAAATGCCAGCATTAAAAAACAAGCGGGTAAAACAAAATATTTTTTCATGTTGTCGTATTAATAATAAAACCTTGTTTAATTTTTTGGGCTTTCACTGACCAGCGCTTTGATGCCTGCTTCCATACCACCGTACTGTTTAGCATATTCCAGTACTTTTACCCTGTCCTTTCCTTCAGTAGTAAAAGCAAATACTTCTTCGGGGCACAGTTCATTGCGGAAGACTTTACTGTCCTGGCCTGCCAGGTCGACAAAAATCTCCCGGTCGTCTTTATTGACGGATAATAAAATGGTCTTTGATTTTTCCGACAGCCCCAGCACTTCCTGCAGCCTGTCGAACTTGTTCAGAAATTTTCGCATGTCCATTAATATCTTCACATCTGCATTATTGATGATCGCTTCTTTGATAACGGGGGAGCTGATGAGGTCGTCCAGTTCCTGTGTAATGACCATCGGTATGCCGTTGAATTTCCTGATTGTCTTAAAGGCATACCTGATAAATTCAGCCATGCCCGATTTGGCAATCGCTTTCCATGCTTCGTCGATCGCCAGCACCTTTCTTACACCGGGCAGCCTGCGCATTTTGGAGATAAATAATTCTGTTATCACTAACACCAGCACCGGAAAGATGACCGGCGAATCTTTTACGTTGTCCAGTTCAAATACGACTAATCTTTGGTTGAGCATATCCAGCTTTTCCGTAGCGTTCAATAAGAAATCAAATTCGCCGCCTTTATAGTAAGGCTTCAGTACATACAGGAAATTATTGACATCAAAGTCCTTGTCCTTGACGTTATATTCTTTGAGTTCCCTGATGTAATGTTCCCTTAAATACTCGTAGAAAGAATTAAAACAAGGGAACACATTCCTGTTCAGTTTCAAAAATGTATAATAACCTGTCAATGCATTGGATAAGGCGACGTATTCACTTCGATTGAAGGTTTCATATTCCTGTTTCCACAAGGAGACCAATAAAGATTTAAGGCTTTCTTTCTTTTCGGTATCGAGTGTTTGTCCTTCCGACAGATAAAAGGGATTCAGCGCGATGGGCTTTTGTTCTTCATACGTATAATAATATCCTTTTACCAATTCACATAAACCGCGGTAACTGCCGCCGATGTCAACAATAACGATATGCGCGCCCTTTTCATACATACTGTGCAGCATGTGGTTGGCCGTCATGCTCTTGCCGCCTCCGGAAGTACCGCAGATTAAAGTTCCCATATTGGAGGTGATTCCTTTTTTGCGGGGTAGGTCATAAAAATCGGCATATACCGGACGATTGGTCAGCCTGTCACAAAAACGTATTCCTTCTTTTTTGCCGACACTTTTATAATTCGTCTCCATGGCAAGGAAACAGGCCGCTTGTTCGGCGAATGTATCGAAGCATTCGTTTACAGGGATGTCCGCTGCATTGCCCGGTAATCCGGCCCAGAACAATTGTGCCGCGCCGATTGTTTCCTGTCTGGGCTGGCCGTTCATTTGGGCAATGGCGGAAGCTGCCTTGTTGCGCAGGTCTTTCAGTTCTTCAGGATTATCGCTCCACAACATAACATTAAAATGTGCCTTAACCGGCAACCTTCCTTTGCTGATGGCTTCGTTCAGGAAATCGGAAGTCGCATCACGAGCGATGGTATTTTCACGGCTGTAAGCGGAAAGGCTTTGCAGGCGCAATCTTTTACTTTCCAGCTTTTTCATGGTCAGTGCCGCATCGTCGATAACGATAAACTGGTTATACACATGGTTGCAATCAAGCAGCAAACCCAGCGGGGCGCCGAAACCTACGGGAAACTCGGTTTTATCCGTGCTGAACTTATCGTACTTGGCGCAACTGCCGGTATAGGAGGGCAGGTCTTCCGGATCGGAAAGGCTGAAAAGTTGTACATGGTTTTCGCCTATTTTAAAATCCGGCTTGAAAGCGATGTCTTTAATTACGGGCGCATCCTCCTCCTGTAAAAAAAGGTAGTCCTCTAGAAGCCCGCTTTGTTTAACTGTACCTGTAAGTTCATCATCCGTAAGCCTGTGTAATGTAAAGAAGCCGCTTGCCGTTAACAGATGTTGCAGCTGGCCGACGCTGTCCATAAATTCACGAAGCAGCTTATCATTTTTTACAAAGTCCGGTATAATGCTTTTGCGCATCAGGTTGCTGAAAGCCGAAGTAGCGGGTTTCCTGCCAGTTGCTTTTTTGGTCATCATCAGGTAGCTCTTATGCTTCAGGTATGCCCTGCCGTTAAAATGCCTGTCAGCGCTGCTTTCAAGGAATCCTTCATCGCCTGTGGCTGTTGTTTTTACGGTTTGCCGGATGTACCTGTCCTGCTTATTGAGTACGGTATGTTTCGGAAGCAGCTTAATCGCTTTTACCCAGGTCTCATGGATGTTGTTGTATTCCTTGTCGGACAAGGTAAATATTTCCGGAAGCTCGATTTCAAAAGCAACGGTAATATCCCCATTCTTGGAAAGAATGTAATTGTCTTCTATTTTATAAACAGGTAATATATTTTCAAAAGACCTGCGCTCGTCTTTGTATTCCGATGTGTCCAGTATCCACATCATACAGCCGCAGGCAAGTAATATGACAATGACAGTGATCATGGCAATTAAAAATTTAGGATGAATGAATAAAAGTGAATTTGAGACCGTGGTACTGACAGCTGTATGCTATCCATCATTTTTTTGCTTACGAAAAATTTTGAAGAGCCTTGTGCATTTAATGGACTTCGGCAAACGTTCGTAGGCCGCTTTTTTCATTAAGCCATACGTTCCGTATTTATTGGAATATTTAAAAACATAGCTGAAAAGCAGGAACCCTGCAATGCCGGTAACCGGCAGTAAAAAGTATAAAGAGAGCCCGGCAATATATAGCACGGCAAACAGTATAAGCAATGCTACAAGCCCGGCGCACAAATACCCGATGTACTGGGATTTCAGCCCTTTAAAAACAATCGGCTTATTAATGCCGCGGTTGATCTCGAATTTTTCTTTCATGTTTTTTCATTAACAGGGTTAAATATGCCTGCCGGGAAAAGTGTTGTCTGTACCGGTTCTCCCGATAGGCAGGCGGGATAACAAAGTGATGGATGGCGCGCAGCCCCTTTCATCAGTAGCGCCCCTCGTTTCCTTGTCTTGTGCCTGTTCTTCGGCGTTCGCTTTGTCATTTATATGCTGGTCTCTTTCCAATGCAGCTTTCTGTATATTGATGGCGATCTGCCTTTCAAGCCCTGCCAGCGTTTCTTTCAGGCCGGCCAATTCCTTTTCTTTATCAAATGGTTTTTCGGCAATGCTCCTGAGCTGTTCAATATTGCTTTCATACTCAATGATCTTTTTGGCATACTGTGCCGCCAGTATGCCTACCCTGTCGAGCGCTTCGAGGAAATACCTTGCCGCCAATTTTGGATTATCTTTATTGGGCTGTCCTTCGTTATAAGAATACCGGATGTTCCCGTTAAGGCTCTGGACAAATAATTTGTTATAGTCTAAATGCCGCCAGCCGCCTTCCGCAGGTTGCCATTCACGTTTATGTTCGATCATGGCCGGGAAACCGTATATGCGGCCAACCTGTTTGATAGTCTCGTCTTTTTCAGGCTTCCAGCATTCAGCCAGTTTCATGATATGAGTACCGATGCTGTCAGAATCTTTGCTATCCAGTCCTTCAAGTTGCAGGTCGTTGAACTTGCTTCCTTCTTTGGTCTTTTGTAATTTACCGTTATACAGTGCCGCATCGGCATTAAGCGTATCAAGGGTAGCTGTTGCGGCCTCTTTGTCTTTGATAACATATTCAATCTGCCATTTGGTTTTGGCTATTTGTTTAAAATGGATAACCTTTAAATTTTCCAGCGCATTTACTTTCTTTTCGAGTTTGGATTTTTCCAGCAAGGTGGTGTCGCCGGAAAGGATGGCGATATACTCGGAATAATTCATACCGTTTTCATCGTCAAAGGCTCCTTCATCAAGTGTCCTTACATGCAATTTGTTTTCTTTCAGTTCGACGATGAACGTCTGCTTGCTCTTCAGTAAGTTGAATTTATAATTGTCAAGTGATTGCTCCGTTGCATACAGGAAAACTTTAACGCTGTTATTATAAAATTGCCTGGCAATAATATTCCCCGGACGGCTTATCCTGCCGATGCGCTGGTCAAGCTCTTTGGGAGTCCAGGGAATGTCGATATGGTGCTCGGCGATCAACCGTTCCTGTACGTTAGTGCCTACCCCGCCGGTTTCGGTGCTGGCAACAAGACACCTGATTTCCCCGGCGTTGACCTTGCGGTATAATTCCAACCGTTTTACAGGCCCGTTCCAGTCATGGATAAAGGCGATCTCGCCGGCAGGGATGTTGTATTCCTGTACCAACTTTTCTTTGAGCGCGTCGTAAATATTGAACTGTCCGGGTTTGGGCGTACCGATGTCGCAAAAAACAAGCTGCGCGACTTTATGCTCCGCACCGGCGTAATAGATTTCTGCGAAGTTCTTTGCACAAATGCTGATCTTATTATTCGGGTCATCGCTGTATAAGTAAGGATTGACCAACCGCATATCCACTGCCATATTTTTGGCAAGATTGGTGGCGATCAGCATTCTTGCTTTGTCTTCCTTCGGCGATAATTTTGGCAATCCAACCAGGCTTGCATCCCCGGTCCGCGCGAACCCGACCAGTTTTTTGATAAATAACTGCTGCGCTTCCGTCGGTTTGATATTAACTAAAATTTCTTCTACTACCGGCCTGTCCTGTTGGATATGTTTTGCCGTTTTGTAGTCGGCGATCTCGTTATAAAATAAAGCGAGTTCCGGTATCTTGATAAAATGGCGGAACCTTTCTTTGGAAATAATCTCATTGGTAACAGAGAATTCAAAGTCAACGGACTTGCGTGCATGTACCGCAGCCCATCCGTCAAAGTGCGCCATGTTCAATTGCTCAAGCGCGCGCGGGCGCAGGAATTTGAAGATGAGGTACAGTTCCGTTAAGCTGTTACTGATGGGTGTGCCGGACAAAAAGGTTACGCCCTGGTCAGCGCCATATCTTTGCTGCAACGTCCTGACGGCAAAAAGCATATTCAGCGCGCGCTGGCTGCCCTGCTGGTTGCCAAGCCCCGCTACGCGGCTGTGGCGGGAGGTAAACGTCAGGTTCTTAAACTTATGGGATTCATCGACAAAGAGCATATCGATACCCATTGTTTTAAAATCGATGTCTTCATCTTTCCTTTTGTTTATTTGACTATTGAGTAAACCAAGTTTGGCCCCCAGGTTGTTTTTGCGGATTTCAAGCCCTTTGCGCTCCTGTTTAGAAGCGGAGCCGCCGGCAATTTCTTTAAGCGTGCTTAAATCTTTTTCAAGGTTATCCGTTTCAATACTTAAAATATCCCTTTGTATTTCAGGGGACTGTTCGATGGCTGCGAACTGCTCATGGGACAATATGATACAATCCCAATTGTTGTTTTTGATCTCGTGGAAAATACGCTTGCGCCTGGCAGGGGTAAAGTCCGCTGGGCCCGGGTATAACACTTTTGCAAAAGGATAGGCTTTCCGGTAGGTCGCAGCAATATCCTGCACATTGGCTTTTATGCCAAGGATCATCGGCTTGCCGATAATTTGCAGGCGTTTCATTTCCTGTGCGGCAAGGATCATCGTCAGCGTCTTGCCTAACCCGACCTCATGGTCTATCAGCGCCCCTTTTTCCTGAACGATGCGCCATACTGCGTCTTTTTGCGACGGGTACAGTTTTTCTATCTTCAATGCCTGTAAATCCAATCCCGGAAAAGTCAGGTGGCTGCCATCATATTGCCTGATGACGAAGGCATTATAATTTTCGTGGTAATAATTTTCAATAAATGCCTTGTCTTCATCCGGCAGGTCGTGCATCCAGGAAATAAAAGCTTCCCTGATGGCTTCGATCCTGGAAAATGCCAGTTGCGTAGCCTCGTTGTCCGCCCTCCTTTCCTTCTTGCCGGACGGCAGGGTTTCCTCATAGGTGAATACAGGATTGGTGTTTTCCAGCGCATGTTGCATAAGCATGTTGCCATACATCTTATCGCCGCTCTTGCATTCGACTGCATATTCAGTGGCGGTAATGGCATTGCCGCCTTTTACATTTACCCGGAAAGCATCCAGGCTTGCCAGGTAGTAGACCGTGCACTCCAGTTTGAACAGTTCCGTGGCAAACCGGCTGTAAAAATCCATCGGGATCCATCGCTCACCGAGGTTGAAGTCAAGCAGCTCAAAAGGTATTTTTTCCGGCTGCACGGATGTAAGCGCCTGGTAGCTTCTTTCCAAATAAACATCGCCTTTCCCCTGCTGCACCAATGGTTCAATAAACCGTAATTTGTCCAGTACGCGCCCGCTCAAATATTTATCGGCTGTTTCCCAGTCATTGGCCTGCGGGTTAAAATAAACCTGATTCCCTAATTCCTCGATGAGCTGCTCTTTTACCTTGCCGGTAATATTTTCCATGAAAGGGAAATGGATATAACCTTTCATGTTCAGGCAATGCGCCAGCGCTTCTTTGGCATCATCCGTCCTGAACGGGCCGGTCTTCTCTGAAAGTTTGCCTTGCAGGATGTCGGCTGGTACATAAGTATTGTTTTCCTTTCGCTCCAGCGAAGACAAGATCATAAAACCGAACGCGTCATCATGTAGGATAAACCGCTTGTTTCCGGCCTTATTAAGCAGCCCGAATTCATTGGTAAATTCACTGTAATCATTATTCAGTAAAATACGTTGCCCCGTTTCTTCTTCGCTTGACTTGAATTCCTGCTCTGCCAAACGCAAATAGGTATCCCGAAGCGTAGTGTATTTTTTATAAAAAGCAATATTACCGGCGCTGTCTTTAAAAGGTTCGAATACGGCTGTTCCAGCTTCATTGTTGAACGCTTTTAAGAAACCCGCTTTGTCCTTATGGACAAAGAGCGTGTTCTCTTTATAAAAAGATGGCAGGCCGGATATTGCGGGTTTATCGGAAAGATCCGGCTCAATTCCGAAATCTACCGTTTTGTCGCTGTCATAGATATACTCATGCCCGAACGTTTTCAGCTTTTCAGAAAGCTTTTCCAGCTCATCAGCGATCCTGAAACTGGTTACCCATTGCTTCGTGCATTCAATTTCTTTTACATTGGAATACAGCCTGGCGACATAACGATTACCGTGCGCTGCTTTTGCTGATAACAATACAATGGATTCATGTTCCGGCCGGTCTGTTGTCTTAATCGTGGAACTGATCTTTGCCGTTGAAAAAAGAATATGGTTTTTATCTTCATCCGACAGGTAAGCATTCGCCCGGCCTTCAGCGGCAACCGGCGTATCGAATAATCCTAATTGGATACCGGTGGCCGGCAGGGCTTTGTCTTCCGGCATGGGCAGGTAAGTAAGCAAAGGCTTTTCATTGCGGGCTTTAGGCGTGTCCTGCAATTTCCGTGAAAGATTTTTTTGCAGCAACTCGAATGCGCCGATTTTCAGGTTTTCTTTAACCTGTGCAAAAAGTAATTCATGCAGCCTGTCAGCGATATCATTAATATCTCCGTCCTGCCAGATTTTTAAGTGGGGCTTGCCGTATTGGTTGGTGTCTGCAAATATGCGGCTGCCTGCATAATGAAGGGGGTGTTCTTTAATAAAATCATTGAGAAATATTTTACCCGTTTTGCTTTCGGTTTCATGTGCTTCCAATAATAATTCTTCCTCTGCGGTCAGCGCTTTCTTGTTATCGTTTTTTTGTACGATCAGCAAATGGGAGGGCGCTTCGGTGCCGCCTGTCTCTTTCATCAGGTTATCGGGCAGCATAGCCATTGCAACGAAATCGGCACGACGGAAAAGGTATTCCCTTACCTCCCTGTTGCCGGGAGAATTAAGGAAAGTGTCTGTCGTAATATAAGCCAGTAAACCGCCATCCCCTATTTTATCCAATCCTTTGGCAAAAAAGTAATTATGTATCCGGCCGCTTAAATAGGCTTCCGGAAAATCTTCATCCAATACACGGTAATTACCGAACGGAATATTACTGGCTATAAGGTCGTACCGGCCGTTATCATCTTTGGGCGTTTGCTCGAAAGCGGCCGGATAAACTTTATAGCTTGTACCTGTCGTAGCGGTAATTGCCGTTAATACCCTGGCAGTAAGTATATCCTTCTCCACCACGGTTATTCCCCGGATGTTTTCAAATGCTTTTGCGGCCTCCGTAATGAAGACACCCGCACCGGCCGAAGGCTCATAGATATATTTAGGATAAATATCCCTCCTGTCGAGAACTTCATACAGTACCTGCGGCACCATCGCAGGCGTATAAAAGGCAGACAGGACACTGTTTTTCAGCGAATCCGTTATTGCTTTCCTTTCGCTGAAACTGAAATGTTCCCGAAGCAAACCGAATAATTCCTGCATGGGTTCCCATAGCTTCAGGTCAGCTTCCGTTGCTCCTTTCCTTAGCCATTCTTCCTTATCCGTATCACCGTACAGCATGGCTTTTATTCCCCCGAATCCTGCATATTGTTGCAGGACTTGCAGTGAATCCTTATCAATAATATCACCGTCCCTGTAAGCGAGTGCTATACGGAGCGCTGCGATGTTATCCCGGAGTTTATGTAACGGGTTATATGCCATGATGGGGTAAAGGGTTAATCGATAACAGGGGCGGTGTTTTCTGCTTCATTGAGCAGCCTCAGCAATTCAAGATGCAAGGCTTCGCCAAGCAATGTATTTTCCGGATCGTCTTCTGAAAAATGGTGCGTTTCAAAAAGGTCGATATATGCGGCGATTATTTCCGTTACGGCATAAGTGAGCAACCCGTTTTCCCGTAAGTGCGCATAAGTAAACGGAAAATCTTTTTGAAGCAGCCCGCATACATAATGAAATTTCGAAGGCCGAAGGTCCTGCGTCAATACGTCCATACATTCCTCTTCTATAAAGAACGGGGCGTTGCCTTCTTCTAACAGCCGTTCGACGAGCGGCTTCACGGTAGCGACTTTTTGTGCCAGGTAATCGCTGATCCTTGCTTCTCCCTCCAGCGTTAAAAGGAGATCCGGGTTGTTCTGGATAATGTAACTGTGTAGTTTCGTGATGAGTAATTCTTCCATTGTCATAAATTTTTAATGGTTAATGAATGGGTTGTTGTAAGGGTTAAGTTCGTTCTATGTTTATACGCCGAAGAAGCTTTGCAGCACGCTGGCCACCACAACGAGAAAGATGCAGCTTCCGAACCACGCGGCCGCAACTTTCGATGTGTCCTGGTCGCCGTGGCTCCATTTGTTATACACTTTTACGGCACCCACTAACCCCACGATCGCGCCGATGGCATACATGAGCGTGGTGCCGGTGGAGAAATAACTTTTGACCATTTCCGTTGCTTTGGAAATACCGGCGCTGCCGTCCTGCGCGTATGAAGCGGATGCAGTCAGGAACAATACGATTGCTGCCGGTAACCTTACGTGCCACGCACGTGCTGGTGTTGGTTGTTTTAAGGATAACATGATAAGGGTTGTTTATGTGTTAGGGAATATTGTGTTCTGTCAGGTACCGGTTCAGGATTGTATAATTTCCCACACCTGTCGTATATCCCGCGGTGAAAGTGCCAAACCGCAGATAAGCGCTGCCTGCCGCTCTATATGCCAGTCGAGGGCTTCACGGAATTTTTCAATTTCTTCATAGCCGGTAATACCGGCTACGGCGTGGCCGATATTTTGCAGCAGTTCTTCTTTGCTGTTATTGCCTGTATGGGCGCTGAGGACGACAGAAATGGCTTCGGAGATATTTTCTATCAGTTCCAGGAACTTTTCGTTGTCCTGTTCATTAAAATCACTTTCTTCATTGATCGGTTCTTCCGCAGGTTCATAAGTTTCTTCCTTTACCGGTTCTTCTTCCGTATCATTCCGCAAAAGGTATTCATCGTTCTCATCATCCGCTTCTTCAGGCGGCAGCGAATAGTTGCCGGCCGGACCGGAGGACATTTGTGAATTTTTTCTTCCGGTAATTCGTGAAAGGATTTCTGACCGGTAATAAAGGATCGCGACGGCAGCGTAATAAAAAACTGTTGCAATTGCAATAAAGCACCAGTATTGTTGCCAGGAAAATCGGGTAAGCATGGTAAATCATTTTGCGTTTAAGAATCAGCAGCTTTACTGCCGTTGACTATGCAAAAGTGAATGGTACGAGAGGGCATTAGGGACAAGCAATTGGGTAGTACACCCAAAAAAATTACCGGCAAAACCGGAAATGCAGGCTGGTTAAGAAATTATTTTATATGCTTACGTCTTTTGTATTTTATTGCATCTGTTTGGGTGTAGTTGGCGGCTTTTTATCATTCATCGTCAAGGCTGTCCATGTGCCTGTAAACGGTATCAATACCTTTTACGAGAAAGGCTGCCCGGTCTCCTTTTCTGATACGCATCTTCTGGAACGTCCGGGAATAGTTGCCCAGCTTTGTTTCAAAGCAGTCTTCCAGAAAGTTCATGGTATCTTTAAGGTTTCCGTGTATGGCGCCTGTAAGATGGAGAAGATAGCCGAGTTCAATTAATGCAAAAGAACCCAGTTGCCATTTTTTAGGAGTTATGGATTCGGGCGCGTCCGGCAATTGAATACTGTCCAATTTTTTTAATTCAACAAAAATATATTCCTGTAATTTTTCAAAGGCAAGCATCTGTGACAAAATGAGCGAATAGGTAGTACAGAAATCCGGGTCAAGTACAAAACTGTAATCTGTCAGTAAAAACGGTAATTGAACGTGATCATGATGCTTGGTAAATAATTCTTTGTCCAAAAGGGTATTGCCGGAATGGTAGTATTGCCGGAAAGTGATCTGCTTTTTAAAAAAGAGGTCGATGTCTTTTAGTTCATGTTGAAAGAGTTTTTTACATAGTTTTCTTGATGTACCCTGCCGGTTGGTTTCAAGGTTATATAAACGCAAATGGAAGATGAGTCTTGAATAAAACAAAGGAAGGCTGTTGCGAAAAAAATATATTTCTTCGGTATCATTCTCAAATTGGTAGTCTTTCATTTTTTCCTTTAAAGTAGTTATCGCTGCTTCAGCTTTTAAAACAGCGTTCAGGTTTCTTTCCTGTGGTGTGGCCTGTTCGGTCTCAATATATCTTAAATCGTCGTCCAGGTTTTCATAGAGTTCTTCAACAAATGCTGTCATCTCTGATATTGGTTTAAAGATTAAAGAATTACGCCGGTTGTTCTAAAGGTGGAAATTGATCCTGCAATGCGGTCGTGATCAGGAACGGTTTAAAACAATCAGCTTAAAAACCTTTTTATCCGGGATTTCAATTTTCCGGACCGAATGGTTGGCCGGGAGAGCCGATGATATATTTTGGTATTCATTGGCATTAATAATAAAAGCGATCGGATCTTTGTTTCCTAGTCTTGCGAAAAAGTCCATAATATAAGATATGGTCTTTTCGAATAAAACATTAAAATCATATTGCAATTGCGTAGGAAATTGTATAAACCGGATACCGATGTATATCATTTTAAAAAGTGGTCGGTTAAGCGGATTCATTTTATTTGTTTTTCTTACAAAATCAAATTGGAAAATGTTCTCCCCATTGTATTTTACCATGACCGGGAATACGGGTACTTTATTTGTGAAATGTGTTTTGTAGTTGATGATAAACGAACTGTTTGCCCATATCCCTGGAACTCCGATTTCTGCAAACCAGCTTAAACATGAGATGATATTCCATGTAGACAGCGCATTTATTATGTCGCGATCAATTGACATCCATTCAAAAGTTATTTTTTCTCCTGAAACCGGATTCCGCCGCGCATATATTGGATGCGGGTTGTTCAGCAGGCATTTTGCAGAGTGGATTTGCCCTTTTAAAAAGGAATATTTTTTTTTACGTTTTATCATTTTTATTTTAATTTAGTTTAGACCATTATTAACAGGTCGATCAAATAATTTGCCTTAAAAGACCAAAAGGTGTCCTGAAATGATCAAAAGGTGTCCTAAACGCATTTTTTTTAATGGTAGAATTTGAGATTGTAGAACAAGGCAAGCATGGCAAAACCAGTACGACGAATTCAGCGTGGTATAAGATGCCTTTTTTCCGAAGAAATACTATTTCCGATGATAATGGCAGATTGGATGCCCAGTGGCTGGATGTAAATGATGCTAATTATTTGATCTGTCTTGTGAGATTTAATTTAGGTATTGGTACGACGATTCGGATTAAAGCCAAAGGGGATTTGATTGTTGTCCCATTGCTTTTAACAGGCCATCTCCATGTTGAGAATTTGGGCAGTACGCCCGAAATATTTCCATTACAATATTACTTATTAACAATTGGATCAGGAACGATTTTCAAAATCAGGAACGACAGTCGTGAAGGTTGCCTGCTTCTGCTAGTTTTTCAGCCGGAATATTTTGAAGTAATGCGGGATCATTACGATGCAGCAAAAAAAATATTAGAAGGAACTTACAGGCCCAAAAAAAGATTTCCGTTTTTGACAATGGATGCGCCATTGCAACAGATCGTAAAATATATACTGGCATCGATCACGGATAACAGAAGACTGGACATTTTTAGGCTTTCTGTTTCTGTTCAAAGTGTAATGGCAATGGTGGCAGGAGAAACAGATAAATCTTTTGAGGAAAGTAATGAATACAGTACTTACCATGAATGGCAGTTAAAGAATGTCGAAAAAGTAAAGCATTATCTTAAAGAAAACCCGGATGAATTTGCTGGCATGGAAGCATTAGCAAAGATGGCTGAAATGAATCCGAATACTTTCAGGACTGTTTTTGATGGCATTGTTGGTTGCAAACCTTATGAGTATTGGAACTATAACAGGATGGAACTGGCCAGAAGCTGGCTTATACACAGAAAATTCAAACCTTTGCAGGTTGCAAAGAAATTAGGCTTTGCATCCTCACAATCATTTAATAAGCAGTTTAAAAAAATATTTTTTGTTTCTCCTTCACATATTTATAAAAACAGCCTTTAATTTTTTTGTTTCAATCAGCTTTATTTTTTTTCATAATTAATTGATAAATAGTCAATTACAAAAATATTAGCCGAAAATATTTTTCATTTCAGGACACCTTTTTCCCAAAAAACTTGCTGACCTTTGGTATAGAATTTTAACTGCCAGATATGTATTCGATAAAAAGCTATACCCATTATCCGTTTCAATCCGGTTTTATACGAAGAAAGCCCTGCGTTTTGTGACGGGACGCAGGGCTTTTGCAGACTTTAAAAATTTTCTTTCAAAATCATAAATAAAATTACGATGAAAAATAGTATTTCAAAAATCGTTCTTTCCGTTTTGGCCTTAGTAATGGTCATTTCAGTATCCTATGCATTTGTTGCGCATTCATCAACAAAGTCAGCGCCAAAATTAGCTACGACTTGGTATTTTACAGGTAGTTCTTCTGATGTAAGAGATGCAAATTTTTGGACTACCACGAATCCCAATGATCCGGATTGCGGACAAGGGTCTGATTTACCATGTGACCTTTCTGTGGATGCTTCTACAAGCGCTGAACTCCAGGATTATCTTACTGCGCACACTGTTAAAGAAATAAATGATGCGGCATCAGATCATAAGCCTGAATAGCGTGTTATAATATTCGATCCTGTGCTAAGAAGAGGATGCCATATTTTGGCATCCTCTTTTGCTTAAACAAGCAAGCAAAGAAAGGTAATATGCATTCATAGCATTTTTTAATCATTTTGTTGCATACCTGTTAATTGGATAATGTCTTCTGGAATAGGCAATACAAATTGCTTTGCATCCGGTTGTAAGATTATTGTCTGCCCCATATGCAGCCTATGTAATGAAATATTGTACCCTTCTTTATTTAGCCGTTTAACATCCTGCCACCAAAGCCCGCGCATTAATAATTCTTTTCTTCTTTCCAATAATATCTTACTTAAAATGGTTTTCGAATCGGTTGAGGTAATAGATGAATATGGAACACTACTTTTCCATCTTGATTTTAATAACCTGTTCAAATCTGCTAAAGCATCAGAAATGTTTCCAAGCCTCAAAGTTGCTTCAGAGTGAATAAGTAACATCTCATCAACAGGTATCCCGCCAAATAACGAAAGGCTTGCAGTATAATTCCCTCTAAAGCCAAAAGTACCGTCAGCATTTCTGCGAAAAAAGAGTTCTTTTCTTAGATCACCACTTTCAAATAAATTGTAAATAGCCGTGTCAATTTTAGCCCTGCTGATATTTAGGATGGCGGGTATGCTTATACTGCTGTAATAAATTGTTTCTGTATTGAATTGTGGAATGGGATATGCCTTACTGCTGTCAAGTGTATTCATATCTATCAAATTATTATTAATTGCCAAAGCTGAATCTGCATATTTAAGTGCATCCGGATAATCTCTCATAAACAGATATATTCTGGCAAGCATTCCGTATGAAGCTCCTTTTGATGGCCGCATTGGGTGGATGGGCGTAACAGGTAAATAAACAGCGCTCTGTTTCAGATCAGTTAATAATTGTTTATAAGTTTCTCCTAACGTCGAGCGTACAGAAGGGGTATTAAAATCAGGGTTTAACCTTAACGGTATTCCTAAATCTGTTTTCATTGTTGAACTGTCAAAGGATTTGCACCAGATACTTGCTATGTTGTAGAAAGATTTTCCACGATAAAAATAAGCTTGACCAGCGACGTTCTCCCAGTCTGCGGAATTGCCCGGTTCTTCTTTGATGTTACCGATATCGCTTATCACAGTATTTGCGATATAGACCAACTTATAACAATTGTACCAATCGCCTGTCGCCGGTTCGAACAGGTTGCTGCTATCCCATTCATATTTTCTCTTATCATAATCAGATGACAGTGCAGAAAAGTCATTGTCAGAAAGATAATATTCGTCAGAACTGATAGCTAACGCTGACGGATCGCTTGCGTCTGTTGAAGACGTGAAATCCATCAACGCTTGCAGGTCACTGAGGCTTTGCGGTATCACTAATTGCGAACTGGATTTTTCAGCAAGGTATTTACTACAGGAAGCAAAAAGTAAAAAGAATAAAAAAACAAGTAAAAGAAAATTACTTTTCATTTTAGTAAGATTTAATAATTAAATCGGATTCCAAAAGTGTAGGTTGGCGCTGGTTTAACGCTAAATAGCCCTAAATTATAATCCGGATCAATCCCATTATGGTTTGCTTTCCAAATGATACCCAGATCTGCACCATTGATGTAAAAATCAATAAATCTTTTCTTTTTTAAAGGTAATCTGTATAAGAGATTGACATATTTAAGCCTGATATGGTCGCCTTTATCAACCAATGCTTCAGAGCCTGCATAAAAATCGCTTCTGGCCTGTGGCTCGGGGTAGACCATTGACGGAACATCTGTAGTTTTCTCGTCCCCTGGTTTCTGCCAACGCTTTGAAAAATCTGAATTGCCAATCCACTGGTTGAAAAGTTTATAATAATTAATGGAGCTACGATGAAAATAATATCCGAATTTGAATAGGATCGACCATTCCAATTCCCATCTTTTGTATTGGAAATTATTAATGACTGACCCGAACCATGTTGGTTGCGCTGAACCATAATATTTTAGATCGTAAACAGAAGTGCCGGAAGTTGTTATCGTCGCATAATCTTTACTTTTTTCTCCGTTCAAATAACCAACCGGATCTCCGTTATCAGGATCTAATCCGCCCCATTTATATGCATAAATACCAATTACCGCATTGCCTGGGACACCAAAGAGTGTATTCCCGTCTTTCGCCACATAATTATAGCCGTCCAAATCCCGCAGATAATTTTGGGTTACTTTATCCTGGTAATTACTGATATTTCCGGTGATAGTCCATTTGAGCGTTTGATTGATCGGCGTAGCTATTAATCTTATATCCCATCCGGAACCTTTCATGTCCGCTGCGTTTTTCAAGATGCTTGTACCCACACCGGTTGTATAATCCAAAGGCGCATATCCAAATAGATCCTTTCCCTCTTTGCGATAATATTCAATCGTTCCGTTAAGAACATTGTTTTTTGTTTTAAACTCCACACTGAAGTTGGTCATCCGGGAAGTTTCCCATCTTAAATCTGGATTATAAATATTATCAAATCTTGCGGCGGGCACATTGTAAAACGTGTTATTCGGCAAATAAAATATGGTAGTAACAGCCGACATAGATGGGTCTATGTTCCCACTATATCCATACGTTGCTTTGACGTTCAGGTACGGAAGGAACCCTATGTGATAAAATTTTTCATCAGACAGCTTCCATGTTGTTCCAAGAGACCAAAACGGGTTCCATTCGTCGTTTGTATTTAATCCGAATAAGTTTGATGCGTCCCGTCTGGCGCTAAAGGAGACTACATACTTTTTTAAAAATGTAAATGCACCGTTTGCAAAATAGGATATGAAATTTGTCTGGCTGAAATTAATATTATCTAACATCGGTACCTGGACACTATTGCCATCAATATAATCCGGGTAGCTACCGGTATAATTTACATTACCAACTGTTGCGATGTCGGTTTGATAACCGTAATAGCGGTTCCGGTAATTATCGGTTCCCTGTCGCCGTAATTCATATCCGGTCAAAAGATTTAAAGAGCTGCTATGCCAGTTCTTATCATAATTGACCTGGAACCTTATATCATTGGACAACATGGATATTGTATTATGATCCAATATTCCACCTACCGGAATTGGATAGGATAAAGAACCATTTCCATTTACCTGCGTATAATAATTAACGAGGTTTCTTGCATAATAGCTTTGGCTGTCATATAATTGTTTGTTATCTGTTTTTTGTCTTTCGTGCTGATATAATAAAGACGCGGAAACGCCTATCGGTAATTTGTATTTAATATTAAGCGATATGGTATTGTCCAGTACTTCGTTGTTACCGTAATTATGTTTATAATCTTCCAGGGGATAGTAATTCCAGTCCAGTAATTTTCCATTTCCGGCAGTGTCCTTATAACCCTGCGCGTATTGCTTATACAACGGTGAAGGATTGCCGTTCCTGTCTGTGAATTGCGCATAAGGCATCGTCTGGAAATTGTTGGTCATAACGCCCCCATAGCCCGGACGACCAGTGCTCGTTTTATATTCCGTGTAATAAATACACGCACCAATTTCAAGATTCTGTAAAGGTTTGTAATTGACGTTAAAATGTATATTATTGCGATTGTTTATTTCATTGAGATTGCCGATTTGCTTGTCCACACCGATGCTGGTAATCCAGTTCAGTTTATCTGTTCCCCCTTGGAAAGACAAAGCGTATTGCTGATTAAATGAGCGCCTGTACATATATTTTTCAAACTGGTTTCTTACGTCCAGGCCCCGTAAGGCGTCAATCTCGTTATTAGCTTCTGTTTCGCTTATTTGACCCATTTTTTGTTTTTGCAATAATTCAACGACAGGCGATATAACCGGAACGCCCGGAGAGTTTATATTGCTATTATAGAATCCGTTGTTAAAAAGATATTTTTCAACATCAATAAAATCTGATGTATTGATTTGTTTAATATAGCTTAGATCGGGTTCTGCCGAAGTTTGCAAAAAGGAATTGAAGCTTACTTTTGGCGCCTCGTTAAATTTCCCCTTTTTGGTTGTAATAACAATGACACCATTACCTGCTTTAGCGCCCCAAATACTGGCTGCCGCAGCATCCTTTAATATGGTAATGCTCTCAACATCATTTGGATTGATATTCGCAATATCGCCGTCATAAGGGAAATTATCTACTACAATTAACGGGTCTTTAGGGCCGTTGATGGTGCTTAGGCCCCTTATCATAAGCCCGCCTGTCGATGTGGCTTTGTCAACCACGACGCCACTCGCAATACTTTCCAGCCGGCTTAATATATCCATCCCCGATTGATGCTGGAACAGGTTCTGGCTTATGAAATCAAAACTGCCTGTAGATCGTTCTTTAGGAATTACCATGTAACCATTGGACACAACTTCTACGGAATCTAATGTAGCAGGTTTCCGATCAAGAAAGATTTGAATATCGCTTGATTTAAGAGCGTTCATGTTAATCTTATATGTTTCAAACCCGACACTTGATATTGTGAGAATACTGTCCTGTTTATATATGGCAATATCAAATTCTCCATAAGTATTGGTGATGGCGCGGATTTGTCCATTCAGCATAATCGTTGCACCAGCAATTAATGAATGGTCGTCCTTGTCTAAAACTACGCCTTTGATTTTACGCTGCTGAATCAAAGTGCCGCTTGCATTGCTACCTCCGATAATGATCATATCTTTTTTCAAAGTGTACGGGAATGGTTCTTCAGAAAACAATAATTGCAGCACCGTGTTTAGCGGACGATCCGAAACGGATATATTAACCTTGTTCGCCTTTTTAAGTATATCCCCGTCATAGATAAACCGGCAGCCGGTTTGTTTTTCTATGATGGAAAACACTTCATCGATAGGCGCATTGGATACGTTCAGGCTGATGTTACTTTGGTTCATCTGTTGCCCGGATAACGTTGTGCTTATCAATACAGTCACAACAATTGTGAACATGAATTTTGTCCATGGGTAAGGGCAAACAGTTCCCTTACCTATGGTCGCCCATAGTTTTCGCTTTTTCATTTTTGAATTTTAAGTGAGCCTTATTGAATTAAAAACCGCAGTAGGTGTTAATCCGGGCTTGTTTGGTATGGATAAATAAAAATGGTATTATTGCTTACTTCAAATTTTGCAATATTGGTCATGGTAAGTATTTGTAACACATCACTCAACGGAATATTACGAGGAATTCTACCATTAAATATTTTCTTCGTCCAATCAAATTGTTTAGAGAATGTAAGTTTTACCCCGTACCAGCCGGAGAGCGTTGTCATTACATCAGTGAGTCTGGTTTGCCTGAAATTGAAATCTCCGTTTTTCCAACTTTCCGCAAGAGACGTATCTAATTTCTCCATTTGCGTTGGCATCATTCCCGCCACAATACTCATACTATTACCAGCCGCCATAGTTATACTTCCTTTGCTGGTAATGATATGAACCACGCCTTGCACAAGGGATGTTGTAACACTATCGCTATAACCGTTAATGTCAAACTCGGTGCCGACGGCTTCGGTTATAACGCCTTTGCAATAAACCCTGAAAGGCATCGACGGATTTTTTGCAACCTTGAAATATGCGTCTCCTGTGAGAATAACTTTGCGTTCATTGCCAACAAAACAAACAGGATATTTAAGAGTAGATGACGGGTGCAGCCATACCTCTGTCCCGTCTTCCAAAGTTATATGGAACATACCTTTTACGGGAATTATCAGCGTATTGCTGTCTTTCAAATTGTTTTTGTGTAAATAAGTCAGTCCGGCAGCGGTATTGGTTGCATAGTTTCCGATAGTATCATTGCTATTCTGAAAAAGATGATGTGATACGCCGTTGCCGTCTATCAGGGTAGCGGTATAGCTACCGGGATAGATATCTTGTTCTACTCCTTCGGCCAACTTACTTCTTTCTATATCATTTTTATTGCGCATTAGCCACCAACCGGCAATAGATAAGATTAGCAGTACAGAGGCCGCGATT